>Ga0255345_1000295_pt1 | contig 84584 bp, 64 predicted proteins | sample wastewater_treat_6_FD_192415 | JGI IMG/M metagenome (GOLD analysis project Ga0255345, IMG submission 192415) | Wastewater microbial communities from Lulu Island WWTP, Vancouver, Canada - plant20 | ecosystem: Engineered > WWTP > Wastewater > Unclassified | place: Canada: Vancouver, British...
TGATACACTTCAAAGATTTAGGCCTGGTGAACACCCGAGAGATGTTCGCAAAGGCCATAAAGGGTGGTTATGCCATCCCCGCTTTCAACTTCAATAATTTAGAGCAGCTTCAAGCCATTATCCAGGCAGCTGCAGAAACCAAATCGCCTGTCATCATCCAAGTAAGCAAAGGAGCCCGCAATTATGCAAATCAAACTCTTCTTCGCTATATGGCGGAAGGCGCTGTGGAATATGCCAAAGAACTTGGCTGGGAAAAGCCTCAAATTGCTCTCCATTTAGACCACGGCGACTCTTTCGAGGTTTGCAAGAGCTGCGTGGATATGGGTTTCTCCAGCGTTATGATTGACGGCTCCGCTCTTCCTTATGAAGAGAACATTGCGCTTTCCAAGCAGGTTGCCGATTATGCGCACAAGTATGACGTTACCGTAGAGGCCGAGCTTGGAGTTCTTGCCGGAGTAGAGGATGACGTTTCTTCTGAGGAATCGCATTACACCCGCCCCGAAGAGGTGGTGGACTTCAGCAAGCGCACCGGTTGCGACAGTCTTGCAATTTCCGTAGGCACCAGCCACGGCGCCTACAAGTTCAAGCCCGAGCAATGCACAATCGACCCCGAAACCGGCCGCCTGGTTCCTCCCCCGCTAGCTTTTGATATACTTCACGAAATCGAGAAAAGGCTCCCCGGCTTCCCCATCGTGCTCCACGGCTCCTCCAGCGTACCGCAGGAATATGTTGATATAATCAACACCCATGGCGGAAAACTGCCCAATGCAGTAGGTATTCCCGAAGAGCAGCTCCGCAAGGCCGCAAAAAGTTCCGTATGCAAAATCAATATCGACTCCGACAGCCGCCTTGCCCTGACCGCCACCGTGCGCCGCGTCTTGGCTGAAAAGCCCGGAGAATTCGACCCGCGTAAATATCTCGGACCCGCACGCGACGAAATGAAGAAACTCTACATTCACAAAATCGTCAACGTTCTCGGCTCCGACGGCAAAGCGTAGTGGTTTTTTGCAAATTAAGCGAAAGACAAGACTACATTAAAAAACACGAGCGGCAAAATCACTTGCCCGCTCGTGTCTGTTTAACAGCTGACTTCATTCACTCTTACTCCACCTTTTTTGAAGGCTTGCGTAGCCGCAAAATAGTATATCGCTGGCTTTGACTATCGCTTGGCTATCGATGTTTGACGAAAAGAGCGAAAAAACTTATCGCTGGTTTTGGTTGACTATCAGTTGACTTTCATGGTATGACAAAAAAGGCCGATTACGTCGTAGCCCCTCCATTTTTTCCAGGGGGCTATGACGAAAAAGGCCGAAAATGCTTTATCATGAAGCGAAAATAAGGACTGCGAAAGAGCAGAAAGGTGAGGGTTAAGCGAAAAGGGCCGAAAATGCTTAATCATGAGGCGGAATTGAGAGCCGGCGACGATATGAGAAGGAGGGTCTCGGGCAAAACCAATTACGCAACAAAAAAATGTCCGAAATTCTTAATGAAAATCGGACATTCGGAGTTAAAATCTTGCTATAGCTTAATTATTGACCATTAAAATTCAAGGAATGAAAAATCAAGAAATGAATTCAAAGAATGAAAATTCAAGGAATTGAATTGAATTGAATGCAATGAAATGAAATGAAATGAAACCAATAATTAAAAACAGCGGCATGTGTTATCAAGGCAGATTACTGCTCTTCGGGTTTTTCGTTACCGTAGTCGGGACCGGGACCTGATTGCGGACCTTGAGGACCGCCTTGCGGACCGCCATGTGGACTGGACTGCTGGCCTGCCTGCGGGCCTTGCTGGGCATTCATCGATTCCGATGCTGCGTGCCAGGCCTCCTCAAGCTGCTTCTGATACTTATCTATATCTTCTAAATTCTGATTCTTTACCGCCTCCTTCAAAGGATTGAGAGCAGCCTCAATGGCGGACTTGTTATCAGCGGAAATCTTGTCGCCATAGTCCTTGAGATTCTTTTCGGTCTGGAATACAAGGGCATCGGCATTATTGATCTTATCCACTCTTTCTTTGGCGATTCTGTCAGCCTCTTCATTGGCTTTGGCCTCATCGCGCATACGCTTGATTTCGTCTTCGCTCAGACCGCTTGATGCCTCTATGCGTATGCTTTGCTCCTTGCCTGTGGCTTTGTCTTTCGCTGAAACGCTGAGTATGCCGTTGGCGTCGATGTCGAACGAAACCTCAATCTGAGGGATTCCGCGCGGTGCCGGAGCAATGCCGTCCAAATGGAATACACCTATTTGCTTATTGTCTTTTGCCATGGGACGCTCGCCCTGAAGCACACGGATTTCTACAGAAGGCTGATTGTCGGCCGCAGTGCTGAACACCTGCTCCTTATGTACAGGAATGGTGGTATTGCTTTCGATAAGCTTGGTCATCACGCCGCCGAGGGTCTCTATACCGAGAGAAAGCGGGGTAACGTCGAGCAAAAGCACATCTTTAACATCGCCTGAAAGCACACCGCCTTGGATGCTGGCTCCGATAGCTACAACCTCATCGGGATTCACACTGCGGTTGGGCTCTTTTCCGAAGAACAACTGTACCAGCTCCTGAATCTTGGGGATACGTGTACTGCCGCCCACCAACAAGATTTCATCTATCTGGCTTGCAGAGAGATTTGCATCTGCAAGGGCCTTGCGGCAAGGCTCAATAGTGCGCTGGAAAAGAGGGTCACAGAGAGCTTCGAACTTGGCTCTTGTAAGAGTTTTTACAAGGTGCTTGGGACCTGTCGAATCCGCTGTGATATAAGGCAGATTGATTTCGGTGCTTGTCAGATTGGAAAGCTCTATCTTGGCCTTTTCGGCAGCCTCTTTGAGGCGTTGGAGAGCCATCGGGTCTTTCTTGAGGTCGAAGCCGCCATTATCGGAGGCAAACTCCTGAGCAAGCCAATCGATTATCATTTGGTCGAAGTCGTCGCCGCCCAAATGAGTGTCGCCGTTGGTGCTCTTTACCTCGAACACGCCGTCTCCGAGTTCCAATATGCTTATATCAAAGGTACCGCCGCCAAGGTCGTATACTGCAACCTTCATATTCTTATGCTTCTTATCCAAACCATAAGCAAGGGCGGCTGCCGTAGGCTCATTGATGATGCGCTTTACATCGAGTCCTGCAATTCTGCCGGCTTCCTTGGTAGCCTGACGCTGAGAGTCACTGAAGTATGCCGGAACCGTTATAACCGCTCCGGTAACATCCTGACGCAAATAGTCTTCCGCCGTCTTCTTCATTTTTTGAAGAATGATGGCTGATATTTCCTGCGGAGAATACATGCGGCCATCAATATCCACGCGCGGAGTATTGTTTTCGCCGCGTACCACTTTATATGGCATACGCGATACTTCCTTGCTTACCCTATCATAGGTTTCACCCATGAAGCGCTTGATACTGGACACAGTATTTTGAGGATTGGTGATGGCTTGACGCTTCGCGGGAGCGCCCACCTTGCGCTCGCCTTCCTTAGTAAATGCCACGATAGACGGAGTAGTGCGCTCGCCTTCGTTATTGATGATGATGGTCGGCTGATTGCCTTCCATTACTGCCACGCAACTATTGGTAGTTCCGAGGTCTATTCCTATAATTTTTCCCATAATATTTTGTTTTATCTGTTTTCGTTTTCTGCGCTTCTTTTGATGCGCAACGCTTATACCTTCATCCAATCGCGTGCCATTGCTTATTTTCTGACATTTTGTCATTATATTTGCCGTATGATTTACAGGCAACTCCCAAAAGCGGAATTCGAAGACTTGCAGGCACGCATACTCTACGAAGACAATCACCTGCTCATATTCAACAAACGGGCAGGCGAAATAGTACAGGGAGACAAGACCGGAGATGAGGCCCTGAGCGAAACCCTGAAAGCATTTATAGCACAAAGAGACGGGAAACCCGGACAAGTGTTCATGGGAGTCCCACACCGTCTCGACCGCCCTGTAAGCGGCATTGTGATTTTCGCCAAAACCTCCAAGGCTTTGGAGCGTATGGCAAAGCTGTTCCGCAAGGGCGAAGTTCAAAAAAACTATCTTGCCCTATGTTGCGGCATGCCTCCCGCAAAAGAAGGTCTATTGGAAAACCTGCTGGTCCGTAATGAAAAGCAGAATAAAAGCTATGTTGTAAAAAGCGGCGGAAACGCCAAACTTGCACAGCTCAAGTACCGGTGGCTTCAAGACACCGACCGTTATCATCTGCTTGAGGTCGAACTCCTTACAGGCAGGCATCACCAGATACGCTGTCAGCTTTCGAACATCGGCTGCATCATTAAAGGCGACCTGAAATACGGTGCTCCGCGCTCCAACCCCGATAAGGGTATTTGTCTGCACAGCTATATGACAAGCTTTGTGCATCCGGTAAAAAAGACAGAAATATCCATATCCGCCCCTGTTCCTGACAGCTGGAAAGGTGTTGAAATTTGAGAAGCAAGTGAAATTGCCTGCATTTAGAAAGGTGTTGAAATTTGAGGGGCAGGTAAAATTGCCTGCTTTGGAAAGGGTGTCAAGCTTTGGAAAGGGTGTTGAGATTTAAACTAACGCCGGCTCCGGAAGCCCGAATTTAGCCCCCTGCTTCGAAACGGCCTTTTCATTTGCCGCAAGCACTCCGTAATAAGCTCCGGGCGTCATATTCATATATAATTTGAAAGCCATATTAAAGGTGACTAAGGAACGAAAACCGCACATCATGGCAAGTTCCGTAACCTTCAGACGGCGGTCTTTTTTCATAATACCCGTTGCATACATAATGCGGTAGTAATTTACAAACTGCCGGAAATTGCGTCCGGAATAATAATTTATTGCCTTTGACAAATACACCTTGTTGGTAAAAACGGCTTTCGCAAGGTCATCCAAACAAAAATTCTCATCAAGAAAAGGCTTTTTGCTCTCCATAAACCTCAACACCTTTCCGTAAATCGCATTCATATGCTCATCAGGACCTCCGTATTCCGGAGTCCCGCGCAGATTGCCCTCGATTATACGCTTCATTTCCTTTTCTTTTCCGGCACCGATAAGCATTGTCCTGCCGGTATATGCTTTATAATAATTAACGCCGAAAAAGGCTGCGAGCATCATTACCAGCAAACCGAACAACCATGACGGGGCCTCGTAACGGGAAGCAGTAAGAGCGGCTGCTCCCAAGATGCCGAAAAGAAACACGTAAAACATACGGGAAAAATTTTCCGTAGCGCACCACACGGCATCTGTCCTGAATAGGGTGCGGATATTTCCATACCTTTCCACTGCCCTGAAAATGGTATAGCATAAAACGCCCAAAAAGGCAACAGAAGTAAAAAGCATACATTCCCGTGTACGGAAAAAGGGACTTAGCGCAAGTATCAAATAAATGGCTGTCAGCCCCAATACATGGGGCAGGGATTTTCCGGGGTCCTCAAAGCTGAGCGGGAAGAGAAGCAGGAGAGAAGATGCGGCAAGCATATCGGCACATAAGACCTCCAAACTGAAGGTCTTCGATAAAAGTTGCACTATGCAGAGCGCCACAAGCAAAAAGAGGGATACGCTCCTGACAAGTCGAGTTTTAGAATATAACCTTTTCATATCTTACAGTATTTTTAAAAACCAATTCAGGGGCTGTAAGATATGTTTTATCCCTAAGTTTTCGAGGAGTGCAAGAGGGGGTAAAAGTTAAAAATAACTTTTTGAAATTTTACTTGGATTTGCTTTTGGTTTTACCTCGCGCAATACCCCTTTTCCCTTTCGGAGACTTGAATTGCTCGAAGCCCCTGCCATAGACGCCTGCTACCAAGGAAACGGAAACAAAAGCATCGGGGTCAATGCTCTTTACGCTCCGGAGCAGCATATTGGAATCTGCCTTGCGGGTAAGCACCATCAACACATTGGTGTCTTGCTTGGTGTACCAGCCCTTACCGTTAAGTACCGTAACGCCGCGATGGAATTCATTTGTAATTTCATCGGCAATCTCGGCATAGTGTTTTGAGGTGATGAATATTTGAACGCTCTGTTTGGAGCCGGCAATGGTCCAATCGAGGGCGAGAGCAAATACCGCAACAAGCAGATAACCATAAATCACCACCATTACCTTGTCTATCAGGGGCATCAGTGTGCCGTCCGGCATATAAGAAGGAATAAGCAGCGAGGAAGCTATAATCACCACATCCAACCAAAGTATTACCTGTCCGGGAGAAAAACCGTACTTTTTATTCAATAAAAGAGCTATTATGTCGGTTCCGCCGGTGCTGCCGCCTTGGGACATTGTAAGCCCTATTCCAAAACCCGAAAGCATGCCGCCTATAATAACGCACAACAGTTTTCCGTTGTCCAAAGCCAAAGCCTGAATAAAACCTTGCGGAATTATATCTGAGCCGAGACTCAGGATGACAGAAGCCACAATAATGGCATACACTGTCTTGATTCCGAAGCTTTTGCCCAAAGAAGACAGGCCGATTATAAGCAGGATTGCATTTACAACAAAATAGGTATAGCCCATCTTGATGGTCCCATTCGTGGCATATTGTACAATGGAAGACAAACCTGTCACTCCTCCTCCAACTAAATTATTGGGAATCAGAAATATATTCCACGACAAGGCATAAAGGATTATTCCTATCGTTATGATTGCGTACTCCCTGAGCACGACACCAAAGTTACGCTTTACCGCCATGGCCTTTCTTTTTCTTTATTTTAATTTTTCCTGTTTTTATCTCTTCAAAGCCTTCGCCATACACTTCAGAAGTTTCGCTGATGCTGATGAAAGCCTTGGGGTCTATTAAATTCACTTGTCTGCTCAGAGTGGATATTTCCTGACGGGTAAGCAGCACCATTACCACATTTTTATCTTTCTTGGTGAACCAGCCTTTGGCCTTGAGTATGGTAACTCCCCTCTCCATCTCATCACAGATGTAATCGGCAACCTGCTCAAACTTTTCGGTAAAGATGAGAAGCTGCATCTTTTTCCTTCCTCCAACGGTAAACATATTGATGGTGAGAGCGAATGCAACTATCTCCAATACGCCGTAAATCACATCATTGAAGGTTTTCGGGTCGCCTGCATAAGAGCCGAAGCCGGGCCTGAGAAGCAACTGGGAAATCACTATTATAAAATCGGTAACGAAAAATACTCCGGCAAGGGAAATCGGCCAGAACTTATTGACTATAAGCGCTACAATGTCTGTCCCTCCCGTACTGCCCCCTTGTCGCAAACAAAGACCTACACCGAAAGCTTCGAAAACACCTGCGATTATAGGTACTAGCACTTTTTCCTCCACATAAAAGAAATTGCCCGGTATGGAATGCAGCCAGCTCCAATCATCCACCAGCCACAAGAATACCGAAGACATCAATATGCAATAAATTGTCTTGAATCCGAAACCAATCCCGAAAATCAGCACTGCAATCAGAATAAGGAAAGCGTTCAATACAAAAAACGAATAAGAAGCTTTGATTACTCCGTTGGATGCATACTCGATGATAGTACATACGCCCATAAAGCCGCCGGCAGACATCTGATTCGGTATCATGAACGCCTCCCAGGCAACAGTGAAAATGAAAGTAGCGAAAGTCAGTAACGCATACTCCTTTACGGTTTTAAGGACTTTGCTTGTCATTTCAGTACAATGTTTACTATTCTACCCGGGACAACTATCACCTTAACAATGGTCTTGTCCCCTACAAATTTGGCGGTATCGGGCAATTCCCTTACCGTCTTTTCCACCTCCGCGGGAGAAGCATCCTTGGGCAGGTCTACAAGAAAGCGGGTTTTACCGTTGAAGGATATAGGATATTTCACGCTGTCCTCAATAGTGAATGCTTCATTGTATTCGGGGAACTTGGCGTAGACCACGCTGTCGGAATGACCGAGAGCGGTATGCCAGAGTTCTTCTGCCATATGCGGAGCAAAGGGAGAAAGAAGCACCACCAAGGGCTCCAAAATCTTCTTTGAAGAAGTTTTAAGCTCGGTAAGTTCGTTTACTGCAATCATAAAGGCGGAGATGTTGGTATTGAAAGAAAAAGACTCAATATCCTCCTCTTCTTTGCCTATAAGAGTATGCAGAACTTTGAGTTCGGCGGGGCTTGGCTCGTCATCACTCACTAAAACAGTATCCTGATGAAAGAAGAGACGCCAGAGTTTTTTAAGAAAACGATGAACCCCGTCTATTCCATTGGTGTCCCATGGCTTGCTTTGCTCCAAAGGACCGAGGAACATTTCATACAGTCTCAAAGTGTCAGCCCCATAGCTGTCGCAGATTTCATCGGGGTTCACAACATTATACATGCTCTTGCTCATCTTTTCCACAGCCCATCCGCATATATATTCCCCGTCTTCCAACTCAAACTCGGCATCGGCAAACTCGGGACGCCATTTTTTAAAGGCCTCCAAATCCAAGCGGTCATTATGAACGATATTTACATCCACATGAATTTCGGTGGTCTTATACTTGTCTTTCAGGCCAAGACTTACAAATGTATTGGTACCTGCTTTGCGATATACAAAGTTGCTGCGCCCCTGAATCATTCCTTGATTTATGAGCTTCTTGAATGGCTCTTCCTCACACACATAGCCATGGTCGTAGAGGAATTTGTTCCAAAAGCGCGAGTAGATGAGATGGCCGACGGCATGTTCGGTACCTCCAACGTAAAGGTCTACATTGCGCCAGTATTTATTGGCCTCCGCACTCACAAGTTCTTCATTATTGTGCGGATCCATATACCGCAGATAATAGGCGCTGCTGCCGGCAAAGCCCGGCATTGTGCTGGTTTCGAGAGGATAGCCCTTATAAGTCCAATTTTTTGCTCTTTTGAGCGGGGCTTCACCATGGACGGGCTTGAAACTGTCTATTTCGGGAAGACGGAGCGGCAGCTCGCTTTCGGGAAGAGGAGTGGGTATGCCATCCTTATAATAGATGGGGAAAGGCTCGCCCCAATAGCGCTGGCGGCTGAAAATGGCATCGCGAAGACGATAATTGGTTTTTCTATGCCCCAACTTGTTTTCCTCGACATACACCTTGGCCGCCTCGATGGCCGTATTGACATCCATCCCGTTCATAAAGCCGGAATTCATCATTATGCCTTCCGTAGCATCAAAGCTCGCTTCCGACACATCAGCGCCCTCAATCAGGGGAATGATGGGAAGATTGAACTTCTTTGCAAAGGCATAGTCCCTGCTGTCGTGAGCCGGCACGCCCATAATGGCGCCTGTGCCGTAGCCCGACAATACATATTCTGAAATCCAGATGGGAATCTTTTCCTCTGTAAAAGGATTGATGCCATAAGAGCCTGTAAATACGCCGGTTATATTTTTAGTTTCGGCCTGACGCTCTCGCTCGGTCTTTTTGGCGGCATAGGCAAGATATTCCTCCACCGCCTTCTTTTGCGAAGCGGCAGTAAGTTGGGGAACAAGTTCGCTTTCAGGAGCAAGCACCATAAAAGTGACACCAAAAACAGTATCGGCCCTAGTGGTGAAGATGGTAATTGGAAGATGAACGCCATCGCACTCGGTGTCAAACACCATTTCTATCCCCTCGCTCTTTCCTATCCAATTACGCTGCATATCTTTAAGCGAATCCGTCCATTCAAGATTATCCAAGCTTTTCAACAGCCTTTCCGCATAAGCGGAAACCCTCAGCTGCCACTGAGCCATCTTCTTTTGCACTACAGGAAAACCTCCGCGAACGCTTACTCCATCTTTTACCTCATCATTGGCGAGCACGGTGCCGAGTCCTTCACACCAATTCACATTGGTTTCTCCCAAATAGGCGATGCGATAGCGCATGAGCACATCGCTCTTTTCCTTTTCGCTGTAAGCTTTCCACTCTTCAGAGGAAATGCCGTCGTAGCCCTTGGTTTCAAAACGGGAGACAAGCTCTGTAATGGGACGGGCTTTGTCAAGGTCAGGATCATACCAGCTCTTGAACATTTTTATAAATGCCCATTGAGTCCATTTGTAATAGGATGGATCACAGGTGCGGAAAGACCTGTCCCAGTCGAAGGAAAAACCTATCCTGTCGAGCTGGCTGCGATAACGGGCGATATTTTCGTCTGTGGTCTTTTCGGGATGACGTCCGGTTTGAATGGCATACTGTTCTGCAGGCAATCCGAAGGCGTCATAGCCCATGGGATGCAGCACATTAAAGCCCTTGAGCCTTTTATAACGGGAATAAATATCGCTCGCTATATAGCCGAGGGGATGTCCCACATGAAGTCCCGCTCCGGAAGGATACGGGAACATATCCAACACGTAATATTTGGGTTTGGAATCATCGACAGAAACTCTGTATGTCTTGTCTGCAGCCCATTTTTCCTGCCATTTCTGTTCGATTTTCTTAAAATCGTAATCCATTTTATTTCTTTTTCAATCTGAATTCCACATAAAGGCTTATTGCGCAAGGCACTTTCTTGCCGCGCACGCGGGCAGGCTTCCAATCAGGTGAAGCCGATACCACTTTCACAGCCTCGTCATCAAGCGAAGGGTGAACGCCCTTGAGCACCTTCACATCACCCACCTTCCCCTTTTCATCTATTACAAAATCCACTAATACCTTACCCTGAATACCATTATCTATGGCATATTGCGGATATTTCAGGTACACATACACCCATCTTTCCAAAAACACCGAAGGATTAGGGTTATTCATAAATGCTGGCTTTACATCACAATCGCTCCAAGAAACGACTTCCTTTGCCCTTTCCGGTCTTTCTATATCAGTAGGGCTGAAAGACGGGGCGGGGCCGTTTGCAAGAGCCACGGCAAAATTATACAAGTACTCGGTTTCCCTCTCCAAATAATCGAATTCTATATTCTCGCTTATGGCGCCTGCTTTTGGGATGGGGCCGCTGATAAACTGAATGGAGGGGATTTGCTTTGCATAGAAAGAGCGGTGGTCGGAGATTGCAGGTTCCGCCGTAATTATTTTGGGATGAAGGGGTTGAAGGGTATTAGCGAGATTATTCACTGTTTGATTAAGGTCGGCGTTGGATGCGGTATAGGCATAAAAGCCCCTGCTCCCCTGCCCTAAAAAAGAGAGGTCCATCATGGCATCCACCCTGGCGGCATCGCTGCCGAAAGAGCGGTTAAGGAAATACCAGGAGCCGGCATTCTGCAATTCAGCCGCACCGAAAGCAGCAAGGAGCACGCTCCGGCGAAGGAGCACGCTGTTGGTTTGGAGCATTTTGCCAAGACGCATGAGCGCTACGAGACCGGAAATATTATCTTTAATGGGAGCACCGATGACAATATAATTGTCCTTGAGCTTGCGGTCGTAGCCCTGAATAAAGGCAATGGCATTATGGCAGATGATGGTATCGCCTGAGGGAGATAGAATACCGAAATTGTTATCATCTGCGCTGCCCAGCACATCGAGCCCGTCTGCTTGGAATCGAGCCCTGACAATATCTGCTGCCGCCGCCTCATCGGCTCCCTGAAGCTTTGCCGCCATGCTTCTCATAGAGGCGGCAACTTCGCTCTCGAACAATTCCCCATAACTTTGCGTAGAAGCATGGAAAGAAAAGCCGAGAAATACAAAGAGCGTAAGTAATAATTTCTTATTCATTTACCAAAATCCACACATCTTTGGGACAGAAACTTTCCCCTTTAATTTTTTGCAGGGCATCGAAGCACACTGCCATTTTGTCGCAACCCTCCAATCCGACAGCAGTAAAACCGTTGTTGAAAGGAATCAAGGTAGGCTGATAGCCTGCGGCAGAAGCCCTTGATGCTAAATGTTTGGCGTTGGCGGGGCTGCCGAAAGTGCCCACAACCACATAATAACGGAAATCAAGACCGACGAGCGAAAGACCCCTTACTGAACTGCCCTTGGTTATCATTGTCTTGGAAGCCCTTACGCTGTCCAGCAGTTCGAGAGAATCCGCCATAGCCTTTTGAATTGCCCTCAGGGAATCGAGACGGGCCTGATGAGCCGCCTCTTCCAACTCTATGCGGGCCTTCTTTATGGCTATGTCGGCGCTGGTGGGACGACCTGCCAAACGGCGGAAACTATCGCAAGCTGTAAATAAAACAGAGGCGATTACGAGGGTTATTAGGACAGAGTTTTTCACAATCAACAAAATTAACAAAAATTATTGGTCTTCAAATGCCTTAACTATTTTTGTCACCAAAGGATGACGCACTATGTCAGCAGAACTGAAACGCACCACCGATATGCCTTTAATGTCTTCTAATAATTTTATAACCCTTAGCAAGCCGCTGTCTTCGGAGCGCGGCAGGTCCACCTGTGTGGCATCTCCCGTCACTATGAATTTGGCATCACTGCCCATGCGGGTAAGGAACATCTTTAACTGGCCGATGTTGGTGTTCTGAGCCTCATCCAAAATAACGCAGGCTCTGTCGAGGGTACGGCCGCGCATATATGCCAGCGGAGCTATCTGAATAACATCATCCTCTATGAAATATTGCAGACGTTTTGTCGGAATCATGTCTTCCAGCGCATCGTAAAGAGGCTGCAGATACGGGTCTAATTTATCCTTGAGGTCGCCCGGAAGAAAACCGAGTCTCTCCCCCGCTTCCACTGCAGGACGAGTGAGTATGATGCGCTTGATTTCCCTATGCTTGAGGGCTCTTACCGCAAGAGCAATGGCAATATAAGTTTTTCCCGTTCCGGCAGGGCCTGTGGCAAAGATGAGGTCGTCCTTGAAATAAGCCTTTACCATCAATTCCTGATTGTGGTTGCGTGCATGGATGGGACGGCCGTCTGTGGTGTGAGTGATGACGGCATTGCCGCTCATAGCCAAATTATTTCTGTTTACACCGCTGAACACATCCTCTACATCATAAATAGTGAGATTGGGCTTGCGCTTGCGTATTTCCAGAAGTTTGGAAAATTTGGCTTCAAATTCCATCACCTGTTCCTCCGGCCCCTCCAAAAAGATATCTGCACCTTTGTCTGTAACTTTCAAGCCCGGGAAATAAGAACAGAATTCGTCTAAAATCTTATTTCCGACACCGAAAATTTCCACAGGATTGGGAACATTCAACGAAATGGTTTTTTTCATATTTCTATTTTAGTTGTTTTAATTACTCTGTTATAGGTTTCCAGCATATTGTCGTAGTCAGAAGGGTCTTTCCAAAGCTCCCTTTTGCCTATATAGTCTTCCACCCTTATGGTGCAATAGTTATCTTTTAATTTGCCTGGCAGGCAGCACCATAAAAAATGCAATTCCGGTCTTAGCACAGTGGTTTTTCCCGACGGCCTCGAATATACCAGCCGAAGCAGCACCGCTAGTTCCAGGCGTGTGTTGGGGGCGCTCATATTGGAAACAACATTGCCGAGCGAATATATTACGGGAACTTTTCTGACAAAGGCAGTGTCCTGCACCACATGTGGATGAGCCCCGATTATGGCATCAGCACCTTCCGCTGCAAGAAACTCAGCCCAATCTTCCTGTTTTTTATTATGCCTTAGTTCATATTCATCACCCCAATGCGGAAGGGCTATCAAGAAATCCGCCTTTCTGCCCCTTTTCATCTGTTCTGATACCGCCGCTTTATTCATTCGGCTTACTTTGGGCCAGGCATACGAAGCGCCCATATTAGTGCCGTAAGTAAAATTAACAAGCGCAATCCTAACACCTTTACTCCTAATTATCAAAGGGTTGTGTTTTACATAAGAAGCGCTGTCAGCGCCAGCTCCGCAATAAAGCCCGCCTATCTTTTTAAGTGTCCGAACAAAACCCGCCCTGCCATGGTCGAGTATATGGTTATTGGCAAGCAGCAGCACGTCCACTCCCGCCGACCTTATGTTGGTGACATAATTATCCGGTGCAGAAAAAAGCGGATACCCCATATAGGGAGGACCGGCGAGTGTGAATTCCGCACCTGCAACAGCAATGTCAGCTTCACGAATGAGCGGCTCCAGCTCTTTTAAAAACTCTTTGCTGTCGTAAGCGAGCTGCCTCGAGTGCATCATCAAATCTCCCAAAAACAACATGCTTACAGTGTTGGCATCTTGCGTTGGAACAGCTACTTGCAGGTTTAAAACCGGAGCCGGAGCCTTTAGAGACCCTTTTGCCTGCGAGGGCAGAGAGAAAGCCAAAAAGGCCGCAGAGAATGCTGCGGCCTCAATTATTTTGCTTACAAATTTACTTACCTTCGGCAACTACCTGATTGTATTTCTGATATTTGGCCAAATACTCGGCATCAGTACGGAAACGGAAGCAAGCATTCTTCAGATATTCAGCAATGCTGACCTTTATGCCTTGATCCTTGCTGACTTCGAAAGCCTTTTCGAAAGGCTCAATGCAGTCTTTCAACGCTGTCTCAAAGTCCTTTACGAGAGCCATATATTTGGCATCATCCATTTCTTGGGATGCAGCTTCCTGAAGGTTCAATGCTTTGTTATAAAGCAATATTCCCTTGCCTATATAGCCGTATTCGTATTCAGGATTTATTTCGGCGCATTTGTCATAAGCGGCAAGGGCTTCGGCCTCATCACCGAGTTTGTCGTGGATATTGCCTTCCACATAATAGAGCGAGGCATTGTTAGGCTCGTTCTTCTTTGCGAGGTCCAGGAGTTCGAAAATCCTTTGAGGATTATCACCGCTGGCAACATAATAATTGATAAGACCTACAAGTATGCTTTGACTGCCGGGGAATGCAGAGAAGCCTTTTTCGAGATAATCTTTGCTAAGAGCTTTGTCACCCAGCTTGTCTGCAATGTCGGCAAGTTTGGCGAACACCTCGCCATCTTCTCCATAATAATTGTATGAAAGTGCCTCTTCGTAGAATTTCTGAGCTCTTTTCAGCCATTTGTTTGCCTCAAGACTGTCTTTTTCGTTAGCCAGGAACCAAGCTGTAAGACCCGCATTATAGATGGAGTTGGTATCTATCTGGGAGTTGGGGGCTACAGCGGCCGCTTTTGCTGCATATTCGAAGAATTTGGAAGCATCCTTCATGTTGCCGAGAGTATAGGAAGTATAGGCTTCTTCGATATATCGGGCGTTAACATTCTGAATGCCACTAACTATATCTTTGGTCTTCTTGGCCTTGGCATCTACCTCATGAGCCTTCTTATAGGCATTGAGGGCCTCTTCAAGACAATTCTTTGCAATAGGCTTTGTAACCTTTATTGCCGCAAGCCGGCCATCGGTGCTAAAATAATAGTCGGCGGTTTCGTAACGCTTAACCATATAAGTCTGTCCTTGTATGGTCTCTTGGCTTGTGCCTAGCACCTTGTACTGGGACATCAGGAGGTTTAATTCCTGCTCGGTAGCTCCTGTCCAACCATTTCCCATGGGTGCAACATAAGCATCCATCCAAGCTTGGCCAAGTTTGAGCCATGTGGTCGGATTGGTGGCCTTTTTGGGGTGTTCAGCTGTTTTTTGAGCTGATTCGACAGCGCTTTTTGCTGCGCTTAAGCTCTTGGCTTGTTGCTGTGCTCCTGCAATTTGAATACTTGCAATAAGAGCCAATGCCATGATAATCTTTTTCATTATTGAATTATTTGTGTTTAGTTAAATTTCTTCTGGTATATTAGCATTTTCTGTGCCATTTTCCCCTTCGCCATTTTCTTCTTCATGCTCCACAACGCTCACTGCCGCTATGCTGTCGCCCTCGTTGAGGTTGATGAGACGCACACCCTGGGTGGCCCTGCCTGCCACACGGATATCCGCTACAGACATTCTGATGGTAAGGCCTGCCTGAGTGATAATCATAAGGTCATCTGACTCGGTAACGTTCTTGATTGCCACAAGCTCGCCTGTTTTTTTAGTAATATTGATGGTTTTCACTCCCTTGCCGCCTCGTGCAGTAAGACGGTATTCTTCGGGATTGGAGCGTTTGCCATAGCCGTGTTCGCTTACTACGAGTATGGTGCGGTCGGCGGCATCGATTTCATTGGGTGCGTAGGTAATGACTCCTATAACCTCGTCGGTTGCTGAAAGCCTGATACCCCTTACGCCGGAGGCTGCGCGTCCCATCGGCCTGAGTTCCAACTCTTCGAAACGAACGCAGCGGCCTTCGCGACCCGCTATCATCAATTGTTCATCGCCCTTTGTAAGCACTGCATCCAGCAAGGAGTCGCCTTCGCGTATAGTTATGGCTCTGATGCCTATATTGCGGCTGCGCTTGTTGGAATATTCGCTGAGAGTGGTCTTTTTGATTACGCCCTTTTTGCTTATAAGGGTAACAAAATGATTGTCGGTATATTCCTCATCCTCGATATGGGCTGCATTGAGATAGGTGCGTATGCTGTCATCCGATTCTATCGGAATAAGATTTTGAACAGCCCTGCCCTTGCTGGTGCGCACGCCTTCGGGCAATTCATACACCTTGAGCCTGTAACACATGCCCTTTTCGGTGAAGAAGAGCATGGTGGAATGCATGTTTGCTATATAGATATGCTCTATGAAATCTTCTTCGCGGGTAGCGCCACCCTTTACGCCCTTGCCGCCACGGTTTTGGGTACGGAATTCAGTAAGCGCCGTGCGCTTGATATAGCCGAGATGGCTGATGGTTATTACAACATCTTCATCTGCATAGAAATCCTCCGGATTGAACTCTTCTTCGCTCAGGGTGATTTCACTGCGGCGCGGATCACCGTATTTGGCCTTCATTTCCTGACTCTCCTGCTTTACTATCGAGAGCTGGACTTCCCGGCTGCCGAGAATTTCTTCGCAACGGGCTATGAATTTTTCGAGTTCATCAAATTCCGCCTCTAATTTTTCCCTTTCCAAACCTGTAAGCTGGCGTAGACGCATATCCACAATTGCCTGAGCCTGCTCATCGGTAAAGCCATAATTTTCCATGATGCCGGTCTTGGCCTCATCTACGCTCTTGCTGGCGCGTATAAGAGCTATTATATCATCAATGATATCAATGGCTTTAATGAGCCCCTCTAAGATATGAGCCCTCTTTTGGGCTTTATCCAACTCGAACTTGGTGCGGCGCACCACCACCTCGTGCCTGAAATCCACGAAATTCTGCAATATTTCTTTTAGAGAGAGGGTCTGGGGCCTGCCGCCTACCAATGCTACATTATTGATGGAAAAACTACTCTGAAGAGAAGAATATTTAAAGAGAGTGTTAAGCACCACATTGGTGTTTTCCCCCTGCTTGATACGGAATATTACACGAATGCCTTCGCGTGAAGTTTCATCATTCATGTATGTAATTCCCTCAATCCTTTTGTCTTCCACCATTTGAGCTATGCGCTCAAGCATATCCTTCTTATTTACCATGTAGGGGATTTCGGTCACCACTATGGTTTCCTGGCCGCGCTCGTTGATTTCTATATCCGTCTTTGCGCGGATCACTACTCTTCCCCTGCCTGTGTTATAGGCATCTATAATGCCCTGACGACCCATTATAATGCCGCCAGTCGGAAAATCCGGCCCCTTGATATATTGCATGATACCTTCGGTGTCTATATCGGGATTGTCGATGAGCGCACAAATGCCGTCGCAGACTTCGCCCAAATTATGGGGAGCCATATTGGTGGCCATACCTACGGCGATGCCTGAAGAGCCGTTGAGTAAAAGCAAAGGCAGCTTTGTAGGCAGAACGACAGGCTCTTGAAGACTGTCGTCGAAGTTCCACTTCATGTCCACGGTGTCTTTATCGAGATCAGCCAAAACATCCTCGGTTATTTTAGCTAATTTGGCCTCGGTGTAACGCATGGCCGCAACGGGGTCGCCGTCCATGCTGCCGAAGTTGCCCTGACCATGCACCAAAGTATAACGCTGATTCCATGGTTGCGCCAAACGCGCCATTGCATCATATACTGAACTGTCTCCGTGCGGGTGGAATTTACCCAACACCTCGCCGACTATTCTCGCACTTTTTTTGGTTTGCCCTCCGGGACTCAAATTCAAACCGTCCATTCCGAACAAAACCCTTCTTTGCACGGGCTTCAGACCATCCCTCACATCCGGTAACGCTCTCGATACAATAACCGACATGGAATAGTCGATATAGGAGCTGCGCATCTCATGATCTATCTCCACAGGCTCTATATAGCCGTGCAATACTTCATTTCTTTCTTCGTCCATTGTTATCTTTAATATTAGCCTACAAATTTACTAATAATAATTGAATTTAACTGCCCTTATTTAAGTATAATTTACTATTTTTGCAGTCGAAAATGCAACTCACGGAAGAAATACGCACCATATTCATTTACTCTCGCGACGAGGCCATGCGCACCGGCTGCTATGCCATTGCGCCGGAGCATTTGCTGCTGGGGATTTTGAGGCATGGCAACAATTCGGCAGTGGAACTTTTGAAACAATTCGGATTGGAACCGGCGGAAGTAAAGACCAAGTTTGATGAAAAGGTTTTCTGCAAAGAGGCGGTGCCCTTTTCACAGGAAGACGAAGTCACCTTCACACGCAGCGCCCTCAACATAGCCAGCATGGCTCTTATGGAGGCAATGCGTGTAAATGAGGATGTAGAGGCAATTCATCTGCTTTCCGCCCTATGCGACTGTCCCGGCAGCTGGTACAACGATTATTTTCGTTCTCACGGCCTCAGCCTGCAGATTATCCGTACCATACGCAAGAAAGCCTGTGACGATTCTCAAAAGAAAAGTGCAATTCCATCTTCCGAGGAGCTGAACAGTCTCTTGAGCGCTTTTTATTCTGACAAGGATTTTTTCTCCTAAGCAAATAAAATCGTTATATTTGCAATTCAGCATTAAGCTTTAAATTTATGCATTTAAAGGAAAAAATCCCTTCATATCTGCTAGGAAAAACACAGCTTACTACCACGGTGGTATTTTCTGTGCTTTTTGCCATTTTCGTGCTTCTTGCCACAACTTTCTACGACAATAACGGCTGGTTCCAGTTCGGTCCCACAGTTTTATTCAATTATACCGCTCTGTTTATTCTGCTGTCAATAATTATTATTGCAGTTAGCAAACGTTTAATGTATCGCAGTCGCCTGCTGTTCACTCTGAATTGGAGGCAATACATAATTTGGAATCTTGCAGAAATCGTTATCATTGCCTTGGTTTATACGGCAATGACCATTCATATCTGCTCCCTTGGTCTTATAGAGATGCCGACAAAGAGTTTTTGGCCAATCTATTTCCGCAGTTTCGTGATACTTTTCTTCTCTCTCGGCATCCCCTATATAATAGCCGCACTCTATTTCGAAGTGCAAGACAAGAACAACACCATCCGCCTGATGAATTACGGCAATGTTATTACCGATGCCGAACCCGGACCGGCGGATTTGGAAAAAATAACCCTTTTCGGGGATGACGGTCTGCTTAAACTCAGCATAAGCCTAAAAAATCTCTATTACATAGAGTCTGATGACAATTATATTAAGGTTTGGTATTCCGATTCAAATGGAGATGTAAAGCAGTATATGCTCCGATGCCGCCTTAAAACCGTGGAGGAAAGTTTTGCAGGAAGTCCGCTGGTGCGCTGCCACCGCAAATATATAGTAAACCTGACACGCGTATTGGTTCTTACCCGCGAGAAGGATGGATATTGTCTCAAGTTGGATTTGCCTTCTTCTGAGCCTATTCCCATCTCCAAAACCTACGAGAATTCGGTTATTTCACGTTTCAATTCACGATAAAATTATGTGGCAAAGAATTCAAACTTTATATTTGGTGCTCGGCTTGGCGCTCCTTGCAATAATGTTCTTCCATGTAGAGAACACCTGGTGGCTGATTCTTATGGGAGTGGCGGCATTCATGCAGGTAGTGGCCCTGATAGCCTATAAGCACCGTATTTTCCAGATGCGCACCGCCGTCATAGCGGGCTTGATGCTGGTCGGGCTGCAAATCTGGATGGCGGTGGTTTATTTCGGAACGGAAGATAAAAGTGTCTACAATATCACCACTGTTTTCCCCATAGTAGCTGCAATTCTTGACTTTTTGGCGGCCCGCAACATACTTTCTGACGAAATATTGGTGCAAAGCTCATCCAGGCTCCGCTCCAACCGTAAAAAACATTAAAACATAATATCATGAGAATTCCTGAATCAGAACTTATTATTAATACAGACGGATCCGTTTTTCATCTTCACATTAAACCTTCCGAACTTGCAGACACCGTACTGATGTTCGGCGACCCGGGACGCGTAAAGATGTTTCTTCCTCTTTTCGAAAAGATAGATGCCCAAGGACAATCGCGCGAATTTGCGTTTGCTACAGGCTGGCATCGCGGGAAACGCATCACCGCCCTCTCGCACGGAATAGGTCCTGACAATATTGATATAGTGGTCACCGAGCTCGACGCTCTTGCAAATATAGATTTCGAAACCCGTGAAATCAAGCCCGAACACAGGCGCCTCACACTAATCCGCATCGGCACCTGCGGGGCAATACCGCCTGAAATTCCTCTCGGAGCCTTCATCAGCAGCCATATAAGCATAGGCACTGACGGTATGTTCAATTGGTATGAAGGCAGGGATGATGTGTGTCTGCTCGACTTCGAGGAAGCCTTCAAGAAACACACTAATTGGGCTGAAAATCTCCCTGACCCCTATTTTGTACGCTCATCTGAAAGACTTATCAAACTTTTCGAGCCCGTAACGGTAAAAGGCATGACCATTTCCGCAGGCGGATTCTACGGTCCTCAAGGCAGGGTTGTAAGGCAAGGCCTTGCAATGCCTAATATGTTGAAAGACTTCGAAAGCTTCCGTTACAAGGGGCATAAGGTTACCAATTTTGAAATGGAAGGCGCCGCCCTTGCAGGCATGGCTGCCAATCTCGGTCACGATGCCTTGACAATTTGCTGCGCTATCGCCCACCGCTATCTCAAAGATTCCAACACCGACTACAAACCTCGCGTTGCAGAGCTTGTAAAGCTCGTCATGGATACAGTAACCGAAGAAGGAGCGTAGCTGATTGCTACGTAACTGATAAGGAACTTACAGCTCCTCCTCTTTAAGCCTTTCGGCGTTTTCTGCCACCTGGAGCCTATCTATGCACTCCTGAATATCACCATTCATGAATGCGGGAAGATTATACATGCTCCAATTGATGCGATGGTCGGTAACACGCCCTTGCGGATAATTATAGGTGCGGATTTTTGCTGAGCGGTCACCGGTGGAAACCATGGTCTTACGCTTCGCAGCTATTCCATCCAAATACTTTTGGCGCTCCATATTATAAATACGGGTACGTAGCTCTATCATGGCACGCTCTGCATTTTTAATTTGTGAGCGCTCCTCCTGGCATTGCACTACAATCCCCGAAGGAATATGGGTCAGGCGCACTGCAGAATAGGTGGTGTTCACGCCTTGACCGCCGGGGCCTGATGCGCAGAAGAGGTCTTTACGGATATCGGCAGGATTTATTTCCACATCGAACTCGTCCGCCTCGGGGAATACCGCCACCGAAGCCGCTGAGGTCTGGATTCTGCCCTGAGTTTCCGTCTGAGGCACACGCTGTACGCGGTGGACTCCGCTTTCGTATTTCATGGTGCCGTACACCCCGTCTGGGCATGAGAGCTTGAAAACTATCTGCTTATAGCCGCCGGAAGTGCCGTACGACTGATCTGTGACTTCCAGTTTCCATCCTTTTATATCAGCAAAATACTGATACATGCGGAATAGGTCTCCTGCAAAGATGGCAGCCTCATCCCCACCGGTGCCGCCGCGGATTTCCACTATTGCATTCTTGTCATCATCAGGATCGGCCGGAATAAGCAGCAGCTTTATATTCTGCTCCATGTCGGGCAGTTTCCCCTCGATTTCGGAGATTTCCTCACGGGCCATCTCCTTGAGTTCGGGGTCACTCTCCTGTACAAGCACATCCTTGGCCGAAGAGAGATGATTCAAAACCTTCTGGTATTCGAGTCCTGCCTTGATTATAGGCTCCAAGTGCTTGTAATCCTTATTCAGCTGCACATATTTCTTCATGTCCGACATTACGTCGGGGCTGGAAAGCTGTTCCTGAAGAGAGATGAATTTGTCTTTCAGCGACAGCACTTTTTCCAATAATGTATTTTCGTTTGCCATTTTAGTTCCGTTTTAAATTGATTGATAAACCTCGCGTACTGCGTAAAAAATCTCACTCCTCCTGCGAAGTTATATGTCTCCGGAAGCTATTGTCTTGATATAGCAGCGTCTACGCATAAAGAGACTGTGGTCGGGATAATCTTTCCAGATATTCGCCGCACTATTGCTTTCGATTTGCGGATTGGAAATGCTGTCGCCGTAATTGTATCTTTTTGCTTTTTCGGCCATTTCGCTAAAGTAGATGGCGCTTACTCCCTTGTGGCGCCATTTGGGGGATGCTCCGTTTAACATCAGATCTACGGTGCTGAAGTCGTTTTGAGCTCGAAGCAGATGTATCCACCCGAACGGGAAAAGTTTGCCTTTGGCCTTTTGGAGAGCTTTGGAAATGGATGGAAGGCAGATGCCGAAGGCCGCCACCTCTCCTTCTTCATCCAGCAGCACCACGCTGTTTTTGTTATTCACAAAGGGAGGGATAACTTTTGCCTCCTGCTTTATTTCCGCATCGGTAAAGGGGATGAAATTATAAACTTCCCCCATGAAAGATTGGGAATAGGTATGGAAAAACTTATTCACCAAGGCTTTGTCTTTTACAAGACGATTTATATCGGCGAAATGAAGATTATAGCACTGCTTAAGGATTTTAGCAAGTCTTTTTGTCTTTTCGGGCAATCCCAACTGCGACTTCATGCGATATTGCACCCAATCGCATTCCTTCTCAAAGCCTAAGTTTTCGATGAATTTTACATAATAGGGATAATTGTAGATGCAATTGAAGGGAGGTATGTTTTCGTACCCTTCCACCAGCATGCCCTGCTTGCCCAAAGTATTATAGAAAAGAGGACCGTGAATGGTGTCCATGCCCTGATGCCTGCCCCAGGCTTCCGCCGCTTCAAGCAGCATTTTTGCAACCTTGATGTCGTCTATGCAGTCGAACCAGCCGAATCTTACATTCTTTTTGGAATAAAGCTTATTGTAACGGGGATTTATTATTGCGCAGATGCGTCCGATAACTTCTTTCCCACAAGTTACCATCCACATTTTATGCTTGCAATATTGCAAAGCCGCATCTTTGGTAAGAGTCTTGACCTGGTCGGCATGTAAAGCCGGGACATACTGCGGACAGTTTTTGTACAGTTTGTCAGGAAACTTAACAAAACGAAGCAGCTCTTTTCTGCCGGTGACTTCTATTAAACGATAATCAGACATCCCTTGTTGATTTTGCCGGCAAAGTTAACAAAAATTAAATTCCTTCGATAAAATTCCTTGAATTGCGGCCTGGGCGCAAGCGCAGCCGAAAACCGCCGGAACATAACTGATTGTGCCGGTATTGCTGCGTTTGTTGCGGGTGTTTTCTTCCACTACTGCACTCTCTATTGGTTTTTCCTCGGAATATACAGCCGAAAATCCATCTTTGATGCCAAGGCGGCCGAGGCGCCCTCGAAGAGCGCGTGCAAGCGGACAGGTATTGGTTTTGGAAATATCGGCGATTCTTACCGCTGCTATATCCGTTTTCGCCCCGGAGCCCATGGATGACACCAAAGGCAGATTATTGCGCAAGCACCAACTGATAAGGGCTGTTTTAGGGCTGAGAGTATCTATTGCATCCACCACAAAATCATATTCCGGCTTTAGTAGGACCTCTATATTATCCTCATGGAGGAATTCATTTATGGCGGATATTTCCAAATTCGGAGAAATATCTTTCAAACGCTCCGATAAAACCTCTGTTTTAAGCCTTCCCACGGTGGAATGAAGAGCGATAATTTGGCGGTTGATATTGCTTTCGCTTACCTTGTCGGCATCGATTATGTCAAGATGCCCGATTCCCGCTCTGACCAGCATTTCCGCCGCACATGCCCCAACTCCGCCGAGCCCTGCCACAAGCACCCTCGAGTTCGAAAGCTTTTGTAAAGATTCATCTCCCAAAAGCAAAGCCGTTCTTTCCTGCCATGCCTCCATATTACAAACCTTTTGCCTTGCCCTCGTCCCAAATGGCATCCATCTCCGAAAGCTCCATCTTACCCAAATCAAGACCCTTTGCGGCAACCTGAGTTTCCATATAGGTAAAACGGCGCTTGAACTTTTCACATGCGGCTGTAAGGGCGGCGGAAGGATCTATACCATAGAGTCTTGCTGCATTTACAAGTGCGAACAGGGCATCACCGAACTCTTCTTCGACATGGGCATTGCTCTGTCCGTTGCTTCCGGAGCGTCCGGGAGCTTTGCGGGCATCCGGCTCAACAGCTTCTTTTGCCTCGGCAATCTCTTCATCCACTTTTTGCCATACATCCGCAGGCTTTTCCCAATCAAAGCCTACCGCGGCGGCTTTGTCCTGCATAATGTACGCCTTTTGCAAGGGCTCGCAACTTTTTGGAACCCCCTCCAAAACGGTCTTGCCCTGATGCTCTTTTTTCTTACGCAGCTCCCATGCCTTAGCCACCCCTTCTGCAGACATTTTGCGGCCGGAGGCATCTCCAAAAATATGCGGATGCCGGAAAATCATCTTCTCGCACATGCCATTTAGCACATCTGCAATATCATACTCTCCCTTTTCCTCACCAACTTTTGAATAAAAGAGCACATGCAGGGCTAAATCCCCCACTTCTTTTTTGATTTCTGAAGAATCGCCCGCAAGGACGGCATCGGAAAGTTCGTACACTTCTTCTATTGTGAGCGGACGCAAGGATTCGTTTGTTTGGGCATTGTTCCAAGGGCATTCAGCACGGAGTTTGTCCATTACCTCCATAGCCCTTTCGAAAGATTTCAGCTTCTCTTTTTTACTGTGCATTATGCAAAGATAATGAAAAGCGAAATAATTGCTATCTTTGCTGACCAATAATAAAACACAAAAAATGAAGCCGATAAGCTATGTAAGTGCCGACGAGGCGGTAAGCCACATAAAGAGCGGCAGCCACATCCACCTGTCAAGTGTTGCGAGTGTTCCCCATTGTTTGATTCAAGCCTTATGCAGAAGGGCGGATGCTGGAGATGTGAAAGACCTCCGCTTTCACCATTTACACACCGAAGGGCCGGCACCGTATAGCGAAGAGCGCTATCAAGGCATCTTCTTCGATCAGGGATTTTTCATTGGCTCGAATGTGCGCAAGAATGTAAATAAAGGTTGGGCGGATTATATTCCGGTGCATTTAAGCGAAAGCCAAAAACTATATCGCGAAAGGCATATACCTCTCGGAGCAGCACTTGTAAATGTTTCACTGCCTGATGACCAGGGACGGGTTTCGCTCGGAACCTCGGTGGATTGCAGCGTAGCCGCAGTAGAAAGTGCGGATATTGCGATAGCTGTGATAAATCCGAATGTCCCCTTTGCTTACGGCGATCTTCTCAATTTGGAGCAATTCGACTATTTGGTAAAAGACGATACTCCCCTAATCAGCTTGGCATATTCAGAGCCAAGCCCTACAGATATACTGATAGGCAAGCACACTGCAACTTTGGTAGAAGACGGCGATTGTTTGCAGATGGGAATAGGAAGCATCCCGGATGCGATTGCAGCTCAGCTCAAAAATCACAAGCATCTTGGTCTGCACACCGAAATGTTTGCAGACGGCCTGCTTGACCTCATCAAAAAGGGTATTATAGACGGCTCGCGGAAAAAGATAGACAGAGGCAAAATCGTGGCCTCCTTCCTTTACGGCAGCGACGAACTTTATTCTTTCATCGACCACAACCCCGATGTGCTTATGAAAGACATAAAATATGTGAACAATCCTTATGTGATCGCTCAAAACCCGAATGTAAGGGCCATTAACTCTGCTATTGAGGTGGATCTTACAGGCCAGATTTGCGCCGACTCCATAGGCACGCGTGTCTGGAGCGGAACGGGCGGACAGTTGGACTTTGTAAGGGGAGCAACCCTGAGCGAAGGGGGCAAGAGCATCACCGTTTTTGCTTCCCAAACCAAATACGGCGACAGCAAGATAGTTCCCGAATTGAATCCGGGCGCCGGAGTGGTAACCCCAAGGCCGAATGCGCAATGGATTGTAACCGAATTCGGAGCCGTAAACCTATACGGCAAGAGCCTTCAGGAAAGAGCAAAACTGCTCATCAGCATAGCTCATCCCGACCATCAGGAAGATTTGGACCGCGCCGCCTTCGAGCGCTTCGGCCCGCATTGGCATTTATTAAAACTTTAATCCGGCCTACGCATTGCCGATATGGCTTGCAAGAAGGTAGCTGACAACAAGAAAGTCAAGCTAAGCGGAGGAAGCCGGACTAATAAGCCAATTCAAATAAATCCCTCTTGGGCATTTTTGCCGAATAGCGGCTCCTGCACTGCCTTATGAAATTTTTTACGGTCCGCGAGAAGCGCGGACCTTTCCAATTATGGGTGTTGGTCACCAAAATCCAGCATTCGCTATCAGGAAAACAATATACCATGGCATTGGTGCCGGCAAGAGAGCCGGTGCGTATCCAGCCGTTTTTTACCTCGTTCCAGCCCAAAGCGTATTTATGATTTTCGTGCCAGACTGTCATGGCGCGCACACTCTTTTTGCTTAATATGTCTGGCACCCCCGGATGGCCGTTGATAGATGATACAAAGCGGGCAAGTTCAGGTGTGCTTGCCACCCATGCTCCGGCGCCTGACAAACCCCTCACATTGCTGCCGCCATAGCAGCGCACCACACTGTCGCCGGAATTGGTATATTCGGGAACAAGAGGGTCATTGTCCTGCATATAATAACGCACCTCGTTGGGATACCTGTTTTTGTAATAATTGTGCGCCAGGTGCATATCCACGCAGCCGGCCGGTTCGAGCAAATTCTTCTGCATCCACTTTTCATACTCCTCACCTGTCAGCTTTTCTATTATCATGCTCAGCAGCAAATAGCCGAAATTGCTGTATTGCCGTGAAGTCCCGGGCTTATATCCCAAGCGGCGCTGCAGCATAAGCCGTACAAGCGTCTCCTGGTCGGGTGCTTTTTCAAGATGATAGATATGCATTATATCGCGGGTTATGAACATAGGGTCGCCCCTCCGTATGCTGAGGCCGCTTTCATGACGCAATAGCTGCTCTACCGTAATATCGAAATAAGCCTTTTCTTTAATGGCTTCGGTATAGGCTTCATCGCAAAGTATGCCGGAAGGTCCGAACACCTTGTCGCTCAAATGCAATTTCCCCTCTTCCTGCAGCTTCATTATGCCGGCAGCGGTAAGCAGTTTGCTTATCGAGGCTATGCGCATTATATTTCCGGGCCCCATCTCCCTGTTTTCATCCGCTTTTCCATAACCCTTCGCATAAAGCAGGGAATCACCCCTCATTACGCTGAGCGAGAGGCCGCGTATCCACCAGCGCTGCATGAATGTATTTATGTCACGGTCCAACTTTTCCAGCCCCAAACTGTCGCTCATTTGATTGGTAATAAGCGAGTTGATACCCTTGACACGCCGCATTTTGGGAATCTTTGGATTACGGCGTGGAGAAATGGCAAGCACCAAAAGCACCACTATCGCAAGTGCTGCAATAAATAAAATCCTTCTTATTCGCAGGGACTTTTTCATTTGATTACCCCCGCCTTTTTACCGAATTCTATAATAAAATCTGCTGTGCCCTCTATTCCTAAAACAGACGAATCGATGCAAAGGTCGTAATTGGAAGAATCGCCCCACTCTCCGAAAGTGAAAAAGTCATAAAAATCTTTACGCTCTTTGTCTTTCTTTTGTATAAGGGCTTCCGCCTCACTTGCAGATATATTCATCCGCTCTGCCACCCTCTTTATTCGATTGTCAACAGGTGAGCAAAGAAACACATTCAGGCACTGCATATCTCTTAAAACATAATTGCATGCCCTGCCCACAAAAACAGCCGGACCGTTTTCTGCAATTTCGCGTATTACCGAGCTTTGCATCCTGAAAAGAGAATCATCATTTATATAATTCTGCGATATTCCTGCACTACGTCCTGCGCTGAACACATTTTGAAAAAATTTGAAGCCCCGCTTTTCGTCACGATGCTCAAAGAATTCTTTGGAAAATCCACTCTTTTCGGCAGCCTTGCCGATAAGTTCCTTGTCATATACCGGAATGCCGAGAGTTTCTCCGATAGAACATGCTACCTGAAGCCCTCCTGCCCCGAATTGACGTCCGATATTGATTATAGTGTGTTGCATGGTTAAATATAGCTGCCAAGAATGGCGGGGTCATCGCCGTCCTTGAGTTTGCTGAATTTACGCATCAGATTAATTATCAAGATGCCGGTTATTATAAAAGAAATTGTGTCTGCGATAGGGAAAGAATACCAGACTCCGCGGACATCAAGCCACAATGGGAGAAGATATACCAGCGGCACAAGGAAAAGCAGCTGGCGCGTGAGTGAAAGGAAGATGCTTTTGTTTACCATTCCCAAACATTGGAAGAAGTTGGTGGATACCATTTGCATGCCCACCAAAATAAAAGCAATATTCATAGTCTGCAAGCCTTTGGCGCTAAGAGCGAGAAGCGTTGCGTCGTTGGTAAAGATGCTGACTGCGGTCTTCGGAAAGAATTCGGAAAGAATGAAGCCGAATACACAAACCGCAGTTGCCCATCCGGCTGTAAGCAGATAAACCTTACGCACACGGCTGTATTGTCTGGCCCCGTAATTATAGCCGGCTATTGGCTGCATTCCCTGATTCAAGCCCATGACTATCATCAGGAAGAAGAAACTGATACGGTTAGCCACGCCATAAGCGCCTATGGCAAGATCACCTCCGTATTTGCGGAGCTGCTGGTTGATAAACAGATTCACAATGCAGGCAGCGCTATTCATGAGAAACGGCCCTAAGCCTATGGCAAGTGAGCTTCTGGCTATCTTCCAGTCTATTCCCAATATTCTTTTTCCGAAATGCACCACCCTATCCTTGCGACTGAAATACCATAATATATAACTTAGGGCCATCATTTGGCAAAGCACGGTTGCGACTGCCGCTCCCCTGACGCCCATGCCCAAGGCGAAAATAAAAATGGGATCTAAAATCGCATTGGCAATCACAGTGAAGAGTGTCAATCCCATTGCGGTTTTGGGATTGCCGCTAACCCTTATGATGCTGTTCAGCCCGAAATACATGTGAGAAATCACATTGCCCAGCATTATTATAGTAAGATATTGCTTGGCAAAAGGCATTGTAACCTCGCTGGCGCCGAAGAAATAAAGCAACGGCTCCTGCCACATAATTACGGTTATGGCAAAGAGAGAACCGAGTATAAGATTGAGGGTTATCGAGTTGCTTAAAACTTTTTGAGCATTGCGATAATTCTTCTGCCCGAGCATAACGGACATTATGGTAGATGCCCCTACCCCTACCAAGGTGCCCAAGGCGGAAGCAAGGTTCATGATGGGATGGCAGACGCCGAGCGCCGAAAGAGCATATGCCCCGACTTCAGGAATATGACCTATATAGATGCTGTCCACCATATTGTATAGACTGGTGGCAGTCATTGCAATTATGCCGGGAAGGGCATATTGCTTTAACAGGGCTCCTATGTTTTTGGTGCCTAATTCAAGAGGTGCTCCGGAAACCGCCTCCGACATGGCTAAGGCTTCTCTACTATATCAATATCGAAACGAAGCGGGCAGTAAGGAGGTATATATTTACCGCTGCCGGTAGCGTAATAGCCAAGATAAGACCAAAATATCACTATCCCCGATTCACGGGCATGCATATGCAGGAAAGCATTGGCAAAACCATCCACCACATCTGTGGCGCCGCTGGTCATGGTTATTTCGGTATAGTCCTCCTTCCAATTTATGAGCTTGGGCTCATAAGTGGTGGATGAGGAATAGAAATCGTTGTCTTGCGCCACCTCTTTTATATTGCTGTCTATAACAGTGCCATCCAAGCGGCGGAGAGTATAATTGCAATATATTTCACTGTCCGTGGTGAATGCTTCCTCATCAATAGGCGCTTTGGTGCGGATATAATACCAGCCTCCGGTACCGGAAATGCCTTTTATCTCTTCATCTTCCACTGCTCCCGGAAAATTGGCCGCGACATAACGCGCCACTGAATCTTTCTCCCATACTTCTTCATCTCCGAAAGCATCTTTAAGGCTGATTTTGTACACGGTGTTGGCTCCGGAAACATTTTTGATATATTCCTCTTCACTGCCATAGCGGATTACGCCCGAAAGCCATCCGGGAATAAGCGCCTTGCGTGTGCCTCCCACTTTCATAGGGCCATATGCGGTGCCGCTTCCGAGCAGCATTTCTTCCATACCGACTCCCAAACTGTTTTCACCTCTGTATATTATTTGAGGGCCGTAGTAATAGCGGTCGCGATAGAGTTCCAGCTGTCTGTTCACAATCTCCAAAGTGGAGGCGGAATAATTCCCCTTTATATCCATTACACTGTAATCCATTCTTATAAAAAGGGAATCCCCCACGGGAATACCGGTGCCGGCTATCTCTTCATCCGGAAAAATATATACGCCAAGACTTGTTTTTACCGCCTCAGGATGATATTTCGCCATATATTCGTCTAAATACAGCTTAGCTTGGGTGCTTTTTCCTATCGTACCCTTCTTAGCGCAAGAAACCAGCGCTGCCGCTGCCATCAGAACTATAATCGTTTTTTTCATCGTTGGGAGTCTTTTTGCAGGAATTGTGCCACGGAAGCCTGAATATAATTGTAAACGTCTTCGGGTAATGGAATATCCTGCGGATAATATAATTTACCTCCGGCAGCAAGTTCATGGCCGCCGCCGTTGAAATATTTTTTCGCCAATACATTTGCGCTCCAACCGCGCTTGGAGCGTATGCTAACGCGAAAGTGGTCTTTCTCCTGTTTTAAAAAGAGACTTATTTTCACTTCATTTATTTCCAAGGGAATGTTCACCAAGCCTTCCGTCTCCCCCTGCTTCAGCTCATAAGCTTGCAGAAAAGCATTTGTGGCCACCATATAAGCCGCACCACAAGGCAGAATCTTGAGATTATTCCCCAGCAGGTCTGCAAATGCAAAAACGCGGTTTTTTCTATATTTCTGATATAAATTAGCGATGATGTCATCCCTGTCCACACCTGCGGCCAATAACTTAGTGGCCATCTCAAAGGTAGAGGGGTATACGGAATTGGCGAAATTATTGGTGTCTGTGGTCATGCCTGTCATAAGGCCGTAACGAGTCTTTTCGGGAAGAGCCTCAGCACTGCCTTCCAATTCCATCAATATCCAAAACAACAATTCGCAGGCAGAAGATATTTGAAACTCCGAGAAAACCAAATCAAAAGATGATAACTCGGGATTAAGATGATGATCTATCAGTACCTTATGCCTTGCAGTACAATCTGTCAGCACCTGCTCAAGTTTATCAGCACGATGAAAGCCATTCATATCCAACGCAAATAAAACATCGCACTCTTTCAAGCAGGCAGCCGCCTTTGCAGGAAACTTCGCAGCATCTACAAAGGTCTCGCCCTCTGTTAAGAATACCAAGGTTTCGGGCACACTATCAGGAATTATAAGAGTTGCACTTTTGCCTTTGCCGGAAAGATAATGCACCATTGCAATGCCGCTGCCCAACGCATCACCGTCGGGATGTGAATGGACCACAACGGCAAACTTTGAATAATCGCTCAATATCCCCCTTAATTTGGAAATCTTTCTTTCTTCGAACAACATCTCAAAATTTTCAGTTAGCAAATTTAATAATAATATTGCTTTTCAAGAAGGATTTTTCTAACTTTGTATGTTTATTTGAGTTTAAAGAAAACCAAACAATATGAAGAAGTCACTCAAGATTACCATCGAGATTCTGCTTGCAGTTATCTGCGTTATCCTGGCTGTCCTGATAGTCAGAAGCATCAACAAGCCGGTTAAATTCAACAAACACAAGAATTATCGTGAAAGCATTGCCATCCAAAGGCTTAAGGACATTCGTACCCTTCAAGTAGCTTACAAAACGGTAAACGGCAAGTTCACCGGCGACGTAGATTCCCTCCTCAACTTCTACAATACAGGAGATATGTCTGTTGTACTCCAAGTCGGCAGTATGGACGACTCCGTAGCTGTAGCGCACACTGAGGCCATTAAAAAGAGAAATCGCAGAATTTCTCCGGAAGAGATGCTCAGAATGTATAAGGCCGGTGATCATAATTTAGTGTTTTCTATCGAAAGTAAAGTCCCTGTGAGGGACACTCTCTTCCATGACAGGGAGGATTTCGTACTCGATTCGCTCAGAACAATTCCTTTCTCCGGCGGCAGGCCTGTAGAAATGGAAGCAGTAGTAAAAATGGTTTCCGGAGTTCCCGTACCTCTCTTCGAGGCCCGTATGCCGTACAGGCACCTGCTTAGGGGTTTGGATAATCAGTTGCGTATAAACCTCGATGCCGAACAGCGTGACAAAAACCGCTTCGAAGGTCTTCAAGTAGGCTCTATCACAGCGCCCAACAACAACGCGGGCAACTGGGAATAGTGGACGAAATTTCCTTACTTACGCCAAAGTGCACTTTGGTGCCGGCGCATTTTTATAATCCGGCTTCTTCGAGGGCTTCCCTCGAAGAAGTTGTTGTTTTGGATGATTGCGATAAGGTACTATCGGCAGAAGTGCCCCAATACGACGCTTGGATGATTTATGCTGCGCCTTCGGAGCAAACAACTGCGCTTCCCGAACTTTGGCACATTTTAAAGGAACTCCCCTCTATAAGCGATTACAACAAAATTCTGTGCTCCTGGAAAGAAGGACGCCTTTATTTGGCTATAGCACAAGGCGGCACGCTCCTGTTGGCCAACAGTTTTGAAGCACCCGACTTTACCACTGCGCAATATTACATCTTTTTGGCTCTGAAGCAATTGCAGCTTAATCCGGAGCTGTCCTCAATATATTGGCGCAGCCCTATTTCGGCGGAAGACGAAATGAGTCTTTACCGCTACTTCAAAAGTGTAGAAGCCGTTTTATGAACCATTTCAAAACAGCTTCTTAGAAAACTAACCTATGAGAATTATAGGCGGAACTCTTAAGGGACGCCTTATAAGGCTTCCCTCCCACTATTCTGCAAGGCCCACTACGGACCTTGCCCGCGAAGCTCTTTTCAATATTCTCGACAATGAATACGAATTTGAGGGCCTGAAAATCTTGGACCTCTTCGCCGGCACCGGCGCCATTTCCTACGAGTTTGCCTCACGGGGAGCATCGAAAATCTATTGCGTGGACATATCGAGGGAGAATGCGAAATTCATAAAACGCGAAGCGGCCCGTCTCGGGCTTTCTGCTATTACGGTGGTACACCACAATGTATTTGACTTCCTGAAAATCTGCAAAGAAAGTTTCGACCTTGTTTTTGCGGATCCGCCTTATGAGCTTGCAGGAATAGAGAGTTTGCCGGACAAGGTTTTGGGTGCAGATATTTTACACGAAGGTCACTATTTCATACTCGAACACGGCAAGGAGCATTCCTTCAAAGAACATCCCAAGTTTGTAAAGGAGCGCATTTACGGCCGTGTACATTTCAGCTTTTTCGAAGGCTAAAATACAGCCGCCATGCATACCCCCGCAAAGCATATAGAAAACACAAAGCAATTTAAAACAATGAGCTTGCTTCTCATTGTTTTGGGCTTGTGCTTCACATTGCAGCTTGGTGCACAGAATATACAGAAAGAACATAGAGGAGTATGGCTCGCCACCGTTGACGGGCTGGACTGGCCCCGCAAGGAAAACCTGCATTTCGCTCAACGCGAAGACCTTATAAACACCATTAAGGGCCTGGCGGAACTCGGCTGCAATACCCTTTATTTCCAGGTGGTCAGCGAGATGGATGCCATGTATTCTTCCGAGCTTCTGCCATGGAGCCGCCAACTTACCGGAGAAGAAGGGATGTCGCCCTATTTCGATCCTCTAAGTCTTGCGGTCAAGGTGGCGCACGACTGCGGCATGAGCATACACGCTTGGATAAATCCTCTTCGCGTCAGCATTGCAGACACTACCGCCAGGTCGCTAAGCCAGGTTAAATACGCCCATCCGGAATGGGTGCATAATTACGGAGGCAAAGAATACCTCGACCCGGGCAATCCCGAAGTGCTGCAATTCCTATCGGATATTGTGCGCGAAATACTCGAAAAATATGATGTTGACGGCCTTCACATCGATGACTATTTCTATCCTTGGGGTCTCCGAAATGACAAGCGCAGAGGAGACGAGCCGGGGGCATGGAACGATTCTGACTTATATGCTTTATACGGTGAAGGCAAATCGCTGGAAGAATGGAGATTCAGCAATATCGACAAAGTGGTTAAAACCCTTCATCAGGTAGTGCATGACACTAAGGAGGGCGCCGTTTTCGGAGTGTCTCCGCAAGGGCTAATAGTGAACACCTGCATGCTTTATGCTGATCCCAAGCGCTGGGTAAGTGAAAAGTCTCTTGATTATTTGGTGCCGCAACTTTATTGGAGCATGGACAGGGGCGATGCCGCTGCTTTCCCTAAAGCGCTTGAAGAATGGAAAGAGCTTGCAGAGGAAATTCCCCTATACATAGGCATAGCCGCCTATAAGCACGATCCTATATTCTATAAACGCAAAAAAGATTCCGGATTTAAAAATGTCGCGGAATTCAAGCGACAGATAGATTTATTGCGCACCACTCAATACACCGACGGGCACGTATGGTTCCGTGCCCGCGATATTTTAGAGAGGGAAGAACTGCGTAATTATATAGTGTCGCAAATCTATAGGTAAGGACAAGGCCTACACTCCGCCAAAGGCGGCATAGCCTCCGTCCACCGGTATGATTGTTCCGGTTACAAAACTTGATATGTCGCTAAGCAGATAGAGCATGGTGCCCACAAGGTCTTCGGGCTCGCCGAACTTGTGCATCGGCGTATTGGCTATTATCTTCTTGCCGCGCGGCTTCAATTCACCCGTCTTTTCGTCTGTAAGCAAGAATCTGTTCTGATTTGTAAGGAAGAAACCGGGAGCTATGGCATTGCATCTTATGCCTAACGGAGCAACGTGCACGCTATACCATTGGGTGAAATTGTTTATGGCTCCTTTCGCCGCGGAATAGGCGGGAATCTTGGTAAGCGGCCTTATGGAATTCATACTTGAGATATTGAGCACATTGCCTCCCTTCCCATCCTTTACCATATCGCGCGTGAAAATCATCGTGGCGAGTACGGTTCCTTGGAAATTAAGGTCGAACACATCCTTGAATCCGCTTATATCCAAGCCGTAGAAGCTGTCAGGAAGAGGAGTGTCCGCAGTCATTTGTTCTGCGGCGCAGGTGGCTTTGGGAGAATTGCCTCCGGCGCAATTTATAAGTATGTCTATACGACCGAGTTTTTTGTGAACCTCTTCATAGGCCTTCTCAAGAGCATCCTTGTCAAGCGCGCTTGCAGAAATGCCTATGCATTTTACACCGAATTCGCTTGCAATCTCCTCCGCTTGCGGGTCCTCCCCCGCCTTACGGGAAATCACAGCCAAATTAACTCCGGCAGATGCAAGTCCACGGGTAAGCGCTGCCCCTATAATGCCGAAGCCTCCTGTTATAACGCAATTGCGTCCTTTTAAATCGTCAAAAGAATATTTCATAATTATAATATTATAGCTTAAAAAGTTTCTTGATATGACGCTCGCAAATATTTTCTATAACTTCTGCGCCTATCACCTCAGAATGTTTTTTAAGAGCGGGATAGAACTCATCTCCTAATTCCGCCGCGATTTTATAGCTTACATGTATGAGTTGACGGAAAGATGGATTATAGAGAGGGTCTGACTGATTATGACGCAAGGTGCGTGCATAGGTTTCAGCATCCCAATTCTCCACCTCTTCGGGAGTTGGTAGAGCCTTTACATCCACATCTATCACGCTTGCATAAGGAATAGTGAGTTCGTCCATACGGGTAAGGGCATTTATATAGATGCGCTTGGCAAGCGCGAGAGCTTTTGCATCTGCCAATGCCAGGCCTATAATTTCTTCCAGCCAGGTGGTGCCGGCGGTCTTGATATGTATGCCCTTGTCATACTTGCGTATGAGTCTTCCCATAATGGGGTAGATGCTGAATTTGTCTGAGCCGGAATGAATGCTCAGCTTGAGATTCTCTTTCAGACCGAATTCCTTTATGGCATAATCGATTACAAGCAGGTCTTCTTCGAATTCCTTTTCGAACTGAGCCAAATCTCCACAATATTCCACGCCTTTATTGAAGCGGCCTGTGAATTTTGGTGCGAAAGTCTGCATGGGCACGCCGTTTTTTGCAAGTGCACTCAGAATGAAGAGTATTTCCAGCGGAGTCTGAGGCTCTGCAACCTCATCCATCGACACCTCGGTAACAAAATTGTCTGCGCCTTTGGCCGCTTCGATATGACGGTATATGCGGCCGGCTTCCTGCGCTGCAAAAAGATAGCGTCCTGCGATGGCGCGAAGTTCTTCTTCGGATACCTTCAAAGGTTCTTTAAAACCTGGTATGGAAAGATTACCGAGATATTTTCGGTTTGCCTCAACAAATTCATCTATATCTTTCGGATCGGCAGGCTTTCCTATATAATCTGCCACATCCAAGGTGAAAAAGTCGGAGCTGTCGATGAAACGGTCTACATTGCCGAGATTAATATGGTCAGCATCTACAAAATACTGACCGGTGTAGCCAAGAGCTTTCACTGCCGTATCGGCCTCAACACGGGTGCTGCCGGGCTCGGTACCGACTATTTGGTGTTCACGGTTGCTCTTGTTCCAAACGGGAATAAAGTCCACGCCGAATTCCTTGCGTGCTTTCAGAAGGGCGCTGAGTTGCGCTTTGCCTTCATGGCCAAAGCGGTCTCCTACGCCGAAAGAATATTTTTGTATTTTCATGTTATTAAATATTTATGCGTTATATGTACCTGCAACGGTGTCTCCACCCTCACCGGTCCAGTTTGTATGAAAAAATTCTCCTCTTGCCCTATCGATGCGTTCATAGGTATGAGCGCCGAAATAGTCGCGTTGGGCTTGAAGAAGATTGGCGGGAAGCCTTTCAGAGCGATAGCCGTCGTAATATTCGAGCCCTGCGCTAAGACATGGAACAGGAATGCCGTTTTTAATGGCCTCTGCCAAAACATTTCTCCAGCCGGCTTGTGCAGCTGCAAGTTTTTCGGTGAAATATGAGTCGAGCAATATATTGGGGATATCCGGATTTTTGTCGAATGCCTCTTTTATCTTTCCTAAAAATACGCTGCGGATTATGCAGCCGCCCCTCCACATCAGGGCGATGCCGCCATAATTCAAATTCCATCCGTATTCTTCCGCTGCTGCGCGCATAAGATTGAAGCCCTGCGCATAAGATACTACTTTTGCAGCGAAAAGAGCCTTCTCCATATCATCCAGGAATACCTTGATATCGCCTGTATATTTCTGCGGCTTGGGACCTTTTAAAATCTTGCTTGCGGCTACTCTCTCTTTCTTTTGTGCGGAAAGACTTCGGGCGAACACGCTCTCGGCAATGAGGGTGAGAGGTACTCCCGTATCAAGGGCGGCTATTGCCGTCCATTTGCCGGTGCCTTTCTGGCCGGCAGTATCGAGAATATAATCCAGCACATAATTGCCGTCTTCATCCTTCTTTGCAAGAATGTCGCGGGTTATCTCTATCAGATAGCTGTCGAGGTCGCCTTTGTTCCATTCAGCGAATGTCTCGTGCATCTGTTCATTGCTCATCCCAAGCAGGTTTTTCATTATGGAATAGCATTCGCAGATGAGTTGGATATCGCCATACTCTATTCCGTTGTGCACCATTTTTACAAAATGACCGGCGCCGCCTTCACCCACCCAATCGCAGCAGGGAGTACCGTCCGACACTTTTGCGCAGATGCTTTGAAATATTGGCTTCACATGAGGCCAGGCTTGTGGAGAGCCTCCCGGCATCATGCTGGGGCCGTTCAGTGCGCCTTCTTCTCCTCCGGAAACGCCGGTGCCGATATAAAGCAGGCCTTTGCTCTCAACATAGGCGGTGCGTCTTGTGGTATCGGGAAAATGCGTATTTCCGCCATCGATTATAATATCTCCTTTATCTAAGAGAGGAAGCAGCTTTTCTATAAAATCATCCACTGCTTTGCCTGCTTTTATCATAAGGAACACTTTCCGGGGAGCCTTCAGACTGGAAACGAAATCTTCCAGACTGCTTGCGCCGTAAATGTTTTTGCCCGCTCCGCGCCCTGCAATGAAATTATCCACTTTTTCCTGCGTGCGATTGTAGACGCTTACTCGAAAGCCTTTGCTTTCCATATTGAGAACCAAATTCTCGCCCATGACGGCGAGGCCTATCAGGCCAATGTCGCTTTTTTCCATTATATCAGTCTTTAAATCTTTCTTTATATGCCCAAAGTCCGAGAGCCGGATTGGAGATGTAATAAAACTCTTCTCCGTCTATATTATTCCATCCGTCTTTCAACGACTCAGGCTTGTATTTTTCGATTAAATGTGCAAGATCGCCCCAGCGATAGCCCACAGCCTCTATTTCTTCTTTCGAAATTTCGGGGCCGGGAGCGTAAGTGATTGTGAATCTACCCTCCGAAGAGCCGTGTATTAGGTGAGCGGGAGCGCTCAGATTATTTTTAAGTTCAGGGTCTTTTTCGGTGCTCTCCAAGGTGTGCGGCGTTCCTTTGTAGCCATATTTGCGTATTAGCGCATCTATGGTTTTATCCTCTCCGAATTCACATAAGGCAGGAGCCATGATTATAAGCTCGGCTCCGTCCGCAAGCGCCATACGGGTACGATAGACCGCCTTGTTGCCTAACCAAGTGCTTTTGAATTCAGCGGGGTCCAACCATACAAGGCACTTTTTTATGGGCTTTTCCACCATTATGAAGTTGGTTTGCAAAGAGAGCTCCGCCGCTTTTTGGAAGCACTCGAAATCATCCCCCACAAAGAGCCCCTTGGTTACCATCTTCTCATTCTCTTTACCACGAACGGTAAGTATGTAGATTATGGGAAGCTGCGCTGCAAAATGTTTGCCCGCATATTCGAATACATCCCTCACCGGACTGTGAGCGCGTCCCATTATGCGTTCCATGCCATAGCAGGCGCCTATAAAATGGCTCTTGTTTATGAAGTCGGAACCGCCTGTCCCCACAAAAATATTTTTGGTATGATTGGCCATGCCCACAACTTCGTGGGGCACCACTTGACCTATAGAAAAGATTGCATCAAATTCGGGATTGAGCAGCAAGCGGTTCAACTGAACCTTCATGGAATAGTCAAGCTTGCCTTCGGACACCTGCTCTACATAAGATGCAGGAATTTCTCCTATGGTTTCCACTTCGTTGCGCCAATCGTGCACGCGGAATTTTTCCGCCGGAACATCCGGGAACATCTCTGCAATTTGCCCCGCAGTCATAGGGGTATGCGTGCCGAGTGCGGGAAGCACATCTGTAAGCCTCTCTTTATAATATTCCTCGACCATGCCGGTAATAGGACCGGCAAAGGAATTTAAACGGGTAAAGTCAGGCGGAATGGCGAGGACGCGCTTCTTTTTGCCGAGTTTGTCAAATACGCCGAAAAGGGCCTCTTTTACCTCTTGGTCAGAGAGCACATCTGTAACTGAACCTTTTGCGTAATAAAGCATTTTCTATCTCTTTACTCTTGCATTGCCTTTCCAAATGCTCCAAACCTGCTCTTCATCGGCAGGCTGCGCATAGTCGGTAAGCATCGTAGTAGCCAATGCGCCTGTTGCCCAAGCAAACTGTATCCACTTTTCGTTTTCCCAACCTTTTAAGATGGAATAAAGCAGTCCGCCCACAAAACCATCGCCGCCGCCTATACGGTCCAAAACGCGAATCGGACGGGGCTCCACCACCTGCCACTCGTTTCCTGTGAGGGTAATAGCTCCCCAGAGGTGATCGTTTGCGCTCACCACTTCACGAAGAGTATTGGCAAACACCTGAACATTGGGATAAGCTTCCTTGACGGCAGTTATCATCTTCTTGAAGCCGTCTATCGTGGCGGTAATATCCTTGCCTCCCGCCTCCGGACCTTTTATACCAAGGCACAGTTGAAAATCTTCTTCATTGCCTATGAGTATGTCGGAAAGCGAGCTGATTTCGGAAAAGATGTCCCTAAGTTCTTGCTCTCTGCCGGCCCAGAAAGAAGCCCGATGGTTAAGGTCGAAACTTATTTTGGTGCCGTATTTCTTGGCGGCACGGGCTATTTCCAAACAGAAGCGTCCGGTTTCGGGGCTGAGGGCGGCGATGAGACCGCTCAGGTGCACTATCTGAACGCCTTCCTTCCCGAATATGCGTTCAAGGTCGAAATCTTTCACGTTCAGGGTTCTTCCCACCTCGCCCGCACGATCGTTCCACACACGGGGACCGCGTGAGCCATAACCGCTGTCGGCTATGTTTATCTGATGTCTATAACCCCAAGGACCGCCTTGCTCTATTTCCGGACCTTCGAAGTCCATTCCGCGAGCACGAAGGTTGCTCTTGATGACAGCTGCAAAGGGGCTGCCTTTTACAAAAGTAGTGAGTACTTTTACAGGGAGACCCAAATAGGAAGATACACTGGCGACATTTGTCTCGGCGCTTGTAACATGCAAATGAAAGATATCACTGGCATGCACAGGTTGGCCGCTTTCGGGAGTAATACGAAGTCCCATGCTTGTGGGGACAAGGAGAGCATACTTGCAATCCTGCTTCAAATTTATTTTCATATTGCGAATATAAAATTAATTTCCAAATAATGCAAACGTTTGCATTATTTTTTCCAACACCTCTTTTCTCCTATAATGCCGGGGCTTTTACCTGTAGTATCCCATCTGCAAAACTTCCCCAAAGCCCTCTTTATAGAACTCTCTACCTGCAGCATGCAGGCTGAAAGTCCTTTACTATTTCAAACCAATCCTGTGCAGAAGGCACATCGTATTTGCTCCAAACTGCGCTGAAGTAATAATTGAGTTTTTCGCCGCTCTTTACAGGTTTAATCAGCAGGGAATGTCCTGCAGCCACTTTTGACTCAGCCGCATCCTGCATCACCACCGCCACTCCTATAAGACCATCTTCGGGTCCTCCCGACAAGTCCGACGCACGCTCCCAAACGGCTATACGGTCGGGCTCTGTAAGGTCTTCGAGCACATCCTCTTCTTTATGACGGAAAATTCCGGCGGCTATGTCAAGGGTTTCCCCGGGGCCTGAAAAAGTATAACAGTCTTCAACCTTGCAGAAACGCTTCCCCGCCTCTACAGTTAATTTTTTATCCAAAGCGATTGTATATCCGCACACTTCCCATTCGGGATAATGCAATACAAAAACCGCTTTCTTGGGTGAAGAAGAAAGAATTTCGTATGAACGGTAATTGGTTGCAGGGAAGCGCAAGGTGTCCGAAATAAATGGAGAAGAAGCTCCGGCCCCCAAACTCACGCCTACCTTGTAGCAATCTCTGCCGTTTCCGTAATCTTTATGGTAGGAAGCGTCGCCGCCCTTCTTATAGAGTTCATATCTGCCCTCAGCCACCAAGGTGTCGCAATTTTTTGCCCAAAAGTCGACACCCGGTGCTGTAGGCCTGCCTTCCAATGCTTTTCCATAGATGCGGAAGCAATAATAATCGTTTTCGAAGATAAAGTCATCCATCCTTTCGGGAACGGCGCGTGCATTAACCTTAGGGCTTGGCGCAGAACAGGAGGTCAGGCCACAAAAAGCCATAGCAAAAATAGCCGAAGCCAAATAAAAAAGCTTCTTCATCATTTGAATTATTTCAGATGTTTAAATTATTTCAATTCTTCTGTTTTCGCCCAATCCATATCGCCATAGTCGTCATTCTCGCCGCACATACCCCAAATGAAGGTGTAGTTGCTGGTTGCGCAAGCGGAATGTATGCTCCACTGCGGGCTTATGACTGCCTGCTCATTGTGCATCCAGATATGACGGGTCTCATCCGGCTCGCCCATGAAATGACATACTGCCGCTTCGGAGGGAACCTCGAAATAGAAATATACTTCCATACGGCGGTCGTGAGTATGGGCAGGCATGGTGTTCCATGTGCTTCCTACGGCAAGTTCTGTCATGCCCATCTGAAGTTGGCAGCAAGGCACCACCTCTTTTACGAGCAGACGGTTGATGGTACGCTCGTTGCTTTCTGCAAGAGAGCCGGCGTGCATAACCACTGCGTCTTTTTTAGAAACTTGCTTTATGCCTGTTTCGCGGTGTGCGGGAGCCGAATTGAAATAAAAACGGGCGGGCTTTGAGGGGTCTTCGCTTCTGAATGAAACATGCCTGTCACCTCTTCCTATATATATTGCCTCTTTGAAGGGAATTGTGAATTCTTCTTCCCCTACCTTCACTATTCCGGTTCCCCCGACATTGATGATGCCGAGTTCGCGCCTTTGTGTAAAATAATCTGCTTTAAGAATATCGGGAGCCGTAAGCACAAGTTCCTCTTTAACGGGAACCGCTCCACCGGCTATCATACGGTCGTACATGGTATATACCATATTGATTTCATCTGCCACCATTACTTTCTCTACAAGAAAATGCTCTCTCAGTTGTGTGGTGTCATAATTCTTCGCATCTCCGGGATGTGATGAATGACGTACTGTACAATTTACTTTCATGATTTTTTTTGTTTTTAAAAATTAATAATTTATTTGATTAGTTGTTTTTTCCTCCGGTGGATTCCCTGACAATAAGTTCGGTGTCCACTATTATTTCTTCTCCTGCGGTATCGCCCTTGAGCAGTCGCAACATGGCCTCAGCCGCCTGCCTGCCAATATCTGAAGGGTGCTGATCAACAGAACTCATCGAAGGAGTGGTAAGAGCAGTAAAACTCTCGTTGGCAGTCCCTACTATGGCGAAATCCTCAGGAACCCGCAAACCGCGCTCCAAAGCGCACTCCAAGGCCCCCAAAGCGGAGAAATCTCCGGAAGAATAGAGGGCATCGCAACCTGCATCAATAGCTTTGCCGGCATTGGCATAGCCTGTTTCACGCACTATCGTTTCGGGAAACACCAGCCCCTGGTCTATCGGCATTCCGGCTTCCTTTAAAGCCGCCTCATAACCTTTATATCTATTTACAAAAGCAAGGCAAGTATCGTAACCAACCATAGCGCCTATTTTCTTGTAGCCTCTTTCTATAAGATGTTTCACCGCCATATAGGCGCCGTTGAAATCATCATTCACAACTCGTGAGCCGGGCAGGTCTTCGAAAACGCGGTCGAACTGCACTAATTTAATTTTGCTGCCGCGAATCGTTTCTCTGATTGCATCGCTCGAAGGGGTTTCGGCTGAATGAGAAATCATGATGCCGGCCACACGGCTGGAACTCAGTGTTTTAAGAGCTCTTTTTTCATCTTCGGCCTTTTCGTAAGTTTGGCATATCAGCAGAGAATAACCTGCTTCTACCAATACGGATTCCGCCTTGCTGATAATACTGCTGAAAAACTCGCGGTTTATGCGCGGCACTATGATTCCCACCGTTTTCGTTACCCCCCTGCGTAAATTGGAAGCAACCTCATTGCGCTCATAACCCAACTCCTTGGCTTTTGCCCGTACCGCCTCCCGGGTGCTCTCTTTTATTTTTTTATTTCCTGCAAGAGCGCGGGATACAGTGGAAGGGGTTATCCCAAGAGCAAGTGCTATATCTACTATGGTGGTTTTGCTCATTATCATCAAAGATACAAATTATTTTTTACAAACGTTTGCACATTCATAAAAATATTGATACTTTTGAAGCAATATGATGAAAACGTTTGCTAAACTAATAGCCATAAGCGCCATGGCTCTGCTCTGCTCTTGCACTATAGAAAAGAGCATCACTGATTTCGGCGGCAAAGGGGACGGCCTCACCCTGAATTCCGAGGCTTTCGCAAAAGGCATAGAGGAGATTTACTCCAAAGGCGGAGGCATTCTCAAGGTGCCGGCAGGAATCTGGCTCACCGGCCCTATCACCCTCAAAAGCGGGGTTAATCTGCATTTGGAAAGAAACGCACTTGTGGTTTTTTCTTCCGACCTTGAACACTACCCCATAGTGGAAACCAATTTTGAAGGCTTGGATGTCAGACGTTGTTTAGCCCTTATCAACGCCGATGGAGCCAGGAATATCTCCATTACCGGAGAAGGAGTCTTCGACGGCAACGGACAAGACTGGCGCGCTGTTAAAAAGAGTAAAGTTCCCTCTTCCGTATGGAAAGCGCACTTGGCTAAGGGAGGTGTGCTAAGCCCCGACGGCAAAACCTGGTTTCCCGATGAAGGTTATGCAAAAGCCCAGGCCACGGCGGGCAACTTCAACAAGGCGGACGACTCGTTTGACGAACAGGAAATCAAGCGCTTTCTGCGACCGGAACTGCTTCTATTCAAGAATTGCGAAAATGTACTCTTGGAGGGTTGTACATTCCAAAACTCCCCTGCTTGGAATCTGCATCTGCTATGGAGTAAAAATATAGAGGTAAAGGGGGTAACGGTGCTTAACCCAGCCTGGAGCCAAAACGGAGACGGTATAGACATTGATGCATGTGATGGAGTGTATTTGCACGACAGCCATTTCGATGTCGGGGATGATGCGATTTGCATTAAGTCCGGCAAGGATGAAGACGGACGCAGACACGGAAGGGCATGCTCTAATCTGCTTATAGAAAACTGCACCGTTTACGCCGGTCACGGGGGCTTTGTGATAGGCAGTGAAATGAGCGGTGGAGTGCATGATGTAAGCGTGAAGAATTGCACTTTCATAGGCACGGATGTGGGTCTGCGTTTCAAAAGTTTGCGCGGAAGGGGCGGAGTGGTAAGAAATATAAATATAGAGAATATCTATATGAAAGACATCATAGGAGATGCCATCATCTTCAACCTTTTTTATGCGGGCAAGCCCGCCACCGAAGCGGATAAGGATGGAAATGCTGAAGCGATTCCTCAGGTGGATGAAACAACCCCTGAATTCAGGGACATAAACATAAGCAATATAATATGCAATGGAGCGAAATCTGCCGTCTATGTGAACGGACTTCCGGAAATGCCGGTAAGCAATTTGTCCATCAAGGATTGTATCTTCAGAGCGAAGAAAGGCATAGAGACGCATAATGTACAAAACTTCAAACAGGATAACGTACAATTCATTCAACAATGAAAAAGCTCTTATTGAGTATCTGCTCACTTGCGGTCTGCCTGACTTTGGCTGCAAAAGATTATGATATTATGGTGGCACAGGACGGAAGCGGCGACTATGTCTCCGTACAGCAGGCCATAAACGCATGCCCCGACTATTCTCACGATTATATCACCACCATCTTCATCAAAGCCGGAATCTATAAAGAACGGGTGATTATCCCCCATAATAAATTCCGCCTGTATATAAAAGGCGAAGGTGCGGACAAAACGATAATCACTTACGACAATTATGCTGAAGCCGTATCACCGATTACGGGCGCCAAAGTAGGCACCAGCGGAAGCGCAACCATCTATATTCATTCCAGTTATGTCACTTTTGAGGACATCTGCTTCGAAAACTCCGCCGGTTCGGGAAAAGAAATCGGTCAGGCGGTGGCTGTCTTTACAAACGGGGACTTCCTCTTCTTTCTGCGCTGCCGATTTATAGGCAATCAGGACACCTTATATACATACGGATATTGGGGCAAAGACCGCGGGCAAAAGCGCAATTATTATAAAGACTGCTATATAGAAGGTACGACCGACTTCATCTTCGGGGCATCCCGCTGTTATTTCGAAAACTGCACTATACATTCCAAAAAGAACAGCTATATTACCGCTGCATCTACCCCCAAGGGACAAGCCTACGGCTATGTTTTTGTGAATTGCAAACTGACTGCGGACGAAGGAGTCACCAAATGCTATCTAGGCCGCCCGTGGCGTTCCTGGGCAAAGACGGTATTCATCGGTTGCGAGCTCGGCGCCCACATACTTCCCGAAGGATGGCACGATTGGGAAAAGCCGGGAAAACCGGACACCAAGAAAAATTCTTTCTATGCCGAATATCGCAATTACGGACCGGGCGCCTATGGCAGGAAAGAACGGGTGAAATGGAGTTATCAACTAAACGAAAAGCAGGCCGCCGAATACGACTTTGCAAGCGTTATGTTTGAAGAGGAAGACGGAATAGTCTGGAATCCCTACAATAATAAATAATCAGCGCAAATGCTCTGCAAGTGCAGGCAGCTTCACCATAATGGAATCGCGTACTATCTCGCAATTCCTGCGGGCTCCTATTTCCGTAGAATGGGTATTGTCGCGCTTGCCTTCGGGAAATGCCTCAACAGTGCCTGGTTCCACCCAAAGGAAATATGGTATTGAGGCCTCATATCCGGCGGCTCTTATCCAATCGTTTGTGGCGCTTGTCATATCTATTAGAGCTGTGCCGGTCTCTTCTGCAACAGCCTTCATTGCGGCAGGATAATCGCCGTGCACCGTCCCGTCAAAAACCCCATCTACAAATTTGCGGCGGGCCACCGGGGTAAGCAGAACGGGAATGGCTCCGAGAGAGCGTGCCTCACGTATGAACAGGCGCAGATTATCTTGGTAGGCGCTCCATGCAGGCGCATAGCGCTTCGGATCATCTTTCTTTTGGTCGTTATGCCCGAATTGAATTAAAACATAATCCCCCGGAATCAAAGATTCCTTTACACTCTCCCATCTGCCTTCATCTATGAAACGCTTGGTGCTTCGACCATTGCGCGCATAATTGAATACTATTATTGAGGAATCGAAATATTCTTCGAAATACATACCCCAGCCACGCTCAGGATTACCTTTGCTCGTATCTTTCGGAGCCATGGTGGAGTCGCCCATAAGATGAATCGCAGTTTTTCCCGGACGGAGTTTCGCACGGCCGGCAGGGTCATATTTGGCTGACCATTCGGCATATTTCTTATACAGAGTTCCGGGAAATTCCGTATACCAGCCGTAACCGCCCCTGCGCTCCTGCTCTATTTCACTGAGATTGCGGCGCATTATGCCGTCCCGCCCGCAGAAGAATGGCTTGCACTCCTCAAAATCGTAGAACCTTGCCCACAAGGGTTTGGCATCCGTATGGGGTATTATATATGAATCCCCACCGGCGTGAATGTATTTATAAGCGAGTATTTTATTGGCTTCGAACCAAGCCATACCGCCGTTTATGGCATTTTTTACCCTGTCTGAAGGGTCTTTCAATTTCATCAGCAGCTCCAGTAAACCGGCGCTTTCGGTAGAGCAATAAGAGGCAAGTTCGAAACTTCTGGCTTTTGCGGGCTTAAGCGTATATTCATCGTGCTGCTGACACCAAACGGTGGCTTGCCCGTCTACGATTATCTGACAGTCGAGAATACATTCAATACCTTTGTCGAAAGCCTTTTTTGCCATGTTTTTCATATTCTTGGTAACAAGGCCTTTTGCATTGAAGGGAGCGCTTCCCTCATAAATGTCCAAGAGCAGATTCATCACGTTTTCCATCGCCCTGTCGTTGAAAGTTATATGGCGGGCATATCGCACACGGACCTCCGGCCAAAACTGCGGCCATCCTCCGTTAGGGTATTGTCCTTCAAAAATATATTGCAATCCTTTCCGGAAGGAATCGCGGTAGGATTTATCTTTCGTAGCGGAATAAAGCCTTGCAAGATAATACATCTGTATGGTGGTGGCATTGTTGTCTATGGTGGAATCGTCCAGCTTGGACTTATCCGCCAATACTTTGGTCCGGTCGGCATCTGAAAGCGGTTTTGCCATATCCACATTCTTAGGCCAACCGCCGGTATTCCTCTGCCATAAAAGCACTTGGCCGCCTATGCGCCTTGCTTCAGATGAAGAGAAAAATTCATTATCTTCGCTTTTCAAGGGATTTTGGCCGCCTGCAGGGGCAGGCAATAAAGCCATGAGGGAAAAAAGCAATAAAAATATTTTTTTCATAATTTCGTGCAAACGTTTGCAAAAATACAAAATAATTTATACTTTTGAGCACAATAATTAAACACTTTAAGTTTTACTGCGAAACAAGCTAATATGTTTTAGCATATACAATAGCCAATGAAAAAGCATCCGCTTGCATTATTTGTGGCGCTGTGTCTGTTTCCTCTGTCTTGTCAAAAGACAGAAAAACAGGTGGATAGCAATCCCCTTTCACCTACCGGCTTGACAGTGCACCGTTCTACCGAAACCTCCATCTGGTTTCAGTGGGACCCCATGCAAAATGCGGAAAGCTACGATTGGAAACTCCTTCTCTCCGGCGAAGAACTTCAAAGCGGAAATGTAACGGTGCGCAATGTCGAGGTGAGCGGCCTCTCTAAAGGAGTAACATATCAGTTTGCGGTGCGCTCTGTCAAAGGAGAATTTGCTTCTCAATATTGCAGCTTGATAGAAGCCGCCACAACATCGGGAGGCGAAGACCCCGACAATCCGGATAAACCAATCGTAGACTCTCTTACCGGTGATGTATATGCCAAGTTCCTCATCCCCGAAGCAGAGGAGGCGGATGGACTGGCAAGGGCCTTCCCCGGCGCAGAGGGCGGAGGTATGTTTACCAGCGGTGGACGCAGGGGCAGTGTTTACCATGTGACATCCCTTGCAGATGACGGCAGCAAAGGCACGCTGCGCTACGCCGTAAAACAAAAAGGGCCGCGAACCATCGTATTCGATGTTGCCGGACGAATCGAACTCAAAAGCACTCTCGAAATACATAACGGAGACCTCACCATAGCAGGTCAGACCGCCCCTGGAGACGGAATCTGCCTGTCGGGATACAGCACCGTGATAAAGCCTGATGCAGAAAATATAATCATACGTTTCATTCGTTTCCGCATGGGGGATGAAAACAAAACCGAAGATGATGCGATTTGGGGGCGTTATGCTCACAATATCATTCTCGACCATTGTTCAATGAGTTGGAGCACTGACGAATGCTCATCCTTCTATGCCAATACCAATTTCACCATGCAATGGTGCATACTCACAGAAAGTCTTTGCAATTCCATACACGGCAAAGGCGCACATGGCTACGGAGGCATCTGGGGCGGTAAAAACGCCAGCTTTCATCACAACCTGCTGGCCCATCATCAGAATCGTACACCCCGCTTCGACCATCAATATCTCTATGACGGCAACGGCAAATCCCCCGAAATTTATCGGGGCAATGTGGATTACCGTAATTGTGTTAATTATAACTGGGGCTCCGGCAGCGGTTGCTACGGAGGAGAAGGAGGGAGCTTCAATATGGTGGGCAATTATTACAAGCCCGGCCCCGCCTCAAGCAACAGGCCGTATTTTATAGAGGCGGACGGAGGCTACAGCACTACGGTAAACGGCACAAAGAAATATTTTGAATACGAATGGCCCTATCTATATCTTTCAGGCAATTATAACGAGCAATATCCCTCCGGGAGCGACCAATATCCCGAAGGCATCTATTGGAAAAAAGCTTGGGCGGACTATAGTCTGAGCAATGAGGGACACGTCCTCTCCTCCCCCCTCCCCATCAGCGGAAAAGACGGAAAAGATGTGTACACCACCACACATTCGGCCGCCGATGCCTTCGCGCGCGTATGCGCGTACGCGGGCGCATCTTTAAAAAGGGATGCTGTTGACGATAGAGCTGTAGGTGATGCCCAAAGCGGTGGCGCCACCTTCACTAACGGAGGCAACGGCAGTTCCAACGGCATTATCGACACCCAGTCTGCAGTAGGCGGATGGCCTGTCTACAGCGCTAGTGAAGAAGAACTTACGAAAGTTACTGACAGCGATAAAGACGGAATTCCCGACTATTATGAAGATTTATTCTCTTTAAATAAGAATGACGCTTCCGACGGCCTTGCCTTTACCTTGGACCCCAAAAAACGCTACAGCAATTTAGAGATGTATTTGCATTGGCTCGTAAAAGATATAGTTAAAGAACAGAATAATAACGGAACTTATAGTAAACATTAATAATACAACTAAAACAAATTCCCTATGAGTAAATTCAGCATAAGACTTACCGTCTTGCTTTTGGGACTTTTCTGCGGCCTTTCGCTGCAGGCCCAAGATGTGCGCGGCACAGTCAAGGACATCAACGGGGAACCGATTCCCGGCGCTTTTGTGCTTGTGGAAGGCACTACAAACGGCACCTCCACCGGAGCGGATGGAAGCTATTCTATCAAGGTGGCTGATGCACAGAGCGCAGTTCTCCAATTTTCCCTTATCGGGATGCAGACTCTCTCCGAGCCCGTCCGAAACCGCGCGGTTGTGGATGTTGTTCTCGAAGAAGAAACCACAATGCTTGACGAAACTGTGGTTGTAGGTTACGCCACAGTAAAGAGGCGTGACCTTCTCGGCTCCGTATCAAGCGTAAATGCCGACAAGCTTACCGAACAACCGGTAACCACCGTAAGCCAGGCGCTTGCGGGGAAAATGGCCGGAGTATCGGTAATCACCACCGAAGGAGATCCCGATGCGGATATCAAGGTGCGTGTGCGTGGAGGCGGTTCCATCACCCAAGACAGCTCTCCTCTATATATAGTGGACGGCTTCCCGGTAGAAAACATCAACGACATCTCTGCTTCTGAAATACAGAGCATAGACGTTCTAAAAGATGCATTCTCAACGGCAATCTACGGTAGCAGGGGCGCCAACGGCGTTGTCATCGTAACCACTAAAAGCGCTGCCCGCGGAGCCAAAACAAGCGTTAGTTTCAACACCTATTACGGTTTAAAACAGATGGCTTCCCGCGACGCCATAGTTCCTATGGACAGCGAGAATTTCACCAAGTTCCAATATGAGTTGGGCATGCTCCGCGACAATCTCAGCGATGTTTACAACGCCTACTTCGGATCTTTCGGCGACATCGACCAGTTTATAGGACTCCCAACCAACGACTACATCGGGGCCATCTTCGGAAATACCGGTAAGACCTTCAGCACGGACGTATCCATCAGCGGCCGCACCAACGATTTCAATTGGACTTTAGGATATGCTTACCTCGATGATGATGCCATAATGCTGGGCTCGAGTTATAATCGTAACAACCTCAATTTCAAAGGACAATTCAAGCCTTGGAAAAGGACCTTGCTGGATGTGAACGTCCGCTACTCCCGCACAGAGGTCAGGGGCGCAGGAGCCAACTCCCTTAAAGACCAGTCGGGCAGCACCTCCGGCAACGGACGTCTGAAGCATGCTGTTATATATCAACCTATTCCTGTACAGGCAAATCTGGCAGGCGTTGACGAAGAGGAAAATTACGGTGATGCCGTGAATCCGCTTCTTGCAGTAAGCGACAACGACACCAGAAAACTTCGTGACACATGGAATGCCAATGCGGCCTTCTCTTGGATGCCTAATGAAAGGCTCACCTTGAAAACCGAAGCCGGCATGCAGACTTTCAGCGAAACCACCGACAAATTCTACGGAATGAGTACTTATCTGGTGTATAATTTCGGAGGACTTGGTCCTATTGCCAAATATCAGAATGACATACGCACAAGGTATCGCAACACAAATACCCTAAGCTATGATATGTCCGGACTGTTCGGAAATGACGACCATACCATGAATGTGCTTCTTGGAGAAGAAATGACAATCACCAGAAGTAATCAGGTGCGTATGCAGTCAAACGACCTTCCCGCCTTCTATGATGCCGAAATGGCATGGAACTTCATGAGTTCCGGAAATCCGACTGCGGTTGTCAATTATTATAATCCAAACGATAATATGCTCTCCTTCTTCGGAAGGTTGAACTACGACTATAAGAGCCGCTACTCGCTGGGAGCCACGCTCCGCGCTGACGGTTCAAGCAAATTTGCGGCAGGCAATCGATGGGGTCTCTTCCCCTCCGCAGCCGCATCCTGGACCATCTCCAATGAGGCTTTCATGAGCAAGTTCACGGGGCTCAAGCTCCTCAAACTCCGCTACAGTTTCGGTACGGCAGGCAACAATAATATCCCTACCGGACAGATAGTGAAAATCTATTCCCCGCATGCGGTTTCCGAGATTGCAGCTACCATAAGCAGTGGAGACATCTACATGACTGCCGGCTCGGTAATGAATAATCCCGACCTTACATGGGAAACCACCTACACGCATAATATCGGACTCGACTTCGGTGTATTGGACGGAAAAGTGGCGGGCTCATTGGAGGTTTATCAAAACGATACCGAAAATCTGCTCATCAACTTCCCCATCAGCGGTGTAGGTTATGCCAGCCAATACCAAAACATCGGCTCCACGCGCAACAGGGGAGTTGAACTTACGCTCAATATGCCTCTTATTAGCAAAGCCGATTATTCACTGAACCTATCCGGCAATATCGCCTACAACAAAAACGTGGTAAGTTCGCTCGGAGGTCTCGCAAAAATCTCCAGCAATAGCGAATGGGCGTCCACCGAAATAGATTCCGACTATATAGTGGAAGTGGGACAGCCTCTCGGAAATATGAACGGCTATGTATTTGATGGTTTCTATACCACCGATGATATGACATGGGACGGTGCCAAATGGGTGCTCAACGACGGCGTGGTGGATTGCAGCAGCCTCCTTGGCTCTGCCTATATGCGCCCCGGAGCTCCCAAATTCAAGAATCTGGATGGAGATGCTGCCAACACCCCCGACAAAACCATAATCGGCAATGCCTCGCCCGACTTCAGCGGCGGCTTTGCTCTCAGCGGTTATGTCAAGGGATTGGACTTCAGCGCCAACTTCACATATATGATAGGCAACGAGGTTTACAATGCGAACAAGATAGAATTCAACTCTTCACGCAAGTTTACCACGCTCCGCAACCTTACAAATATGATGGACGTGGATAATCGTTGGACCAACATTGATTGGGAGACGGGCAAAATCGTAAACGATGCCGACCGGCTCAATGCCATGAATGCAGGCAAGACTATGTTCTCCCCATTCACCCAAAATGCCATATTCAGCGACTGGGCGGTAGAGGACGCTTCATTCCTACGCTTCCAAAGCGCAACCATAGGCTATACCCTCCCGGAAAAACTTACGACCAAAGCCTTCATCAAGAAAGCCCGTCTGTATGTTACCGGAACCAACCTCTTCTGCTGGACAAAATACTCCGGCTACGATCCCGAGGTTGACACCAGACGTTCCACCCCGCTTACTCCGGGTGTGGACTATTCTGCATATCCGAAGAGCATAGGCTGTGTATTCGGTTTAAACATCACCTTCTAAAGAAACGGTCTTATGAACAATATATTTAAATACTTGATTCTCGCAGCAACGGCTTCCTTTATGCTCCTTTCCTGCGACAAGTTCCTGGATTCCCAGTCTCCTTCGGCCGCAGACGATGCTACAGTGTATTCGAATTACACTTACGCCGAACAGACAATATTCGCAATACATCAGACATTCAGCGAACAAAACAGCTATCGCGGAAGATTTCTTCCATGGTACGGCTTCAATACCGACATTGAATGGTATATCGCTGCAAAGCCAAGCGACGGCAAACTCGGAATCGTGGCTTACGATACACAAACCAACGACAGTCAGTTGAATAATTCCAAAAACCCGTATTCCGATATGTACAGCGCAATAGAGATTGCAAACCTCACCATCGCCGGACTCGAAGAATACGGCAATATAGACAAGGATGCCGATATGGCATACCTGATGGCAGAGGCGAAGACTCTCCGCGCCATGCTCTACTACGACCTCACAAAGGCCTGGGGAGATGTTCCCGCAAGGTTCGAGCCCATCAATTCGGCTACCTTATATATGCCTAAAGCGAGCAGAGATGTAATTTACAAGCAGATTCTCTCCGACTTGGAGGAATCCATCCCCAATCTGCCATGGCCCGGTGAAGGTCATGCATTGGCTACCGACCGTGTGAACAGAATCTTCGCACAAGGTCTTTACGCCCGCATCGCCTTAGCCGCCTCGGGATATGCGCTTAGGCCTGCTGACGGAATGGTGGGTACAGGCGACCTTGGAACAGTGCGACTTTCCTCAGATGCAGCCCTTGCAAAGGATGTCCTCTATCCCAAAGCTCTTGCGTTCCTTAAAGATGCCATCAATTCCGGCAAAGCGAGCCTTTACACTTCCTATGAGCAATTATGGCGCGATTTCAACAATATGGATATGACGGCAGGCAAAGAGGTGCTCTTCAGCATACCCTTCGGCCCCTCCCCCAACAATCTAGCGACAAACCGGCGCGGAAGATGGAATTTCACTTTTGCGATTCGTGCTGATTATGCTCCTATAAACGGCAGGGGTGGAACAGCGGGTCCCACTCCGAACTTCTGGTTCAAATTCGACCCGAACGATATCCGCCGCGACCTTACTTGCGTAAACTTCAAATGGAGCAAGGACGGTTTGCCCGAGCCGGCAGGAATAAACACCTGGTACTTTGGCAAATTCCGCTTTGAATGGATGGAGAAACTTCCTTACAACGGCGGAAATGATGACGGGATAAAGCCTATAGTCATGCGTTATTCCGACATCCTGCTGATGGCCGCCGAAATAGAAAACGAACTTAACGGCCCCACCGATTTGGCAAAGGGCTGGCTAAAGCAGGTGCGTGAACGCGCATTCGAAGATGATACTGTAGCGGATGCTTATGTAGATGCCCTGGCGGGCAAAGAAGATTTCTTCAATGCGATAGTGGATGAACGTGCATTTGAATTCTGCGGCGAGTTCCTCCGCAAAGGCGACCTCATACGCTGGAATCTGCTCGGCACAAAAATAGGTAATGAAAAGGACGACCTCACCGACCTTGCAAATCTTACAGGCGCCTATGCCGGACTTTCCGGAACCATCTGGTGGAAAATCAATGATACCGAAGACGGCATTTCCATTTGGGGCTTGAATGCAGGCGAAACCGCCGCACCCGCAGGCTCCGACTGGATAACGGAGACCAAATATATAGAGGCGACAAAGTTCACGAAGGACGACAAAATCAATTGCCTCGCCCTAAAAGATCCGGACACCCGTCAATTCTGGCCCATCTTCGACTACTTGGTAACCAATAGCCAGGGAACTCTGAAGAATGACTATGGTTATGTAAACAACTAAAATGGGAAAGTCATGAAACATTTAAATAAAATTTTGCTTTTTGCTCTCACTGTTGTCACATTCGGCCTGTTTTCGAGTTGCAGCAATCTGTTTGAGGAAGAAAAGTATATAGTATTGTCGCGCTGCCTCGAGCCCATGAATTTGAGTGCAAGGGTGGTGAACGGCAATCTGGTGACATTCAACTGGGATGTAACCAAAGATGCAGCAAGCTATAATCTGGTAATCTATACCGATGCTGCAATGGAAACAGAATATGCCAACAAGACCATCGCGGCATCCGAAGTGCCCTACACTCTCAGTCTCGAAGCTGATGCATCCTACTGGTTCAAAGTGCAGGCAAGCAATGCTGAGAAAGGTCTTAAAGACAGTAAATGGGCATTTTATCAGGATAAAGAGGGCGTATATAGAGAAATCAAAACCTACGCAGTAAAGGACCAGCTCTTTATGAAGGCCACAGCCAAAACTTCGAGCAGCATATCTGTTGCCTGGAGTACGGAGGTTGCCGACTATAAAGAAGTGGACCGCTTGGAGTACAGGCTTGCCGGCAGCGAAGAGATTGCCGGAGCCCATATCCTCAGCACAGAAGAAATTGATGCTGCAGCTGCTACGATTACAGGCTTGGAGCCCTCCACCCAATATGTAGTCACACTTTATTTCAAGAGCGCTTCGCGCGGAGAAGTTACATTGTTTACCTCTGCAAGCACAGAAGGCTTTACCGCCATTGCCAGCCTTGCCGCATTCAATGCCGCAATTGCTACGCCTGATGCAAAAATACTCCTGAAACCCGGCACTTACACTCTCGAGGACGGCAAAACCTTTGAGATTCCCGGTCCTCTTACCATAGTGGGTGAAGAAAGCGCCGAAGGCGTGAAACCTGTGATTCAGGGCGAATTCCATATATTGGGAACCGCCACCGGCTCCATTAAGTTCGAGGGAGTCGCCTTGGATGGAGTGAAGGGCAAGTACGGCTTCGCCATCCAATTAAAGAATGGAGGAGGCATTACAAATGATGTCGTGCTGGATGAAATCAGCTTTAAAAACTGCGAAATCTTCGGTTTCAGCAAGGGCTTGATTTATGAATGGGGACAGCCCCTGAATGCAGGCAAGCTGAATTGGGAAAGCTGCTACATTCATGATATCAATTCCGACGGCACAGGAGGAGGCGATGTCATAGACTTCCGCGGAGCAGCCGATAAGCCGCTCTCCACCATAGGCGCCATAAACATTGTGGATAACACTATAGTGCAGGGCGGACGTACCTTCCTGCGTATCGACTTCCCGAAGAGCTTGGGCGCAATAAAGTTCGAAAACAATACGCTTTACAATCTTTGCCTGAGCGACAACACAAACAATGTCGGACTTATAGGTCTGCAGACAGCCCCGACAGAAATGAGCTTCAAGCACAACCTAATCCTCGCAATGGGCGAAAAGGCCAAACTCGGAGCCGAAAACACTGTTGCAAGCGGCGGCTTTGACGGCTACAAATATTGGCATGGCTTCACCAGCGGAAACAACCATTGTTTCGGGAATGCTGAGACCTTCTTCAACTCGGTATTCACAAATGCCGGCTTCAGCACTGCTGCTGCCGACCCGTGCTACAATGCCGCTGCCGGTGACTTCAATCTCACCGACAATGCGCTTGTAGCTGCAAAGGTGGGAGCATCCAAATGGTGGACCGCCTTTACCAAAGAGCCTGAGGACCTTACCCTCGGCCTGATAAGCGGCAATCATACCTGGAACTTCGGCAATCCCAAGTTCTTCAGCGGAACAATGAAGGAAAACATGGTGCGCGACCTCCTGTTCATAGGCGCCACCGGCGACAATCCTATAGTTTCCGAAAACAACATGCTCAATTTCACATCTCCGGCAGTATGCTCCAGAAAGGGAGTTCCCTCTGCAGGCTATCTCGCCTTTAAGGTGGATAAATCCGGCTCGGTGCTTGTAAAGGTGGAAGACCCGACAGGAGCAGCCAATCACATTACTGTGGGCGTAGGCTCATTGGACGGCTCTTCAATTGCCGTGAAGGGAGGTGCTATGGCCATGGCTTACAGCAACAGTCCCACCAAGATTGTGATTCGCGGCATTACCGAAGAAAGCATGGTTTATGTTTATCCTTCGGGAGTCGTTTCATTATCGCAACTTGCTTGGAGCAATGATGTTTCTTATGTGAATACTGCGCTCCCTGCACCCTCACCAAAAGCAAGTCCGGCCAGCATTACCGCAGGAGAAGCCTCAAACATCACTATAAGTTGGGATCCCGTAGAAAATGCCGCATCATACACCGTGGTCTTCAATAAGAAGGCTTATAATGTGGAAGACGGTGCAACCTCTTATGTTATCGGAGCCACAACCGTAGGCATGCTCGATCCGGGCTCCTACAGCGTTGAAGTTTATGCAAACCCGGGAGAGGATGACATCTACAACACCGAGTCTGAGGCAGGCATCGCATCCTTTGCTATTCTGCCAAAGGCGGACGGAGGCGGAGAAACAGGAACAGTCGTTAAGAATCTCGAACAATTAAATGCAGCCCTTTCTGCCGGCAAGACAGACATTACCATTGATGAAGGAGCGAACATCGACTTCAGCGCTGCTGAAAGCAAAACCATCACTCCTCTTGCAAGCCTGCATTTGACAGGACGGAAGGGCGCTACCATTACCGGAGGCAACTTTAAGTTTGCCGGAGCCGACTGCGCAGACTTCAGTCTTGAAAATGTCACTGTAGTGGCAGGAGGTCAGGCAATCCTGATTGAATTCGATGCTGCAGGCGCCACCATGAACAGCTTGAAGCTCAATAATGTAGTCCTTGACGGATTCAGCAAGAGCGTCATTTATGGCAATGCTGAAACAAACAGCATAGATGAAGTGTCTTTCAAGGGCCTTACAGTACTTAATCAGGGTACCGGACAGGGCATGTTCGACTTACGCAAGGGCAGCTACAGCAGCCTTGTAATTACCGAAAGCACACTTACCGGAGGCCGTGACCTTATCCGCATGGATGCAGGTGTGGCAAACGGAGTGTTCGAACTCAGCAAGAACACGCTGTATGCAATAAATGCAGGCAACAACAGCAACGGTGTACTCTATGTAAGAAGCGCAAGCAATCAGGTTTACACCGTAAGCGACAACCTGTTCCTTAATATAACAGCGCTATTAGGTAAAAACGATGCTGCAGTAAGGTTCCCGACATTCACAAACAACTTCTATTACGGAATGGGCGAGAACGTATTTACAGGCAAATTCGATCAGGCAAGCGCCACCGCCGCCGGCGGTGTGGTTCTAACCACGGACCCTGTAAAGGATGCAGCTAACAATGACTTCACCCTCACAAGCGGCCTTGCAATGAGCAATAAGGTGGGCGACCCGAGATGGAATCCCGCCTATGACGCCGGCGCAAGCTCCGGCTTTGTGGTAAAGAGCAAAGATGAATTCGATGCCGCCATTTCCGCGGGTAAAACCGAAATCATTTTTGCTGCAGAAGGCTCTCCCTACGACCTCAGCGCCTCCCCCACCATAGTTGTTGCGGGCCTGCGCCTGAGCGGTGAGATTAAAGAGGGTAAACGTCCGACAGTGACTCTTCCGGAACTTTCCCTTAGCGGAAACCTTGGAAGCCTCATCATAGAGGATTTGGACATCATCGGCCCCGGTGCCGCAGGAGGCACCAACTTCTTATCTACCGGCGGAGTTGTAATGAACAAAATAATAGTTCAGAATTGCTCTCTGCAAGGATTCCAAAAGAGTCTGATTTATGGTAACAGCACGGAAGACAATATCGGGGCGATACGCCTGAGCAATGTGCAGATTTCTGACTTGGGAGGCGGACAGGGAACTTTCGACTTCCGAAAGAGTCCCATAGGCTCGTTTACCTTCGAAAACAGCACTATAGTTGGTGGACGCGACTTCCTGCGCTCCGATGCAAGCACCATTTCAGGTTCCATTGCCATAAGCAACAATACCTTTGTGGATGTATGCGGCAGCAAGGGCAATACCAACGGTCTTTTGTATGTGCGCACAGACACTCAGAGTTTCGTATTCGCACGCAACCTTGTGATGTATCCCGCTCTCAGTACCCGGATATTCTCCAAGGCTGGCTGCAAGGTTCCGGAGCTTTCTTCCAACGTATTCTATAATACCGATGAAGCAAGCTATTGGGCGGGAGCGATAAGCAAAGAGCAAGCCATAGCGAACGGCGGTGCAGTTGTAAGTTCAAGCCCTGTCAAGGACCTTGACGGAGGCGACTACACCCTCACCGATGCGCTGTGCCTAAGCAGCAATGTGGGCGACCCGCGCTGGAATCCCAACGCAGGAACTACAAGCACAGAAATTACCGTAAGCAGTGTGGATGAATTCTTGAATGCCCTTAATGCAGGCAAGACCGCCATCACCCTTAAATACGGTACTTATGATTTCCGTACTGCCGAAAACACTTCCGGAGACATAACACTTGCTTCCGGTATCACCATAGTGGGACAAAGCAAGGGAGCTTCCCATCCGGTAATACAAGGAGCTTTGCAACTTGACACCGGCATAAGCACTTTGGTGCTCAAGAATCTTTGCTTCGACGGAGATGGTGCCTTGGGAGTGGCTGTGAACATTAAAAGTGCAATAACGTCAGACAAGATACAAATTGACAATTGCGAGTTCAAGGGCTACACCAAGAGCGTTTATTACAATGGCTCCGGCAGTGCTTCTGCGATTGGCTCCATGAGCTTCAACAATCTGCTTGTGCACGACTTAGGCACAGGACAAGGCATGATTGACATACGCGGAGGAACCATAGGAGCCTTGATTGTAAGCAACTCCAGCTTTTATAACGGCGGAAGGGATTTTCTACGCTGCGACAAGGAAATAGCCTCGAGCATTGCCATAAAGAACAATACTTTTGCAAGCTGTTCGATAGATGCCGGCAACGGTCTGCTTTGGATACGAAGCTGCGCAGCTGATCCAAGCAAATATACGGTATCCGGCAATCTTTTCCTTAATCTGACAGGAAGCTCCAAATTAGCAAAAACAGGCGCTACGGTTCCTGTGATGAGCGCCAACTTCTTCTTCAATGTAGGAGAATCCTTCTTTACAGACGGAGTAAGCGCCATCAGCCAGGATGTAGCCACCGGAAACGGCGGAGCTATACTTGGTGCAGACCCCTGCACGGATTCGGCTAACTTCCAGCTTAGAGTTACAGACCCGGCAGTAAAGGCCGCCGGAGCCGGTGACCCGAGATGGCTGTAGAAACTGTAGTTGTAATCTTTTAAGAAAAGAGGGTGACTGATATACTTTTTGGGCACCCTCTTTACTTAATTGATAAAAAATGCCCGATTACCGGAAAAAATCACTTAATTGCCGTGAAAATCGATTAGCTGAACAAAAAAATCTACCCGAAAACAAAATAATATGAATCTGAAGAAAGGGAAACACAATATCTTAACTGCCATAATTCTGCCGGCACTCCTTACGGCATGCTTGACACTGCCCCTGCATGGTTGTAAGAAAAGCGCCCCGACGTCCGTAAGGCTTGTGGAGAGCGAAATGCTTAGATGTCCGGATGCCACCAAACTTGACTTTCTCAAAGGAAGACTGAAATGGAATTATACCACGGGCTTGGAACTCAAGAGTTTCTTGGATGTATTTGAGCGTTACGGAAACGATTCCATCTTCAATTATGTAGAAAAATGGTATGACACCATAATAGAGGAAGACGGAAGCATCAAGACTTACAAGCTCACCAACTTCTCCACCGACCATATCTGCCCCGGAAATTCCTTGTTTTTTCTTTATGATAAAACGGGAAAAGAGAAATACCGCATGGCGATGGATACTTTAAGAAAACAGATCTCATTGCAGCCGCGCACAGAACAAGGGGGTTTCTGGCATAAAAAAATATACCCTTATCAAATGTGGCTGGACGGCCTCTATATGGCCCAGCCCTTTTATGCGCAATATACCTCCCGTTATGAGCAGGACTCGGCCAAAGCAGACTGCTATGCAGATATAATGCAGCATTTCCTGATTGTGGCAAAATACACTTATGACCCCTCTACCCGTCTCTACCGCCACGCTTGGGACTCCTCGCACAATATGTTTTGGTGCGACCCCGCCACCGGGCAGTCCGAACATGCCTGGGGCAGAGCGCTCGGCTGGTATTGCATGGCCATTGTGGATACCATGCCCTTTATCCCCCAAGACACACCGGGTCGCGAGGACGTACTTGCAATACTCAGGGGCATTTACGAAACCCTGCCTGACTATGCCGACCCCGTTACCGGCATGTGGTATCAGGTTTTGGACCAACCCGGGCGTGAAGGCAATTATGTGGAAAGCACAGCCAGCGCAATGTTTGTATATGCCATGCTGAAGGGCATACGGCTAGGATATCTTCCGAAAAACCGGAATGAATATGCAATAAAATCTTATAAGGCGCTCCTCGATACTTTTGTAGAAGAAGACTCCGTAGGGCTTCTAAGCCTTACCAAGTGTTGTTCTGTTGCAGGCCTTGGCGGCAAAGGCAATCGCAGCGGAAGCTACGACTATTACATAAATGAGCCCATAGTCGACAATGACCCAAAAGGGATTGGTCCTATCATTTGGGCTTCTCTTGAATTTGAGAGATAATACTATTTTCATTATATTTGTTAAATATTTTTTCAAAATGAGTTTTATTAATCCTGATTTCATGCTTACCAACGACGCTGCCCGCGAACTTTATCACGACAGCGCCGAAAATATGCCTATAATTGACTATCACTGCCACCTTGTACCGCAGCAGATAGCTGAAAACATTCAATTCCGCGACATTACCCAGCTATGGTTGGTGGACGGCCACTATGGCGACCATTATAAATGGCGTCAAATGCGCGGCAACGGTGTGAGCGAAGAATACCTCACAGGAGGAAGCAAATCCAGTTGGGAAACCTTCGAAAAGTGGGCTGCCACAATGCCTTATCTCATGCGCAACCCTCTCTATCATTGGACTCAACTCGAACTCGCCCGAGTATTCGGCATCTATAAAATTCTCAAACCCGAAACAGCGCGCGAAATCTATGAGGAATGCAACGAAAAACTTGCCTCACCCGAATTCAGAGGCCAGGCTCTCATCCGTAAATTCGGCGTAGAAACAGTATGCACTACGGACGACCCCGCTGATGATTTGCGCTGGCACAAGATGATAGCCGAAAATCCTTTCGGCACAAAAGTCCTCCCTGCATGGAGACCCGACAAGGCCATGGCAATAGAAGACCCGCAAAGCTACAAATCCTATCTTGAAAAGCTTGGAGAGACGGCAGACCTCGAAATCCATTCCTACGGCGAGCTGATGGAGGCGTTACGCAAGCGTCATAAGTTCTTTGACTCTATGGGCTGCAAACTCTCCGACCACGGAATAGAAACATTCTATGCCTCCGACTATACCTATTCGGAAATAGAAAGAATTTTTGCAAATGTATTGAGCGGAAAGCAGCCGAATGCAGAAGAGCTCGACAAATTCCGCAGCGCTTTCCTGCACGATGCAGCCGTTATGGACGCCGAGGCGGGCTGGGCGCAGCAATTCCATGTGGGAGCCATTCGCAACAACAACTCAAAGATGTTCGGACTCATAGGTCCCGACACAGGCTATGATGCTATCCACGACCTGCCTGTTGCTGCCGCCGGCCACAAATTCTTGGATTCTCTCGCCCGCAAGGATAAACTTGCCAAAACCATACTTTACTGCCTTAATCCGAAAGACAACGAAGTGCTTGCCACAATGGCCTACACCTTCAATGATGGAACATGCCCCGGCAAAATGCAGTTCGGCGCCGCCTGGTGGTTCCTCGATCAAGAAGACGGAATGCGCAAGCAATTGAATGCGCTCAGTTCACTAGGACTCCTAAGCCGTTTTGTGGGCATGCTCACCGACTCACGCTCTTTCATAAGCTATCCCCGCCACGAATACTTCCGCCGTATTCTCTGCGATGTGCTCGGCAAGGAAATAGAAGACGGAAAACTCCCGCATAGTGAATTGCCTCAAATTCATACTATGGTAAAGGATATTTGTTATAACAACGCGAAAAACTATTTCAACTTTTAAAACATGCCTAAAGTAGTAACTTTTGGAGAAATAATGCTGCGGCTTTCCACGCCCGGATATCTCCGTTTCGATCAAGCCCGCAATTTTGAAGTTAATTTCGGGGGAGGAGAGGCCAATGTGGCCGTTTCCTTGGCAAATTATGGCATTGATGCCGAATTTGTCACACGCTTTCCCGAAAACGACATAGCCCGCGCCTGCGAAAAAGAATTGCATTTCTTTGGAGTGAAAACAAACCACTGCGTTTATGGAGGAGAAAGGTTGGGCATTTATTTTCTTGAAACCGGTGCTGTGGCCCGCTCGAGCAAAGTCGTTTACGACAGAGCGCACTCGGCTATCTCCGAGATAATCCCCGGGTCCATAGATTGGGACAAGGTTTTTGAGGGTGCCGATTGGTTTCACTGGACCGGCATAACTCCTGCTCTCAGCCAAAGTGCCGCGGATGTGTGTCTCGAAGCGATAAAGGCGGCAAACCGGCTTGGAGTTACAGTCAGTTGCGACCTCAACTACCGCAAGAATCTTTGGAAATACGGTAAGAAGGCAGGAGAAGTAATGCCTGCATTAGTAGAGGGATGCGATGTGATTTTAGGCAATGAGGAAGATGCAGAAAAAGTCTTCGGCATAAAGCCGATAGGTTTTGATGTTGAAAAAACGGAGGGAGAAATAGACCAAGGGCGCTTCAAGAGTGTTTGCGAACAGCTCATGGCCCGCTTCCCCCGTGCATCCAAGGTTATAATAAGCCTTAGGGGCAGCATAAACGCAAATCATAACACCTGGGGCGGAGTGCTGTGGAACGGCGAAAAGCTATTCCAAAGCCCGCGCTACGACATAACTCATATAGTAGACCGCGTAGGAGGAGGAGATTCCTTTATGGGAGGCCTCATATACGGCCTTTTGCATTACAAAGACGATCAAAAGGCGCTTAATTTCGCAGTTGCGGCATCATGCCTCAAGCATACAATCTCCGGAGACTTCAACAGAGTAACTGTAGCGGAAGTGGAAAGTCTTATGAGCGGCAACACCTCAGGACGCGTATCCCGTTAATTATGGCAAAATTCAGCAAATTAGAGGTCCTTCAGACCATTAAAGACAGCGGAATAGTTCCGGTGTTTTATCACAAAGACCCGAAAGTAACAGCGAATGTTGCACGTGCCTGCCACGAAGGAGGCATACGTGTATTCGAATTCACCAATAGGGGCGATTTCGCTCATGAGGTTTTTGCAGAACTTAACAAATATGCTCTTGCAGAGCTTCCCGACATGATAATAGGCGCAGGCTCGGTGGTGGATGCCGCCACGGCCGCACTATATATTCAGCTTGGCGCCAATTTTATAGTGGGTCCATGCTTCAATTCGGAGGTGGCCGTCATCTGCAATCGCAGGGGCATCCCATATGCGCCCGGCTGCGGCAGCATAACTGAAGTTGGCACAGCACAGCAGGCCGGTTGCGATTTGGTGAAGATTTTCCCCGGAGATGTGCTCGGACCCGCCTTTGTCAAAGCCCTGCTTGGCCCGATGCCATGGAGCAAGGTATTGATAACCGGCGGCGTAAAGCCTGACAAGGAAAATTTGGAGAGCTGGTTCAAGGCAGGTGCCTTTGCCGTAGGCATGGGAAGTAATCTTTTCCCAAAAGAAGCCATAAACTCCGAAAATTGGGCATCCATTACCGCCCTTTGCAAAGAATCTTTAACTATTATTAAAAATAATAAATAATGTCTACACAAAAAAAATTAATGTCTAATTGGCGTTGGTGGATTTGCGCATTACTCTTTTTTGCGACCACAATCAATTATCTCGACCGCCAGGTTCTTTCTCTTACCTATGAAGGCTTCATAAAACCGGAATTCGGTTGGACAGATGCCCACTATGGCACCATCACCTCCGCATTCTCCATATTATATGCAATCTTCTGCCTCTTTGCAGGGAAGTTTGTAGATTGGGTGGGTACTAAAAAAGGCTTCCTCATAGCAATAGGTGTATGGTCTGCTGGTGCCGTAATGCATGCCGGATGCGGCTGGGCAACGGTACATTTGGTAAAAGGAGCCGAATCAGTTGCCGCTCTCAAGGCAGGAGCCGTAGTAGGCGAAACCATGAGTATGGTGACGACAGTATCGGTGTGGCTGTTCCTTCTGTGCCGCGGTATACTTGCGCTTGGAGAGGCTGGTAACTTCCCTGCCGCCATCAAGGTGACAGCGGAATACTTCCCAAAGAAAGACCGCGCCTTCGCAACCTCCATTTTCAATGCAGGCGCCTCGGTAGGCGCTCTTGCTGCTCCCCTGCTGATTCCCCCGCTTGCCAAGCATCTCGGTTGGGAGTGGGCCTTTATAATAATAGGCGGCGTCGGCTTCATATGGATGTTCTTCTGGGTATTCATGTATGACAAGCCCGAAGAAAGCAAGCATGTGAATGCCGTAGAACTCGAGTATATACAGCAAGATGATGAGGAAGAAGCAAAAGAAAAGGCCGCCTTAGCTGCCAAGATGGAAAAAGAACCCAAGTTCAGCCTGCTTCAGTGCTTCAAGTTCAAGCAGACCTGGTCTTTCATAGTCGGCAAGTTCTTTACTGACGGCGTATGGTGGTTCTATCTCTTCTGGGCTCCGAGCTACTTTACCAACCAATTCGGCATACAAATGACGGAAGCCAAGGGGCAAGCGCTGATTTTCACCCTATATGCCATTGTAACGGTAGTTTCCATATTCGGAGGATATCTCCCCAAAGTTTTTGTAGAGAAAAAGGGTATGCATCCCTATCCGGGCCGCATGCGCGCTATGCTCATCTTCGCATTCTTCCCGCTGCTCGCTCTTTTAGCCCAGCCTATGGGTATTCAGTCCCCCTGGTGGCCCGCCATCCTTATAGGCCTTGCAGCCGCAGGGCATCAGGCTTGGAGCGCCAACCTCTTCAGCACTATCGGAGACATGTTCCCGAAGAGCACAGTCGCCACCGTAACAGGAATAGGCGCAATGGCCGGAGGTGTAGGCTCGATGATAATTCAAAAAGCAGCCGGTAATCTCTTTGCCCATGCAGAAACCGCAGGAGAAGCATTCAGATTCTTGGGATTCAGCGGCAAGCCCGCGGGATATTTCATTGTATTCTGCTTCTGCGGAATAGCGTACCTGCTTGCATGGAGCATTATGAAAGCTCTTGTTCCTAAATATAAACCTGTAATTGCTTAATATGTTTTCACTTAAAGGAAAAGTAGCCCTCGTAACGGGAGGAGCGCATGGAATTGGTATGACGATGGGCAAAGCCCTTGCCCATGCAGGGGCAAAACTTGCCTTCAACAGCCGTAATCAAGATAATGTACAAAAGGCGGAAGAGGAATTCCGCAAAATGGGCATAGTAGCCAAAGGCTATGTATGCGATGTTCGAAAAGAGGAAGAGGTGGTGCAAATGGTGGCTGCCATAGAAAAAGATTTAGGGGTAATAGATATATTGGTGAACAACGCCGGCATAATCAAGCGCATTCCCATGACGGAAATGAGCGTGGAAGATTGGCAGGAAGTGATAGAAACCGACCTCACAGCCCCTTTCATCTGCAGCAAGGCCGTAATACCCGGAATGATTAAGAAGGGACACGGAAAGATAATTAACATCTGCTCTATGATGAGCGAACTCGGAAGGGAAACCGTAAGCGCATATGCCGCCGCCAAGGGCGGGCTCAAAATGCTCACCCGCAATATTGCAAGCGAATACGGCGGCTTTAATATCCAATGCAACGGAATAGGCCCGGGGTATATAGCCACATCCCAGACCGCACCTCTCCGTGAACGTCAAAAGGATGGCTCGCGCCATCCCTTCGATAGTTTTATTGTGTCCAAAACACCGGCCGGCCGCTGGGGCAATACCGAAGACCTTGAAGGTCCTGTCGTATTTTTGGCCTCGGACGCCTCTGACTTTGTCAACGGCCACATCCTCTATGTAGATGGAGGAATTCTGGCCTACATAGGCAAACAGCCTTAATTGCTGATGCTCGCAACTGCAGTAGCAATGCTGCAGAGCTTGGTATCTACGGTGTCGGCGCGACTTGCAAGTACGCAGGGAGCGTTGACACCTACTAATATACCTGCCTGACGAACGCCCTTGCCGCAAAGCTTGGAATTGACCTTCCAGAATACATTTGCGCTTTCGATATTCGGGAAGAGCAGGCAGTCCGCATCTCCGGCCACAGGGCTGACCAGCTTTTTGATTGCAACGCTCTCAGGATCTATCGCAACGTCCAGCGCAAGAGGACCGTCTCCTATACAAGCTCTTATTTGACCGCGGTCGCACATTTTGCTGAGCATTGCCGCCTCCACTGACGAAGGAACGCTGTCAAGCATCTGCTCGGTTGCCGAAAGGAAGGCTATCTTCGGCTTGGCGATGCCGAAACTGCGGGCAACACCAAGCATGTAATTGGATATTTTTATTTTTGTGCGGAAGTCCGGAGCCGGAAGCACGGCCATATCGGTAAGGAATAAAAGCTTGTGATAATGCGGATTTTCAATGACACCCACATGGCTCAAAAGACCTTTCGGGGGTAGCAGACCGGTTTCTTTATTAAGAATTGCGCGCAGGAACTTATCGGTGCTGCAAAGGCCCTTCATAAGAACATCCCCCTCTCCGTCATGCACCATCTTAACTGCTTGAGTTACAGAATCGAGTTCTTCCGGATTATGCACAATGCTGAACTTGCTTACATCCATTCCATGCTTCAGGCAGACATCCTTTATAAGTTCTTCGTCGCCTACTAGAATGGCTTGCACAAAACCTTCCTCTACGGCCTTGTACGCTGCTTCTATTGAGTGTTCATCAACGCCCCAAGCAACTACGAGTTTTTTGCAGATTTTCTTTTCTCTCAATTCTGCAAAGAGATCATCGAAATTTCTAATCATATCCTTTGTTTTTTATTGTTTATTTGTCTATAGCGGAAACTATGTGCATTGTGTCGCGGGCAATCATAAGCTCCTCTTCCGTCGGGATGAGCGCAAGCTTTACCTTTGAATCCGGAGTGGAGAGTATTGCCTCTTCGCCGGAAGCCATATTGGCCTCGTAATCGATTTTTACTCCGAGATAGGTGAGATTTTCGCATATACGGCGGCGCAGGCGGGGATTGTGTTCGCCGATACCGGCTGTAAAGACTATGAGGTCCACCCCGTTCATGGCTGCCGTGTAGGCGCCTATTAATTTGATGATGTCATAGGTGAGCTTTTTGAGAACCAACTTAGCCCTTGCATCACCGGAATTCTCCAAATCATTCATTTCACGGGCATCAGAAGTTTTTCCGCTGAGGCCCATGAATCCGCTCTTTCTGTTCATTACGAAATTCATCTCATCAGGGGAAAGATTCTCTTTCTTCATCATATATGTAACTATACTGGGGTCGATGGAGCCGCAGCGGGTGCCCATAATCATGCCCTCAAGAGGAGTAAAGCCCATGGATGTGTCCACACTCTTGCCGTTGAGCACTGCGGTTACGGAAGAACCGCTTCCTATATGACAAGTGATTATTTTGGAATGCTCTATATTCAATCCTGCAAACTCAGCCCCTCTATAAGCCACATATTGATGAGATGTGCCGTGTGCGCCGTAGCGGCGGATATGGTACTTGCTATAATATTCATAAGGAAGAGCATATATATATGCATATTCCGGCATGGTTTGATGGAAGGCTGTGTCGAACACCACTACCTGGGGAACATCGGGAAGCTCTTTCTGACAGGCGCGGATGCCAAGCAGATTGGCAGGATTGTGCAAAGGTGCAAACTCGGCGCAAAATTCGATTTTTTCCAAAACATCATCGTTTACCAAAGCGCTGCCGCTGAAAAAGTCGGCGCCTTGAACTGCACGGTGCCCTACCGCATCGATGTCATCGAAACTCTTAAGCACTCCGTACGATGGATTCACAAGGTCTTCCAAAATAAGCTGCAGTCCCACCGTATGATTGGGAACCGGGAGAAATTTTTCAACAGGGTCCTTGCCTGTCGGCTTATAAGTATTGATGCCCTCGGGCAAACCTATTTTTTCCACCTGTCCTTTTGCAAGGATGTCATAAACGTTATCGCTCTTCATATCCATGAGTTTATACTTTATGGAGGAAGAGCCGCAATTGATTACTAAAATTATCATATATGAGATTTAAATCATGCAAATTTACTTTGTTTTTTTCGATATTAAAAGTTAATCGGCAGTTAAAACACTAATTTTTAATTTTTACCGCAGATAAAACCTACGGATTGTAATTCAGCAGGAATATCTTTACTCTGCCATGAGCAAAAATGAAAATATAATCCGGCTGTCGCTCCCCTTTTTGGCAGGACTGACAATAGCGGCATTTGCTCTTCAATGGTTAAGGCCCGGGCAAGGGCTGGCGCTTGGCGCAGCCGCGGGAGCGGGAGCAACGGCTGCGGCGGGAGCAACGGCTGCGGCGGGAGCAGTGGCTGCAGCGGGAGCAACGACTGAGGCGCCGATGCTGATATCTGCAATAGCCATGGCTGCCGTCATTGCCTGCATTATTGCCGGAGCCGCCAAGCAGGGACGCAGCAGCTTCACCATGGCGGCTCTCTTCTTTTTTCTCGGAGTCTTTTGCGCAGCGTCATCTGAAATCTTCCCCGAACAGGGCTTCTCCTTTTTTTCTCATTTTAATAAATCAAACATCCCTCTGAGCCGGAAAGCCCTGCAGGGATTATCAGCTCTAATAGAATCAATTCCATTTCGGGGCTCGGAAACAGGAGCCCTATTAAGGGCACTTTTAACCGGGCAGAAAGACCTGCTCGACCGCGACACCATAGACACCTTCAGAATTGCCGGAGCCGCACATATTTTAGCTTTAAGCGGCCTGCATATGGGAGTCATATATATGATACTGAATAAATTCCTCGGCATACTCGGGAATTCCATTTGGGCGGGCGCCGTAAGGTCGGTAAGCATAGTGCTGTTATCGGGCTTTTATGTGCTTATGACCGGCTCCTCCCCTTCCATAGTGCGCGCCTTCATATTCATTGTCTTAGGCGAGATTGCCCGGCACTTCAAAGGACGCAGGAAAACTCCTCTCTCGGTTTGGTGCACCGCCCTTCTGCTTCAACTCGCCATCAAACCCAAAGTAATAAACTCTGTAAGTTTTCAATTATCCTACCTTGCCATGTTAGGCATCTTCCTCCTATATCCATCTCTTAAGAATCTATATCCGGCTTCTACGGGCAGGGCCTCCCACCCCAACCCCATGCGCTTTATCTGGAATTCAATGGCCTTAAGCATCAGCTGCCAAGTGTTTACAGGACCTGTGGCATGGATTCATTTCCACAGCTTCCCTAAATACTTCCTGCTCGCCAACCTGCTCGCCCTGCCGCTAACCGAAGCGCTGATGATAGCAGCAGTGCCGTGCATTGCCTTGTCTTCAATAAAAATCTGCCCCCATTTTCTTATGGAGGCAGTTGATTATATTGCAAGCGGCCTTTTATGGGTGCTGCGCATTATTTCCAAGATTTAAAGCTATTCCTTTATGCAGCGAACCGAAGCCCTTAGTCCGTTGTCCAAGCCCTCTACAAAAAGGTCATTGGAGTCGACCCTTAAATAACGCACGAGAGAACGCTCTGCATCCACGGCATCCGAAGTCCAAAAAATGGCGCTTGCACCATAATCGTAAAAAGTGGAGATGCCTGCATGAAGAGAAAGGTAACCTAGCGGAAGAGCCGTGAAAAGACTTATATTGTTTAATTTTATGGATGAATTCTGATAAGGCCAAAGTTGTTCGCCGTTGAAATATACATCTCCCTTGAGGGCGCCTGCAACGCCTATGATTTTCTCACGTACGCTTCCACTTCCGGCAAGGGCGACGAAGTCGGCATCGCTTGGAAGTTTCCAGCCTTCAGGGCAGGCAGTTAGAGCCTCATCATGACTGTAATAACGACCGAAAATATCATTCATGGCCTCAGAGTCTTCATAGGGCCTTCCCATAGTACCGTTTGCGCTGTAAGCCAAGTTTTGAGCCATCCAGCTTTTGCCGCCTGCATTTGTTATATAATAGGTTTTGCCATCCCTGCCATCGGCAATGGTGGTTTTAAGGGCGCTGCCGAAAGGATGTTTGCTAAGCGAGCCTTTATCTCCGAGAGAAGAATTCACCACGGTGAAAAAGCTGTATTTGCTGATTCCGTAATAACCTGTTGCAAAAGCATGTACGCTGAGCCCGAAGGTACCGAGAGTGTCTTTTGAAATCACAAAGTCAAACTCCACCGGTCCTTCTTCATTCTCCCGACGCAAAGTATCGTAAACGGCTTTCAACGGATCGCGATAGCGATAACCCACGAGGGTGGAACCGTCCTCACGGTAAGCCCCGGAAACCGTTATATGAAAACTCTCCCCTTTTTTCACATAGGAGGGAAGGTCGGCGAATTTTACCTCACCCAAAAGTATCGGCTTGGTTTCTTCTTCCTCTTTTTTGCAGCCTGAGAGCACAATCGAGGCAAGACAAAATATTATGGAAATCGATTTAAGATTCATGATTGTTTAGTTCTTCGATTGCAAAGATACAAAGATTAAGCCAGTTTGAGAGAAAAATCAGCATAGTCGGTAGCCGCAGGCCTGTGGGTTATGCAAAGTATGGTTTTGCTTCCATGATATTCGCGCGCCAGACCTGCAAGCAAGTCTCTTTCGGTTTGGGCATCAAGGGCAGATGTGGCCTCATCCAAAATAAGGATGCCTCCCGGACGCAGCAGAGCCCGTGCAATTGCAATGCGCTGGGCCTGTCCCTCGCTGAGGCCTGCTCCGACTTCGGCGCAAAGCGTATCCAAGCCTTCAGGAAGTTCTTTCACAAAATCGGCTGAAGCTATCGAAAGCACTTTATAAAGTTCATCATCGGTAGCGTTAGGATTCGCCAAATGAAGGTTTTCGCGTATAGTTCCGCTCATAAGAGAATTCCCTTGTGGCACATACATAAAGTTGCAAAGGGTTCCGGCGCCTGAAGGAGTAGGAGGGTCGTAAAGAGTAACGCTGCCGGAATCGGGCTTGAGAAGATTCATTATCACCTTTACGAGAGTGCTTTTACCCATACCGGTAGAGCCGGTAATCGCTGTCATAGTGCCGGGCTTGAAATCGAAAGAGAGATTTTTAAACACAGGTTTCTTTGCATCCTCATAAGTGAAAGTAAGATTGTCGAGGCGTATGCCGGGAGCTCCAGGCAGATGAATTTCCGGCACGTTCTCTTCTTGAGCCTGCTCGGAAAGTTCCAGCAAACGGTCTTCGCTTGAAATGGCACGGATAAACCTGGGGATTTGCATGGTGATGTCAGCGATAGGCCTTTGAACCTGCCCTACGAGCTGAAGAAAGGCAGTCATCAAACCATAAGTAACAGTTCCATTGCTGAGGCCATAGACACTCCAGATGAATGCCGCGGCATAGCCCAACGAAAATCCTCCCTGCAATACAATGCGCGAAAAAGCCGAATAATTGAGCCTTGTGATGGTTTTGCCGCGAACCTCATCCTGTATATTGTCAAGCCGGTCAACTACATCATCGGTACTGCCCATGGCGCGCACTACAATGCGATGCTGTATGGTTTCCTGCATGTGAGCCTGCACCCTGCTGTCTCCGCTGCGGATTTCGTTTGTGAGCGAACGCATACGCCTGAAGAATAGGCGGCTGCCCAAAACCGCTACGGGCATAATAAAAATGAGTATCCAGCCAAGTTGCGGGGAGAGGGAAAAAAGAAAGATACTGGCCGCGATAAACTGACACACAGTCACAAGGAGATCAGGAAGCGAGACACATAAAAAATCCACCACCACCCTGATATCTTCTTCCAGGCGATTTATGGTATCGCCGCTATGAAAACGCTCCTTACCCTGCCAGATGCTGCGCATCACCCTCTCAAACACTTTGGAACGGGTATCATTTTGAGCATTCACCACTACAAAGCCTTCCCAATAACGGGAGACAGTGCGAAGAAGTATCAAAATGAGCAGGATGCCCGCAAAAAGGATTACTCCCTTTAACAAAGACCCTGAGAATTCGCCTGTGGCTATATCTACAACCCTTTTGCTGCTCCACACAAAAGACAAAGAAGCAGCCACCTGCAACAGACCCAAAAAGGCGCTCAGGGCCACTCTCCAACGCAGTGGACGCAGGGTTGCAAACAAGCCCCGCAAACATTCTCTGAAAGGCCTCATTCTTCCACCAAACCTATTTCAATCCACTTGTTAACTATAGCAAGAGCATCTTTGGATGCAGTCGCTTCATCCACATCATATTCCTCTAACAGGAGGGCGGTAAGGTCTTCCACGCTGAATTCCCTGCCCTCAACCGACCTCCATAAATAAGCGGCAGTTGAGTTTAGAGAAATCATCTTATTGAAATTCACTTGCGCAGGACCTTCTCCCGTAATGATAAATTCATCGCCCAAAGGGCGCAATACAAAACCTTCGATTATTTTCATGGTGTTATCCTTTTAATTCTTCTATAAAATGCTAAATAATATCTCCTGACAATTGCAGGAATGCCCATCCATCTCTGCCAACGGCGCATCTGCATGGGAGACTGCGGATCAGTAGCCGAACCATCCATATGCTGCACTTCCTTTACCTTACCGGCCACCTTTTTCAAAGGGCAGATTTCTTGCCCACGGTAATTGCCGTCGCCTTTGAGAATCACTTTTCCATCATTTACCTCCAACACTCTATGCAGCACATACTTGTCCGGAGCGACCTCTGCAAGAGCTATATCCCCCCGTTTCAAGTCTTCAGGCTTTACCAGCAGTACACTGTCTTTCTTCCCCTCTATAAACGGCAGCATACTCAGTCCCTTAGTCATAATCACCACGGAATGCCCCTCTTTTATGAGGTCTCGCACCGAGCCTAACATGATTTCGTTCGGAATGCTTATACGAGTGGTCTTCATAGGGCAAGGAGTTCTGAAGAAGAAACCTTTGCAGCTTCTTCGTCCGGCCGGCATTCGAGGGTATAGCAAGGCACTTTGGTGGCTATTTTTTCAAAAGTGGAATGCAAGCCGTCCGCCATTATGCGATTGTTTTTAAGCCCCGAACTGGAAGAATAGAGCAGCGCATAGGATTCAAAAAGGTTCTTGCGTATTATATTATTATCGGGACTGCGTTTTATTTCCACAAAAGCGCCGGCAGGATAATGTTCATTTTTGTAGCAAGGGGTTTTCCCGCTCCAAGGAGAGCCGTAGACTACTACATTACCGTCTTCATGCACCCTTACTATGGGATTGTCATCGTTCAGCAAATGACTGCCAGGGATATGCTTCAGCCATAATTTGCTGTGCGTGCTCTTGCCCGTACCGCTCTTTGCCATCCATAAAAAGGCCTTGCCGCCGTTTACAATCACCGATGCATGTACCTCCAGTGTGTCCATGGAAGAGGTACGGAAGGCATACATGAGCATAGCGGCATTGTTAAGCGCAAACAAGGCATCCTGAGTGTTGGTAATCATCAATTGCGCCTTGGTAAAATCCTTGTTTGAAAGAGCTTTACCGCAAATCGGTCGGCCGCTGTACGGAGCCATTTCGAAAGCCCAGCTTTCTTCATCGGCGTAAAGCCTTATTACCGGCTCCCCAGGCTCTTCATTCCCGACATAAACCTCGTTTGCAGGTAGCTCAGGTAGACTCCCCACTATCTCCAATTCAAATATGGGATTATCATCCCCGCTTATCTCGAAAGGCGCATATTGTTTCAGCTGCTTCCAAAGGGAATGCCCATTTGGAATAGAGAAACTGAACACATGGCCTGCTACTTTGAAAGATTTTCGCATAGAATACAAATGTAGCGATTTTTCCTTATATTTGCATAATATGGTAAAACTCGATTACAATACAGAGAGGGAAAAACTCTCCATGCCCGAATACGGCCGCAACGTATTCAAGATGGTAGAATACCTCAAAACCATACCGGACAAAGAAAAGCGCAACGAGCAGGCAAAAGCCGTAGTGAAAACTATGGAAATGCTCAATCCGCAGGTTCGCGTCCAAGAAAACTGGGAACACAAACTGTGGGACCATCTATATATGATAGCGGGATACGATCTCGACATCGACTCCCCCTACCCGTCTCCTTTAAAAGAAGATTTTGAAACCAAGCCGGTACCCATTCCCATGAAAGGGAGTCCCATAAAAGCAATGCATTACGGGCGCAATATCGAACGCATAATCGACCTTATTTGCGAACAGGAAGAGGGCGAGACCAAAAACCTGTTGATCCGCAACTTGGCGCTGTATATGCGCACGCAATATCTTATATGGAATAAAGATTCCGTGGCCGATGAAACCATTTTTGCCGATATAGAAGATATGTCAGAGGGCAGAATACGCGTTCCCGAGGGCATGGAACTCGGCAAAGTGGCACAGGATGCCAACTTTTCGCGTCCCGGCTTGGGCAGTCTGCATCCGGGCGGAGGTAAAGGTCAGGGCCGTAAATACAGAAGCAAGAAGAATAAGAACAACAGATGAGAAAATTCTGGGAAAATCTGGCATTCTGGCGTCAATGGGACGACAAGGAGCGAGCCGTAGCTGCAAGATTAATAGGACTTTTCGTGGCTGCGCTTGCTGTTTTTGTGCTGATTTCCACAATTTCTTATCTCTTCCATTGGAAGGAGGACATGAGCCTGCTGCACAATACTTCCATGATGGACAGCGATGTGCCTGTAAGCAATGCGGCGGGTAAGCTCGGTTATAAAACCGGACGGTTAATGGTGTACAATCTCTTCGGGCTTGGCAGTTTTGCTCTGCTTTTCATTCTCGGAGCCATAAGCGCCAAACTCCTCGTCGGTCGCAGCTGGCCTTATTCTCTTATCAAAACCACCCTTATAGCTCTCTTCGGTGCCTTTGTGGCATCTGTGCTGCTGGCCTATGCGGGAGAACTTGCAGGCTTGGACAACGCTTTTGGCGGAGGACTCGGAGGCCTGTGCGGAAAACAAGTCATTGCATGGAGCTACAATCTCTTCAAACCCGTAGTAACGGGCATTTTAGTATTGCTGCTCGTCACGGTCTATTTATTTTTCTCATCTAAAACTTTCACCTCATGGGTATATAATTTAGGCGCTTCCAAGAAAAAGAAAGCTTCTTCCGAATATCAAAGGGAAGAGACGGATGAAGAGTCTGCCAAGCTTGAGTCTGAAAAAGAAGATGGGAAAAAGAAGAGGGAAAAGAGGTCCTTATTCCGAAGAAAACCTGCCGGGAAAGAAGACGATGAATTGGATGCTGAAGAAAGCGAAACCGGTGATATAGAAATTGAGGTGGTTAAAGATGATACTTTAGATGCTGAGATAAAAGAACTGGAACCGATAAACAATCGTTTAGACCCGCCTGATGGGCTTCCGAATTATAAGTTCCCGAGCATCGACCTTTTGGACAACCACTCCTCGGGCAAGCGCGAGGTTTCCGACCAAGAGCTCGGCCGCAACAATAATAAAATCCGCGCGGCTCTTCTGACCTACGGCATAGAAGTTACCGATGTAAAAGCCATAATAGGCCCTACGGTAACGCTTTACAAAGTGATTCCCGCCCCGGGGGTAAAAATTTCCAATATTAAAAAACTGCACGAAGACATAGCTCTCAGCCTTAAAGCCAGGGGCGTCAGGGTGGTTAATCTGCCGGATTGCGTAGGAATCGAGGTTGCAAATGACACCCCCAGCATAGTGTCTCTCAAAAGCCTTCTAAACAGCACAAATTTCCGTGATTCCAATTACGAAATGCCTGTTGCAATCGGTTATACCATCACTCAAGAAGTAAAGGTGTTCGACCTTGCAGATTCTCCGCATCTGCTGATTGCGGGCGCCACCAAGCAGGGCAAGAGCGTATGCCTCAATGTAATAATATCCTCACTCCTATATAGAAAACATCCCTCAGAACTCAAATTCGTCTTCATCGATCCCAAAATGGTGGAATTCAGCGCCTACAACAGGCTTCTCTACCATTATTTAGCTGTTCTGCCAAATGCAGAAGGCGAGGAAGAAGAAAAGAAGAAAGCGATAGTGAAAACTCTCGAAGACGCTGAGCAGAGGCTCAGCAGCCTGTGCACGGAAATGGACGAGCGCTACAAACTCCTAAGTGAGGCGGGAGTAAACAAAATCACTTCCTACAACGAAAAATACAAGGCCCGCAAACTTCGTCCCGACCAAGGCCACAGGTTCCTTCCCTACATCGTTACCATTGTGGATGAATACGCTGATCTTACCATGACAATAGGCTCATCTCCGGAGAAGCGCAAAGCGTCCAAGAGCATCACCAACAGCATAGTGCGTCTGGCTCAAAAAGGACGGGCCGCCGGCATACATGTTATTCTTGCCACCCAGCGGCCGTCAGTAGATGTGATTTCGGGCATAATAAAGAGCAATTTTCCTATGCGCATAGCCTTTAGGGTGGCCTCCAGGATAGATTCTCAGACCATTTTGGATTCACCTGGAGCAGAAAAACTGATAGGCAAGGGAGATATGCTTTGGAGCGCAGGAATCGACAATGAGCGTATACAATGCGGATTTGTAAGCGGCAAGGAAATAGAAACCATAACAAAATTCATCGGCGAACAGAGCGGCTATAAAAAGAGCTACAATACCCCGTATTATCTGCCGGAAGCAACAGAGTCAGGCAAGAGCGGAGAATTCGGTGACGTCGGCGAGAGGGATGAGCGCTTTATGGAAGCAGCTCAAATGGTAGTTACGACCCAAAGGGGCAGCACCTCCGATCTCCAGCGCCGCTTGGGCATGGGCTATGCCAGGGCCGGCCGTGTGATGGACCAATTGGAAAAGGCGGGGATAGTAGGTCCGCAAGATGGCAGCAGACCCCGCAGTGTTCTTATATCCAAACTAGAAGACTTGGAAACCCTTTTGGAAAACCTCGAATGAAAAGAATTCTTGCCTTAGCGGTTTCGGCGCTTGCATTTGCAGCCCCCTCAATGGCTCAGAATTCCATTAATGATGTCATTGCTTTATTAAAGGGAGACAATGCAATAACCTGCAATTATAGTTATGCCCTTAAGGGGGATTTTCCATTGAAAAGCAGCGGCAACGCCTTATTGCATAAACATAAATATTACCTGAACGAAAACGGACTCGAAACCTATTGCGACGGAAGCACCGTCTGGACTGTAGACAGAAAGGCAAAAGAAGTGCTGGTGTCAAAGTCGGAGGGCTCTATAGTGTCGCGTTTGGAGGATTTTGAGGATATCACTATTTCCCGTTATACCGGTAAAACCCTCTCTTGCACTCTTAAGAATGAGGCTCAGGGCATAAATATCGACTTCAGTGCAGAAAACATAAGCATAAGCCGGGCTCCTGAAGACTCTTCCGCCTTCATCTTCGACACCTCCCAATTAGGCTCCGACTGGATAATCACAGATCTACGATAATGACAGAATTCCTCAGGCAGATTGCAAGGCATTATTATACAGAGGGCTCCATGAGAAAGCTCTGTTTTGTCTTCCCCAACAAAAGAGCGCTTAGCTTTTTCAAGAAATATCTAAGTGAAGAGGTCGCCAGGGCAGGACGCACCACCATGGCTCCGGAGTGCCTTACAATGAGCAGTCTCTTCTACCGCCTCACCGAAGGGCACGAAGCCGACTCTATACAACAGCTGCTCGTTCTTTACGACTGCTACCGAAAATTGAATCCCGAAGCAGAGCCCCTCGATGACTTTATTTATTGGGGCAGTGTAATGCTTTCGGACTTTAATGATGTGGATAAATATCTTGCCGACCCGGAAAAGCTCTGGAAGAATGTAGAGGAATTCAAAAGCATGCAAGACTTGTCTTTCCTAAACGAAGAGCAGCAGAAAGCCATAAACGAATTTTTAGGTCACTTCCGTCAGGACGGCCCCATAAAGCAGAAATTTCTGCAGATTTGGAATCTCCTTCTTCCCCTATATAACAGCTATAACGATGTCCTTCGCGAAAAAGGAATATCCTACGAGGGCCGGATTTACCGCACTCTTGCAAAAGAGCTTGAGAGCGAAAGTGTTGTGGATATTCTGGACCGCTGTTTTGAGCCCGGCACCAAATTCGTATTTGTAGGTCTCAACGCCCTTAATGAATGTGAAAAGGCCCTGCTTTTAAAGATGAAGAAGGCGCAGACAGCAGAGTTCTGCTGGGATTTCTCTTCTGCCGAAATAAAAGACCCCGAAAACAAGTCTGCTTTCTTTATGGCAGAAAACATTAAGATGTTCGGTCAGGCTTTTGAAATTGACCCTGAGGGTTTGCAGAGACCGGAAATCAATGTTCTGAGCGTGCCTTCCGCCATAGGTCAGACCAAGCTGCTGCCAAAAATCCTGGAAAAACTCGGTCCTCTCCACGATATTCACACAGCGATTGTGCTGCCAGATGAAGGCCTGCTGGTGAATGTTCTGAACAGTATTCCCTCCGAAATAAAGGAAATAAACGTAACCATGGGCTACCCTATGAGCGGCAGCGAATGGATGGGGCTGTTGAGTTTGATTGGAGATTTGCAGGGATCTCTTCGCGAAGATGATTCCGGAATATCTTTCTATCATAGACAGGTGTGGGCCATATTCTCCAATGGGGTTTTCCGCAGCGCCATTACAAAGGAGGAAGCGGCTCTGACGGAAAAAATAAAAAAGGATGCAAAATATTATATTCCCGCTAAGGAATTCGCCTCCGGGGGGCTTTTAGAGGCCATTTTCCTCAAGGCGGAAGACAACGCAAAATATCTGAAAGAAATAATACTCAAAATAGCCCACACGATTCGAGGCCGCACCGATATGAGTATGGAGCTGGAATTTGCAATGTACAGCTACAAGTCGCTCACACGCTTGCAGGAACTGAATCCTCCGGTAGAAAATAAAACCTGGTGGAGACTGTTGATGCAATTGCTCTCTGCCGAAGCCGTGCCTTTTCAAGGAGAGCCGCTCAAGGGCATGCAGATAATGGGACCGCTCGAAACACGCGCATTGGACTTCGAATCCCTTGTCATACTCTCTTGTAATGAAGGAATGTACCCCCGCCGTTCGGTAGCGCCTTCTTTCATCCCTGCAGAACTCCGCAAAGGCTTCGGCCTGCCCACCTACGAATATCAGGATGCCATCTGGGCCTATTATTTCTACCGCTCCATACAGCGCGCTAAAAAGATATGGTTGCTCTTTGACTCGCGCACCGAGGTCAGCCGCTCCGGCGAAGAAAGCCGCTATATAAAACAGTTGGAAATGCTTTACAGCTTTGAGTTGAAGCGCTATGTTGCATCTTCCCTGATAAAGGGCTTGGATATTCCCGACAGTATAGAAAAGACGGAAGAAGACATTGCCTTGCTCTCCTCCCCCGACTTCACCCTAAGCGCCTCTTCCATAAGAAATTACTTGGATTGTCAAGCAAAATTTTATTTTCATAAAATAAAAGGGCTCAAAGAGCCTCAAGAAGTGGATGAAGCCCTGGATGCGGGAATGATTGGAAATGTGCTTCACTTGACGATGCAGGCCTTATATTCCACCAATCCTGATGAGCCGGACAAAGAAAAGCTTATAGCGCTTCCGAAAATCAATCGCGCCTATTTGGAGGGGCTGATTAAAGATAAAGACAAATTGAATGCACGGGTGGAAGAGCGTATTAAACAAGCGCTTAACAACGCACCTGAAGTCAGCGGCCGCAATTTGGTATATAAAGAAATCATCTGCAGTTATGTGTTGCAAATCCTCAAAAGAGACCTTGAGCTGCTTAAAGCCAAAGGGCTTGATTACTTTACCATAATAGGCTTGGAGAAATTTAGGGATGCTGAAATAGGAGACTTCCGTTTTGTGGGACTTATTGACAGAATTGACAGCTTTGAGCCCGGCACCATAAGGGTGGTTGACTATAAAACCGGACGAGTGGAAGAGGAAGAGATGGAGATAAATTATGATAAGGCGGATGACATAATCAATAAGCTTTTTAAAGAAGACATAGATAAACGCCCCGGCATAATCCTTCAATTATATGTTTATAATAAGCTCATGGAAAGAGAGGCTGAGGGCATAGTGCTGCAAAACAGCATTTATCAAACCCGAAGGCTCTTTGTGGAAGAAATAAAAAGTTCGGAGGTTTCTAAAAAATTCTGCGATACCTTGGAAGAAAGACTATTGGAAACGCTGAAGGATTTGAAAGATATTTCAAAGCCTTGGCGGCGCACTCAAAGATTGGAAACCTGCGCACATTGCGAATTTAAAAACATTTGCGGAAGATGATGAAGGTATACAAAGCTTCGGCGGGCTCCGGTAAAACCTACACTCTCGCCCACACATATATAGACCTCCTTAAAGATGAGCTTTCCTATCGTCATATCCTTGCGGTGACCTTTACCAATAAGGCAACTGCAGAAATGAAGGAGCGCATACTTGAGTATTTGGCAAAAGACCCCGCCAAAAGAAATCAGCTTACCAAAATCCTGCACGACTACAGCGCATTTTCCATAAGCACCATAGACAAGTTCTTCCAACAGGCGCTCAAGGCTTTTGCGAGGGAAATAGGGCAGGTGGCCGATTATCAGGTGGAACTTGAGCGTGACACTCTTATTAATGAGGCAATGGACCGTATTCTCGATTCGCTTACCGGTGAAGATTCACAGAAAGATATTCTCGAGTGGATCAGACAGAACGTAAGCGCTGATTTGGAAAAGGGCGAATACCCCAATATCGAAAACAGCCTGCACGTAATGGGCGTTCGCCTGAAAAACGACGAGCGAAGGCAGCTGCGGGAGCGATACGGAGTTGGAGATGAGGAGTTTTCGAGAGAGAGGCTCAATACCGTGAGGAAAAATTGCAGGAAAATCATCAAAGACTTTGCTGCTGAAGTAAAAGCCGAAGCCCTTGAATTACCGGTATACGACAATAAGCATGCATACTCGCAACGCGAAGCCTATTGCAAAGTTGTTTGGCACAAGCCTATAGAGGCTCCGGCAAAATCTTTGGCAGATGCAGCGGCAGGCACAGCATTCATGGATCTGTTCGGAGAAAAATACAGGATTTACCGCACTGCCCTTTTAGTTGAAAAGCAAATCTTCACCCTTGGCCTTGCGCGCGAATTCTTTGCTCAATTCGAAGCCCTTGTCAGAGAAAAGAATGTGCTTTGCCTCGATGACTCAAACACCCTCTTGAAGCGTATTATCTCCGGCAGCGATGCCCCCTTTGTATATGAAAAATTGGGCGTGCGCTACGAACATTTCTTATTGGACGAGTTCCAGGACACCTCAAATATACAATGGGAAAACTTTTTACCCCTGCTCAAAGAAAGCGACAGCAAGGGAAAAGAGTCGCTGATAGTAGGCGATGTCAAGCAAAGCATCTACCGCTGGAGAGATTCCGACTGGAAGCTTTTGAGCGAAAAGGTGGAAGAGGAATTCCCTGATGCAAAAGTTGAGACCAAGCAGGACAATTACCGCAGCTGCAAAGAAGTAGTGGATTTCAATAACGGCTTCTTCGAGTTTGCGGCTGAGCAGTTGGGTCTTGGGACACTTTATTCCGATGTGAAGCAAAATGTTAAGAGCAAAGATGAGCAGGGCGGCTGTGTTCAGGTATCTTTCTGCGACAAGGATGATGAGATTGAAAGGGTGGTGGATTCAATCGAAAAGGCTCTTGCCGCAAATGCGCGTTATTCCGACATAGCCGTACTCGTACGCAATAATGCCGACGGCTCTGCAATAGCAGAAGAGCTTATAGAATGCGGATATCCGGTGGTGTCGAACGATTCTCTAAAAGTAGACGCATCCTTTATAGTCCGCCGCTTGGTTAGTCTTCTCAGCTGCATAGAGAATCCCTCTGACGAAATCAACAAATTTATCGTAAAGGATACAAAAGTAAATATCCCAAGCAATTATCACTCTCTCACCGACCTTTGCGAAGAGCTGCTGAGGCAAATGCAAATCCTTTATCCGGAAGCCTTTAAAAACGAAACCTTCTTCATCCAAAGCTTTATGGACGAGCTGCGCGAACGACAGGCCGATGCCGGCGGCGGCAATCTCCGCTACTTCCTCGAAAAGTGGAAAGAAAAAGAACGCTCTATAAACTCTCCGGAAAACTCCAATGCTATAAACATCCTCACTATACATAAAGCCAAGGGCTTGGAATTCCCCTATCTAATCTTCCCCTTTGCCGAAAAGGTGAATATTTACAAACCATCTGAGAAATGGTGCTGGTTAGATGCAAGTAATTCACCTTTCGATTCTGCGGTTTCTGGAATATATTCGGTAAACCTCAGCGAAAAAAGCCGCGACACCCTTTTTGCAGAAGCCTATGATGAAGAGCGCAAGATGCAATTAGTGGATAATTTAAACCTTTTTTATGTGGCTCTCACCCGCGCAAAATGCTGTTTACATATAATCGCCGCCAATCCGGCGAAAAGCAGAATAAAAGAAGGAAAAGTGATAGAGTACAAAAACCTGTCGGACATTCTCTATAATTTCTGCGGAGGATTCAGCGAAAAAAGTTATGGAAGCATGTATGATTTTTCCCGTCTTGAGCGCAAGGAGGGTAAGGGAGAGGAAAATTTTGATGCTGAATATGTAAGTATAGATTTGGCCGGAAGGCTTAAAGCCTCTGAAGATGCTTTGGATTTCTTCGGAGAAGACGGAGTCAGCGTAAAAGAGGATTCTCCGCGCCGTAGCGGAGTGGTGCTGCACGACATTATGGCAGATGTAAAAAGCCTGTCCGATCTTGAAGGGGCAATAAAAAAGGCCTTGCTTGATGGACGGCTGGACTCTGTGCAGGCACAAGATGCACAGGCGCTTTTGTCCGAGAGAATCCGTTCACGGGAAGAATTCTTCGATGGCAGCGGCTATAATGAGGTCCCGATTTTCGACTCGCACGGCAATGAATACCGCCCCGATAAAGTTGTGATAAGCGGCAGGAAAGCAAAAATTATAGATTATAAATTCGGGGCTCCGGATAAAAAATATGAGGCGCAGGTGCGCACTTACATGCGTTTGTACCGCGAAATGGGCTATGAAGAAGTAGAAGGGTACCTCTGGTATGTGATGCCCGACACGCTTGTTTCCGTGCAATAATCCGCAGAATTATGTAAATTTGCACATTTGCAACATCTTTACGCATTTGAATGGGAAATGACGATTTTTCACGCTTGGAACTGAGTCTGCCTGCGGCACGGGCAAACTACAGATATTTCCGTTCGTTGATGGAGCCCGAAACCAAATTGCTGGTTCTGGTGAAAGCCAATGCGTACGGGCATGGAGCCGTGGAATTTGCCGGGATGATGCAACTGGCCGGAGCTGATTATCTGGCTGTCGCACTGCCGATTGAAGGCATGGAACTACGCAAGGAAGGTGTTTCCATGCCGATTATGGTGCTCACTTCGGGAACGGACTTCTTCGAAGAGATAATATCTTACCGAATGGAGCCTTCCATCCCCAACCTATCTACATTAAAAGCTTTGGTGGAGGTGCTTAAAGCCAAGGACTTGCAGGGCTTTCCCATACATATAAAATTAGATACCGGCATGCACCGCTTGGGCTTTATGAGCAGCGAACTGCCGGAACTTTTCGAATATCTGAATGGCTGCCCCTATGTGAGCGTGCTTTCCTGCTTCTCGCATCTTGCAGCTGCCGAAGACCCCGAGCAGGATGAATTTACGCTCGGGCAAATAAAGATGTTCATTCAAAACGCCACCGCTTTAGATAATGCTTTGGGATACAAGACCATGTGGCATATCCTCAACAGCGCCGGCATAGAGCGTTTTCCGCAATATCAATTCGATATGGTCCGCTTGGGCATAGGTATTTATGGAATATCCTCCCGACCGTCAGCGCATCTTGAACCGGTTGCATCTTTCAAAGTCAAAGTGCTGCAAATCAAGCAGTTGCTTCCTT
>Ga0255345_1000296_pt1 | contig 84371 bp, 82 predicted proteins | sample wastewater_treat_6_FD_192415 | JGI IMG/M metagenome (GOLD analysis project Ga0255345, IMG submission 192415) | Wastewater microbial communities from Lulu Island WWTP, Vancouver, Canada - plant20 | ecosystem: Engineered > WWTP > Wastewater > Unclassified | place: Canada: Vancouver, British...
TTAAACGTATCATGCTGTCAGGCATATACTTACTGCCTCATCCATCCTCTCGATGAACTTGAACTCCATGTTCTCCTTTATGCTCTCAGGGACCTCTTCAAGATCCTTCTCGTTCAGTTTGGGCAGGATAACGCTTTTGATGCCAGCACGTTTTGCCGCAAGAACCTTCTCCTTGATGCCGCCAACAGGCAGTACAAGGCCACGCAAGGTAATCTCTCCAGTCATGGCTACATCATTTCTCACATGCCTGTCTGTCAGGAGAGACACCAGAGAAACCAGCATGGTGACTCCAGCAGAAGGTCCATCCTTGGGAATAGCCCCCTGAGGCACATGGACATGTAGATCATTCTTTTCAAAAAAGTCTTCGGTAATATTGAAATCAGCCGCCTTACCGCGGATATAGCTCAGGGCTGCCTGGGCTGATTCTTTCATAACATCACCAAGCTGACCGGTGAGTGTCAGGTTTCCTTTTCCCCTCATCTTGGTTGATTCAATGAACAGTATATCCCCTCCTGTTGGTGTCCAGGCCAGGCCCGTTGCCACACCTGAATATTTCACCCTTTCCGCTACTTCAGAAAAGAATTTTATGGGCCCGAGGTAACCGTGAATACTGTCTGCTGTAATTATTTTTTTTTCAGTTGTGCCCTCGGCAACATCTCTGGCCACTGCCCTGCAAATTGTGGCAATCTCCCTTTCAAGATTTCTTACACCGGATTCTTTTGTGTATGATTTAATGACAACCTTCAATGCATCATCCTGAAACTCAATAAGATCTTCAGTCAAACCATGCTCGTTACGTTCCTTTGGTATAAGAAACTGTTTTGCGATCATAAGCTTTTCTTCTTCGGTATATCCGGGAAGTTCAAGCACTTCCATCCTATCCTTAAGCGCGGGAGGGATAGGGTCAAGCATATTGGCAGTTGCTATAAACATCACTTTGGAGAGGTCGAAGGGCACTTCCAGATAGTGGTCACTGAAAGAAAAGTTCTGTTCTGGGTCAAGCACCTCAAGAAGCGCGCTTGACGGGTCACCTCTGAAATCCATGCCAATCTTGTCCACCTCATCAAGCATGAAAACAGGATTGTTCGAGCCTGCTTTCTTCACACCCTGAATAATTCTACCCGGTAGGGCACCAACATATGTCCTTCTATGACCTCTGATCTCAGCTTCATCTCTGATTCCACCCAGGGAAATCCTCATAAATTTTCTACCCAGAGCCCTGGCTATTGACTTTCCGAGAGATGTCTTTCCCACGCCGGGAGGACCAGCAAAACAGAGTATTGGGCCTTTCATATCCGCTTTCAACTTTCTAACAGCCAGATACTCCAGTATCCTTTTTTTCACTTTTGTCAAGTCGTAGTGGTCTTCGTCGAGAATCTTGCTCGCATCTTGTATGTTCAAGTTGTCTTCAGTCGCCTGCGACCAAGGAATCTCTGTGAGCCAGTCGAGATAAGTCCTCGATACGGTATATTCAGCTGACATGTTGCTCATCTTGGAAAGTCGGTCAAGTTCTTTCTCTGCAATCTTCTGGACATCAGGCGGCATCCTCGCTTCAAGAATCTTCTTTCTAATCTCCTCCATCTCAGACATCTTGTCGTCAGTTTCACCAAGCTCTTTCTGGATGGCCTTGAGCTGTTCCCGTAAATAGTATTCTCTCTGGGTCTTGTCAATTCCTTCTTTCACATGGGACTGAATACGGCTGCTCAGTTCAAGAGTCTCCACCTCCCTGTTCAACAGTATGGTAACTTTCTTGAGCCTCTCTTTCAGATCGATTTTTTCAAGAATCTCCTGCTTTTCTGCAACTCCGATGTTGATTGTTGATCCAATGAGGTCGACCAGGTTCCCCGGGTTCTCCATCTGACTTGCAATCTGCGAAAGCTCTGATGAGAGATAGGGCGCCATTTCAACCGCTTTCTTGTACAGGTTTTTGAGATTGAGGTACATGGCGTCAATCTCGATATCTTTCTGATATTCCTCAAAAATTGGCAGGATCTTGGCACGAAGATGAGGCTCCGTACTTGTGAATTCCACCAGTTTGAACCTGCAAATTCCCTGAACTACAATTCTCTGGCTGCCATCAACCATCTTCACCATCTTCATGATGGTTGCAACCGTTCCAATCATATAAAGATCATCTATCCCTGGATCCTCTATGTCAGGATTTTTCTGTGTTATGATCCCGATCATTTTGTCACCGGCGTTTGCCTCATCAACAAGCTTTATGGAACGATCGCGCCCCACAATCAGAGGCATAACCAGATCAGGGTACGCAACCGTCCCACGCAATGGAAGTATAGGCAACTCGGCCGGTATAAATATTTTATCTTTTAGAGTCTTGTCATTCCTAAAACCTATTACCATTCATTCCCCCTATTTCTTAACATCCTCGAATTCTGCGTCCACCACATCGTCATCTCGTCTGCCTCCACCGGCCTCACTCTGTGTCTGGGCCCCCTCTGGTCCAGGGCCTTTTGATGTGGTTTCAGAAGTCCTCTTGTATAGCGTCTCTGCAAGTTTATGGGAGGCTTTTGTCAGCTCATCAACTGCACTCTTAATCCTGTCGGCATCTCCGGTCTTGACAGTTTCCTTTGCCCTGGTGAGAACGTCTTCCATAGACCTAATATCGTCAGCAGACAGTTTATCTTTACTTTCGTTGAGTGTTTTTTCTGTGGTATAAATCATATTGTCGAGCTGATTTTTTATCTCGATTTCATGTTTTCTCTTTTTATCTTCTTCTGAGTGTGTCTCAGCATCATGCACCATCTTCTTAATCTCATCTTCGCTTAAACCTGTGGAAGCAGTGATTGTAATATTCTGTTCCTTTCCTGTTGCAAGGTCTTTTGCTGAAACATGAAGGATGCCGTTGGCATCGATGTCAAATGTAACCTCTATTTGGGGTATGCCTCTTGGTGCTGGCGGGATACCTATGAGGTGAAACTTTCCAAGTGTCCTGTTGTCCCGGGCCATCTCACGCTCACCCTGGAGCACGTGGATCTCAACACTTGTCTGACTATCTTCAGCTGTCGTAAAAACTTGACTCTTCTTGGTTGGTATTGTGGTATTTCTTTCTATAATTCTTGTCATCACACCGCCGAGAGTCTCTATACCGAGTGAAAGGGGCGTAACATCGAGCAACAACACGTCTTTGACCTCGCCAGCCAAGACGCCTGCCTGAACTGCCGCTCCAAGGGCAACTACCTCATCAGGGTTAACCCCTCTATGGGGTTCTTTACCAAAAAAGTTTTTAACAACTTCCTGTACCTTGGGAATCCTTGTAGAACCACCCACCAGGACAACCTCATCGATTTTGCCAGGGCTCAGCTTCGCATCTTCCAATGCTCGTTTACAGGGCTCTACGGTCCTTTGAATAATGTCATCACACATCTTTTCAAGTTCAGCCCTTCTCAGTTTCAGATTGAGGTGCTTGGGGCCCGATGCATCTGCCGTGATAAACGGCAGGTTAATCTCCGTTTCAATTGCTGTTGAGAGCTCGATCTTCGCCCTTTCACCTGCTTCTTTCAGCCTCTGAAGAGCCATTTTGTCCTGTGCCAGGTCAATGCCCTGATCCTTCTTGAATTCGGCTACTATCCATTCAATAACCCTCTGGTCGATATCGTCACCGCCCAAATGAGTATCTCCATTTGTTGATTTTACCTCCACAACGTTATCACCGACCTCGAGAATTGAGATATCAAAGGTACCTCCACCAAAATCGTAAACCGCTATCGTCTCATCCTTTTTCTTATCCAGTCCGTAAGCAAGGGCTGAAGCTGTTGGCTCATTGATGATGCGGAGCACGTTTAAGCCTGCGATCCTTCCAGCATCTTTTGTTGCCTGCCTTTGGGAGTCATTGAAGTAAGCTGGAACCGTTATAACAGCATCTTCTATAGTCTGACCCAGATAGGCTTCTGCAGACTTTTTCAGTTTCTGAAGAACAAAGGCTGATATCTCCTGCGGCGTATACTGCTTACCCCTAACTTCCACGCGAGCCAAACCTTCCGAATCGCTGACAACCTTGAAAGGAACGGTTTTGATTTCACTCTGTACCTCGTTATATCTCCTGCCAACGAACCTTTTTATGGAAAAAATTGTATTTTCAGGGTTTGTGATTGCCTGCCTTTTGGCTGTTTGCCCGACAAGTATTTCCCCGTCTTTTGTAAAAGCAACAACGCTTGGTGTAAGTCTATTACCCTCTTCGTTGATGATTACCTTTGGTTCACCCCCTTCCATAATAGCCACGACAGAATTGGTAGTACCAAGGTCTATTCCTATAACTTTTTTTGCCATATATGTATCCTCCTGATTGAATTTAGCTTACTTAAGTGAGATGCTTAAAATTCATACGTAATATAATCTCCGAGGGTATCCTTGTCAATATATGATGGCATTGCAAAAGATGACTCTCGGCCTTATATTTTCAAGACGTTTTCGTTTGCTGAAAACCTTTCTATCTTGTGCACCTTTTATTTAACAAGTAACCGGCCATAGACAAAGGAACATACAAAAAGCAAGAAATTGAGTATAACGATCGTTGCACCTGAAGGAAGGTCAAACACAAGGGAAAAAAATATCCCCAAAATAATAGATAAAACACCGCTCACTGAAGCAATAACAATAGTCATCTTGAAGCCTCTTGCTATCTGGAGTGCGGTTACAGGCGGTAGTATCAGAAGGGACGATATGAGCATAATCCCAACCACCCGCATAGCAAGGACTACTGTTAGTGATGTCAATAGGACAAGGATTCCATTAATAGTCTTGGTCTTTATCCCACTCGCTCTTGCAGACTCTTCATCGAAAGTAATTGACAAAAGCTCATGATAATAATACCAGATAACTGACATCAAAATCAGGGATAGGAAAATTGAAGAAATGACCTCGGCATTGCTGATAGCCAGGATATTGCCAAAAAGATAGCTGAAAAGGTCTATATTGAAGCCACCGGAAACACTTGCCAGGAGAATACCGCACGCAATACCCAGAGAAGAAACGATACCAATTGCCGCATCACCATATACTCTTGCTTTTTCAACAAGTTTGAGGATGCCAAGGGAACTGATCATGGCAACCGGAACTGCAGCATAAATTGGGTAAACATTCAAGAACAGACCAACTGCCACACCACCAAAGGTCACGTGGGCAAGACCATCGCCAATCAGCGAGAAACGGCGCAACACAAGAAATGTTCCCAAGGTTGCGCAGAGTATGGCAATGAATGATCCCGCCATGAGCGCTCTCTGTATAAATCCATGACTCAGTAAATTTATAATATCCATAATGAAATTATTAGGCAAACAGGCTTTCAGTAATTGGTGGCGAGTAAACGTACATAAACTTTTCTATCCCTTTTCCGTAATCCTGTTTCTTTCCTCTTACCCCTAACCTCTCAACCTTTTTTTGCATGGCGCATAACCATGCATGGCCTTCAATCATGTCTATGGCATATAATATGCTGTGAATATTCACCAAAATAACTTGCCATATCATTGGATTCACAAAAATCATCAAAACCACCATAGAAAACAACCTGTTTATCCAGATAAAGAAGCCGTGAAGCATACTTTCCAATAGTGCCAATATCATGGGTGATGATAATTACTGTCACTTTTTTGTGTTCATTCAGGTCTTTCAGGGTACTGAAAAACTTCTCCCGTGCTTCAGGGTCAAGGGCGGTGGTCGGTTCATCAAGAATGAGTAAGGCCGGCTCATTAATAAGTGCCCTTGCAATGAGAACTCGCTGTTGTTGGCCCCCTGAAAGCTCACCGATCAATTTGTTTTTAATATCCAGAATTTCAGTCAATTCCAGGACATTATTGATGGCTTTTTCATCATTTTTCGTGATGCGCCTGGGATTGCTTTTGGTTGAGAGCAGACCAAGGGCAACAACCTCTCTCACCGTAGCAGGAAAATGGGGATTAAAAGAATTGATCCTCTGAGGAAGATAGCCAATCTTATGCCAATCAACAAAATCAGCCGTTTTGGTTCCAAATATCTTAATGACTCCCTTGCTTGGCAGTAGAAGACCAAGGGTCAGCTTAATCAGGGTTGACTTCCCCGAGCCATTTGGCCCAACAATACCAAGATAATCTCCTACCTGCAGATGAAACGATATATCTGAAAGTATTTCAGTTGCATTGTACTGAAAAGAAAGGTCATGCACTGATAGTGCATCTATTGTTGACATTCAAGGCCTACCTTCAGGTTTTTCAGGTTTTCTTCCATGATACTGAGAAAAGAAACGCCTTTTTCAAAATCCTCTTTTGAGATATTGTGAGCTCCGTGAAGTCTGAGAAGCCTTGCTCCGGTTTCTTTTGCCAGAATATTTGCCATTCTCGGGGCAATAAGCTCTTCATAGTAGACATACTGGATATGGTTTTCTCGTATTTTCTTTTTTAGAGAAATTATCTGCCACGGTGATGGTTCAGTGTCAGGAGAGCCCGGGTAGGCAGAAATATACCTGAGGTTGTATCGCTTTGCAAGATAGTTAAAGGCAAAGTGGCCACCATGGACAAAAATGTTTTTTTTACAGGCAAAAAGACCTTTCTTGTACCGCGCGTCAAGATCAGCAAGCTTCATGATATAAGCATCTGCGTTTTTCCTGTAAAAGTCCTTGTTATCCGGATCCACCGTTAAGAGAGCTCCCAGAATATTGGCAACCATTTTCTGGGCATTGGCAAGATCGAGCCATATATGAGGATCAATCTTTCCATGGGCATGGCTGCCACCTGTGCGATCTTTCTCCCCTTTCTCGTCTTTATGGTCGCCATGTTCTTGTTTGCCTTCCTCAAGGGTTATACCTTTGCTCGCATCAACCACAACGAGTTCCCTCTTGTCAACCCCTCTGAGAAGACCATAAGCCCAGGGCTCCATGTATTGGCCGGTAAACACAAAGACATCAGCGTTGTTTACCTTGAGCACATCTCCAGCCTTTGGTTCAAAACTGTGAGCCTCTACCCCAGGAGGCATGAGAAGTGTCACCCTTGCTTTGCTACCGGCAATATTTTTTGTGAAATCGTAGAGCGGAAACAAAGTGGTTACCACGCTCAGTTTCTTTGCCTCCACTGCCTCTTGCTCCCTATGCTGACATCCAGCCCCTACTAAAAAAAGGATGAGGCTAAAAATGAGGATAGAGGAAGGGACAGCATTAGTAGTCATACAAACACCCTATGTTGGGACCGCATGAGAAAGAGTACAATCGCTGCACAAACCATAGACTTGAAAAAGGTGAGAAACCACTTTCCCCTTCAACGTATCTTCCACTTCCCTGATTATTTTCTCTTCACCGCAAAACTCGAGGTCCTGGACCCTGCGACAGGCTATACAGACAAAATGGTGATGATGGCTGGTATTATTACAATAGTAATAGTAAAGTTTACGGTTAGGGTGGATAATCTTTATAATAACTCCGCCATTCGAAAGTTCTTCCAAGTTTCTGTAAACGGTTGGGAGTCCGATTCTTTTGAAACGTGTCTGAAGTTTCCTCCAAATCTCCTCAGGACCAAGATAGCAAAATGCTTCGGCAAGAATTTCAAGGATTGCAATCCTTTTGGGTGTTGCCTTGAGACCAAGTTCCTTTACTATACGATTGGTATCCATTGGGTCATGCCTGTACTAAATAGAATTAATTTCTAATTAGAAAGTCTACCCCTATGGCATAAACCAGTCAAGAATAAAATCTGAACCAGGCTTTTTATATTTTAATAGCGTATCTACTGGCGTTGCCATTCCCTAAAAAACCGTTCACTGGCTCAAGCGGTGACTTCGTCCACACTCAGCTTCGGAACTTTTGCTTATACAAATGACCAAATGTCCATGCTTCGTGGCAGCTTGTGTCAGAAAAACCTGACACCATATCTGTAGAAAATAAGATCAGCATTATATTGTAAATTGTTTAAATGAGGGTGTGGTCTCTCTATCGCTCTACTGGGTACCCTTTGCGCATCCATTCAGGAAATCCTGCCCTAAAAGTAAAGACTTTGGTATACCCAAGGTCTTTTGCCGCGACCGCAGCTTTGACGCTTGGATATCACCCGGGGCCCCTGCAGTAAAATACAAGAAGAGTCTCTTTTGCCGGTGGAAGAATCAGTTTCAGTGCATAAAACTTTTCTTCGGGTACAAAGAGTGATCGGGGAATACGGCCTCGTGCATATTCAATTTGCGTTCTTGTATCGATGACCATGAGATTGGTCTCCCCATTCATCATTCTCATCAATTCATCAGCAGAAAGATCAGGTATATCCGGTTTGATGCCACAATAAAATAAGAATAGAGCAGATGCAAAGATCAGAGGCAATGTAAGGCGTCTCAATCTCATGCTACCTTTTAAATATCTCCTTGATCCTTGCCTTTGTCTCGTCGATCTGTGCTTGAGAAAGCTTTAGTCCACCATGCTCCTGTTCCGGTGTGCTTTCTATTGAATAAATTCGTTCTTCCATGGTAGCCTGCCTCTGCATACCAGGAGGAAGATCCGGCTCAACACCAATGGCTCGCTCAACATCTTCAGGAAATTTTCCTGGATCAGCTGTTTCATATACGACTGCAGGTTCATCGTGACGGCCTCCCAGGCATACCTCCAAGACCTTCCAACCTACCGCACCATGGGGATCAAGGACAACTCCGTATTTCTCATACACTTCTTTCATCGTTTCAAAATGTTGGGGATTTGTAACACCCATGGATACAATATCTTTTCTCATTTCGTCCATGTCAGGCATTCGGTCAATAACACCTGGCTTGATAATCTTTCCGGTTACTCTATCCCGTTCATCATACATGTGACCGCCATAAAAATCAATCAGGCGGGCGAGGTTGCTGGGATGAGAAACAATCATGGCTGAAGAAGGAGACTTTATGGAAGGTCTCACCTCGTATTGTCCTGTCTCCAGAAACCCGGGAAACTCAGTGTTTTCATTAACTCCTGCTATAATCTTCGAGACAGGAAGCCCCATTCCTTTGGCAAGGACAGTTCCCATCATGTCTCCAAAGTTTCCAGAGGGGATACTGGCAATTATTGGCTCCATATTATCTGCTATTCTTGAATAGGCATAAAACGGATATACTACCTGAGGAAGGAGACGGCCGAGGCTGATGGAGTTGGCCGATGTAAACCGTTCCCTGTCGTTGAAAAGTTCCTCGGCAAAGGACTGATCACCGAGAATCGTTTTTGCAAGGGCTTGACACACATCAAAGTCTCCGTTTATCTCAAAGGCATATATGTTGTTCTTGAGGGTCGTCATCTGCCTTCTCTGACCTTCACTGATAGAACCTTTCGGGAAAAAGACAATATTATCAATATTCTTCAACCCAAGAAGGGCATCGGCTACTGCTCCGCCTGTGTCGCCGCTGGTTGCCACCACGACCACCCTTCGGAGTCGCCTCACCCCAAGGAAGTAATTGAGCATGCGACCGAAAAAGCGGGCTGCATAATCCTTGAACGAGTAGGTAGGTCCTTTCGTCAGCCACATGATATGGGTTCGTCCCGTTACTTGCTGGATATCTGTTGGGATGACATCTTCGCGATAGGCGTCGTTCAGGAGTGACCGTAAGACCTTTTCAGGCACCTCTGATCTGAGAAAAGGAGAAAGAACCTCGAAGGCAATCTGCGGATAATACATGAATGGCATGGCCATCAGCTTCTCGTGGGATATTCTGGGAAGCTCTTTCCTTGGTACCATGTAAAGGCCATAGTCCGGTGCCATTCCTCTCAAGAGGGCATCTTCGAAATTGATCCGTTCATTGGGATTGTTTGTGCTATAGTAAGTTATTGGTTCCACGGGTTAATAAGCATACAGGATACAGCTCAGTTTTTCAATGGGAACAGATTACCTATTGAATCAGGCTATTCCACTGAGGTGTGCATTGGATTCGCACATTCTTCGCAGACACGACATCACGCCTCGATAGCATTCGTGGAATAACAATCCATATTGCAATGGGACATTTTTTTCTTCTCAACGCAAAACTCAAAGTTGCTTTACATTCAGCCATTTTTTGCTGAAATATCGCCTGGAAATAAGAAAGGCCATGACAAGCTGGGATATATTCATGACCCACCACACTGAAATTGCCCCGAAACCAAGGATTACAACAAAGAGATAGCTCAGCGGCACCCTGACAAGCCATATTGACATTCCTATGAGCACCATGACCGATCTTGTATCTCCAGCGCCCATAAGGCCACCACCCAGAATAATGGCCCACGCCATAAAAGGCTCACTTAACATATTGATGTAAAGATATCGTATTGTCTCTGCAACGACAATCCCATTGTTCGAAAGAATTGGCGCTATCCATCGGGCATTCAGGATGACTGCCAGTGTCAGGGCAATGACAATAGGCACACCGAGACAGGCTGTTATGATGCCACCCCTAAAGGCGTCTTCGGTCTTCTTTTCACCCAGAAAATTACCGATGACTACTGCATTTGCCATATTAAAAGCAAAAGCAGGCAGGAAAATAGCTGACTCAATCCGTATACCTGCAGACAGGGCTGCAAGTATTTCTACATTATTCTTGGGAAGTGAGCTTAAAATCAGAAAAATTGCCATTGAGTGGGCCTGCCAGAGTACCTGTGACAGGCCTGATGGCCAGCCGATGTTCATGACACTTTTTGAAACAGCCCGGGAGAACCGCTTTATTCCATCCATGAGATTCCATACATGGAAGCTGTTTATAAAACTCCCTATACAGACACTTACGGCAGTGGCCACGGCAATCCCCTTATAACCAAGAGACGTGTTAAAGACAAGCAAGAAAGCAAGGCTGATATTACATGCACAGACAATGACCATTGTTTTCATTGATGTCTTGGCCATTTTACACGCCCTGAGTATCCCATTGGTCTGTATCAATACGTAGTGGAACGGGAGACCGGCTGAGTAGATAACCCCAAGGGGCATTGCCAGAGGCTTTACTTCTTGTGGTATATTTAGCAGGGCAATTATATTGCCAGTCAGAAAAAAACCCCCTATGCCCAGAAATACCCCCGCTATAATAGTGATCGACAATGTCGAATAAATCGCTTCAGTTATTTCATCTTTGTTTCCGGCAGTAAAAAGCCTTGAAATAATCGACACTGCACCCACAGTCAATGCATTTCCTACAATGATAAAGACAAAATAGAGTTGAATAATGAAACCGTATGCAGCCTGTATCTCTTTGCCAATCTGTCCTGCAATATAAATGTCAACAAGACCTGTCAGAAATTCAAAGAACATGATGAGGATCATAGGCCAGCTGATAGACCAACTGTCCCGGAGAAAGATTTTTATCTCATTCTTTTCAATAATCTTGGGTAGATTCATAGTCCTTATGCAGTAAGGCCACACGCACTTATATGAGAGCATGTTTGAAAACTGGACGTCGGGTCTGTCTTTTTTCGTAACTTAAACCTTTGGCAGCCCTGAACAGCGAGCCTTAAGATCCTTTTTTAAAATTTTTATATGATTTCCCTTGACAAAACAACTGATTTCTTTTAAATTCATTCACCATGAATAATCGATTACCTTTCTATGGCCATTTTTATTTTTACTTTAGGAACTTGCACCCATGTAGTATTTTGCTGTGAAAAAGCAAAAGCCATGGGTGCACAACCCATGGCTTTTTTTTGTGTAAAGCCATGGTAACAACCATGGCTTTTTTATTATGAGGAGGACAAAATGATTATTTCTAATGAGATGGATCAATTAATCAAAGACCAGGAAGGCTGGACCCGGAGGATGTTTGAAGAAGGAATCAGGATCAAGAAACTGTACGGCCTGGATGCCGTTTGTGATTTTTCCCTTGGAAATCCCGATACTGAGCCTCCGGAAACCCTGAGGAAAGCACTTATCGATATGCTTTCAAGCCCGGAAGTTGGTACCCATAGATATATGTCTAACAATGGATATGAAGATGTACGAGAAAATATTGCTGAGTACTTGCGCGAAGTGCATGGTGTTCCTTTTACTGCAGGTCACATCTTTATGACTGTTGGGTGTGCAGGCGGTTTAAACGTGATCCTCAAGAGTATGCTGAATCCTGGTGATGAAGTCATCGTCCCTACCCCATTTTTCTGGGAGTTCAAAAACTACATAAATAATTTTAGTGGAGTGACCCGCTTTGTGGAAACAAAAGAAGATTTTCAGCTCGACATTGGAAATATAGAGGCAGCAATCACAAAAAAAACCAGAGCGATCCTCATCAACAGTCCGAACAATCCTACCGGTGCTGTTTACCATGAAGAGAGTATGAAACAGCTTGCCAGCCTTTTAAACACAAAACGGGAACTGGGCCAGGATATTTACATCATTACCGATGATGCGTACAAAAAACTTGTTTACGATGGTATTCAGATTCCTAATATTTTTAAGATGTACGATCTGGTTCTTTCTGTGACCTCCCATTCAAAGGACCTTGCCCTGGCCGGTGAAAGAATCGGATACGTTGCTATATCTCCGAGCATCAAGGATATGGACCTTCTCGTCTCTGCCATGACAATTTCAATCAGGGTCCTTGGTTTTGTCAATGCACCTGCCCTTTTTCAACGGGTGGCAGGAAAGTTTCAGAGGACCTCAGTCAGTATCGCCGATTACGAGAAAAAAAGGGATGTCCTCTATGCAATCCTCATGGAGGCAGGTTTTGAATGCGTAAAGCCTCAGGGTGCTTTTTACATGTTTCCAAAATCGCCTATACCTGATGAACTTGAGTTTGTTCGCACCCTCCAGCAAGAAGAGCGTATCATGGTTGTTCCTGGCAGAGGATTCGGCAGGGAAGGTTATTTCCGGATAGCTTACTGTGTACCTATGGAAAAAATACTCAAGGCCCGTGAAGGCTTCTTGAGGACAGGCGATCGATATTATAGAGGAGGGAAATGATGCCGATTTCAAAGAATATCTCAACACTTATGAAAAACTCTTCCTGGATTCGGGCCATGTTCGAGGAGGGAGAAGAATTAAAAAAGAAATTCGGGACTGATAATGTGTGTGACTTTTCCCTCGGCAATCCTATAACCGAACCTCCTGAAGCTTTAAAAAATGAGCTAATCAAGGTTGCTTCATCCGATGCACAGGGCATGCATCGTTATATGACAAATAGCGGATACGATAATGTAAGGGAAGAGGTTGCCCAGTATCAAAGAGAAATAACAGGACTTCCCTATACGAGGGATCACATTGTAATGACAGTTGGCGCTGCAGGCGGTCTTAACGTGATCTTTAAGTCAATCCTTGATCCAGGGGACGAAGTCATCGTACCATCTCCATTCTTTGTGGAATTTATGTTTTATATCGGGAACCATAACGGCATCATAAAACTTGTCGACACCAAGGATGATTTTCATCTTGATATTGATAAGATTAAGGCTGCCATAAGCAGAAAAACCAAGGCAATCCTTATTAATTCTCCTCACAATCCGACAGGCGTTGTCTACAATGAAGCAGAGCTTTTGGAACTTGCAGATCTTCTTCACGAGAGGAGCAAAAAGGGCCAGCGAATTTATATAGTCGCTGACGAGGCCTATAAAAAGATTATTTATAATGGAATCAAACTGCCGAATCTGCCGAATATGTATGAAGATACTGTAAATGTGACATGCCACTCGAAGGACCTTGGCCTCGCCGGGGAACGGATTGGATATATCGCCATATCGCCACGCATTAAAAATGTACGCTCCCTTATCGATGCCGCAATCTTTGCAAACAGAATTCTCGGCTTCATCAACGCACCGGCATTAATGCAAAGGGTTGTTGCAAAATTTCAGCACAATAGCGTAGACATAATGGAATACCAGAAAAAGAGAGACGCTATCTACAATATTCTTGTGGAATCAGGCTTTGAGGTCATAAAACCAGAGGGAGCTTTCTATATCTTTCCCAAATCACCAATCCCTGATGATATTCAATTCGTGAAAACCATGTTGCAGCACCGCATCCTCACAGTGCCCGGGGTTGGCTTTGGAAAATCTGGATATTTCCGTTTAGCCTACTGTGTTACTATGGATATAATAGAAAAGTCGAGGCCGCACTTCAAGGAAGTAGGAGAGCTGTTGAGAAAGGGACAGAAATAAAACAGTGATCCGTGACGCGTGATCGGTAACTTTCAGAATAGGATGAAAGAAGGGCGCAGGCGCTATAATCATTGCCTTTTGCGAACAAGCGAGGTGAACGTCTTAGCGAAGCGGTCATCCTTCGAATATTCGGAAAAAAAGGAGACGACGTAAGTCCCAGTTATTGCTCTAAAAGTGGATCGGTATTGATGTTCTTTGCGAGAATATCTGCCATACGCTCCCTGTCCACGTTTCCTTTAATCAAGTCCTTCACGTGGGGGAAGATGCCAAGGATGGGAATATCAGCCAGATATTTCTTCAAAATGGTTGGATTTGTCTGCGTTGGTAAATCATCCGAACCAGCGTTATCATTCAGAATCACCCCAAGAACCTTAATTCCCCGCTCCTTGAGAAGATGAATGGTCAGAAGTGTATGATTAATCGTGCCAAGGCCAAGCCTTGAAACGACCAGAGTTGGCGCATTCCATTTCTGGATCAGGTCTATAAAGAAAAAATGCTCCCTTATAGGTACAAGAACGCCGCCTGCACCCTCTATAACAAGCAAGTCATGTGACCTTTTAAGGCCTTGGAAAATCTTATCTACCAGACTAATATCTATGCTCACGTGTTCTATCATAGCTGCAACCTCGGGTGCGCACGGAGCTTCCAGCGTATAGGGGCTTATGATGTTGAGGCCATCGGTGCTTCCTGATGCCTCTCGCAAACAGATTGCATCCCAGGGCAGAAGATCTTTGTCAGTCTTTGAGAGTCCGCATTCAAATGGTTTCATGACTCCCACATTCATTTTTTTTCTAAGGGAAAAAAATGCAGAAACTGCTGAGGATATAACAGTCTTGCCTATTCCTGTGTCTGTTCCTGTGACAAAAATTACTTTCATTACCGTATTATTGAAGCAAGTAATAGTGACAATCCGATTAAAAGACCTGCGCACAGAATAGAAAGTGCCATATTCCCATCTTCACTAATCTTTTTTTCGAATTCTGAAGTGAAGGTTGCTCCGAAGACCTTCAGCATTATCAGGACAATAATTATGTAGACCGCCGAGTAGACAAACATCTCGATGATATTACTCAGCACTCTCCACATGATAACCTCTTAATTGGACAAATAATAGACAAGATTGTCCAGTGCAGCGGTAAAAAATATGTTTCTTAACGGGATGTTTCCATGTGACCTGACAGGCAAGGGGGCAAAATTGAGAATTCCCTTAATTTCAGTCTCTGATAGCAGGTCAGCTATTTGTTGCGCTGCCCCGGGAGGGGTGGTGATAATGCCTATTTCAATATTCCTTGCTTTAATGACTTCTTTGAGCATATCCACATGGAGAATCTCCACGGGTTTTCCCATCCTCTCCGAGATACGGCCAATCACGCTTACTGGGTCAATATCAAAGGCTGCCACAATCTTATAATTCTGCTTGAGGAAATCTTTGTAGACAAGGAGCGCGCTTCCCATGTTTCCAATGCCAATAACTGCTATACGCCATTCCCGGTTAACCCCCAGGATTTCTTTGATATGGAATTTAAGCTCCTTGACATTGTAACCCATTCCACGAATACCGAACTCTCCAAAGTACGCGAAATCCTTTCTTACCTGGGCCGCATTTACATTGCAAATCTCAGCAAGTAAAGCACTGGAAGCAACTTTTTCATTTTTAGACTCGAGATCCTCAAGGGCCTTAAGATAGTTCGAAAGTCTTCTGATTGTCGCCCCCGGAATCTTAGGGTATTTCGACATTTTATGGACCTTTTCATTCATACCGTGCGAGTTTTTATTTGTAACAACTATTCGATCGAAATGCAAGAGAAAATTTTCTCAAGCAGATTAAGAGTTATAAAGAAATATTATCTTTTCATTGATCTTTAGAGTCCCAGCACATCCTTCATTGTGTACACACCGGGCTTCTGTTTAACCAGCCATCGGGCAGCAACAAGGGCACCCCTTGCAAAGTTTTCGCGGGAAAACGCCCTGTGAGTAATCTCGAGACGCTCCCCAATACCGGCAAACATAACTGTATGTTCACCGACAACATCGCCACCCCTCAGGCTCATGATGCCAAGCTCTTCCTTTTTCCGCTCTCCCAGCATTCCCTGTCTGCCAAAAACCTCAATCCATTTTCTGTCAGGTGCAGCATTTTTGATAAGATCCTTGAGTTTAACCGCTGTTCCGCTCGGTGCATCCTTTTTCAGTTTATGGTGCATCTCAAAAATCTCTATGTCGTAATGGTCCTTCATTTTTTTGGATAATTTCTCAACCACATCGAACATGAGATTCATACCCACACTCATGTTTGGTGATATAACAATACGAGTGTTTTTCGTCTTCATTATTTCATCCAAGCCCTGGCCCTTCAGCCCTGTCGTACCAATGACAATAGCCTTTGCCTTTTTCTTGACCAGTCTGAAGTTTTCCAGGGTAGCCTCGGGCTCTGTAAAGTCGATTACCACATCACCCCTGTCAATAACACTGGCAAGGCTGCCTTCAACGATGAGAGCATTACCGGCACCGACAATAACCGCTTCTGCACACTTGCCAACACTGGGATGGTGCTCTATTTCGGTTACGCCGCTCACCATGAAATCTGGATCCTCCAGAGCAAGTTTGAGGATCATACTTCCCATCCTCCCGCAAACACCAGTAATTATTGTTTTAATCATACACACCTCAAACCATTCTATAGCAGTTCTATTCTCTTTTCAGAAGTCCGTATTCCCTGAGCACCCCTTTCAGAAATTTACTGCTTCCTTCAGACAGGGGACACAGGGGCAGTCTGAACTCCTTTTCCATCATTCCCATATGATACAAGGTCTCTTTGATAGGAATGGGATTCGTTTCTACAAACATAGCCTGCATAATAGGTAACAGACTTGTATTCATGTCCATTGCCTTTTGCATGTCTTTTTCTCCAAGGAACGCCTGATAAAGGGCCTGGAGTTCAACTGGCATGGCATTCGAGAGAACAGATATCACTCCTCTGGCGCCTACGCTCATCATAGGAAGAAAAAGGTTGTCATCCCCAGACATGATGGTAATCCGTTCCTTGGCAAGCCTATATATTTCTGCTACTTGAACAAGCGATCCCGACGCCTCCTTTATCCCTACAATATTCGGTATTTGGGCAAGTCTCGCTATGGTATCGGGATTCATATTGATGCCAGTTCTACCCGGTATATTGTACAGAATGATGGGGATATCCACCTCTTCAGCCACCTTCTTGTAGTGCTGGTAAAGGCCTTCCTGGGTTGGTTTGTTATAGTAAGGTGTTGTAAGGAGACACATGTCAGCTCCAACATTTTTTGCACTCTGTGACAGTTCTATTGTCTCTTTTGTGCTGTTCGAACCTGTGCCGGCAACCACCGGGACAGCACCTTTTACGTGTTTTACAGTAAGTTCCACAACCTTTTCATGCTCCTCATAGGAAAGGGTTGCTGCCTCCCCTGTTGTGCCACATGGCACAAGCCCATCTACCTTGCTCTTAAGTTGAAAATCGATGAGTCTTTCAAGTGCTTCTTCATCCACATCGTAGTTCTTAAATGGTGTGACCAATGCTGTATATATTCCTTTTAGTTCCATTTCCTCTCCTTCTTTACATCAATGCTTCTTCATGGAGTTTGCCCACGTATATGATCTTTGTAACACCTTCTAAATAGACCTCTTCGTCTATGTAAACTTTGAGTGTTTCCCCACCCCTGGTCAAAATGTTCATGGGACTCTTCAGTAAACCCTTGGCTTTAAGGATAACGCCTGCAGCAACAGCACCGGTTCCACAGGCATAGGTTTCAGCCTCTACACCCCTTTCATACGTTCTGATTTTCACGTTTTTTTTATCAACAATCTGAACAAAATCGACATTTGTCCCCTTTTCTCCGAAAGCTTTATGGTATCGAACAAGCCTGCCCAATTCCTCTACCGGCATGTGGTCAACATCATCGGCAAGAAGAACAGCATGAGGAACGCCTGTATTTACACTACTTAAAAAGATCTCCTTGTCTTCCAGGCCAACAGGGTAATCCAACTTAATATCCGTAGGAGACGTAAGCTGGAGTTTAACTCTTGCATCATCAACTTCAGCCTTTATGATGCCTGCAATCGTTTCAAAACTCATCTTCTCTTTGGCTATTCCATTTATGTATGCGAACCTTGCTGCACACCGCCCACCATTTCCGCACATCTCAGCCTCTGACCCATCAGCATTGAAAAACCTCCACCGGAAGTCACACATGGCCGACTTCTCGATAAGGATAAGGCCGTCAGATCCCACCGAGTGATTTCTTCTGCAAACCTTAACAACAAACTCTTTTGGTTCTTTGAAGTTATCGTAAACTCTGCCATCTCTGTTGTCTATGATAATAAAATCATTGCCACTCGCGCTCATTTTGAAAAATTGTAGGTCTAACACGTGTTCATTCCTCCAAAAATGATGGGACAGACTCTCCGCGAATGAGGTCTTTGAAGACCTCGCGCTTCCTGATGATGAAAAATTCCTTACCCTTAACCAGAACCTCTGCCGCTCTTCTTCGTGAATTATAGTTAGAAGACATGGAAAAACCGTATGCGCCAGCACCCTTTATTGCGAGAAGCTCTCCACTTTCAAGGTCAGCAATTTGCCTGCTTTTCGCAAAAAAATCTCCAGATTCACAAATAGGGCCCACAATATCAGCCTTGATCTCTCTACTGGTTTTCCTGCTTACAGGGACAATTTCATGATATGCATCATAGAAGGCAGGCCTCACCAGGTCATTCATGGCTGCGTCAACTATATAAAAGGTTTTTCCTGGAACTGTTTTTTTGTACAGAAGCTTTGTTACGAGGATACCACTGTTCCCCACAAGAACCCTTCCCGGTTCAAGGATTATCGTAAGATCCGCTCCTTCCAACTCCTGTCCAATGGCTTTGCCATAATCGCCTGGGTGAGGGGGAAGTTCGTCTTTATAGGTGATGCCGAGACCGCCACCAATATCCATATACGCGACAGGGATACCATCCCCCCTGAGTTGCATAACCATTTTTTTCAGTGATCGCACAGCCTCAACAAATGGGCCGAGTTCGAGTATCTGTGAGCCTATATGGGATGATATCCCTATTGGATCAAGGTATGGATCACTTTTCATCTCATGATAAAGCCTGTATGCTTCACCCCATAAAACGCCAAATTTATTCTTCTTCAGTCCTGTTGTGATATAGGGATGGGTTTTTGCGTCAATCTGCGGGTTTACCCTGACAGAAAGAGGGATTTTCTTTCGCATATTTTTTGCTACCCTCTGGATAACAGACAGCTCCTCAGCAGATTCCACGTTGATCATGAGGATACCAACCTTCACCGCTGATATGATTTCCTCTTCCGTCTTACCAACACCTGAAAAAACGATCCTCTGGGGTTGTATACCTGCTCTGAGGGCGCGGTAGAGTTCTCCTCCTGATACGATGTCTGCCCCGCCGCCAAGAAATCCCATGACCCTTAATATGGCAATATTGGAATTTGCCTTACAAGAGTAACACGTGAGGTGTGGGACTCGGTTAAAAGCGCTGTCAAATACACGGTAATGGCGCTCCAGTGTTTTATAACTGTAAATGTATACGGGCGTTCCCACTTCCTGTGCGATCTGCGCCACAGGAACGCTCTCTCCGAACAGTTCTTCATTCTTGTAATCAAAATAATTCATGATTCAGCTCACTCTTTCACGATTACTATTATTTCCCGAGATGGTTCACTTTCATTACCCGAGATATCTACTGATTTGACATAGTAGGATAAAAAACGATGCTCCCCAAGATTATGGTCCATGAACTGCGTTTCTTTTATGGGCGTTTTGGTAAGCTTTTGCTCTAGCCTGCCAACAACCCGATAAACATTGTAGCCAGCCATATCATCTTCTTTGTTTTCAAGCCATGATATCTGGACAACGCTTCCTCTTTTTTCAGCCTTTATTCCGCGAGGAACCGCCGGGGGTGTTAAATCTTTAGGGGTTGCCTCAACGCGAATCCCTTCCCCTTCCAAGACTCTTTTTTCCACTACTTTTACCTTACGAATCTCATAAACATATTTCTGACCATTCTTAAGACCTGCATCGAGAAAAAATGGACTTGACAGGGGGTCCTTATTGATCGGAAAAAGCTGGTAGAACCCATTCTCAGACCGGTACACATTGTAGAAGAATCCCTTTTCCTGGTGCCATGATAACTCGACTCTGCCATCGTTTTCCCTGACTGTCACATTACCTGCAGGTTTCGTGGGAGGATCCTCCCAACGGATGGTAAATATTTTTGAAGACTCGCCTAAAACACCTCTGGTTGTAAACGGTTTGACCATGTACGAGTACGTGTAACCATGGTACAGGTCATCATCGTAGATGAAAATCTTGTTTCCTGCCATTGTATAACCTTTTTCATCCTCGAGGCGGATTTCCCTGAATGCTTCAAATGCTCCCTCGCAGGTTACGCAGCGTTTGAGAATCTTAAAACCAGCCAGGTCCACAGCGTCCGATCCATCCAGGTTCTTGATCGGCATGGCAAAAGAGAGGAACAAGACACCATCCTTAACCTCTCCTGAAAGTGTTTCAGCCCCTGCAGGCACCGGCTGCTGTTTTGGTAAAGGGTTTCCCTTCTTGCCACAGGAAAATACGAGGCACAGGATTCCGATGCTAAGAATTAAGATAATGTCTTTCCGCGACAATCTGTCTCTCAACCTCCTCAAAGGATGCGGCCCCCATAGTTTTCCTGTTTCTCAAAATGGTAAGTGGATCAATATGCGCTATGATGTCTTTGTCAAAGGCTTCTGAGTAGGTCCTGAGATCTTCGAGTTTTAGATTTCGTAGCTGTTTGCCCTTATCCTCGCAGTCACGAACAAGCTTTCCTACAATGACATGAGCCTGTCTGAAGGGTATACCTTTGAGGGTAAGATATTCAGCCATCTCAACTGCAGGCATGAAACTTTCATACACAGCCTCTTTCATCTTTTCGCGATTGACAGACATGCCCTTGATACAGAGTTCCACTATGGACAATACATCTTTTACAGTAGATATGGCATGGAACAATGGTTCTTTATCCTCCTGAAGATCCCTGTTATAGGTAAGGGGAAGACCCTTTAGGAGGGAAAATATACTGAAGAGATCACCAATGACACGGGAGGTTTTACCCCTGATAAGCTCAAGAGAATCAGGATTCTTTTTGTGGGGCATGAGGCTGCTGCCCGTGCAAAGTTCGTCCGGCAATGAGACAAAGGCAAACTCGTCAGTAGAAAAGATGATCAAATCCTCTGCAAGCCTGCTCAAGTGTATCATTATCATAGCAATCGAGTAAATTGATTCAAGAACAAAATCCCTGTCTGCGATTGTGTCCATACTGTTCTCTGAGATAGAAGAGAAATTGAGCCTCTCCCTCACAAACTCCCTGTCCAGAGGTATGGTTGATCCGGCTATTGCACCGCTTCCGAGAGGCAGAACATCAACGGTTTTCCATATCTGTATTAATCTTTCCAGGTCACGCTTTAGCATTTGATAATATGCAAGAAGGTGGTGAGCAAAGGTTGTTATCTGGGCTCTCTGCATGTGGGTATAACCAGGCATGATGGTTTCCTTTTCTTTTTCTGCCCTGGTTATAAAACTGTGAAGTACATTTCGAAGGAGATCTCTTATTTCTCCCAACTCTTTCTTTAGGTACATGCGCATATCCAGGGCTACCTGATCATTTCTACTCCGCCCTGTGTGGAGTTTTTTTCCGATTTCTCCAGCTTTATCTATAAGTCTCGCCTCGATATGCATATGGATATCCTCAAGAGCATTAGAAAAAACAAACTCTCCTTCTTGAATCTCTCTTTTCACCTCCTCAAGAGCATTGATGATGATCTCCCTCTCTTTTTCATCCAAAATGCCGATCTTGTGAAGCATTTCGGCATGGGCTTTGCTACCCTCAATGTCATATTCATATAACGCCCAATCAAAACCAATTGAAGCACTGAACCGCTCCATAAGAGGCTCGGTCTTTCCTTTGAATCTTCCACCCCAGGCTTTCATTGTCTCTCTCCAAAGATGGCTGTTCCAATCCTGACCATCGTTGCACCTTCTTCAATAGCTACCTCGAAATCAGATGACATCCCCATTGATAGCTCAGTCATGGAAAGAGAAAACTCTTTATTCACTCTCTCCAATATTTGCCGAAGGCCAGAAAAAATACCCCTCACGTCCTCTGCATTTTCTGTAAAGGGAGGCATGGTCATAAGGCCCACCGGTTCAATGTTTTGCAATGTGTGTATCCTTTCGAGCATCCTTTTCAGGTTATCCTCCTGGGTCCCATGCTTCGACTGCTCTCCTGAAAGGTTAAGCTCGAACAATACCTTCATGGGCTTTCCAAACTTTTCAAGCCTTTCTACAATCTCCCATCGATCAACTGAATGGACATAGCTGAAAAGACCCGGAACATACTTCACTTTGTTTGTCTGTAAATGACCGATCATGTGCCAGCACGGCCCTTCACCAAAATCGTCTATTTTTCTCCGGGCCTCCTGGATGTAGTTTTCACCAAGGTCCCTGATGCCACACGAGAAAGCAATACGTATCCTCTCTACATCCACCCTTTTTGTGACAGCAATCAGCCTTACATCTTTTTCAGATCTGCCTGACCTGATGCTTGCCCTGGATATTCTCTCCCTTATCCTCTGTATGCCGTCTTCAATGGTATTCACGAAAGAACGCCCAAGGACAGAAGTGCTTCTGCTATTTCACAGATTGGAAGACCTACCACATTGGTATAGGAACCTTTGATTTCCTTAACCATATAGCCGCCCCTCCCCTGCACAGCATATGAACCAGCCTTTCCCATAGGTTCGGATGTCTTAATGTAACGTATAATCTCATCATCGGTCATATTTTTCATGAAGACTTTCGTTTCAACGATATTGCAATAGGTAATGTCCTGCAAGACATTGAGAACACAAAACCCTGTGATTACCTTATGCCATTTACCACCCAAGGTTTTCAGCGTGTTAAAAGCATCCCGCTCATTTTTCGGTTTGCCAAGCACCTTGCCCTTCAGGACGACAATGGTGTCCGCAGCTATAACCCATTTGTCTGGAAAATGCTTTCCAACCTTTCTTGCCTTCTCGTAAGAGATACGCTCTACAAATTCTCTATACGTTTCATCCCTGTGCTTCGTCTCATCAACATCAGGAGGTATGATGGAAAAGGATATACCCAGACTCCTCAGAATATCTACCCTTCGAGTGGATTCACTTGCAAGTACTATTGAGTCTCCATCCTTAACTTGAAACATCGCTTTCTCCTATCGTAAAATAGAAAAATATATGAAATTCTGTTGAATTTCAAGTTAAATATGAGAGCACTACCTGGCTCATACCCGGTAGATCTCAGCTCATAGCAAAAAAAATCAATAAGGGGCGACATGGATAAAATTATTCAGGTCATAACAACGTGTAACAATAAAGAACTTTTAGAGGAAATCGGCACGTATCTCGTGGAGAACAGACTGGCTGCATGCGCTCAAATCCTGGGCCCAATAACGAGTACCTACTGGTGGCAAGGGGAGATCGAACAGGCAACTGAGTGGGTGTGCACTCTGAAAACTACTGAAGGTCTCTATGAGAAGGTTGAGACTGCAATCCTTGAACTCCATCCTTATGATCTTCCTGAGATTATAGCCATAGATGTGGAAAAGTCTTTACCGGCATATGCAGATTGGGTAAGGGACGAAACTGGTCAGGGAAATAAAGGAAACACCATATGAGGAACCACGTTATCATTATTGGGGCAGGACTGGCAGGGATGGCAGCTGCCATGAGTGCCCATGATAAGGGGGCATCTGTCACCCTCATAGACAGGGGATCGATAGGCTTGGGAACAAACTCCGCCCTCGCCGGAGGACAATTCACCGGTCCAACTTTCCTGCACAGCCCTGAAGAATTCATTCAGGATACCCTGGATACAGGAAGGGGCATTAACAGGAAGCGCCTGGTCAGGCTTGTGGCTTTCAAGGCACCCGAGGCTTTTGATTTTTTGCGCCACCTTGGACTAAAACTCATTGAAACACCTACAGCATTTAGAATCCAATCTCCGAACCCAGTGGTTATCCCCGGTGTTACCCTTGTCAGGACGCTGGCAGAAAAGATAAAAGAGATGAAGCATATTCAAATCTTAACTCGTTTCTATGTAACGAAAATCATCATTGAAAACGGGAAGGCTACAGGCGTATGCGGTTTTGATAAAGAGGGTAGAAACAGGACTATACACGGCGATGGCATTGTCCTTGCCACAGGAGGGGCAGGGGCAATTTATTCAAAAAATGATAACCAGAAGACAATCATGGGGCAAGGCTACTACCTCGCCAGTAGTGCAGGACTCAACCTTTGGGACATGGAATTTGTCCAGTGTTACCCGTTTGTCATAGCAGAACCCCACCTACCCTCTTTGCTCGTCTACCCTCCGTACCCTCACGAGGCCAGGCTTGTGAACGGTAAGGGTGAGGACATTCTCGCACGATACGGTATTGAAGATATCAATGATGCCATTATGAAAAAACGGGATGAGCTATCAGTGATTCTGAACGAGGAATCTACAGTATCTCGCGTTCTCATGGATTTCAGTGAAGTACCTGACCACATGTGGGATGCGTACCCCCTTTCTATCCTTGAAAAACTTCATTTTGATGTGAGAAAAAAGCCCTTTGCTGTTTCACCGGCTGTTCACTTCTGCATGGGTGGCATTGAGGTAAACGAGAAGGGGCAAACAAGCTTGGAAGGTCTGTATGCCTGCGGAGAAGTCACATGGGGGCTCCATGGAGCGAACCGAAGGGGAGGAAACGCTCTTACTGAATGTCTTGTCATGGGAAGAGTTGCCGGCACATTTGCAGCAAGATATAGAGGAGAAGAAGAAAGTGAAGACCATGACAACATGAATCATCAAAACGAGCATGCTGATTCTGCACAGGGTGGGTTGTTTATCTCATTCAGAGAACTTCGCGCGCATGTACGTAACCTTGCCTGGGAACATGCAGGTATCGTCAGGGATGAAGCGGGCTTAAAGAAAGGCCTGCTTATGTTGGACAGCATTGAGGGAGAGCTAAAAAATGCAATGTGGACAAATGTTCGTGAACGAATCATAAAGGAAGACCTTTTAAGCGCTGTCTTCTCTGTTAAAGCTATCCTCAGTGCAAGCATGGGCAGAAAAGAAAGCAGAGGCAGTTTTATTCGGAAAGACTATCCAAAAGAAGACAATGATAATTGGCGTAAGAATTCATGCTTAACGTACAATCCACAAAACAACTCTTTTTCGGTCTCATACCACGATGCAGAATGGGGCGATTGATTGGGTTGAACAGGTTGATGTGCAGGAGGAAGTAGTATGAAATTGAAAAACATGGTAGCTTTTTGCACCGCAGCAGCTGGCGCAGGCATAGGACATTCAACAGCCCGCACGTTTGCCAGAGAAGGGGCAAGCATCGTTATCACAGATGTGCATCTGGAGCGCTGCCGCGCTGTGGCGGATGAAATTCAACATGATTTTGGTGTTGATGCCTTAGCTATCAAGTGCGATGTCACCAACCGTGAAGATGTAGAAGCGGCCATCAATAGGACACTGAAACAATTTGATAGAATTGACATACTCTTCAACAATGCGGGAACCAATCGTCCATCGCAGATCATCGACATAACAGATGAGGTCTGGGATCTGGTGGTCAATACAAGCCTCAGAGGAACCTTTTATTGTTGCAGGGCGGTTCTTCCTGCCATGATAAAACAAAACTTTGGCCGTATAGTGAGTACTACATCTGTGGCTGCCTTCAGGGGTCTCAAAGCTGGCCATGCTCATTACGCAGCTGCAAAGGCAGGTGTCATGGCTTTCACCCGCTGCCTGGCCATGGAGGCCGCCCCGTACCATATTACTGCAAACACGATTGCGCCGAGCTTCATCTATAATGAATTCATCCCCCATATTTACCCTCAGGATGAAATCGATCGGATGTATGATGAGATACCGTACCCGCGCAAAGGCACTCCAGAAGACATTGCTAATACAGTGCTTTTTCTGGTCTCTCAGGAAGGCGAATACATAACAGGCCAGACCATCTGTGTAACCGGCGGGAGTTGGATGCGATGATACGAATGGCAGTGGCTAAAAAAGTGCAGAGTGATTACACTATTTCTAAATATACACCAAAAGAGTTTATTCATCGATGGAGGCAGCTATGGCAAATAAATTAGCACCTGAAGCGCTTCATAACAAATGTGATCCCAATATGTTCACTTTTAACACAACAGCTGACATACCAGGTATACCTGGCACAATCGGTCAGGAAAAAGCTCTTAAGGCCCTCGAATTTGGCCTGGGCATGGATAGTACAGGTTTTAATATTTTCGCCCTTGGTGAGGGCGGCACTGGAAAGATGACCACCATAATGACAACGCTCAAGGAAAAGGCGTCAAAGGAAAAGGTGCCACAAGACTGGTGTTATGTTTACAACTTCAAAGATCCCGATACCTCCATCGCCATATCACTGGAACCAGGCCACGGCGTAATCTTTCAAAAAGAGATGGATGACCTCATTAAGGCATTGAGAATTGAAATTCCAAAAGCCTTCGAATCCAAAGAATATGAGATGCAGAAAGGCAGAATCATTGAGGAGTTTCAACAAAAACAGTCAGAGTATTTTTCGCGCCTTGATGAGGAGGCTAAAACAAGAGGATTTGCGGTGAAGAGAGGACCAACGGGTGTGCTAATTATACCTATCAAGGAAAACGGAGAACCCCTCTCAAAGGAGGAGTTCGAAGCTCTCGACGAGAAAGACCGCAAAAAAATGGAAGAAACTGGAAGGATGTTTCAGGAAAAACTCAATGATGTGGTCAGGGTGCTCCGTGATGCTGATAAGCTTGTGAGAGACATGCTTTCCAAACTTGAGCGGATGATTGCTCTTGATCTAATTGGCCCTCTCATAGAGGTTATGAAAGTTAAATATAAGAACTATGAGAAGGTATCCCAGTATCTTGATGATGCAAAGGAAGAAATCCTCTCCCATCTGGATGAATTCAGGGCCCAAGAGGAACAGCCCTCCCCTATTCCTTTCCTGAAAATGCCCAAAAGCGAGGCATCCTCCCTCAAATATACTGTAAACGTTATTGTCAATAACGGCAATTGCAAGGGGGCTCCGGTCATATTTGAAAGCAACCCCTCCTATCTCAATCTTTTTGGAAGAATTGAATACAAGGTATCCTATGGTATGGCTACCACAGATTTTACCATGATTAAAGCAGGAGCACTCCACAGAGCTAACGGAGGTTACCTGGTAATTGATACCCTCGACCTTTTCAAAAATCCATTTTCTTATGATGCGTTGAAACGTGCCTTAAAAAACAAGGAGATCAGAATTGAAGATATCCTTGAACAGTATCGCATGATCAGTACCTCAGGATTGAAGCCAGAAGGGATACCACTCAATACAAAAGTTGTGCTCGTGGGAAATCCATATATTTACTATATACTTTACGGTCTGGATGAGGAGTCAAGAGAACTTTTTAAAGTGAAGGCTGACTTCGACAGCCGTATGGACAGGACGCCGGCATCGATGCTCCAGTACGCAGGCTTTATTGCAAATTGCCAGAGAGAAGAAAATCTCCTGCCCTTTGACAGGTCTGGTGTTGCTGCAATTATAGAGTCCAGTTCAAGGTTTGCCGACCACCAGGACAAACTGTCAGCGAAGTTCAGTACCATCATGGACCTCCTGAGGGAGTCCCACTACTGGGCGAAGAAGGCAGAGAGCAACCTTGTAAAAGGCGAGCATGTCAAAAAGGCTTTGGACGAAAAGATCCTCCGGATCAATCGTGTTGAGGAACGAATGAGGGAGATGACTCTGGAAGATACCATCATTGTAAACACAGCAGGTACAAAAGTGGGCCAGGTGAACGGGCTTGCTGTTCTTGATTTCGGAGACTACAGCTTTGGAAAACCATCGAGAATCACTGCAAAAACCTTTACCGGCAAAGCTGGCATCGTGAACATCGAGCGGGAAACCAAGATGAGCGGAAAGATCCACGAAAAAGCGATTCTCATTATCTCGAGTTACCTTGGAAGCAAGTACGCCATTAAGAACCCCATCAGTCTGTCAGCATCAATCACATTTGAGCAGCTCTACGAAATGATCGAGGGTGACAGCGCAACGTGTGCAGAATTGTATGCGCTCCTGAGCAGTATTTCGGGCGTACCTCTCAAACAAAGTTTTGCAGTAACTGGCTCCATGGATCAGAATGGCGATGTCCAACCCATTGGAGGCGTCAACCAGAAGATTGAGGGGTTTTTTGAGCTCTGCAAAATGCGGGGCCTTGATGGAAGCCATGGCGTGATAATCCCGGGAAGAAACATGAAGCATCTAGTACTCAGGGAGGAAGTTATTGATGCGGTTCGAGAGGGTAAATTCTCTATCTATACGATTGACCGTATGGAAGAAGGCCTTGAAATCCTTACGGGCATGTCAGCTGGAGAATTAGATGAAAACGGTACATATCCGGAAGGTACGATCAACTATCTCGTTGCCAAAAGACTGACTGAGATTGGCGAAGCCCTGGAGAAAAAGAAAGAGAAAGAAGGGAACAACATTCTAGCAAAAGCACCGGGGGAAGACCAATGAACAGTTATCGGTAGCCGGTAATCAGTGAAAAAGGCGTTGTGCTTCCAGCTCTGTCAACTTAGAGCTATGAGCTGATTTACCATTGCTTTCATAAGCCTTCTGCTGCTAAAATACCTGATGATTTCTTACATACGAGAATGTCTTACCACATATAAGCCCGAAAACATTCATTGCGTCAGGTCAAAATGGGCTGGTGTAGTCATCCCCATCCATGGAATGGGCAATGAGCTTTTTATTATCCTTACCAAGAGGACACAGACCGTAAGGAACCACAAAGGCGAAGTTTCTTTCCCCGGTGGTATGTTCGAGGAAAAGGATGGGAACCGAATGGTTACTGCAGTGAGGGAGTGCTGCGAAGAAATTGGTGTAAAAGAAAAAGACGTGGAAATTCTTGGCAGGATTGATGATATGTACACCATGACAGGATTTTGTGTAAGACCTTATGTTGCGTCAATACCTTTTCCCTATAAGTTCAAACCAAATCCGGAAGAGGTGGCATACATTATCTCTCTGCCGTTTGAGACTCTTCGTAACGTTTCACCCGGTCTTGAACAAGCAGAGTTGAATGGCCACGTGGAAAAAGTTCCGTCTTTCTACTACAGAGGTGATAGAATCTGGGGCGCAACGTGCAGGATACTTTTAAGACTGAGGTGGATATTACATGGGAAGGTTTAATCTAAAGGTCCTCATCATACTGTCTCTTGGTCACATGGTAACCGACATCTATCAGGGGGCTCTGCCAGCCACCCTTCCTTTCCTGAAGGATAAGCTCGGGCTAACGTATACAATGACCGGGGTAATCCTCATGGTTGCAAACTTTACCTCATCCATACTCCAGCCCCTCTTTGGTTTTTATTCCGACAAGAAAGAAAAAGCAGCCTTGCTTCCCATTGGACTCCTGGCAGCAGGCATAGGATATGCTCTCCTTGCACTACCGGCTGATTATTATATGGTGTTATTTCTGGTCATTATCAGCGGACTCGGCATAGCAGCCTACCATCCAGAAGGATACAAGACAGCACATTTTTTCACAGGAAAGCGAAGTGTGACCGGTATGTCTGTATTCTCAGTGGGTGGAAATCTTGGCCTTGCTATCGGGCCTCCCATGGCACTTTATGTGACCCGCTATCTGGGATTTGATGCCCTTCCGGTGGCTGTAATACCCTCCTTGCTGTGTACTGCCCTCATGCTCACCCAGAGAAAGACAATTGCCATACCCAGGCTCGAGCACAATATAAAACAGGCAGAAACATCAAAAACAACGGCAAGCTCCTATGTGTCACTGTTTCTCGTGGTGGCCATCGTTATCATGCGGTCATGGACACAGATGGGGCTTCTCTCATATATCCCGTTCTATTACATTAACCATCTGAAAGGCGATCCCCTCTTTGCAGGTAATCTTATCTTTGTATTCCTTGCCTGTGGCGCAGCAGGAACTCTTATTGGCGCTCCTTTTGCCGACAGGTGGGGGCATAGATTTTTTATCAGGCTTACCATGTTTCTTGCAACATTGATCCTGCCTCTCATGTTTGTTCCCTTCATTGCCAAAAGCTATCTTCTCTTCGTCGTATTGGGGTTGGAGGGACTGATTCTCATATCTACGTTTTCGGTTACCGTCGTAATGGCGCAACGACTTCTGCCCCATCGCCTCGGAATAGCCTCAGGTCTTATGGTAGGCTTTGCCATCGGCACAGGCGGTATTGGTGTTACCATCTTAGGGGTTATCGCCGACAACTTCGGCGTTCCTGTTGCGCTTGAAGCAATCATGGTCCTCCCGTTCATTGGCTTTCTTTTAAGCCTTGTCGTAAAATACAAGGAATGAGCCAGAAACCGATTGTCACCATTGTAGGGCGGCCAAATGTTGGCAAGTCCACCCTCTTTAACCGCCTAATCGGATACAGGAAAGCTATAACAGAGGACACACCCGGAGTTACCCGGGACCGCAATTATGGTGAATTTGAATATGCCGGCACTGATTTTCGTCTGGTAGATACGGGTGGATTTGAACCAACAAAGGAAGAAGGTTACTTTCCTCTTATGCGTCAGCAGATCACCATATCTCTCGAAGAATCTTCCATGATTATTTTCCTTCTTGATGGGAAAGAAGGGTTGCTGCCCCAGGACATGGAGATTGCCAAGGGGCTGCGAAGATATGGCAAGCCAATCTTTTTCACGGTAAACAAAGTCGATTCTGGTAAACGGGAGTTGCTTACGCCAGAATTTTATACCCTCGGCACAGAAAAACTCTATCCTGTAAGCTCTCTCCATGGGTTGGGTATAGATGAATTGCTCGAAGACCTCGTTTCAACGGCAAAACAGGTGATGAATGATAAAGATCCGCAGAAAACCAGGAAGCGTAGGAAACATACCGATGATGTCATAGAGAAAGATTCCATATCAGAAGCCATGGATATGGAACTATCAACGGAGATTAAAATTGCTTTTGCTGGAAGACCGAACACAGGAAAATCTTCCATTGCAAACCGGCTCCTGGGTTCTGAGCGGATGATAGTAAGCAATTTACCCGGTACAACACGTGATGCAATTGATTCACAGGTAGCATTTCGTAACAGAAACTTGATCCTCATCGATACTGCTGGCCTCAGGCGAAAAAGCAGGATCGAAGCAAAGGTTGAAGAACATTCCGTTGTATCGGCCCTGAGGACGATTGAACGGGCTGATGTGGTCAACCTTATTATTGATGCAAATGAAGGGGTAAGCCATCAGGATGGTGGTATTGCCCATACGATCATTACACGGGGAAAAGGACTCTGCATTGTGGTGAACAAGTGGGATCTCGTTGAAAACAAAATAAGCATGGAAGAATACCGCAAAATGGTGCATGAGAGGATACCGCACACAAGCTTTGCTCCTGTTATCTGCGTATCTGCAAAAACAGGGAAAAACATAAAGAAAATCCTCGAATCAGACCTCAGAATCTATAGCCAGCTCAACAGGAGAATTAAGACATCAGCCCTGAACAAGACGCTGGAGGAGATAATTCAGGCGCAGAGCCTTCCGTACCAGCACGGAAAACGGGTAAATATTATCTATATGAACCAGGTCAAGGTTATGCCTCCCACTTTTGCCCTGTTTACTAACTTTCCCAGGCTAATCCCTGAGCATTACAAAAGGTACCTTGAAAATTCGCTCCGTCAAAAATATGGGTTTACCGGGGTTCCGATACGGCTTTTACTAAGGAAGAAATAGTTGATTCAGATGCCCCATGGTATGAATTCAATTTATGATGTTTGAGGATCCAATGAGCTTAAAAATACGCGTAAAAAGATTCTTCTATTACTGGTTTCCTATCTTATGCTTTATGGCCCTGATCTTTTTTCTATCTTCTCTCCATGGATCTTCAATTTCGCACTTTGGCTTCCTCGATGTGCTTGTCAAGAAAGGGGCTCATATTACCGGGTATGCAGTTCTTTATTTTCTCCTTTTTCGTGCTTTTCAATCTCTTATGACTCCCCGCAGGGCTCTCTTTGTATCTGCAGTCATTGCTGTGATTTACGCCATATCTGACGAATACCATCAGACTTTTGTCCCATTCCGGGAAGGAACGATACGTGATGTCTTCATTGATTCCATAGGTGTCTTTCTTGTCTATCTCTTTCTCAGGCAAAGATATAACCACTGATTTGAGCATTCTTTCATTGTGTAGCCTGTTGCCAAGATTCTTTCTCCCCCATCTTTACCCTTCATCATCCTCTTTCTGGCCTTAATATTGCAATAATTCCTGGTATGATAAGCAGACCAATTAACAAGGAGCCATGGATGAGAATTGTCGAAAATGAAAAGAAACCAGCTGTGAGCGTGGAAGAATTACTCGATCTGCTCCAGGCAAAGAAGGAAAAGGAGGCGAGACATCCGGAACGACAAAAGTCATTCTTTCAAAGCATCCCTGTTGCCACAATCATACTGGGACTCCTAATTGTAGCCCTGGGGGCAATGGTCATTATACTGAAATCTGACATTGCTTCACTAAAAAATGACATTACTGATTTAAAGAATCTCAAAACCCAGGTAGCGGCTCTTGACCCAAAGCTTCAGATTACCACCCTTGAAGGTAAGCTGGAGGATTTTAAGAAAGAAAGAGAGGTGATAAAGGGAGAAGTGACCCAGTTGAGGGGAGAAATGGAAGCGCTGAAAACCGATCGAAAGAAGGGTAAGAAGTAGGCGATTTTAAAATGAAGGAGGGATGGTAGAAATCTTATCGCTTCTTACCTGAATATAAATTTATATCGTCAGTTCAAAAGAGACTCGTTTTTCTTGAGCCCTATGGTATTCAATCATCTCCTGGGTGGAGATGAATTTGCGGGTTGTGAACCGATATCGGGCTAGGCTCTCGTCAACCATAGAAAAATCCACAGAGTCTGCTGATTTGTTAAAACTGGGTTCATTTTTCTGGATGTATCCAGTTTTTGAACTTAAAAAGCTTTTGTCTACAGACTTCTCACGGCTGTGGTTTCCCTTCAGTATACTCCCAGCTGAGTAGATGACGGGGGTGAGGGAATTTCCTTTATCAGGTGTTCCTTGAAGATCAACGATATCGCTGACATACTCTGATTTTACATTCAGGCTCAATGAGTTCTTTTGATCTTCGCTGGATAATTTTGATACCCCTTGAGCATCCTCTCGTTTCTTTTCACATGGCTCCGGTGTTATATCGATAACCTGAAACTTATAGGGTTTAATTCTGGACGCGCCTGTCTCAACCTGGACCCTGGTGACAGACCTTTTGACTGTAATCACTTCTTCCTGGAGTCTTGTAAAAAGAAGCTTCATTTCTGCAACCTACCCAAATCAGATAGATTTACTACTGCCCCAAGCTACAATAGAATGTGACATTTGTCACACATATTTTCAGTATACACCCAATTTCTTGATTCTGCAATCCCAAATCTTTAGAATCTCCTGTTGCAATGATCTGCATCCGGTTATTCTTTTACCCCAAAACCTTTATTTACCTTCCAGAAACCCTTAACAAAACCTCTCTGCGCTGGATCTGGCGGTGCCTGAGATAATAGAAAATGAGGAGAGAGGCTAAAAACTAACTGTATGAGCACCAGTTACTGAGATGGAATTGAGGTAAAAACTTGTCTGGACTTATGGTACAGGTGTGTGGAGTGTAGGCGTGGTTTTGGATTAAGTCAAAAAAGTCAGCACAAGGGCTGTACCAATGGGAATTGTGAGGTTGTCATCAAGCCACTTCGGGGTGAAGAGCTCTATAAGGGTTGCAACAAATGCAGTTATCAGACGGACATGTGTGGGAAAGGGGAAAAAGGATAGTATCAGAAGAGAAGCTACAAAAAATACAGAACTTCCCTCAAGGCTTTTTTCAAAGATCTTTGTCTTACCCCACTTTAAGCCTGCAAGAGAACAAAGGGGATCTGCAATGGCTGCTATGAAAAGGGAGGAAACAGCCACTGATTTTTGAAAAACAAGAATGGTGACAGGGATAGCAAGGAGATAGTAAAAACTCCCTGTAGGTTTTCTGGATTCAGACTCTTTCACCTCCATGTATTTTGTCACAAAGGAGATATTGAGTCTCCCTCCTATACGCAAAATCTCAAAACAAGCCGACAGGGCAAGCAAGACCAGTGAAAAGACTAGTGCAGCCATCCTACCTATAAAAAGATAGCATAGAGGTATGGATGCACTGGAAAAATGAAAAACCTTTCTGGCTATCGACCGTGCTTCAACCATTCCTTTACATCCCATGTCATATTTTTTGTATTATTGTCAGTTTTGCACTCGCAGCTTTTATACTGTATCGACCAGGAGAAATCAAATCTCTCTTTTCATGAATGGGATGCATAGGGTTGTGGTCTTCAGAGATACGGTGTTTGATGCTCATGTGTTATCCTGGTAGATGAACATCGATACTAAACCTCTTTAATCCCTTTATATATTTCAGGCCCTTCAGGTTGATGGCAGATTCTTTGTCGACAGTTTCGTCGGAAATTCCTATAGTAAACGACGAAAATGTTGGCCATTCAGCGCTTGATAAAATAATTACCAATAATATCAAGATAGTTAGAGTACGCATGTTTGGGTATCAATATTGCTCATTACCGTGTAAAGCCAGACACAGTCTTAAACAATGTTGCTGGCGATGGAGAAAGGAGGCAGTGCGATGAAGAAATTACTGGCAGGAACAGTGCTTTTGGGGATCGTCTGTTTTGCTCCTCTTCCAACTGTGGCACAAATATACGATGATGTTCCTCTTGCCCCGCCAACTAATGCACCACCACCTTATGACTTCGAGGCACCACCTGATATGGTGCCATTACCCTATGCAGACGATGTTTATGTTGCTCCTTACGTGGATATAGATCTCTTCTTCTGGAACGGATTGTGGTGGCGCCTATGGCAGGACCGGTGGTATAGCTCATACTATTATGATCGTGGCTGGGTGTATTATGCTTCTGTTCCAAGATTCTATTATAACCTGGGCCCCGGATGGAGAAGACACTACAGAAATTACGCATGGTACAGAAATCCCTGGTATTATAATAGAACGTACAGACACCGGCCTTTACGGAACTGGCAGGGCTGGCATAATGACAACCACAGAGAAAGAGTGCAAACATGGAGCAGTCATACGTACAAATCCAGGACACGATTCCCCACGAAAGAACCAAGGCTGCAGACTTTTCAGAGGTATCATCCGGGAATGGAATCCCAATATTATCAACAAAAGTGGCAACATCAACAAAGGCAGCCTCAGCTCAGACGGAACTATCAGACAGGGGTTGAAAGGCAGCGCATCTCTGGTGTTCAACAACCACGGTTTCAGATTCAACAGCCGAGGCTTCGCAATCAGGCGGGACAACAGATGAGAGAAAGACCAAGGATTCAGCAACGGATGTACTCCCGGCCTCAATGACAGCTCTCAGCCAAAGGACATAGAAAAGGGCGGCGGCCCTCTGCGAGCATAGTAACCATGAGGAGAAGTCTCTGCCCGCTTTGCCGGTCATCTTCCTGTGCTGTGAAGAGCAACGAACTGATTTCCAAATCCCTGGTAAAGGTAAATACAAGCCACTATAATATATTTTTATATGGATTACAGACTCTTTCAAAAAGAGAATACGTGGTAGTTTAAATAAAAAATTGAAAAGGGACAGCATAAGGTATGGTACTGTTTCTGACAAAAGAAGAAGGATCACTTAGACAATACCATCGTCTATGTGACCCTGGTTCCTAAAACTTTACATCGCTTTTTATTTCCTAGTGTTACCTAGGGATCTTCTTGCTGTGATGGAAAAAACAACTTTAAAGATGGTATAATTGTACGATGGCAGATAAATGAATGTAAGAGATTCTTTCCGCACGCTTTTGAAGAGGTATTTCAAAAGTTTTGAAGGATGTTTTCTTGGATCTATTTTCTACAATAGCCGACAGTTTAAGCCAGACTGATTTCCTATCGGGCATAGATGCAAAATTTCACAGTAGTATTTTCCACCGTGGAGACCGAATCGATGTGCAGCCCAGTGAAACAGTTTTTTTCCAGGGTGATCCTGCCAGAAAATGCTATTTTCTTTTGGTGGGCCTCATAAAGCTCACAAAATTCCATGAACAGGGTAAAGCGGTTGTTGTTCGTTTCATCAAACCAGGAGAATTGACAGCCGCAATAGCCGTTTTTAAAGAGAGTCTTTATCCTGTCACCGCTGAAGCAGTTAGTCATTCTGAATTAGTCGGTTGGGACAAGCAGGGTATGGTAGCCCTCATGGCAGAGTACCCACAATTAGCAGTCAACATGCTCGGAGTTGCTTTCGATCGACTTCAGGATTTGCAGGCCAGGTACCTGGAGCTCTTCGCCGAACAGGTAGAACAGCGCATCGCCCGTGCTCTATTGCGCATTATGCGACAGTCCGGTCGTAAAACCAATGAGGGCATCTTAATCGACTTCCCGCTCAGCCGTCAGGGACTGGCAGACTATACAGGCACCACTGTATACACTGTTAGCCGGGTTCTCAGTGCCTGGGAGAAGAAGGGTTGGGTAATTTCCAGGCGAGAACGTATCACGGTGTCTGATCCCCATGCTCTGGTCCTGTTCACAGAAAACCGATAATTAGGAAAGATCAATATATTCTTTCGATCATTGCGCCTGCGCAATGATGAGGTAGAGCAAAAGTATTATCCTGATACAACAATGACTTTAGACCCACACATGACGATCAAGGAGTTGCTGGAGCATCATCCGATATCAATCAAGGTTTTTATCAAACGGAAGATGCTTTGCGTAGGATGCCCGACAGAAAGCTATCACACACTTGAAGATGTAGCCAAAATTTACGGGGTTGCCCTGGGCACCCTTATGGAAAGTTTGCAGGAAGCTATCCAGACAACAATGCACGGGTCGACATCAGTCAAATTTACAGAAAGGAGTTGAGAAAAGATGATACAGGATTGGGAAAATAAAAAAGAGAGTTTTGACGTTATGGATGTGAGAAAATTAACCGGTAATTTTTTGCCGGGGCTTCTCACAAAAGCAGGAAAACTTGAAGTAGGTGAAGGTATGTGTGTGGTTCAAACTTTTGAGCCTGTTCCGCTTTATTCCGCCATGGCAGACCTTGGCTTCGAACATCTTACTGAGCAGGTTTCCGACAGTGAATATCGGGTCTATTTTTACAGGACTGAGAAAAAAGAGGCTTCCTTTACTGGTGTTGGGGATATGCCTTTGAAACCGACCGCCGTTCTGAATTTTAAGAAAATTGATAATAGATTGGCAGATATCATCGTGAACTTCTGGAGCCTCATATGGGGAAAAGAGAGCCCGGCAATTGATCAGAAAACAAAATTGTTGTTATCTCTGGCAAATGGTGTTGGTGCAGGGAGATTCCGACAGGCAACACGAGAACTGGTGAAAGCCTATGCATTGGGAGTCACCGTAGCAGAGTTGGATGAGCTCTTTTCCATGTTTGTTTGGAATGGCGGTGTTGGGAACTTTGCTTCCGAGATAGGGCCTTCCCCTCTTTTCGGGGCCTACCAGCTCATTAAAAATCTTGAAAATAAAGGTATATCCCGCTCAGATATAATGGCAGAGCTTTTGGATAAGTTTGGAGAGTCAAATCCTGAGGTAAACGTAATGCCTCAAGACAAAGGCAGGACAGCATAGGCCTGGGCAGTGAATATAACGAGCATAAGGAGGGTACGATGTTAGCACGAAAAATAGAAGATGGTATTTATTGGATGGGGGCTGTTGACTGGGACAGACGCCTCTTCGATTCCCTCATCCCTCTTCCTGATGGTACCACGTATAATGCATATCTGCTTGCGGGGAGTCAGAAGACTGCTTTACTCGACACGGTTGACCCACCGATGGTTGACACCTTGATGATGCAACTTGATGCAGTGCCGAAGATTGACTATATTGTCTCCCATCATGCCGAACAGGATCATTCCGGATCTATCCCCCGTGTTCTCGAAAAGTATCCTCAGGCAAAGGTGGTTGTAACACCAAAGGCCAAGACAATGCTTGCAGATCTTCTTAAATTACCTGAGAACGCCTTTCTCACCGTAGCCGATGGGGAGACGATATCCCTCGGAAATATGACGTTGAAATTCATTCACACACCCTGGGTTCACTGGCCGGAAACGATGGTAACGTATCTGGAGGAAAGACATATCCTCTTTAGCTGCGATTTTTTTGGTTCTCATATCGCCACAAGCGATCTTTTCGTCACTGACAAGGGACGGGTGCATGAGGCAGCGAAACGTTATTTCGCCGAGATTATGATGCCTTTCCGGAGTATTATTGAGAAAAATATCGAGAAGTTAAAGGCTTACGATATAAAAATGATTGCACCAAGTCACGGGCAGATTTACGCACAGCCATCATGGATCATTGATGCCTATGGAGAATGGGTCGCAGGTCCTCCTCGGAACACAGTCGCTTTACCCTATGTGTCCATGCATTCGAGTACAAAGCTGATGGTTGACCATCTGGCTTCTGCACTGGTAAAAAATGGTGTTCGGGTTGAACTGTTTAACCTGACCGTGACCGATATCGGTAAATTGGCCATGGCTCTCGTAGATGCTGCAACGATAGTTGTCGGCACACCTACAGTGCTGGCAGGCCCCCATCCTCTGGCAGCATACGCTGCATTTCTGGCAAATGCCCTAAGGCCAACAACAAAATTCCTTTCCATCATAGGATCCTATGGATGGGGTGGAAAAACAGTGGAAACACTGGCAGGTATGATTCCCAACCTCAAAGTTGAAGTCCTGGAGCCGGTGCTTTGCAAGGGACTGCCGTCTCAGGATGATTTTGCCGCACTGGAAAGATTGGCCGAGTCAATTACCAAAAAGCACTCGGAATTAAACCTGGTTTGACAATGTACTATGATTCCTTTTCATTTACTCATGTGCTTTTCATTTTTCAAGGTTGGTATGTTTTTATAAACCACAATAAATAGGAGGGACACTATGTTTTGTTTTCAATGTCAGGAAACCGCAAAAAACACAGGCTGTACCGTAAAAGGCGTATGCGGCAAGCCCGAAGTAACTGCTAATCTCCAGGATCTGCTCATCTATATATGTAAAGGGATAGCCATCTACGGTGAAAAAGCAAAGGAAAGCGGTGTTTTAGATAAAAAAGCTGCCCGTTTCATTTGCAAGGCACTTTTTACCACTATTACCAATGTGGCCTGGGATGATGATGTCATAATTGAACGTATCAGGGAAGCACTCAAAGTTCGCGATGAGATCAGAGAGAAGGCCGGGGCTGCCATTGCCGGCTCACTTCCAGATTGTGCTACCTGGGCATCCAATGACAAGGAAAAGATTGTGGCCAAGGCGATGTCCGATGAGGTGCGCATTACCGCTGCCCAGAACGAAGATGTTCGCTCTCTGCGAGAACTACTCATTATCGGCTGTAAAGGAATAGCTGCTTATGCTGATCACGCGGCAGTCCTTGGCCATGAGACGGATGATATCTATGGTTTCCTCATGGAGGCCCTTGCATCCACTACCAAAGACCTTTCAATGGATCAGATGATTGCCATGGTTATGAAGGCCGGGGAAACCGCTGTAAATACTATGGCACTTCTCGATAAAGCCAACACATCAGCGTACGGAAATCCTGAGATCACGGAAGTCAATATCGGAGTTGGAAAAAATCCTGGAATTCTCATATCAGGACACGACCTGAAAGACATGGAGGAACTCCTCAAGCAAACGCAGGGAACAGGTGTTGATGTATACACCCATGGAGAAATGCTGCCTGCCAACTACTATCCGGCTTTCAAAAAGTATACCAATTTTGTCGGTAATTACGGTGGTTCCTGGTGGCATCAAAACGATGAATTTGAGTCTTTCAATGGTCCCATCATACTTACCACCAATTGCTTGATCCCCATAAAAAAGGATAATTCATACTTGGAAAGGCTTTTTACAACGGGTGTGGTCAACTATCCCGGGGCGAGACATATACCAGAGAGACCTGAAGGTGGTGCCAAAGATTTCTCTTCTGTTGTGGCACTCGCAAAAACATGTCAGTCACCGAAAGAAATCGAGTCAGGGAAAATTATCGGTGGGTTTGCCCATAACCAGGTTTTGGCTCTCGCAGATAAAGTCATAGATGCAGTTAAATCAGGAGCTATTCAGCGCTTTGTCGTAATGGCAGGATGCGATGGTCGTCAAAAAACCCGGGGTTATTTTACCGAAGTAGCCGAAAACCTGCCAAGAAACACCGTAATCCTTACGGCTGGATGTGCTAAATACCGTTATAATAAGCTAGCCCTGGGCGACATCGGAGGCATCCCCCGCGTACTTGATGCAGGGCAATGTAATGATTCTTACTCTCTGGCCGTGATCGCCCTTAAGCTCAAAGAAGTCTTTGGACTGAAAGACATTAATGAACTTCCCATATCATATGACATTGCCTGGTATGAACAAAAAGCAGTGGCCGTATTGCTTGCATTGCTCTACCTCGGTGTCAAGGGTATCCGCTTAGGGCCTACTCTGCCAGCGTTCCTTTCACCCAACGTAGCTAAGGTCCTGGTGGAGAAATTTAATATCAAACCTATCGGTAGTGTACAGGAAGATATAGCTGCAATGATGAAGGGAGAATAGCATAACTCATCCATGGAGTCACACAGCGATATAACCACCTGATATACTTGCACGGAAACCATCACGGCCCCTCTTTCCCTTGAAGGTTTCCGTGCTCCTCCAAACAATAAAATTGCATACACTGGCTAAGTGGAAATCCTTCTTGTGTGTCTTGTAGAAAGGCTTACAGATGTAGCCAAGAACATGAAGAAAAAGTATTGTGACAGGTTTGAACTAAAACGATTTATACCAAGGATATGAAGGAATCAGGTCATTCTTTTCTGAACAAAACGTCGAGAGATGGCGATAGTAGAAACTGAGAAGTTAAGAATAGCATCATATTGACTTTTCTCATCTTCTTGATTTTCATATTCTTAGCTTCTTTTTTGAGGGGAAAAGCCTATCTGCTCCTCATCCATCCGGGAAATTCGTAGTAATAAATTGAAGTCTGAATTTCATTAAAAACCCCGGATGTTTTCATCCGGGGTCCTGGTTTGCACTGTTTGTGTTTGTGCAACTATGCAACTGATTTTGACGCCTGGAGCCTGTCCAGCGTTTCAAAGTAGGCTTCGATACGGGTCCTCACCTGCGACTCTGCATAGAACCGCTGGTCACCCATGTCGCTCTCAAATACAAGAGCAGGAATTCCGGTTCTCTTTGTGAGGATATCTTTCAGGGTAGGCACTGCAAATGACACTGCCTTGCAACTCCTATTCATAAACATGATCATACCGTTCATATCGTACTTCTTAAAGAGGTCCATGGCCATATCAGCACGGTCCTCGATGGTAGAATTGGAAAATCTCGAAACATAGTTTTCCGCCAGGGTCAAAAGCGGATCTTTGTCAAGATCAAACTCAAAGCTCCAGGCGTGAACATAGAGAGATGTGAGAATTACCCCGCCGTAAGAACCCAGGAGTTTTGCGTGATCACTAAATTTGAACCACACCGGGAGATTTTCCCAGTACAGACGATACTTTTCTTTGTCTTTCGGAAGTACGCCAATTCCCTGATCCACTTTAGCCTGAATCTCATCGCAGAGAGTCTGATAGTAATCTACGCATTCCTGTGTGCCCCTTCTGTACACAGCGATAGCCATACCGATGAGTGCATCAAAAATACTGATGGGAGACGGCTTGTACTGTGCCATATCGAGGAACTTTCTGTAAAGAATGCTCGACTGGGCCGAATATTTCATGACCTCCTTCAGCCGGTCATAATCAAATTTCTTCTTTGTCACTTCTTCAAGGAAACTGATCAGCTCTTTGAGCTGAAGGACGCAGTATTTAACGATTTCTTCTCGCGCCTTCTTGTCCATCACATATTCAGGTGTGTCAAAAACAAAAACAGGCGCACCGCCTTCTCTTGAGAGAACCTGGAACCATTTTGTTAGGGTGAAGCACTGGGCATTGCAGGCAAGGAACAAGTCTGGTTCGGGTATTCCCTTGGTGACTGTTAAACCTGTCTTTCGATAGCCAAAGTCGCTTCGCGCATAAGCGCAGAGGTGGCTTGTATATCCCATACCTTCAACGACCGAGCACAGCTCAACGCCTTTCTTTGCAGTCAGGTTTGCTACGGAGTGGTTTTCAGGATAAATGGGAATAATATCATGGGCAACGAAGAGTTCCACTGGTGAAATAGCTGTGGAGTAGCCGATAAGTTTTCCCTTTTCGTGGGCATGGAAGGCCTCTTCCATGTATTCCTCGGTAATCTTCTTTGATAACTGTCTCGAAGTTAATTTTTCGCTCATAGGGGACCCCCTTTCAAGGATTCAAAAAATGCCTGCAATCTTGTTCTCAGGTGGGAAAGTGATGTGGTCTGGTACTCGGTATCAACCACATGCATCGGTATTCCTTCCTTTCGAATCATATTTTTGAGGTCAGGCAGATCGTATTCTTCAGATTCGCAGAATTCAATATGAATATAAACGACTGCCTTTGCGTTGGTTGCCTTGTACAGGGCTTTCACTTCCTCAAAATTTCTTAAAACATCGTCATGGATAGGTGAGAAAAACCCTCTCCTGAAATGCCTGGCTGTAAGCGCATCTACTGGCCCTCCATTTTGAGTAAACAATTCAACATGTGGTGACGGGCCAAAAACACTCATAAGGTCTTCATTGGGTCCCCCTTTCTCGGGTACCATGCCCTGAAGATAACGACCGCCAGTTACGAGAGTATCCCCTGCGATATTTATCTTGATCTCATCGAAGAGATCGAATATTTCTGGTGGATCGCATGTGATGCCCACCATGATTACATCGGTGTACCCTTCAGCCTTTGTTTTTGTATCAAGGCTATCTTTAATTTTCTTGATACTCTTGTTCAGCTCTGCCTTATCTACTTGCATGGATAGTTTAATCAGGGCAAAATACTCTTTGTTCGTGATAGCAGCCGGATTCTTCTGTTTGATTTCATAAATTTCTTTCAGAAGGGCCTTGTTTTCATTAAATACTTTTATTGATTCCTGCAAGTCTTCATCTTTGAGAGTCTTGCCTGTCCATTCCGAGAGGGATGCAATCAACCTCTTGATTTCCTCTCTGACCCAGTACCAGGCGCTCGGACGGTCGCCCTGGCGCGGTGCAAGAAAACTTTCAACATATTTGTCAGGGAAGTTGATCCGCCAGATGTCTGACAGGTGCTGTGTTGTGTCGCACACCTGGGGCAAGACAAATCCATCGAAAAGATCGCCCTCGTAACTCATAACCAATTCAAGGTTACTCCGAGCCAGAGAGCATGCATTGTCTGGCAACTTTGCTGGCGCCTTCTTTAGAGGCTTCTGCGTGCCTATCAGCGTTACTGGTAAAAAACCAAAAGCATGAACGATCTCCTCAGGTACGTCAGCAATTGTGCTGCCCACAACCTTCTTTCCCTTTTCTTTCGCCCATTCTCTTATGGACGGATAGGGATCGTTCGCATACTCGACCACTTCCTTAAGGCTTAGGTTGTCCCACATAAGTCCTCCACATTGTATAGGAAAAATTTCACATATTATAGAAAGCCCTTACTTTTTTGTCAACAATAGAATACACTGTAAATCTTTTTAGTGAATAAATAGGGAAAAATTAGCTGGAAATCACAAAAGTATCAGGTATTCCATGAAGCAAACAGGCAAGCCGAGGAGGGGCTAATTTGAGAAAAGCCCCAAAGTAAATAATGGCTGCCCTTCAGATCGTATGGCCAGAACACGGCCAGACCGTGTAAGACAAAGAACCGTAAACACCATGGTCTGCCAGTGTGAACCTGGAATTGTAATAGGCCATGATTGAATTGACAGGGTGAAAACTGCCAAGAGAATGCCTGCCCGGATAGTGTGATAACCAGGTCAGGGGCAAAAACACTTTCCTTCGGTTACTTCGCAAGAAGGATCATGTGAGCTGCCACTTTCCATATATCCGTTCCGGTGATGCCCACAACAAAACCGGGGGATGCCAGATATGATGGAGGCACTGCCAATCTCCTTATAAAAAACGAGACTTAATATGCTTTATCCCTTATTCGAACTCAAGCTTTTTGTTGCATTGCTAACCTGTAAGCATTCGTATAGTGTTCAACCCGCTCTTTTCCGAAGGCAAGCTATGGGTCGGCTTCCTCCCCTGTAAAACCTTTGCTTACCGTATCTTTCTTCCATTCAGCAATTACAGGCTGAGATGCCTGCGGCCACTGCACAGTCGCGTTGTCAGAGATGAGAAAAGCTTATCAGTCCACTTGCCCTTGATCTCATTGCCTGCTTCCTGAAAGATCTTCCTAATATCAGTGGATAGGTGATCCCTTTTGGCCTTGTTCATAACCTCACTTGCAATCCCCCTTGATCTGATTCACTTGCTTAACTTTTTCTTCTTTTCATCCAACTTCATTGCAAAAGACAAAGTACTGTCTTCCCTCTCCAGCTTTCTCTGGATATCTTCTTTTAGTGCTTTTTTGTCTGCCTTGCCTACCCTGGTAAGGGGCATGCTTTCCATTATCTCGAGCCGTTCAGGCAACTGAAGAACTGAGGCCCCGATGCCTTTGAGATAGGTTACCAGCTCTTCAAGGGAAAGTTTTTTCCCTTCCCTGAGCTGGATGTATGCACATATTCTTTCACCAAGGGTCTTGTCAGGCATGCCAATGACTGCAACGTCGGCAACTACCGGGTGGGAACTTATCAACCTTTCAATCCCGATTGCGCTCAGCGTCTCACCGCCACGAAGGATTGTCTCTTTTATCCTGCCTGTTATGGTAATGATACCCTCTTCATTGATCTTTGCCAGGTCGCCTGTCCTGAAGAACCCATCCTCTGTAAAGACATTCTTGTTTTCTTCTTCTGATTTGAAGTATCCATTAAAGATGTTCGGACCTTTTGTTATTAGTTCACCTTCTTTGTTCGGCGGCACCTCCCGCAGATTTTGATCGACAATCTTAACCTGGGCGTACGGGCAATCCTTTTCGCCAACGGTATAACAGATTACATCGATGTCTGCATCGAGCCGGCTCATTGCTGCCGGGCCCTCGGAAGAGCCAAGGGCATTCACAAACTTGCAGCCGATCTTTTCGTAGACACTCCTGACCAGTTCAGGAGAACTGGGCGCACCTCCCGCATATATTCTTGTGAGAGAACTGAGATCAAAGTCCTTCAGGTTCTCAAGGCCAACAATCCTGTGGATAAGTGCCGGTACCGTGGGAAAGGCCGTGACTTTCTCCCTTTCTATGACCCTGCAGATATCCTCAGCATCAGTGCTGTCAGTAAGGACATACCTGGCGCAGTGGAAGAAAGCACCGCCAACACAGTTATGGATAGCCTGGGCATGGCTTACCGGAGCGGCAGTCAGCATTACATCGTTGCATGTTACCTCCCATGCCCTTGTGTGATATTCGACGCTGGCAATATAGTCATTGTGTGTCCTGGGAACTGCTTTGGGCAGACCTGTTGTCCCTCCTGTGGGTAGGATTATGGAAACCTCTGTGGGTTCAGGTCGTCTGGCAGCGAGAGCTTCGAGGTTTGATCCTGTTAATTCACTTTCCTTAATAAGTCTCTCCAGGGGAGTGAAGGCGTTATTGCCTGGGGATCTCACGGATATGAGGTGTTTCAGCCCTTTGTGTCTCCTTATCACTTGTTGGAGTATGGGCAGGTAGTCAGTTTTCTTATAATGGTCAGGCCCGATCCATGCAACCGGATTGGTGAGACTGCTCAAATATTCAATTTCCGAAAAACTGTGACGCGCCACAAGGAGAACAACAATAGCCCCTATCTTCTGCAAAGCGTAGAAGGAAAAGATAAACTCATGCCAGTTCGGGAGCTGAAGGAGAACAAAGTCCTTCTCCTTAATCCCAAGCCTCATAAGCCCGATGGCAAGGCGGTCCACTTTTTCCCGCAGTTCGCCGTAGGTAAACCGGGAAGTATCGTCTACAAGGGCTTCTTTTCGGGGGTAGAGATCAGTCGCTTTATCGAACATGTCCCCCCAGGTAAGCCCGAGCCACCACCTGTACTTGATATATCTTTCTGCATCTTCCTTCTTATATGGTTGAAATCCCTCTACTGGCATTCAGCATCTCCGAGTAAGGCCCTCTTGATGAGCGTTTTTGTTATTTCAATCTTATACCTGTTCTTACTGAGCGGTCTGGCATTCGACAGGGCTGATTTGGCAGCGGCTGCAACGTTCTTTTCGTTTATGGCCTTTCCCTTGACCATTTCTTCGGCAATCTGTGCCCTGACCGGTCCAGGACCTATCCCGCCAAGTGCAATGCGGGCATCAATGCATGCACCTTTTTCAATGGCTACTATCGATGCTACACTTACGATTGCAAAATCGACCGGCTTCCTGAGGGTGAATTTAATGAACCTCTGACTGGTGGTATGCGAAAGAGAAGGTATTTCAATACTTGTAACAATCTCGTTTCCTTTCAGGGCGTTTGCAATGGGACTGAAGAAATCAGTAACTGCTATGATTCGATCGCCTTCAGGGCCTGAAACATGGATAGATGCATCAAGAGCCGCCAGTGCAACTGCAGTATCAGAAGGGCACACGGCAAAGCATCTTTTTCCGCCCATAATTGCATGGTATCGGTTGTCGCCTCTTATTGCCAGGCATGGGCCATTCCCCTTGCGCACGCACTGAATCGGCCCTCCTATGTGGCGCGGGTAGCGGTAATACCAGCACCGTACATCCTGGCAGAGATTCCCGCCAATCGTAGCAACGTTACGAATCTGAGGCGTTGCCACAGTACGTGCTGCCTCTGCGAGGACAGGAAACCGTTCTTTTATAAGTGGCGAATTCACTATATTACTGAGCCTTGTCAGCGCACCGATGGTAACACCGCTGTTATTTTGAGTGATCGAATCGAGGCCGGGGATGGTTTTGATATTGATGACCATTTTTGGATATTTAGGAAGAATTTCATCCTTGAGAATACCAAGGAGATCTGTTCCGCCAGCATTGAGAACTGCCCTGCCCCTGTTCTTGCCAAGAAGGAAACAAGCCTCCTCAATCGTATAGGCGTTGATGTGCTGAAACGTTCTCATTGTCAACCTCCATGGATTCCATTTGAGCAGTTTAAACTGTTTGAACGGTTCAATCGGTTGGAACCTGTTTTTCCAAGCGCCATGAGCACCTTTTCCGGTGTCACAGGATATTCATGGAGCCACAGCCCTATTGCGTTGGATACAGCCATTAATACAGCTGAAGGCCCGGGCGAAGTCGCCACCTCGCCAATCCCCACCGCATGAAATCGATGGCTGGGAAAAGGTGTTTCGAGAACAACACTGTGGATGGCAGGAAGCTCAGCAAAGGTACGCCATTTATAGTCAATCAGATTGACGTTCAGTATATGTCCGGAAGACCGGTCGAGTATTGTCTCCTCGAAAAGGGCACTGTCAATGCCGGCAGATCCAAGACATCCATTGAGTTGTCCCTCAATACCCTGAGGGTCAATGATCTTTCCTGCATCTGTGGCATTTACTACTTGAATGAGATCTACCTTTCCTGTCTCAGTGTCAACCTCAACCTCAACAAAGCTCATCATGCAATTGGTCAGGGTATAGTCAGGTTCGAAACGGCCAAAACCTGTAATTGTTCTGTCAATAGACATCGCCTTCCAGGATATTTTCTTCCCGGGATCTTCCCTGACAAAGACGACCCCGTCTGATGTATCAAGATCTTCGGGCTTCACCTGGAACATGGGAGCCATAAGGTCCAGGAGCTTCTTCTTTGCATCCTCAGCGGCTCGTATGACGGCGCTTCCTATGGCGTACGTTCCCCGGGAGCCTGCCGGTCCAAATTCGTATGGGTTGATAAGGGAATCAGATGGGGTGATGGAAACATTTTCCAAAGGAATCTGCAGCACTTCAGCAACCATCTTTGCGTAATTGCTCCTCTGACCTGTGCCGTGTTCTGTTACGCAGGAGAAGAGCATGGCAGTCCCGTCCGGGTGAAGGCGAACGTATGCTTCAGAAGAATCCTCTCCAATATCTGCGTTTCCATGGACTCCTACACCAACACCCCGTCGCTTTGAACCCTTGACTGAAGTCGGTGTGAGCCAGCCCTTCCACTTGTCTTTCCAGCCGAAAGCCTCGGCCCCCTTGTCCATGGACGGAGAGAAGTCAACTCCGCGATACGTATACCAGAGGCCATCCCGCCAGAAGTATCCATCACCCGGTTTGACGAAGTTTTTCTTGAGAAATTCGAACGGGTCGATGTTCAGCTTTTCCATGGCAAGGCTCAGAAGGGGTATGAGTATGCATTTGAGTTCCTGGCCGCCGAATCCCCGCACTATGCCAGAGGCATTGCGATTCGTGCAGGCAATTACCGGTCTCAGGTCCCAGTTCGGGCACCTCACCATAATCTGAACCTCACCGCAGCCGACTGCAATCTGCGACTGGGTGGTCATTGAATAGTAGCCCGTGTCAATGAGCCATTTTCCTGAAACCGCTGTTACTGTCCCGTCCTTCTTCATTCCCACTCGCGCATGCATTCGTGAAGACGGACGCACTGTGAATGCTGCAAGGTGCTCCTCCTTGGTGAAAACAATCTTTACAGGTTTGCCTGTGGCCCTGCTCAGGAGAGCTGCATACGTCTGCACCTGCCACGACATGAATTTTGATCCGAAGCTGCCACCGCAAGGACCGCCGATACTTCTCACTTCGACCTCCCTGCCCATTACGTGGAAGAGAGTAATCTTGTCCATATAGGAAGCCTGATTTGAGACCCAGAGGGTAAGTCTGTTCGGTTCTTCCCAAAGGGCAATAGCTCCGGGCGGCTCCGGGGGAAGCGGGTTGGGAATATTTTCATAGCCAAAGGTACCTTCTGTGGTTACATCTGCCTCTTTAAACCCTTTCTCCGTATCTCCCATCACAACCTCTTTCAGATTCTTGGGTCCGAAAAAGGGCACACCAGGAGTAACCACATTCCCCGGGAATTCATCATACAGTTGAGGAGCGTCAGGCTGCAAAGCCTCTTCAACATCAAAGACTGGCTTCAGCACCTCGTACTCCACCTTTATCAGATGCATTGCCTCTTTTGCGATCTCTTCAGTTGTAGCTGCAACAAGGGCAACAGCATCCCCCACGTATCTCACCTTCCTGTCAAGGATTCTGGTAAATCTGGGAGTTCCTCCCTTCCAGTCAGGAACGTCTTGCCAGGTAAGCACTGCCTTTACACCTTTGACTGCCTCGGCCTTGCCTGTGTCTATGCTTTTGATGACAGCATGGGCGTAGGGACTTCTCAATACTTTGCCGTACAGCATATCCGCCAGCTTGATGTCGTTGAGGAACTTTGCCTTCCCTGTCACAATTTCCGGGGCATCCAGCCTCGGTGTTCTTTTCCCTATGAAACGGTATTTGTTGTCCATCTCTGTTACCCCACTCTCTTCGATGCCGCCAATACGGCTTCAACAACATGGTAATGACTGATGCACCTGCAAAAGTTCCCCGAGAGACCTTCCTTCACCTCGTCTTCTGTGGGCGTGGGATTCTCATTCAGGATAGCCTTTGCGCTCATGATCATGCCGGGGGTACAAAAACCACACTGGAATGCAGTGTGATCAATAAAAGACTGCTGGAGCGGGTCGATCGTCCCTGTCTCCGAATCTCCGAGCCCCTCGATGGTAGTTATTGTTTTCCCGTGGCACTCGACAGTCAAAGTCATACAGGAAAGTACTGCTTTTCCATCCATAATGACTGTACAGGCGCCGCAGGCGCCATGGTCACAGGATATCTTCGTTCCAGTTAGGCCTAATGTTTCTCTGAGCGTATGGGACAGAGTGTGTGCCGGATCAACCTGATTAGCTTCCTTTCCAATTTTCATAGTGTAGTCATGGCCGTTAACAGTAAAGCTAATGCTCCTTGCCTTACTGGGTTTCCTTTTTGATGTCCTTCCGGTTTTTAAAGTCATACCTTCCCCTCCAGTGAACTATGTCCACGATGTGGTCTGCTTTTGGGTAGCACCCGGTGCATTGTAATCTGCCTGCTCGAGCTATACCGTTGTCCTCCCTCGACAAAAAACATAGTACCCTTCCTCGTTAAATGATCATTTAATGATCGTTATGTTCATTTATTGAAAATTATACCACCGGAAAAAGTTTTGTCAATCAAATAATTTGATGGCCTTGATTTTTGTCGTCAAAGGACGGATACATTCGACGTATAGATTTGTTTTATGATCCTCTACTCACATAGCCCATCTCTCTCGAAATAACCCCCGCAGTCTCAGTAACCTCTTTTATAATCCTCTTCAAACCCTTCGAGTCTACAGAAGAAGAGATAAATCCCACACCAATGCCTGCTATGACCTTTCCGGAAAAATCACGTACGGGAGCAGACACACCGCCAATACCCTCAAAGACTTCTTCTATTTCGACGTAATAGCCCTGCTTTCGTACCTTGCTGAGCCGCTCCATATATTCTTCATTTCCGGTAATAGATTTCTTTGTTGTAGCAGCAAGAGGGTATTTTTGAAGAAGTCTCTCTACTTCACTTACAGCAAGATATGCCATGAGCACAATTCCCAACATGCCCCAGTATGGCGGGCGCCGTGTGCCAACCCTTGATGTAAAACTAACAGGGTTCCGCGGATCTTCCCTTTTATCTATATAGAGCAACTCGTCGTTATCCATTACCCCCAAATAGATAGTCTTGCCCACTTTCATCTGCAAGCGGCTCAGATGAGGGGATGCAACGCGCCTTAAGGAAAAGGAATCAAAGACGATACTGCCGAGATCAAACAACCTGATGCCAAGGGAGTATTTCTTTGACTCGGGATTTTTTTTCAGATAGTCGTACTTGACGAGGGTTGTACACAGCCGCGTAACAGTGGCCCTGGACAAATGCAGGATTTCCGCAAGCTGTCCGATTGTCAGCTCCTGTCGGTCAGCCCGAAAGGCATTCATGATTTGCAAAGCCCTCTCTAAAGACTTGTTATAGAATGTCTCCCTGTCGTCTCCAGTCATGAGTTCCTCTGTGAAAATTGAGCAGATACAATCTGCACCACCCGTCATTGTTTGTCAACGAAAAATGTGTTGACCACCAATGTGAGAAAGGGCGCTATCTGGATAATCTTATCTTTGCCTCTGCCTCTGAGTAGTTGATGTGGTATTCAAATTCGTTTTTTTGCATCCCTTGATTGTACCCCCTCCTTTTGAGCCCCATCGACTTGTGTGCAGGAATAAGGCTGTTTACCCGTTCGTTAAAACTGCCAAACATGACTCTCCTGCCTTCATGGACAAAAGCCGCCTGATTAGACCGTACAGGGGCATTCTGTATATCATCACATCAGCTACATATGCCGGCAGAAGCGAGCCCAACAAGACTATGTAACCAAAAGACGGTTATTCATCCCAAGGAACTCCATCTTATCAGTCAGCCATGTCTGTCAATAAGGAAACCATTTGCGTTATGAACACAGGTAGATGGGAATGTCTCAATGCAAAATCACAGGGCCTATCCTGCCACAGAACCCAAAGGTGGGTCGGGTTCTGACTGAAGGCACGAAACAAAAGATGTTCAATTTTTGCTTCAACTTATTATTCGGTTTTGGTAACATAAAGCACAGCGGAGGAAAACCAAATTGAAAAGCTATCGAAAAGAACTTTGGTTCAATGTACCTGGCAGGCGGGGGTTTGTCAACATTACACCTCAGATTGAAGACTGTATACGGGAAAGCGGGATAACCGAAGGTATTACACTGATAAACGCTATGCACATAACAGCATCTGTTTTCATCAATGACGATGAATCAGGGCTTCATCACGATCTTGAGGTCTGGCTTGAAAAACTGGCTCCCCATGAGCCTGTCTCTCAGTATCGGCATAACGTTGGTGAAGACAATGCAGATGCCCATCTTAAACGATCCGTAATGGGAAGGGAGGCTGTCGTTGCCATTACGGATGGAAAATTGGATTTCGGTCCGTGGGAACAGATCTTTTACGGGGAATTTGATGGAAGGCGCAGGAAGCGTGTTCTGGTTAAGATTATAGGCGATTAGCAACCTCTTCCGAAAATCGATTACCTCCCGCTTTCCGGGATGAGGTGGTTGAAAATGACGTCACCTGCAACTGCACAGGTTCAGGCAAAAGAGCAGTGCTCACTGTCAGAAGGCCAGTTCACACCAGAACTCTACTCCTATTTATAAAGGCGAGAGTGAATGATGGCTTCCAAAAAAAACAGTTTTTTTGCTACCTTGTAAAAATGCCAAAGAGTGTGTATAGTGAATATTAATTGTTGAATCTGTTTTTTGATGTTTTACAATAATGAGGTGAACATGGATAATACAAAAAAAATTACTATTTATTCGTTGCCTACCTGACCACACTGCAAGAGGGCAATAAAGCTCCTCGAGGAGAATGGATTCTCCTTTCAAGAAATAAACGTTGCCTCAGATAAAGTGGGCAGAGAGGAAATGATTCGTAAATCCAACCAGATGAGCGTTCCAGTGATCGAAATCGATGGCGAAATCACCGTAGGGTTTAATGAAGCTGAATTAAGGAAAAAACTGGGCATTTAATTTTTCGGAGGCCTGTATGTATGACGTAATGATTATTGGCGCCGGTCCATCAGGCATGACAGCAGCAGTGTACGCTGCACGAAAAAAACTCCATACTCTCCTGATAAGTAAAGATATTGGCGGTCAGACAAACTGGACAAACAGTATTGAGAATTATATGGGGTATCAATTTATAGAAGGCCCCGAGCTCATTGAAAAGTTTGAAAACCAGGTAAAGCAATTTCCTATCGATCTTAAGATTGGCGATGGGGTTAGCAGCATCTCTCTGATTGATAAGGGCTTTGAAATACACACAGAATCAGGACAAACATACCAGGGAAAAACAGGGATTATTGCAACAGGAAAACGTCCGCGGTCTCTAAATATTCCCGGAGAGGAGAAGTTTCGCGGAAAAGGCGTTTCATACTGCTCAATTTGTGATGCACCCCTTTTCGAGGGGATGAACGTGGCTGTTGTGGGAGGAGGAAATTCCGCCCTTGAAGCTGCAGATGATCTGATAAAGATTGGTGAACATGTTTATCTGATTTCCCTCACCCCGCTGACCGGAGACCAGGTCCTTATCGATAAGGTAACAAAGGCTCCGAATCTTACCGTGTATACTGAACATGAAACCCTCTCAATAGACGGTGACAACTTTGTATCGCGTATTACTGTCAGGGACTTGAAGTCAAACGAGATAAGAGAACTTGACGTAAAAGGAATTTTCGTTGAAATCGGGCTTATCCCGAATTCAGATCTAGCAAAAGGTCTTGCTCCCTTTAACAGATTGAGCGAGATAGAGGTTAACTGTAATTGCGAAACCGTTGTGCCCGGGCTTTTCTCTGCTGGCGATGTTACAAACACTCCAGAAAAACAGATTATCATAGCCGCAGGTGACGGTGCCAAGGCTGCATTACGGGTCTACCATTATTTACAAAGATTGAGTTGAGGGTGGGGTTCAATCATTATCAATCTTCAAGAATATCCAATGACCCGATTAAAGTATCATAAAGAAAGGTCCATGAAACCATAGTCAGGTACAGCAGGTACAAGCCACGCCGGACCTCAGAAATATAAGAGGACAAGCATCTATTCAGGCCCTTTGTAGCCTGACCCTGTCTTATCTGTTCTTCGGGTCTTTCGGATCGCCCTTGTACCCCAGGGCTTTCCAGTCAAGACGGCCCTTGTCGCTGTGACAATCTATACACTTGAGCGACTTGTCTTTTGGCACCACCATGTGATGTACTGGCCAGACCATGGATGTTTCTATGAAACCGAACTTGCCGCTATACGGAAGGCCTGCTGCTTTCATACCAGAGGTGATGGCCAGGTTCCAATCGTACTTCTGCCAGTAAGCGTCACTGCCCGGTGGGCCAAAAACCTGGGCAAAAGCAATCGTATTGTTTCCGCTGTCGTATGCCTGTTTGCCTCTCATGATCTTGAATGGAAATATGCGGGCTTTGGGGTCATTGCGGCTTCCCTTCACAGAAGTGAGTTGGACAATCTTTGTTGGATCTATTTTATCACCAGCCAGATAACGTACAATATTCCCGTCAAACCACATGTAGGTGGGGATCACATTCTTTTCCCACTTAAAATCTCCCTTCATTTTGTCATATGTTTTCTGACCGTACTTATCTTTCGGAATGTCTTCAGGCTTCACATCTTTCCCTGCCGAAGACCAGTCCCACCAGACTTTTGTGGGTCGATCCTTAGCAAATGTAGGAATATGGCAACTCTGGCATGCCACCTTCTCAGTATGCTTATTCACCAGGGCATTCTTATGGACCCGGCCTTTGTGGCAATCGATACAGTCTATGTGGCTTGGCTCTGTGTGTGTTATGGTAACGGAAGCAGCCTCTCCTTTCAAAAAGTGGTCTTTGGCCTGATGGCAATCCTGACAGGTCATTTTTTTCGGTCCACCCATATGGACATCAATCTCAGCAGTCGGATTTGCCAGCGAGGTGTCCAAGTCACCGTGTTTGACATGATCCCCACCACCACCGTAAAAGTGGCATGAACCGCATGTAGCACGGGACGTGCGCCCCACTGATTGGGCTACTTTTAGCAGGTCGACTGGTTTCCAAACATTCCCTTTGGGGAATTCTTTCTGCTCTCCCTCATAGACCGGGTGTCCGGAACCTGTTGGAAATTTCTTGTACATCCCGGTCGTATCGTGGCAAACCAGGCAATCGACGTTTTCTTGTTTAGAAAAATCAAATTTTGCATCTTTAAATCCGTATCCGGCATGGCAACTGGTACAACGAGGCCAGTTCCCCGGCAGGCCGATACAGAAGTTGTTTAAAGCATTAACCTTGCCTATATTAACCTTTTTTCCGCTTTCCAGGGTCTGCTCTTTGGACCACGTCCAGTGCACTGTCTTCATGAAGTCCTTTGTTTCTTTCTCATGACACTCCAGACATTTTCGCGTGACATCCGGTCCGGTCTTAAAAGGTCCTTCGCCTACAAGGTCTGCATGGTTGGCCCATACGACCGACACCAAAGCACCTACTGCGAACGCTGTTACTGCAATCATGAATCTCTGGATTTTCATGGGTTGCCTTCCTCCTTTGCTGGACATTGGCAAAAACGTTGTTCTTGAAAAATGATATAAGAGCACCTTGCCCATGTCAACAACAAAAAAGAAACAGATGCAGCAACTTTCTTAAAATAATATTCTCCAGGAAGCAGGTAACCCTCTCTGACTGTCCCAGAACTGATCTGAATGTCAAAACAGTAGCAAAGGTGCTTTCTTTTAAAAAAAAGATGTCAAATACAATCAGCTTCAAAGGCACAGGCATAACCATTTACGCCAGCCCCCCATCTCTTTACCCAACGCATTTCTTCTAACGTTCCCTCTCCCACCCGGGTTCATCTGCGTTCATCAGCGTTCATCCTGTGAAAAAGATGCTTTACAACAAATGAACAAATCAGTTTGTAACAATGATGCATCCAGATGGACATAGATTGAAACTCGATAATGAAGACTGTGGCTGGCTTTGTGATACGGCATCCAAACCACCCACACGCATCGCCTGCCGGCAGTAAAGAATTGCATATTGCCCGAAGGGCTGGATATTGGCCGGCTGGAGTGCTCTATCAGCCAGAAGGTCAAGGAATGCTTCATCAGGGTTTATCGGCGTTCATCTGTGTTCATCCTGTAAAAAAGATGCTTTTTAACAATTGAAAGAGCATTTGTAACATTGATGCACGCAGATGGACACAGATGTAATGATAAAAGCAGATACAGATTAAATTGTTTCCTCATTGTGATAGATCGGCAATGAAGGAAACGCTCAGCCCATACGGGCAGGTCAGGCACAAGTTTTCGCCCGAAGGGCTGGATGTTGACCGGCTGGAGTGCTCTATCAGCCAGGCGGTCAAAGAATACTTCATCAGGGTTTATCGGCGTTCATCCGTGTTCATCCTGTGAAAATGCATTTTTTAGCATCAATAACACAGCCAAAATGGCAGCAGCAAGACATCTCCATTGCCTCTGTCTTTGTTAGTCTTTAATCTTTTACCTTCTGCCTCTAACCTTTTGCCTTTAACCTTCTACCTCTAACCTTCTACCTTTCACCATGCCTCTCCGTATATTTGACTTTTGCATTTCATTTCGCAATTCCCGATTCCCGTTGCGCCATGCCTCTTGTTCCTTTCCCCTCTTACCTTTTACCTTTTGCCTTCTACCTCTTACCTTTCCCCTCTTACCTTTTACCTTGCTCCTTTCTCCTTTACAATACATCTAAAATGACCTATTATATAGTCATCCCAAATGATCATATGAGGTGTAATAATGAAAGAGCATAGTGTAAGCATAGCAGAAAGTAAAAAGAGTTTGAGCAGGATTATTGATGATGCAGTTAACCATAAAAAAGAGGTGATAGTAACGCGTCGCGGCAAACCGGTTGCGGTTATTGTCCCGTATGATGAATATCTCCAGTCACAAAAAAGAGATGCTTTAGCAGTGATCATGAAAACCAGGCAAGCATTTCGGAAAACTGGTGTCAGTGGCGAGAAGATTGCGAAAGATGCGAGGAAGGAATTGGAGACCAGGTTGTGAAAACGATTGCTATAGATGCCAGCGTGGTGCTTAAATGGTACCTTGATGATGAGAGCCATGGGAGTGAAGCTCTAACACTTCTCAATAGTTTTGTGGCCAACGAGATAGAGCTTGTTGCACCGGCCCTTTTGGAATACGAGGTTATAAGCGGACTCATCATTGCCCAGAGACGCGGCAGAATTCCGGAACCTACCCTGGCAGACGCCATCTCAGCATTCCAAGCCCTTAATATTAGGATGGAAGATATTTCTGCACTTGGTTTAAGAATTCTCTTCTACTCGAAAAAATACGATCGTTCTGCGTATGATGCAGCCTACCTTGCTGTAGCTGAGCAGGTCAAGGCAGATTTCATAACTGCAGACAGGGCACTTTACAATGCAGTGCACAATGACCTCAACTGGGTGAAGCTCATACAAGCCTAACCCGATTTTCGTATTAAGGATAGTGGCCCCGAAGAAGCGCAAGCGACTGGGCACAGAACCGACAAAATGCTTGTCTCTCGCAGAGACAACAGAGTACGCAGATGGACACAGATGTAATGATGTTAGTAAAACTGTGGTTGGCTTTGTGATACAGCATCCAAGCCATCCACGCTCCTCGCCTGTCGGCAGTAAAGAATTGCACTGTGCCCGAAGGGCTGGCTGTTGACCGGCTGGTATGCTCTATCAGCCAGACGGTCAAAGAATACTTTATCCGGCTTTATCGGGGTTCATCCGTGTTCATCCTGTGAAAAAGAAGTTTTTAAACAATTAAAAAAAAGCATTGTAACAATGATGCACGCAGATGGACACAGATAAATGATAAAAGCAGATACAGATTAAATTGTTTCCCTCATTGTGATAGAGCGGCAATGAAGGAAACGCTTAGCCCATACGGGCGGGTCAGGCACAAGTTTTCGCCCGAAGGGCTGGATGTTGACCGGCTGGGATGCTCTATCAGCCAGGCGGTCAAAGAATACTTCATCAGGGTTCATCGGCGTTCATCCTGTGAAAATATTCTTTGTAACAATGATGCGCTCCTTCATACAACTCACCCTCTCCCTCTGTCAGTAAGTGATAAAACTACTTGACATTTCACTAGATTATTAATATTAATAAGTTCATGAAATATAATGATCTCGTTGCGACAATCAAAACGCCTGTCTTTTCAAGACAGGACCTTCTGATTCAGGGATTGAAGGTGTACGATTACCAGTTCAATCTCTGGACAAAGAAGGGTTATCTGCTGAAAATCAAAAAAGGCCTCTATGTTTTTGCCAAGGACGCAGACAAGGTCACACCTCATGAAATTGCAGTGCTGCTGTATGAACCCAGTTATATCAGTTTAGAAACCGCCCTGGCATGGTACGGGTTTATACCGGAGATGGTTTATGCCCAAACCAGCGTTACCGCGAAAATCAACCGAACTTTTGACAATATCTATGGGCATTTCATCTATCGGCACATTAAAAGCGAGTTATTCTGGGGTTATACAGAGATAAAGACACCTTACGGCCGCTATCTCATGGCGGAACCGGAGAAAGCCCTGCTTGATTATCTCTATTTGAACCTGGCACGCATCAAAACTGAAAAAGATTATGAAAATTACCGGTTAAATACCGACCAGATCCGCGAACATGTAAATGAAAATAAACTTCGCCAATACCTGAAGGCCTTCGGTATAAAAAAGTTGGATAAGTGGGGATTGCGATGCTTAGCATAGAGCAGATTGCTGGCTATTTCCCGGGGGAACTTTTTCAGCGGAACCCTCAGGGCGCCCTGGTGGAATATCTCCAGTATGAGTTCCTGGACTCGTTATTTAAAAACGCTGATGCGGTGAATCTGTGCTTTATCGGCGGCACCGCCATCCGTATTCTGCATCAGAGCGTCCGCTTTTCCGAAGACCTTGATTTCGACAACTTTGGCCTTTCATTTGCTAAATTCGAATCACTGGTACTGACGGCCTGCCGCGACATGGAGTATAAAGGTTTTATCATTGAATACAGGGTTGTGAATAAAAGTACTTTTCACTGTCACATCCGCTTTCCGGGTATTCTTTTCCATGCGGGTATCACACCCGACAAGAAGCGGAAAATTCTGATAAGGATTGACACTGAGGCGAAGGAAAAGCTTTATGTTGCGGAACGGGTTGTGCTGAACAAGTTCGCTGTTTACCGTCGGATACTGGCTGCACCGCCATCGATTCTCCTGGCGCAAAAAATGATAACAGTCCTGCTGCGAAAACGGGAAAAAGGCCGGGACCTCTTCGATGTTTCTTTTCTGCGTGGCCTGGCACAGCCGGACTATGGCTATATCGAAAAGGTGACGGGGCTGGGTGAACAGGAATTCCGGCGGCAGTTTGATGCAAGGGTCAGGGAATTGGATCTGGAATTTCTGGCAAGAGATGTGGAACCATTCCTGTTTTCACCGGACCAGAGGGATCGCATTCTCCATTTCCATGAATAACCACAGGTTTTTCAGCGTTCATACTGTAAAAAAGAAGCTTTATAATAACTGAAAAAGTCATTTGTAACAATGATGCACGCAGATGGACACAGATAGAAACAGGATAGGAAGGGTTGTGGCCGGCCTCGCGATAAGACATCGATGCCGTCCATGCTCAGCCGCCTGTCGGCAGCAGAGAGTTGCACAGTGCCCGAAGGGCTGGATATTGACCGGCTGGTATGATCTATCAGCCAGACGGTCAAAGAATACTTCATCCGGGTTTATCGGCATTCATCTGTGTTCATCCTGTGAAAAAGATGCTTTTAAACAATTAAAAAAGCGTTGCAACAAGGATGGACACAGATGAATGATAAAAACAGATACAGGTAAAATTGTTTCCCTCATTGTGATAGAGCGGCAATGAAGGAAACGCTCAGCCCATACGGGCGGGCCAGGTGCAAGATTTCTCCCGAAGGGCTGGATATTGACCGGCTGGCCCGCTTCATCAGCCAGGAGGTCAAAAGATATCTCATCAAGATTTATCAGCGTTCATCAGCACTTATCCTGTGAAAAGATCCTTTGTAATAAAGATGCACGCCGAACGCCCGACGATCTCTCTTGTTCCTTGCCAAATAATATCTCATCCCTGGCTGAAACCAAAAATGATATTGCCAATTGTCTTTCACAAATTATAGAATTATCACAATAAGGATAGACAAATGCCCACTCTTGCCGAAATAAAAAAGATGATCGCCAGAGAAAAATCAGAGCTTTTTAATAAGCACAAAGTAAAAAACCATTGGTATATTTGGTTCTTATGTAAAAAATTAGGCAAGAAAAGGAAGTGACCTTGACTTACTCGTTGAGTTCCGCGAGCCCGTCACGCTTATTGATTTTATCAGGACAGAAAATTACCTCAGTAGCATAACAGGATTAAAAGTGGATCTTGTGATGAAGGATGCGCTGAAACCACGAATTGGTCGAAGGATACTCGAAGAGGAAGAGCCGATTTGACAAGGGAGTTTCTGGACTATATCGAAGATATGTTGGCTTCAATGGACTAGGCGGAAAATTTCATTGAAGGTATGACCTACATCCGGATATACCTTTGGGCTGAAATGGCTGGAATGCGGGATAAGCTAATTCATGATTATTTTGGAGTAAACCTACAAACGGTCTGGAATACCGTGAAAAAGGACATTCCAATCTCAGGCCCAAGGTCAAACAAGTATATCAAGATTACACACACAATGAAGCTCAATAGTTTTGTCGAGTTTAATCTTTTGCCTTCTGCCTGTAACCTCTTACCTCTAACCTTTTGCTTTTAACCTTCTATCTCTTACCTCTTACCTTTCACCTCTTACCTCTTACCTTTTCCCTTTCTTTCTTCCAGCTTGACACATTTGCATCCTCCATATAGAATTATGGAAAAATGTTCTTGGAACATACTGATGACAGATTACTTGTTGGATATTTTAAGAAAAAGGTTGGCATCTGAAAAGTCGGTGAGCTTTGCCTATCTTTTCGGTTCTCATGCCCGTCAGACTACTGGAAATTTAAGTGATATCGATATTGCTATATTTCTGGGGGGTAATGTGGATTTTTTTCATTACAGACTAAAACTTGCTGAGAGCATTGAAAAAATGATAGGTGGGTACAAGGTTGATATTATTGTGCTCAATAGGGCCACCCCTCTTTTGGCCCATGAGATTGTTAAGACCGGGGTGTTATTGAAAGAAAACAAAGATGCCCGGATTGATTTTGAAATAAAGTCACTTCAGGAATATCTTGATACTCAATACCTCAGGGACACCCAGCGGCTGTATATAAAAAAACAGCTTAATGAAGGGACTTACTTTGGTTAAACAGGAACTTGTCGCGGAAAGACTCGAACGGCTGCGTGAATATATAAAGATTCTGAAAGCAATCCTGAAATATGATGTGGAGAGGTTCAAGGTGGATGTATTTATTCATGCTACTGCAGAGCGGTACCTGCAGTTGTCGATAAAATGTCTGCTGGATATAGGAAATCACATAATATCTGATCGGGGCTATCGTAAACCTGATACCTACGCAGAAGTGTTTGAAATCCTGGCTGATGAAAAAATTCTTTCCAAGAAACTTCTTCGCGACCTCGAAGGCATGGCTGTCTTTCGTAATTTACTTGTCCATGATTATCTTCGAATTGATCTTGATAAGGTCTATTATATCCTCCAATCAAAGATTCCATGCTTCGAAAAACTGGGGATAGTTTTTGGGGGACTCATTTAATGTGAGGCAGCGCCAGAGTGATGAACTATTGTCTGCTGCACATTTCGGGTTTAAGCATTTTTGCCCAAAACACCAAATGTTTTGCCTTTGTCCCGTACCTATCGGCGTTCATCCTGTGAAAATATTCTTTGTAACAATGATGCACGCAGATGGACACAGATGTAATGACAAAAGCTAATGATAGACTAAACTGTTTCCGCCATTGTGATAGATCGGCAATGAAGGAAACGCTCAGCCCATACGGGCGGGCCAGGTGCAAGATTTCTCCCGAAGGGCTGGATATTGATCGGCTGGTATGCTCTATCAGCCAGACGGTCAGAAAATACTTCATCCGGGTTTATCGGCGTTCATCCGTGTTCATCCTGTAATAAAGGGGTTTTACAATAAAAGGGCAAATCTTTTTGCAACAATGATGCACGCAGATGGACACAGATGTAATGATGATAGTGAAAACTGTGGCTGGCTTTGTGATACGGCATCCAAGCCACCCACGCTCCTCGCCTGTCGGCAGGAAATAGTTGCATATTGCCCGAAGGGCTGGATATTGACCGGCTGGTATGCTCTATCATCCAGACGGTCAAAGAATACTCTATCAGGTTTATCTGCGTTCATCTGTGTTCATCCTGTTAAAATGCTTTTTTTTGCATCGATAACACAGCCAAAATGGCAGCAGCAAAACAATTCCAGTCTCTGTTTGCTTACCTTTAACCTTGCACCTTTTGTTTTTTGCTTCTTACCTCTTACCTCTTACCTTTAACCTTGTCCCTTTCCCATTTGACCTCGTTTCACAACAAATTAACAGAACCCTTTATTGTCTGCATGATGTGCTATAATAAGGTGAAGATGGAAATACTCACGGAGGCACTACCATGAAGCAACCTTTTAATCGCATAGAGATTAACCCTAAGGTTTGTAATGGCAAACCCGTAATACGAGGTACAAGAATACCGGTCTCTGTCATACTTGAGCAGATAGCGGAAGGCCAGTCGTGGGATGCATTGTTGACAGGGTACCCTGAACTACACAAAGAGGATATCAAGGCAGCCCTTTTGTATGCTACGGCATCGTTAGACCACGCAGAAATTAGAGCTGCTGGTGGCTGAAATCTACAAGCTTTACCTCGACCAGATGTTTCATCTCGATGTAGCAAAAGCTTTGCTACATGAAGGTTACGATGTTCTAAGGGCCAGATATTGTTGCCTTGCCTGCGACGATACAAGCCCGCACAATTTGAGAATCATCTTGTTATACTATCAGCAAAACGATCAAAATGGATTCTGACAGCCTAATGCCTTCTTGCCTTGATAGCTTGCAGGCCGAACGACCAGGTGTTAATGGGCAAGAGAAGTATTTTTTATCCGTGTTTGTCACCAGAACATGGGCGCTCATCGGAGATGAAAATGCTTTGCCCTTGATCTTTCCGGCAAAAATGGTAAATAAACAGCTATGATTGGGTATATGAATATTAACGTGTTACCATGGTCTGACCTTGATTTACTCGACAAATTGACAACGTCCCTACTGGCTTGTCACAAAAAATTGTCTTTGCGCGTTAAAAGAGGTATATTTTGTATGTAGCATTTGAGTACACCAATGGGAGGTGGCAAACATATGGGAAGGACTGCAAAAAAATTAAATTTTCTCATTGAGGAGAGTGTCTGGCGGGACCTGGAAACGATGGTTCCTGCGGGTAAAAGGAGCAAGGTTGCCAACGATGCCCTTCGAAGAGAGTTGGACCTTATTGGGCGGCGGCGCGCGGTGGAGAACATTCTTGCTAACGGAACAAAGGGAAAGCGGTTCTCAACGAGAGAAATTGTGGACGCTTTATCGAATGACAGGGAGCAACATTGATTCCAGAATATGTAACAGATGCATCAGTTATACTGAAGTGGGTTCTTGGTGACGAAAAAGAGCATGATCAGATGAAAGCGATGCAACTGTTAAAGGTTTGGGCTGCGGGCAACGCTGCTATTTCTGCACCTACGCTGTGGCAGTATGAGGTTGGGAACTTCCTTGGCAGGGAGGTGGCGGAAGAGGCAACAGAAAAGATGGATCTTTTGTTACACCTCAAAATTCGAACCATAGAATTGAGCGACACCATGTATCGGGCATGCTTCGCCTGGATGAACAAGTATAAAGTGTCATTTTACGATGCCTCTTATTTGGCTGTTGCCCATGAATTGCAAGCCGTACTCGTGACTGCCGATGAGAAATTTGTGAAGAAGACGAGGACGATCGACCGCATTTGCCTTTTGAAAGATATCAACCTTTGACCTCTTACCTCTTACCTTTAACCTTCTACCTTGCGCCTTTGACCTCGTTACTCGACAAATTTTGACAACGTCCCCTCATAGTTCCATAGCAGCAGGGCCTGACCCAAATGCCGGACTAGTGAGACAATTCTTAGAATGTGGTAAACTTTTGAACATAAGAAACAGGAGCAAGACAAGGAGGGTGCATACATGAATGGGGTCACACTAAACAGGATCATAGATGACTTTAATGAACTGTCCTTCGAGGACAAAGAATATGCAATTGAGTTAATACAAAAACAGCTTATCGAAGCAAAAAGAGAAAGAATTGTTCGTCGATCAAAAGAAGTTGAGACCAATCTGAGAAAAGGTAAAGTCAAAAGGGGGACTATGGAGGATCTCTTAAAGGACCTCGAGAATGATTAACATAGTAAGGGATCCTGGTTTCAAGAAAGCCTATCAGAAAAAGATCAAAACGGATGACAATCTCAAAAAACCCCTTTAGTAAGCAACTGAGAACTCATAAATTAACTGGTACTCTGAAAGGCCTGTGGGCGTTCAGTGTGGATTATGATACTCGGGTTATTTTCTCTTTTCTTACAGATGACGAAATATTGCTCATCGATATTGGCAGCCATGACGAAGTGTATTGACTGATCTGATTCATAACAAACCATTAACAAAATTTCACTTGTTCCTTGTCTTATAAACCGAAGAAACCTGATCGGCCAGATAAACGCGTTTAGTATATGTTCTCGCCAGTTTGCTCGAAAAACACCTATTATTGGAACATATAAATATCAATATGTAAGCGTGTTCGGACCCTGATGATTCACCCTTTTTTTCGCCGAACCACGACCGCCAAATGTTCTCCCTTTCCCCTTGTGCCTTTTATCTTGCACCATGCCTCTCCGTATATTTGGCTTTTACATTTCATTTCGCAATTCCCGATTCCCGTTGCGCCATGCCTCTTGCTCCTTCTACCTTTCCCTTTCACCTTGATGCGTTTCTTTATATTTTTCCGCCCAACATAGCGTCACGAATGCCGAATGTTTTGCAGCCATCCCGCAGTTATCAGCGTTCATCCTGTGAAAAAGAAGCTTTACAACAATTAAAAAAAAGCAGTTTGTAACATTGATGGACGCAGATGGACACAGATGTAATGACAAAAGCTAATGATAGACTGAATTGTTTCCTCCATTGTGATAGATCGGCAATGAAGGAAACGCTCAGCCCATACGGGCGGGCCAGGCACAAGTTTTCCCCGAAGGGATGACTATTGACCGGCTGGAGTGCTCTATCAAACAGGCGGTCAAAAGATATCTCATCAAGATTTATCAGCGTTTATCCGTGTTCATCCTGTAATAAAGATGCTTTTAAACAAATGAACAAATCAGTTTGTAACAATGATACACGCAGATGGACACAGATGTAATAACAAAAATGGATGCTCAATTATATTGTTTCCTCCATTATGATAGATCGGCAATGAAGTAAACGCTCAGCCCATATGGGCAGATCAAGCACAAGATTTCGCCCGAAGTGCTGGATGTTGACCGGCTGGTATGCTCTATCAGCCAGACGGTCAAAGAATGCTTTATCAGGGTTTATCGGCGTTCATCAGCGTTCATCCTGTAAAAAAGATGCTTTACAACAATATGCACGCAAATAAATACAAAGATTATCATAATAAAATTGACTTTTTAACACAGATTTTATAATTACTTATATTGAAAAACCGTAGGGTAAGCGTCCGCAACACTGCTAAAATGGCAGCATCAAGACAATTGCATTCATTTATATGCCTTTCCTGCGGTATTCTGAGGGATCGGAGGGGTTCCCACAGCGGTAGCGTATCAAAATAACGTTCTCTACCATAGCCACTGCCTCTGTTAATCTTGTTTTTCGCCTTTAATCTTTTGCCTTACGCTTTTTGCCTTTGATCTTTCGCCTCTAACCTTTTACCTTTAACCTTGAACCTTGTCTCTTGCACCTCTTACCTTTCACCATGCCTCTCCGTATATTTGGCTTTTACATTCCATTTCGCAATTCCCGATTCCCGTTGCGCCATGCCTCTTGCTCTTTTCACTTTTGACCTTGATTCTTTATCCACAGAAAGTTCAAAATATGGTAAAATTGTTTTTTTGGTTAGCAAATAGGAGGTGTTCATGAACTGGAGGGAAAGGATAACTGCAAATCCCCTTGTGTGCCACGGCAAAGCCTGCATCAAAGGGACTCGTATCATGGTCTCCATCATTCTCGACAACCTTGCTGATAATGCCAGCGAAGAGGATATACTGAAAAGCTATCCGTCGCTTTCTCCAGAAGACATCAAGGCGGCCATAGCATATGCTGCAGAATTATCCCGCGAAAGGCTTGTAGCGGTATCACTCTGACATAAGCATGTTTTTTAAAATCGACGAGAATCTTCCCGCTGATCTAGCAGAATTGATGGTAACGCACGGATATGATGTCAAAACTGTCTATGATCAACAGTTGCAGGGCGTTGAAGATCTAATCCTCATGGGCAGATGCGATGAAGAAAATCGCATATTGATTACCTTAGATACCGATTTTTCAGATATCACATTATATCCTCCAGAAAAACACGCGGGAGTGATTGTTTTGCGACTTGGAAATCAGGCCAAAAAAAATATCCTCGATGTTTTTCGCAGAATTATTCCAGCCCTTGAGCGAGAACCTATAAAGCATCATCTATGGATAGTAGAAGAAACAGTGATACGAATTCGTGGAAAAAAAGAATAGCCCCTTCTCTTTTCCCATAACTCATCAACCTTGACCTTTCACAAACCTATGTTGTGCTAACTAATTGATGGAAAGAAAAGATCTGGAAAACCGCACGAAAGCCTTTGCTGTACAAATCATAACTTTTGTAACAAATCTCCCAAAAAATAAGGTCACCGATGTCCTGGGTTATCAACTAATCAAATCAGGCACATCCATTGGTGCAAATTACCGTGAAGCACGATCCGCTGAATCACATGATGATTTCATACATAAGATTGGGATAGTGGAAAAAGAAGCGAGTGAAACCCAATACTGGTTAGAACTCCTGCGAGAGTCCAGTATAGGCAACCTGGATGAACTTCAGTCATTGCTTCAGGAGTGTTCAGAATTGTGTGCCATATTCACAGCCACAGGAAAGACGGCCAAATCAAACCGGAATAAAAAGCAATAAAAGCATCGCGAATCTCCAAACGCGCATTTCGAATTGAACTTTAATAAAATAATAAGCCTAGACTTTTGCATTTGCTTGCACATTTCGCGTTGCGCCATTCGCCTTGCCCTTCTCCCTTTCACCATGCCTCACCGTATATTTTGCTTTTGCATTCCATTTCGCAATTCCCGATTCCCGTTGCGCCATGCCTCTCGCTCCTTTTGCCTACACAGTTTCTTTAATTTTGTCGCCGAACAACGCATGCTGAACGTTTCTATTCTTGTTTTGTTACGCAACAGATTAACTGCGTATTGTTCTCATCCTAACAACCGAAAGGAATCTAACCATGTATAACTTTGCTCTCCTTGGAGCTGCCGGCTACATAGCACCGCGCCACATGAAAGCTATTAAAGATACGGGTAACAATCTCGTTGCTGCCATGGATCCCCATGATGCTGTCGGTATAATGGACAGTTATTTTCCTGGTGCACGTTTTTTTACAGAATTTGAGCGCCTCGATAGGCACGCCGAGAAACTGCGGCGCCGACATGATGATGAACAACGGATTCATTGTGTGAGCATCACCTCGCCTAACTATCTCCACGACGCGCACATTCGGTTTGCCCTCCGGGTAGGCGCCAACGCGATCTGTGAGAAACCCCTGGTGCTCAACCCCTGGAACGTAGACCCTCTCCAAGAGCTCGAGCGAGAATCAGGGCGGAAAATCAACACGATTCTTCAGCTACGCCATCACCCCGCCATCATTGTATTCAAGGAAAAAATGCAGGGTATGCCACGAGACAAAAAGGTCGACATAGATCTCACTTACATTACATCGCGCGGCCGGTGGTATCTGGTCTCCTGGAAAGGTGATATCACTAAATCAGGAGGGGTGGCAACCAATATCGGTATTCACTTCTTCGACATGCTTCAATGGGTTTTCGGATCTGTCCGTGAAAATACGGTCCATGTTTCGGAGGCCACCAAAGCAGGGGGCTATCTTGAGCTGGAGCGAGCCCGGATACGTTGGTTCCTGTCCATCGACCGAACCGATCTCCCACAGGAGGTACTGGAAGCGAATAAGACTACCTACCGTTGCATAACTGCTGACAATGAAGAGGTTGAATTTTCCGATGGTTTTACGGACTTGCATACGGTAAGTTATCAGAAGATCCTTGCAGGAGAAGGTTTTGGACTCGTTGATGTGAAACCCTCCATTGAAATCGCACACGATATACGAAATGCCACACCTATCGGTCTCAAGGGCGATTACCATCCGGCATTGAAAACATCAAAGAGTGAAGGGTAAAGAATGAGTCCTAACGAGAGTCAAAAACCTATGGGCAATAGGCAAGAACTGGTAAAGAGGTAAAGTAGGTAGGTGGAGATAGGAACAGCTGATGAGAAATAACAACAACTACTTCGTACACAAAAGCTCATATGTCGATGACAACGTGGAGATTGGTTCGGGCACGAAAATCTGGCATTTTTGTCATATTCTCACCAATGCCAGGATCGGTGAAAACTGTATTATTGGCCAAAATGTCTGTATAGAGCGGGATGTCATTGTCGGGAATAGGTGCAAGATCCAAAACAATGTCTCTATCTATACCGGTGTTACCCTGGAGGACGAGGTTTTTTGCGGTCCGTCATGTGTGTTTACAAATGTTTATAATCCGCGAGCTTTTATAGAGCGCAAAGCCGAATTTCGTCCAACACTCGTGAAACGAGGAGCCACAATAGGCGCCAATGCCACTATCGTTTGCGGTGTTATTATCGGTCGCTATTCTTTAGTAGGAGCAGGTGCTGTTGTAAAATCGGATGTACCCGATTACGCTATTGTCGCGGGCGTTCCTGCACGGCAAACAGGCTGGACCTGCAAGTGTGGTACAACATTGAATTTTAACCGTAGAACTCCTGCTACAGGGAATATGGCTTCTGAAACCGTTTGCAGTTATTGTGGTAACAAGTATTTTGTGGAAGATAATTTGTTAAAGGTGATCTTGGAAAAATAATACGTCACGTATATATGGTTCATATGAGCAATGAAAATGGAATTCATCGATCTTAAAACACAACAACAACGAATAAGGCCACAAATTGAAATGGCCATAAAGCGCGTGCTCGACCACGGTCAGTATATCATGGGGCCTGAGATTGGTGAACTTGAGTCACGCCTCGCGGCCTTTGTGGGGACACAGCATTGTCTGACCTGTGCAAGCGGCACTGACGCCCTTCTTATTGCGCTTATGGCTTTGGGAATTGGTCCCGGTGACGAGGTCATAACTGTCCCGTATACATGGATCTCGACTGCTGAGGTTATTTCGTTATTGAGGGCTACACCGGTTTTTATAGATGTTCAGCCCGATACATTTAACATGGATCCCGATAAGCTTGAAAGAGCAATAACCCACCGAACAAGAGCTATTATTCCTGTTGGTATATATGGCCAGTGTGCAGACATGACCCGTATAAATGCAATTGCTGACAGATATAGTATTCCAGTGATTGAGGATGCGGCACAATCCTTTGGTGCTACGCATTATGGCAGAAGATCATGCGGTCTGTCTCTTGTCGGGTGTACTTCATTTTTTCCTTCCAAACCCCTGGGGTGTTACGGGGATGGCGGTGCCATTTTTGCCGATGATGATACCCTTGCAGAAAAAATGCGGCAGATCCGTATTCATGGTCAGAAGGTAAAACACCAGCATCCGCTCGTAGGAATTAATGGGCGTATGGATACACTTCAAGCAGCAATAGTGCTTGAAAAACTTGTTATCTTTTCAGAAGAGTGTGAGCTGCGCCGTCAGGTTGCACAGCGTTACAATAAACTTTTGTCCGGCATCCCCGGCATCCAAACCCCGGTCATTGCCAATGGAAACGAACCTGTGTATGCACAATATACAATTTTATCGTCTGAACGAGATAAGCTTGCCCGGCACCTTGCCTCAGCTAATATTCCCACGGCGGCGTATTACACTGTGCCACTCCATCAACAGGGCGCCTTTAACAGCCTGGGCTATAGCCAAGGTAACTTTCCGATCGCTGAGCGAGTTGCCACGCAATGTCTTAGTCTTCCGATGTCGGCATACATTAGCAATGCTGCTCAGGAATTAATAGGTAGTGAAATCAAGAAGTGCTGTGGTGCCGATTAATTATCAAAGTTTAAGATATCGTCTGGGCATTCTCCCAACTCATGAAAAAAGACCTTCTGTTAACTTTTTTTACCGAATCGATAGTCCTTATCAGTGGGTTGATTGTTTATAAATTTGCTGCGAATCTTGTGGGGAAGGATGCCTTTTCTCAATATGCTTTATGCCGACGAACGGTCTCATTTTTTTTACCTGCACTATTAATGGGTTTGACTGTTGGGATGCCCAGATATATTGCATATGCAAATCATAATAGCGAAAATAAGCAACCTGATTACTACTTTGTGGCTGGGATTTCGGTACTTTTCATAAATGTGTTTTTTTTTACCGGACTCTTGAATATATTCAGTGGCCAGTTTGCCTTTTTGTTCTTTGGAAATGCAGAATACTACAACCTGATATTCCCTATCAGCCTCATGCTCATTGGGTTGGTGCTGCATTCTGCCTGTTATAGCTATTATCGCGGCAAGCTTTTAATGGTCAGGGCGAATATACTCCAGATAATAAATTCCGGTATTATCCCTATTCTTGTTTTCATGTGTCAGGCTGATATCATTCGTATTTTATCAGTGACGGGACTATCCTGGGTCATTACTTCTGCGATTGCTCTGATTCTAATTTGTAAGAATCTGGACTGGAATAAAACTTTATCCCTGCTTCCCTGTGGTAAAGAACTTTTGAAATACGGGTTACAGAGGGTGCCAGGCGACTTTGGCATGGCGGCCCTTATATCGCTTCCGGCGATAATGGTGGCCCATATGGCAGGGATTAAAGAAGCGGGGTATGTGGCTTTTGGCACAACGATATTAAATATGACCGGGGCATTATTTGCTCCCTTTGGACTTGTATTATTGCCTAAAGCAAGTCAACTCATAGCCAGTAATAATGTAGCTCAGCTAAAGGAATACATATTGAAATTAGCAAGTTTCACTTTTTTTCTAACTGCATTTGGTTTGATTGTTTTTCAAGTTTTTGCTGACTTTATTATTAAGGTTTATTTGGGTGAATCATTCAGCGAATTAATTGTCATCGCGCGCATATTCATGCTTGGAAGTCTTGCGACTTCTTTCTACGTTTCGATGCGAAGCATTCTCGACGCGTACTACACGAAAGCTGTGAACACTATCAACATAATTATTGCATTGCTCTTTTTTTTGATATCAACTGGCTTTATGTATGTCCTAAATGGAACCTATATTGCTGTGGTCGGTGGTTTTGTTGCGGCTTTGTATGTACTGGGTGCGCTTACATTTCGCGAAATATATAAACTTATGAGACTTGGCGTCCAGACTGAATAATAGTAACAGTCCATATCTAAGCAGGTCGCTCTGCAAGAAGTTATGCTTTAAAACGCCGACAACCAAATTTGTGGTAGGCAATGCCATTGCGGAAGATATCATCCAGTTCATTGCATAATAATGAATCTGGTGGCACCGGTTCACGAATCTTGCAGATGGAAAACAGATTATTACTATCCTTATCGTTCGATTAACATCGTATGATGTCATAGTAACCTGGAATACGAAACGCCGAATCATATATACAGAGGATCAATAAAGGAGAGAGGTAACCTAATAATATGACTCCGGAAATTTCTATGATAAAATATTTTGACTTATCGGGGTCAGTGTACCAACTCCGGGGTAAAATTCGACGTGCAATTGCATTATTTTTGGGTACTGTGTACTATTTTGTTTTTCTTGCCTGCTACTATTTAATAATATCCCCGCTATATTCGTATGCAGGTATTACCTTTTGGCATCTTTCTTGGTGGGTCTGGATAATCAGTATAGTTTTGTCACTTCTGCCACTGCTTTTCTTACCATTAGCGTGCAACAAGCCTTCCGATTTTGCAACATGGATTATTTATTTGTGTCTAATTTTCCCAAGCAATATTGTCATCTTTATGGTTTCGAATTTTTCGCCAGAAAAGGTAGTTGTGTTACCAATTGCTTTGACCTCATCTTTTTTATTATTTGAACTTGTCCGTCAAAAAGGTTCACTTGCAACACGCCTTACGAAAGGTAATGCAAGTATTTTTGATGTTATTTTGCCTGTTGTTATGTTCGTTTTGTCAATGGTTGTATTTTCGTACGCGCAGTATAACATCAGCTTCTCATTTGAGGATGTATACACGCGACGATTTGCTGCGAGAGACATAATGAAAGGCCGTACATTAATTGGGTATCTTGAAGCCTTTTTAAGCCGCGCTTGTATCCCGATTGCCCTTGCATATGGATTGCAATACAAAAAATTGCTGCATATTCTGCTAACGTTTTTCGCCATTTTGGTAATTTTCTCGCTATCTGGTGAAAAGACAATAATACTACTACCAGTTGCATTAATGTTTGTTATTTTTTTGACTTTACAGAAAAGAATAAATATTGGCTTTTGGCTACTTATTTTTTTTATTCTATTGATTTCATTATCTTTAATTGAGGCAATTTGTCTGGAGACAAATATTATCTCTTCTTATATTATAAGACGTCAAATGGTTGTGCCTAGTCAATTGACCACATATTACTGGGAATTCTTTTCTGTTAACCCTTTTGTTATGATGAAGGACAGTGTAATAGGTTGGCTTATACCAGTGGAGGATAATTATTCAATTGCAAAAAATTTTATTGTAGGTTTTGAATATGCAAAAAATATTGAAACCAATGCTAATGCAAATATTTGGGCCTCTATCTTTGCGGATTTTGGCTATGTTGGTATGGCAATAATATCTGTTTTGTCAGCGTTGATATTGAAAATAGTCGATAGCCTTTCTGCTAATAAGTTTGTGTTTGCATGTGCATGTAGTGCTGCTATTGGACTCACGTGGGTAAACGGTGCCCTAAATACGTCACTCTTGAGCCATGGAGTTCTGGCTTTGGTATTAGCCCTTTGGCTATATCCTTCTAAATATATCTATCCTGTTGAAAATAGGGATTGATTTTCTCCTATTTTTCGGAAACAAACAGGATATGTGATTGTCAAAAAAAATATTTATAAAGCAGATGCCGTAACTGGTCATAATTAAATATGGCTGGACAAATTCAAAAACGGGAATATAAACAAACAGAGTAATCAGATCATGAGAAGATGTACGCGCTGCGTAATGGACAACAGGATAGACAAAACAATAAGATTTTTTGAGGATGGCACCTGTAGTTATTGCAATGATGCATTGAAACGAATGAAAAATGAATATTTTCCAAATAGTGCCGGCAAAAAAAGCCTTGATGATATTATGGCACAGATCAAAAAGGCCGGCACAGGGAAAAAGTATGATTGTATAGCAGGTCTTTCGGGTGGCGTCGATAGTACGTATGTCGTTTACCTGGGCTTCAGATACGGGCTTAAGGTACTCGCGGTACACGTGGATGACGGTCTTGATGCCGAAATAGCGGTAAAGAACATTACAAGTCTCTGTGAGAGTACAAATACAAATCTCGTTATGTTCAGGCCAGACCAGGAACAATATAAGGATTTAATCAGATCGTTTTTTCTCGCGAGGGTTCCCAATATAGCTGTGCCTCAAGACAACGTCATAGCCACTGCTTTGACTGAAACGGCGAACAGGAATGAATTAAAGTATCTTCTATCGGGGGTAAACTTCGCGCAGGAGTGTATATTGGAACGGAGCGTTGGGGTGAATGCCTTTGACAGGAAACATATCACGGCAATTCATAAACGGTTTGGAAGGGGTGGAATCGACAGGTTAAACCTGACGGGTTTTTATGGTCGCTATATCCATAAACGGTATTTCAGCAAAATGGTGCATGTACTTCCGCTCAACTTAATCGATTATAATCTTAACAATGTACTAACCGAACTTGCCGATTTCTGCGGATACCAGTACTACGGCGGCAAACACTATGAATCCATATTGACGAGATTTCTCCAGTGCTTCTATTTGCCGGTCAAGTATGGATTCGATAAGAGAAAATCGCATTTTTCCAGTCTCATTGTATCTGGGCAAATGACAAGAGAGGAAGCTTTGGCAAAGCTTGCAAATGACCCATATGCCAGCAAAGAGTTAAAGGAGTATGATTTTAACTTTATTGCCGATTATCTCGGTATGACGAGAAAGGAATTCGATGATCTTTTGGCACTGCCTGCAAAACAACACCAAGATTACCCTGTGTCGGTTGTAAACAGCTACGCGGGTATCGCTCGAAAACTTAGAAAGTATCTCGGGTAATACAAATGATACAGTTGTAATGCAATAATAATCACATGAGAATATTGCATTTGTCATCGGACTATTTATTCACCAGGGTCTATCAAGCGCTATTGTCGAATATCGAATGCGCCGGTGTTCAGAATGTCATGTACAGTCCGGTGGCTCACGGTACGGTCCATGATGAAACGGCACCTGGTGCTATTGTGTCGCCATGTTTTCAGAAATATGATAGGTTCTTTTATCGTGTAAAGCAGAAGAAAATATATCGTGATGTGCACCAGAGGTTAAAGTTGACGGACTTTGACCTTTTGCATGCTCATTTTCTGTTCTCGAACGGCTTTACCGCTATGCAAGCGAAGGAAAGGTACAAGATTCCATTTGTTGTGACTGTAAGAGATACGGATTTAAACGTTTTCTTCAAATATGTGATCCATCTTCGTAAGACAGGGCTTCGTATTCTAAAAGAGGCATCACGAGTGGTCTTTCTTTCAGAAACTTATCGAGAACAACTTTTGCAGAATTATGTGCCGCAAAGAAGGTGTGCTGAAATTTTTGACAAATCGATAATTATTCCAAATGGTATTGACAAATTTTGGTTGCTTAATCAAAATCAGCCAAAAAAAATTGCCGCCCGTAAAAAAATAAAAATCATTGCGGTTGGCACCATAGAAAAAAGAAAAAATCAGTTGACGACTGTTGAAGCCTGCAAGCTTTTGAAAAATAAAGGCTTGGACGTTGAATTTTTGATTGTTGGTCAGTCGCTCGACGATGTTCTGCTTGCAAAGTTGTTACAAATATCATTTGTTAAGTATATTCCTCATCAGTCAAAAGAAAGTTTAATCAAACTGTACCGTGACAGCGATATTTTCGTAATGCCATCTATTACGGAAACATTTGGTTTGGTTTATGCGGAAGCCTTAAGCCAGGGGTTGCCCGTCTTATATACACGGGGTCAGGGTTTTGACCGACAGTTTGAAGAGGGAGAGGTTGGCTATGCTGTGGATTGTTTTGATGTGAAGGAGTTGGTTGATAAAGTTCTTATGATCGTTCAAGAATATGCCTCTATTTCGAAGAGATGTATTAACTTGGCTAATAATTTTAGTTGGAACACGATCGCACGACGATACGTGAGGATGTATCAAGAAATCCTCGGTTAAGCCCAATGGCATGCAGTGCCGTTTTTCTAAGAAATAAGTCTTTATAATGCGCGTAATGAATGAACGGTAATGAATACTTAAAGATGAATGTCTCGTATCTTAATCATTACGCAACCCCGCCAGTGAACGGAGATCATTTGGGAGATCTATGCTCTGGCAAAAAGTTTTCAAATACAGGGCCACACAGTAACTGTTTTTTGTGCATCCGATCATCACTTGCGCCAAGTAGCCGCTTTGCTTGACGATCTTTACAGAATCAAGGAATGTGAAGGGGTAGGATATTATCATCTGCCAGCACGGCCATTGCCGGTGCCATTGAGCGCCTTGTGATGAACCCTGACATGGCCCGCGGCATAGAGGAGAATGGCCGGTAAGCAGTATTGAGCAAACACAACTGGCCTATTGAAAAATAATTGTGCGCATTTTACAAGGGGTTGTTTAGTATCTGTAGGGGAGTCTCATGAATATGTCTTGTAAAATCAATTGGTTGTTTTGTTTATTGACGTTCGTGCCGCTGTTTGCATCGAATTACTGCATTGCCGCACCGGATGCCCGTTTTGTGTGTGGGGGTTCCATCGAAAAAGTGGTTTGGGGTTTATGGGATCAAAATATACAAGAATTCATAAAGCAGAAGCAAATTCGGGATCGTCTTTTTAAGCAAGGGGATGTGTATGCACTCTATGACTTTCAGGTGCACACGCATAACATAGTGTCAATGGCGCGCCGATGTAACCGGCTAAGCAGGTTGATGGAAGTGGCGAGGCTGGTTCGTACTGTTTATGGCGCCTTGGAGTCCGGGACACCATCCTCGCCGGGGCGGAGGTGGGTTTGCCGCGACGGTACGATCTGCAATGACAAAAACCGTCTGCTCAATCAGGAGGTTATGCTGGACAGCATCCAGTTTTTGGTGTTTGCATCTTCTGTTGCCAATGCCTTGGCATCATCTGATACCCCATTTGGTGATGAAGAAAAGATATTTATCGGCGACACCGTTCAGATTGCGGTAGAACACTTGCTGCACTGGGATGATGATGCAGCTCTCCTTGCGCTTCGAAGGGCTACGACATCAACGCCTCTGGACGTGAAGAACGGTACCTCCGCACTTTTCTTCACGGATAAACCGCTCTAGATGATCACAATTTACGCCAAGCTTGCCGGGATAATGCAAGCACGGGAGAGTCGGAGCTTGGGTTTTGCAGGATTAACCGATGACAACAGAGCGCTCGTACGCAAGCATCTAGGTACCTTGCTGTAATTCTTTAAAGCACGGATTTCCCTCCAGCGAGATGCGAATGGCAGGTTGGGCGATGTCGACCTGGCCGATCTCGACCGGGGATATTGGCGACTATACGCTGATAACTGCTATGCCGGGTATGAGGCCGGTCTGAAACCAGTTGTATGCTTACCTTTGCAAGTCGACAAAACCAGATTTTCAATAGAAATTCGTGTTCCAGCTGATAAAGTGCCTCAGCGGCAGAACACCGGCTGGGACATCAGCCATGCCCGACGCCTGGTGCATGCGCTGGATGCAATGGAGCGGAATCGTGATGCGATGAAATATGTTTATTCTCTGGATGATGCGCAACTACTAGCGATTGGGCTTCCTGTGGCTTTCACAAACACTCTGCATGCTGTAGTATGGAATGGGGACGCCTCCCAACCTTTGTTTTCCAATTACTGGAGCGGAGCAATTGGCTGGTATCGTGTAGCCTATGACAACGGAACTGGCCAGTGTCGGGAGGGGTACTCGCCCTATGGCCTGACGGATTCCTTTCCTACCGGTGGTACCTTACCTGGGCACGGTACCAGCCAATTATCGGCGTCCTTGGCCAACATCTTTATGATTTGACAGTACTCCCAATGAAGTTGATTCATCATTCATCACCAAGCATTACCCCGGTTTAAGCGAATCGGCCAGCGCTCAAAGCCGGGCGCTATCAAAGTTCATGTTCCTGCCGTCACTACTCGACGTGATGATCGAATGATACGAGTCCGCACCTTTTAAAAAATCTTGGCTTAGTTGAAATACTAACACCTTTAGTGAAAGTGAGGCACACATATGTCAATGAACAGTATCAATAGAATCTTGGTCTTGGCGCCCCACACTGACGATGGAGAGTTCGGTTGCGGCGCAAGTGTTGCCCGGTTTATCGACGAAGGGAAAGACATCTATTATGTTGCATTTTCGACAGCGGAAGAATCCGTACCGGACCCCTGGCCAAAAGACATATTGAAGGCCGAGGTGAAAGAAGCAACGAACCGCCTCGGTATCCTGCCCGATAATCTTATAATTTTCAGGTATAAAGTGAGGGAGTTGAGTTACCATCGGCAGGAAATACTCGAGGAACTGGTAAGGATTAAAAAAGATATTCGTCCGGACCTCGTGTTCCTTCCCTCTTCCAACGATTTGCACCAGGACCATTCGACTGTTTCCGTGGAGGGCATAAGGGCCTTTAAAGACACCGCCATTCTAGGGTATGAAATACCCTGGAACAATATAGAGTTTCATACGGAGGCATTCATTTCTTTGTCTGAAGAAAACATCAACAGGAAAGTATTTGCGCTTGATGCGTACAACAGCCAGAAGGGGAGAAGTTACGCGAACGAGGAATTTGTCAGAAGCCTGGCGAGGATGCGAGGTGTTCAAATCGGTATTCGTTATGCGGAGGCATTCGAGGTCATACGATGGGTGATAAAATAACAGGGGATGCTAAATTGAATTTGAAAGCATCAGATATCGCTCGGTTTTTAAACGGCGAGTTTCACGGTGTGGATATCCAGATCAAGACGGTTGAGCCTATTAACGATATAACTGAAAACGCTCTTGTTTTCTCAAAAGAGAAGATTCAAAAACACTTGCTGGAAAAGCTTCAGGATGTCTGTATAGTTACTTCTGCACTTCCCGATGAAGGCACAGGCAGGAATGCATTCATTCTGGTCAAAAATCCGCGCTTAGCCTTTGCAAAAGCCCTGTCAGAGTTTTTTGTTGAGCGAAAAACTCCCGGTATTGGGCAATATACCGTTATTCACCCTACTGCAAGGATCGGTTTGTCCGTTATTATCGGAAATGGATGCACTATTGGACGGGATGTCGAAATTGGTGATTACACTGAAATTCGTCATAACGTTGTTATCGCGGATGGGGTGAAGATAGGAAAACATTGCTTAATACGATCCAATGCAGTACTTGGCGAAGAAGGTTTTGGTTTCGAATACGAGGAAGACGGCACCCCGATCAGAATCCCTCATCTGGGTGGCGTGAGAATTGAGGACTATGTTGAAATAGGTAATTTTACTACCATTGCCCGTGGTACTTTAAAGGACACGGTTATACATTCTCATGTCAAGATTGATAACTTGGTCCATATTGCTCATAATTGTATAATAGGCGAGAACTCAATGATTATTGCATGTGCTGAAATAAGCGGAAGTACTGTTGTAGGTAGGAATTCTTGGTTGGGGCCAGGTTGTGCTACAAAACAAAAAATTACGATAGGTGATGACTGTTTTATTGGCGCTGGGTCAGTCGTTCTGGAAGATGTTCCCCCCGGGGTGGTCATGATAGGTAATCCAGCCAGGTTTCTCAGGAATCGATCGTAACCATCCAAATGCGCTGTGCTCCCTGACCAGCCAGGGAAACATCAATTTTAAATGCAAATTTGGTATATCAATCATTACGCAACCCCGCCAGCAAACGGATCATTTGGTAGACCCTATGCACTGGCAAAAAGCTTTCAGAAAAAAGGTCACGGAGTAACTGTTTTCTGCGCATCTTACCATCACTTGCGACAGGTGGCCGCTTTGCCCGATGATCTTTACAGAATCAGTGAATGTGACGGGGTAGGATATTATCATCTGCCAGCACGCTCATACTCCGGGAATGGCTTGGCCCGGGTGATGAATATGATTGATTTTTCACGGGAGATTGGCAGGCTTTCCAAAAAGATAAACTGCGGTGAAATAGCACCACCGGACATCGTCATACCCTCATGCGTTCATCCTCTTGTTTTCCCACCTGCCCGTAAACTTGCCATGGAGTACCGTGCAAAATTAATTTACGAGGTACGTGATATTTGGCCGTTAAGCCTTGTGGAATTATCAGGCGTTTCACCTTTCCATCCATTAGTCCTGTGGTTTGGATGGATTGAAAGACAAGCCTATCGCCACGCTGACGCAGTAGTATCCCTTCTGCCGAACGCCTTAAAACATATGGCTTCACGAGGTCTTGACAAAGAAAAATTCTATTTCATCCCAAATGGCATAAACAGGGAAGAATGGGGTTTGCCGCCTGTTTCCTTACCGGAAGAACACCGAAGATTTTTTCATCAGTTGAGAACTGAAGGAAAGCTGATTGTTGTGTATGCCGGTGCTCACGGTCCACCCAATGCGCTTGATCAGATACTCAATCTCTCGAAACTCGATACCGGTAAAACAAAACCATACCATTTTGCCTGTATCGGCGACGGATTAGAGAAGGAAAAGTTAATGCGTCGGGTAAGCGACGATGCCATTTCTTTTGTGACTTTCCTACCAAAGATTACGAAACAGCAGGTCATTTCCGCCCTTGCCCTTGCGGACGTTTGCTTTATAGCTTCACCAAAGAAAAAGATATATACATATGGCACCAGTCCCAACAAGCTGGGTGACTATTTTATGAGCTGCAAACCGGTACTCAATGCTCTGGATACAACGGGAAACGACCTTGTCCGTGATGCAGGGGCAGGGATAACGGTTGAACCGTATAACGCGGCCCAGCTTGAAGACGCCCTTATGCTCTTTTGTGAAATGTCGGAGGGAGAAAGAAAAAAGATGGGAGAAAATGGCAGAAAATATGCCCTAAAGAATCTTGACTGGGATGTCCTCGGGGGGAGATACGCGGCAATTTGCGAGTCGCTGTTCTGAATGCAATATCGGTGCTGATGTAGAACAGAAAAAAGAACGCTGTAGACAAGCAGCTCATCGAAAAAAATCATGGTTTCGCAAGCAAGGGTAAACATACGCAACAGTGGTATTTACCAGTTCACGGGCAAACGAATGGTCGATCTTGTCATCACGGTTTTGGCGTTCCCAGTTCTCTTCCCTTTTGTCTTTACTATAGCGGTGCTGGCACGCATTCAAATGGGGGCACCGGTGTTCTACAAGCAGGTGAGACCCGGTCTGGGGGGTAAACCTTTTAAACTTTATAAGTTCCGCACCATGACCGATGCACGGGATAGCAATGGCAACCTGCTGCCTGATTCGGAGCGCATGACCAGGTTTGGACGTTTTCTCCGAAAGACCAGCCTCGATGAGTTGCCGGAATTATGGAACGTGCTGAAAGGTGATATGAGTCTGGTGGGGCCAAGGCCACTTCTTATGCAATACCTGAATCGGTACACGCCAGAACAGGCCAGGAGACATGAGGTTAAGCCGGGGATGACAGGATGGGCGCAGGTGAATGGGCGGAATGCCCTATCCTGGGAAGAGAAATTCAATCTTGATGTCTGGTATGTAGACCATCAAAGCTTTTGGCTGGATATGAAAATCATAGGGATGACAGTATGGAAGGTTTTGAAGCGCGAAGGAATAAGTCAGACTGGGCAGGCAACTGCAGAAGAGTTTATGGGGAGCGGGTAAAAACAGAGAGTAGAGCAGAAAGAGAAGAGAGAACAAAGCTATGGGCGAAAGATTTGAAAACTGGCAATATCCGGAAATTGAAGAAGGCAAACCAACGAAGTACAATTGGGTTGTTCAGCATGCAGATAAACTCCAACTAGGATACAAGACGGACATAGGTACATTTACGTATATCAATGCCCAATACGGCGTGACGATAGAGGATGGTGTACAGATTGGTTCACATTGTTCCATCTACTCGGTTTCCACGATTGATGAAAAGCAAGGGCTGGTAGTATTAAAAAAAGGCTGTAGGATCGGTTCGCATAGTCTCGTGATGCCAGGGGTTACGGTTGGCGAGAATGCGGTTATCGGTGCATTTAGTTTTGTGAATAAAGATATTCCGGCGAACGTTGTTGCCGTGGGCGTGCCAGCGAAGGTAATAAAACATATTGTCACTGAGCCTGACGAGCAGAGCTAATCCTTACCCCATACCCCTTAATCCTGGTTTTTTAGCCGCCCGCTACGCTCGACAAAAAGAGATGAAGCGACCAACGCAGACAAAAGAAGATGGATGATAGTCTGAGTGTCAGCAAACATGCCGCCCCTCAGATTCCAGCCCTATGGGCAGGAAACACGCCACTCCTCCGCAAGGGGGCAGCGTTTCATTGCTTTCTAATCTGTCTGCGGTGAGAAACTGAAAAGGCTTTGTCTCTCACAGAGATCACAAAGTACGCAGAGAGAAACGTAAGATATTGAGCAGCGCTGGAGAGAACTAAGCGCCGCTCAAACAGACTCACCCTCCGGGTTGCAGGCACTCGCCGAAATGTGATGCGGATTGACCTGATTGGCTGCCTTCTTCCAATCGGGTCAAATTCAGTCATCCTCTGAGTCCTCTGCGGCCCCGAACGAACACAGGTGAGTGGGCGAGAGATTGAGTTCTTTCGCACAGAGTATTTAGATCATCCAACAGGCAAACTGCCTGGGACATACTTGAGCCACAGCTAATTTTCTGACCAATGACGGATGGTACTGACACTCAATGAATAAACGTATTTTCCTTTCCCCACCTCATATGAGTGGCGCTGAGATGGCTTTTATCGCTGAAGCCTTTGACAGCAACTATATTGCACCTTTGGGGCCAATGGTCGATGCTTTTGAACATGAGTTTTCCGAGACTGTGGGAATCAGGTACACAGTAGCCCTATCCAGCGGTACGGCGGCCATGCATCTTGCCATGCGTTTTCTGGGCGTTGGTAAAGGTGATACAGTGATTGCGTCAACCCTGACCTTTGTGGGGAGCGTGAGCCCTGCTGTGTACCAGGGCGCAGAACCCATATTTATCGATTCCGACCGGCAATCGTGGAACATGGATCCGGACTTGCTGGCGGAGGAACTCGAACGTTGCAGGAAGAAGGGAAGGCTTCCAAAAGTAGTCATTCCCACAGACCTGTACGGTCAGTGTTGCGATATGGAACGGATTACAGGTATTTGTGAAGCTTACGGGGTGCCGGTTGTGGCTGATTCTGCAGAAGCACTGGGGGCGACGTATCAGAAGGCAGAAGGCAGAAGGCAGAAGGCAGAAGGTGGAGGGGAAGAAGACAATAAACAGGGAGCAGAGGGCAGAGAGCAGGGGAATGAAGGTCAAAGGGGAAAGGTAAAAGGTCAAAATAAAGAAAACAAAAGGAAACTGGTACATGCAGGTGTTGGGGCACGGGCGGCAGTCTATTCTTTCAATGGCAATAAGATCATCACCACATCCGGTGGCGGCATGCTTGCATCCGATGACCGTGAGATAATCAATAAAGCACGCTTCTGGTCACAGCAGGCGAGAGAGCCCTTTCCTCACTACGAGCACAGGGAACTCGGATATAACTACCGGATGAGCAATATTCTTGCGGCAATAGGCAGAGGCCAGCTACATGTATTGGAAGACAGAGTGCAGAAGAAGCGCGAGATATTTGAGTATTATCAGGAAAATCTTGGCAACATGCCGGGGATAGAATTCATGCCCGAGGCGCCGTATGGTCGTTGCACACGGTGGCTCACAGTGACACTTATAACCCCGGAAACATTTGGCGTTGATCGCGAGGTGGTTCGGCTGGCGCTTGAGGCAGAAAACATCGAATCCCGGCCTGTGTGGAAGCCTATGCACATGCAGCCGGTGTTTAAGGGTTGTCGTGTTGTTGGCGGATCAGTAGCTGAAGATCTGTTTGAACGCGGCCTGTGCCTCCCGTCAGGTACCCAGCTCTCACGAGAAGAGCAGGACAGAGTGATTGAAACGATACGGAAATGCCGGAAATGAGGGAAGAGCATGGCGAAAGGTGAATGGCAAAAGGTGCAAGGAAATGCAAAAGCACCGGAGTTATCGGTGTTCATCCGCATTTATCCTGTGAAAAAGATGAAAAGAGGCATTTGTAACAATGATGGACGCAGATGAAATGATAAAAGCAAATGATAGATTAAATTGTTTCCTCCATTGTGATAGAGCGTCAATGAAGGAAACCCTCAGCCCATACAGGTAGCAGAGAGTTATATTGTGCCCGAAGGGGCGGGATGCTGACCGACTGGTATGCTCTATAAGCCAGACGGTCAAAAGATACTTAATCCGGTTTTATCAGCGTTTATCCGTGTTCATCCTGTGAAAAAGAAGCTTTTAAACAAATGAAAAGAGGCATTTGTAACATTGATGGACGCAGATGGACACAGATGTAATGATGATAGTGAAAACTGTGGCTGGCTTTGTGATACGGCATCCAAGCCACCCACGCTCCTCGCCTGTCGGCAACAGAGAGTTATACCATGCCCGAAGGGCTGGATATTGACCGGCTGGGATGATCTATCAAACAGGCGGGCAAAAGATACATAATCCGGTTTTATCGGCGTTCATCTGCGTTCATCCTGTAAAAAAAATGAAAAGAGGCATTTGTAACATTGATGGACACAGATGGACGCAGATGAAATGATAAAAGCAAATGATAGACTAAATTGTTTCCTCCATTGTGATAGAGCGTCAATGAAGGAAACGCTCAGCCTATGGGGCAGCAGAAAGCTATACCGTGCCCGAAGGGCTGGATATTGCCCGGCTGGAATGTTTATCAGCCAGGCGGTCAAAGAATACTCTATCAGGGTTCATCGGCGTTTATCAGCGTTCATCCTGTGAAAAAAAGCTTTATAACAACTGAAAAAGTCATTTGTAACAATGATGCACGCAGATGGACACAGATGGAATGATAAATACACAAGATCATTGAGGTGCCATACCAGAAGCAACCATCGGGGGTTTATTGGTTGTTTTGGGGTAAACTAATGTGATATATACTTAGTATATCATTGCAAAGAGGTGCTTGAATGAGAACCACACGAACTATCATTTTCCTGTCAGAGGATGAAAAATTATGGCTCGAAGAGTATAGCAAAGCTGCCG
>Ga0255345_1000313_pt1 | contig 82649 bp, 68 predicted proteins | sample wastewater_treat_6_FD_192415 | JGI IMG/M metagenome (GOLD analysis project Ga0255345, IMG submission 192415) | Wastewater microbial communities from Lulu Island WWTP, Vancouver, Canada - plant20 | ecosystem: Engineered > WWTP > Wastewater > Unclassified | place: Canada: Vancouver, British...
CTGCTGTACAATAACTGTTGCCACAGGCCCCTTACCTTTGTCAAGGTTTGCTTCAACAACTGTTCCTGTAGGCTTTGCATTGTAATCTGCTTTTAGCTCTTGCATTTCAGCAACAAGTAGCAACATCTCTAACAGAGCATCAATGTTTTCTCCCGTTTTAGCAGCAACCTCAACCATTATAGTATCCCCACCCCACTCTTCGGGAACAAGTCCATAATCGGAAAGTTGTTGTCTAACCCTTTCAGGCTTTGCATCTGGTTTATCAATTTTATTGATTGCAACAACTATTGGTACACCCGCAGCTTTCGCATGATTAATTGCCTCTATGGTCTGAGGCATAACCCCGTCATCTGCTGCAACTACTAAGACTGCTATGTCGGTAACTTGAGCACCTCTAGCTCTCATTAGAGTAAAAGCCTCATGACCAGGAGTATCCAAAAAAATTAATGAATTTCCATTATAGTCAACAACAGCAGCTCCAATATGTTGAGTAATTCCACCAGCTTCTTTTGCCGTTACTCTTGTATTTCTAATAAAATCAAGCAGAGATGTTTTGCCATGGTCAACATGTCCCATAACGGTTATTATGGGAGGCCTAGAAAGAATCCTTGTATTCTCTTTTATGCTGTCTATTTTCTTATCTTTTACAGTTCCCTTTACAATTTTCTTCTCTACACGTTTTTTAGCTTTCTCTTCTGTGAGAGAGGCTTTAACCTCTTGTGCTTTAGCTTCTTCTTCTGTATAAAAGATAAAATTTCTTTTAAATCCTTCGCTTAAAACACTCAATATTTTTTCATCAACTTCTGCAGAAGCTGGAATCATTAAGCCTGCTGCCATCAGCAACTTGACTGCATTTCCCGGTTTTTCTCCTATTATTAAAGCAACGTCAGATACAGAGTCTCCTATACGTACTTTTTGTTCCTTATACTTTGCGAGGATATCCTCTGTTGTTTCTTCTTTTTCTTGAGCTTTCGTCCCATCTTTAACCGTTTTAATTACAAGATCTGCGGCTTCACTGTCAATTGAGCTCATGTGAGATTTTACTTTTAATCCAAGATTAACTAAGATTTCTAATATTTCCGGATTACTTTTATTAAGGGTCTTTGCAAGCTCATATACTCTAATTTTACTCATCGACATCACTCCTATCGTATAAAATTAATATTTTTTTAGCAAGACCGCCATCCGCAGGCAGAGCTGCTATTTGCACTTCTTTTATCCCTAACCGTTCACCTATTATTTTTCTGCCGGTGTTTTGCAGTGCGATATATGTTAAGTTATTACGCTCTGATACTGTAACAACTTTTCTTTGAATTATTTTGGAAGCATTATTCGCTAATAAGATAAAAAGCTTTTTACCTTTTCTTATTTGTGCAAAGACATCATCTTGTCCTATTATAAGCTCACCTGCACGTCTGGCGAGTCCCAACATATTTAGAATTTCATTCTCACTATTAATCATTTTTTCCACAATCTTGTTCTTTACTACAAATTTCTTCTAGAAGAATATATATGCTATCGTCTATAGGAACCTTTAAGGCTCGAGAAAAAGCTCTCTTCTTTTTTGCTTGTTTTATACATTCAGCACGAGCACACACATATACCCCTCTCCCATTGGCCCTTCCTGTCGGGTCATATAAAACTTCTTTTTCAGGGGTCCTTACTATGCGTAATAATGTACGCTTTGGAGATTCTTCCATACAACCAACACAAGTACGCGGTTTATTTTTCTTGAATACAGGTTGATTTGTGGTATTTTTTTTCATAAGATTTACTCATTTTCTTCGGACACTTCAGATATATCTACAAAAAGATCCTTCATCGTTGGCAGTTTCTCGTCCTCACTGACTTTTATGTCTATTTTCCATCCTGTTAATCTAGCTGCCAAACGAACATTTTGTCCCGTTTTTCCAATAGCAAGCGAAAGTTGTTCGGATCGCACATAAGCAACTACAGAACGGTCTTGGTCCAAAAGTGGTTCTATTTTTAAGACTTTTGCCGGAGAAAGAGAATTTTTTATGTATGTCAAAATATCCGGATTCCAAACTATAATATCTATTTTTTCACCATTTAGTTCTGACGATATAGACTTTATACGCCCACCTTGCTTCCCTACGCTTGCACCAAGAGGCTCAACATTTGCGTCTAAAGTCGCAACAGCGATTTTAGCTCTGGCTCCTGCCTCTCTCACTATGTTGCGTATTTCAACAATACCTTCCTGTATTTCCGGCACCTCTATTTCTAAAAGCTTTCGCAATAAACCAGGATGCGTCCTAGATACAATAATTCTTGGCCCTTTTGTAGTTTGTCTTACGTCTAGGAGGTAAAACTTCTTTCTTTCTCCCGGTATATATTCTTCTCCTATTATTCTCTCTTCTTTAGGAATTATCGCCTCTGTTTTTTCGTTAAGATGTACTAGTATTTGATCATCTTCTGCTTTAAAAATTGTTCCTGTAACGATGTCGCCTATTTTGTCTGCAAATTCTTCGTATACAACCTGGCGTTCTGCATCTTTTAGGCGCTGTATTATAACCTGTCGGGCAGTTTGTGCGGCTATCCTACCAAAATTTTCGGGGAATAGTTCCTTACGAATTAAATCTCCAACCTCAACTTCTTTTTCGCCTCTTCTAATGGCTTCATCTAAACTTATTTCAGTGTCTGGGTTTTCTACGTGCTCAACTACAAGACGCACCTCATAAAGTGTAAACTCCCCATTCTCTGCATCAATGTAGACTTCAATTGTATGATTTCCGCCTTTAAACTTTTTATATGCTGAAATCATTGCTGCTTCAAGGCTAGACACTATGATTTCTTCAGAGAGCCCTTTTTCTTTCTCTATTTGCTGTAAATTTTTTTTAAAATCCTTTCCTAGTAGCATCTATCTCTTCCTTTCTAAAGCTTTTGTAATGTTAATTGTTATTTTCGTTTTTTCTTGGACGCTATTTTCTTAAAAGTTTTTTTCTGACCAGGTTCTCTTATAAATAATAGCTTCCCTCTAACTATCTCGCTGTACAAGTAGACCTTTTCTTCATTTTTATGTAACAATTTTATCTCACTTAAATCTGACACTGATAACAGGGTTCCTGAGACTTTTTTGTTGCCTTTAAGAGTAAGTTCAATTTCTTTTTCTACAAATCTTTTATAATCGTCTATTGTAAAAAGTGGACGTTCTATACCGGGAGAGCTGACTTCTAAAAGATAATTGTTTGGCAACAGAGATTCTACACTATCCAAATATTCCGTAATTTCCCTTGTGACTTTTTCACAATCAAGAATATCTATACCATTTTGCTTATCTAAATAGACTCGTAACACATCCATTTCGTTTTCTTTTATAAATTCAGATCCTATACATTCATAGCCTAAAGATTCTATTGTAGATTTTAACTCAGCAAAAATTTTAGAATAACCCTCTTTAGCCATAAACCACACCTCCTGTAACAAAAGAAGAGTGGGCAAGCCCACTCTTCAAACATTTTTCCTCTCTTGACCCACATACTATCACCTTTTGAAGTCACCGTCAAGCTTTATACTTTAACCCTTTAACTTGCTTAACATTAAGACCTTCTCCACTCAAACATTGCAAGTGCTGCTGCTACTGACACATTTAAGGAGCCAACACTTCCTTTTATTGGTATTTTTCTTAATTCATCACATGTATTGGCAACTGATTTACCCAATCCATTCCCTTCAGCACCTACGACAAAAACCGTGCGAGGGCTCATGTCTGATTTAAAAAGAGTTTCTTCTGCGTCCATAGAAAGACCGACAACCCAGAATCCCTCTTCTTGCAAAGTCTTGATAAGCTGAGTTAAATTGCCTACTTTTATTATCGGCAAACGCAATGCAGCCCCAGAACTTGTCTTAACAACTGTCCCTGATGGCAAGCATGAACCATGTTTAGGAATCATAACTGCAGATGCGCCGGCAGCTTCAGCACTTCTAATGATTGCCCCTAGGTTATGGGGGTCTTGTACATGATCACAGAGTAACATCATTACATGAGCCGGTCTTTCAGGTATCGTTTTCAAAAAATCATCAACCGACCAAAGTTTCATTGGCGTTATATGTGCCACCAATCCCTGATGATTGGCTTTATCTGTTATTCTATTTAATACAAGTGAGTCAACTGCTTGATACACGACATTACTCTTGCGACAAAGAGCGTGTATTTTTGATCTTACGTGATTCTGAATGTTAGTAGATATTAGTATTTTTGCACACTTTTCAGGAGACTCCTCTAGCAAAGAAAAGACAGGATTCCTTCCCCAGCAAATATCTTCATTCATCCCCTTAAAATTTCCCTCAGTCATTTGTATGTCCTTTCTTTATATCTTTAAGAAATGCTTTCAAATGCAACCCTGTGAAAGTTTTTTTCAAGGCAACCTCTTCTGGTGTACCTCTTGCTACAACTCTGCCGCCCTCTGTTCCTCCATCAGGGCCTAGGTCTATTATATAATCAGAGGATGCCAGCACATCAAGATTATGTTCTATAACAAGTATTGAATTTCCCTGCTCTATTAATTTGTTAAGTAATTTTAAAAGTTTTTTGACATCTGAAAAATGTAATCCGGTCGTAGGCTCATCAAGTAAATACAAGGTGTTCCCTCTAAATTTTTTACTTAGATGTGTTGCCAACTTAACTCGCTGTGCCTCTCCCCCACTTAATGTAGTAGAAGACTGCCCTAATTTTATATAACCCAATCCTGCCTCTTGTATAGTCTTAAGCTTATTAAGAATACGTGGGATATTTCTGAAATGCTCTGCTGCCTGATCGATAGTTAGGTTAAGCACATCTGAAATGGTTAGTCCCTTATGTCTAACTTCTAACGTCTCACTATTATATCTTTTGCCTTTACACACATCGCATTCAACATAAACATCTTGTAGAAACAGCATCGATATCTTTAGTACGCCGTCTCCCTTACAGGCTTCACACCTTCCTCCTTTGATATTAAAACTAAAGCGACCCGGTGTATATCCTCTAAGTTTTGATTCTGGTAATTGTGAATAAAATTCTCGTATCGAAGTAAATACCCCTGTATATGTTGCGGGGTTTGACCTTGGCGTTCTCCCAATAGGACTTTGGTCAATAAGAACAATATTTTTTAACTTTTGATAACCTTTTATTTCTTTAACTTTTACCAAGCGAGACCTAGACTCTTTGTCAAATTTGCTACACAACCCTTTATACAATATTTCATAAAGAAGAGTACTTTTACCTGAACCAGAAACTCCACTTAATGTAGCGAATACTCCTAAGGGAATATCAACATTTATATTTTTTAAGTTATTTTCGGAGCAGCCTATTAGAGAGATTGAAGCCGTAGGGATTCTTCTTTTTTTATGTGGTATATAAGCTCCATTTACTTCTCCTCTTAAATAAACAGCGGTAGAAGAATTTCCCGCTATAATTTCTTCCATGCTGCCACTTGCAATCAATTCTCCTCCTTGCTCGCCGGCTCCTGGCCCCAACTCTAATATATAATTAGCAGCTTTCATTGTATCCCTGTCGTGCTCCACTACAATTACACTGTTGCCTAAGTCTTTTATAGAACAAAGGGTCTTTAATAGTCTTTCAGTGTCTCTAGGATGCAATCCTATTGTAGGTTCATCAAGGACATAAAGAACGCCTGTGAGCTGAGAACCTATTTGTGTTGCTAAGCGAATGCGCTGGCTTTCTCCTCCGCTCAGTGTATCTGCTCTTCTAGATAAACTTAGATAACCCGCACCAACATCATTTAAAAAAGATAACCTTTTCTTAACTTCAGAAATAGCCTGTTTTACTATTTCTTGCTCTCTCTCCGCAAGTTTTAGTTCATCTAGCACAACTATTAAGTCTTTTATCGGCAATTCTGTAAGTTGAGCAATATTATAACCACCAAGTAAGACTGATAATGCTTCGGGTCTCAAGCGAGATCCGTGACACACGCTACACTCATCCTCTATTTGAAAACGGAGAAGTTCATCTTTATATGTTTCAGACTCAGTCTCATTAAATCTTTTTTCAAGCCACGGTATTAATCCTATGTACCTCCCGTTGTACTCGTGCTCACCTTTGTAAGATGTAAAGGTCAAAGGAATCGACTCGTTAGAACCATTTATCAAAATGTCTTGTGCATTTTGAGGAAGCTCTTTAAATGGCTTAGAAATATCCCAACCGTTTTGTTTTGCAATTAATTCCGCTCTCTCAACCATATATTTAACTGTCTTCCAAGGGATAAAACCTCCATGGGCTAAAGGTAAATCAGGGTTTACTGCTAATTCTTCAGAAAAATAGACATGATTGCCGAGGCCAGAGCATTCAGGACATGCAGAAAAAGGATTGTTAAAAGAAAATAATCGGGGTTCAATGTCCGGCAAACTTATTTCGCAGTCTGGACAGATATATTTTTCTGTAAGAAGTAAGTCCGGCATATTTCCTGAGACCAGTAACACTAACCCACCAGACAGTTTCATTGATATTTCTACTGATTCTGCTAGACGCGAACGATTTTCTTCTTTGACTCTGAGTCTATCTATTACACATTCGATTGAATGTCGTTTATTTTTATCAAGTTCAATCTCTTCCTCTAGCCATAACAGAGTTCCGTCAATACGGGCTCTTAAATATCCTTGTTGCTGAAGTTTTAGCAATAAATTTTTGTATTCACCCTTTTGTCCTCGTATAATTGGGGATAGAACTTCTATTGGTTTTCCGTCATATTCTCGAAAAATTCTATCTGTTATTTCATCAATGCTGTAACGATGAACAATTTTGCCGCATTGATGGCAATGTGGGATTCCAGCTCTTCCGAAAAGCAATCTTAAATAATCATAGATTTCAGTTACGGTTCCTACCGTTGACCTAGGATTATGGCTTGTTCCTCTCTGTTCAATAGAAATGGCCGGAGATAATCCTCTTATATCATCTACATCTGGTTTTTCTGATACACCTAAAAATTGCCTCGCATAAGAAGAAAGCGACTCAACATAACGTCTCTGTCCTTCAGCATAAATTGTATCAAATGCTAAAGAAGATTTGCCCGAGCCAGAAGGTCCAGTTATCACAACAAGCTCGTTTTTAGGTATTTCTACGTCGATGTTTTTTAAATTGTTTTGGCGAGCGCCTGTAATTTTTAATACCTGTTTCACTTTCAGATTCACCTTTCAAATGCACAATTAAATCTCTGATTTCAGCTGCTTTTTCAAAATCAAGTTCTTCAACTGATGACCACATTTTTTTCTCTAATTCACGAATACTGTAGCTTTTAGTTTTGGAAGAAGCCTCCGCTACTCTACCTTCGAGAGTCTCGTCTTCAATAAGTTCTGTTGGAAGCAAGTCTTTTATTTCTTTGGTTATTGTACTTGGAATAATGCCATGCAGTTCATTATATTTTATCTGTTTTATACGTCTTCTTTCTGTTTCTTTTATTGCAGAATTCATACTGCCGGTAATTTTATCTCCATACAAAATTACTTTGCCAGCCTCATTCCTTGCGGCTCTGCCAATCATTTGTATTAACGAGCGGTGCGAGCGCAAGAACCCTTCCTTATCCGCATCAAGTATTGCTACTAAAGAAACTTCAGGGAGGTCTATTCCTTCTCTTAATAAGTTAACACCAACTAATACTGCGTAATCTCCTCTCCTTAAATCACGCAGAAGCTCCGCCCTCTCAAAAGTATCTAGTTCTGAGTGTATATAGCGGACTTTTATTCCTAATTCGGCCAAATATTCAGCTAAATCTTCCGAGGAACGCTTCGTTAGAGTCGTAACAAGTACTCTTTCTCCTTTTTTAATTATTGGTCTAATTTCTTCGATTAAATCATCTATCTGTCCAGTTGCATTGTGAACCTCAACAATAGGATCAACAACTCCAGTGGGACGAATTATTTGTTCAACAACTTGCTGTGAGTTCTCATACTCATAGTCTCCAGGTGTTGCAGAAACAAAAAGAGCACTTTTAAGAAAGGGAACATATTCATCCCATTTTAATGGTCTGTTGTCAAGGCAAGAAGGCAATCTGAACCCGTGTTCAACAAGAGTTTCCTTACGAGCTCTATCTCCGTTATACATACCCCTTACTTGAGGTAATGTTATATGTGATTCGTCAACAAAAACAAGAAAATCATTAGGGAAAAAATCCATAAGAGTTCCCGGTGTATCACCTGGCTGTCTTCCATCCAAATATCTTGAATAATTTTCAATACCGGAACAGTACCCGACTTCTAAAAGCATCTCTAAATCGTATTTTGTCCTTAATTTTATTCTTTCAGCTTCAAGAGGTCTATTTGCTGCATTAAAATTACTTATGGACTGTTTTAGCTCTTCTTCTATAAGTTCAGATGCTTTTTCAATTGCATCTGAAGATGTCACATAGTGTTGTGCTGGGAATATTCCAGCTTGCTGTTTCGAATTCTGTATTTTTCCAGTAATCGCATCTATTTCTTCTATTTTCTCAATTTCGTCATCAAAGAATAGAACCCTAATAATACTATCGCTATAGGCTGGATATATTTCAATAATCTCACCCCTACTAGAAAAAACTCCCGGCTCGCGAACCATATCATTACGTTGATAATAGTTTTGTAACAGTCGACTCATAAAAGCTCTTCGATTCCACTGTTCTCCAACAGCAAATCTAAAAATTGCATCCTCATAATTTTTTTTCTTTCCCAAACCGTAGATACAGGAAACACTTGCCACAACAATTACATCCCGCCTTTCTAACAATGCCTTTGTTGTTGCTAGTCGCAGTTTTTCTATTCTTTCATTAATAGAAGCATCTTTTTCAATATAAATATCCTGTGCGGGCATGTAGGCTTCAGGCTGATAGTAATCATAGTAACTCACAAAAAAATTAACGGAATTGTCTGGGAAAAACTCTTTGAACTCGCTATATAGCTGCGCTGCTAACGTTTTGTTATGAGCCATAACTAGTGTTGGGCGTTGTAGCTGCTGTATAACGTTTGCCATAGTAAACGTTTTTCCGCTACCAGTGACGCCCAAAAGAGTTTGCTTTGTATTGGGAAGATTAAATCCTTTTACAAGTTTTTCAACCGCTTTAGCCTGATCTTTAGACATTGGCCAAGGACTTTTTAAATTAAACAAATATTCCATTGTCTCATCCTAACTAAAAATTTAAGACGCCCGGGAAATCCCGAGCGTCCCTTATGATATTATATCAAAAAGAATTAGCTTAAATTGCATGTTATACCTGTTTTTATACACACATTATGACTCTATTCTATTGAAGAAAAATAAAACATTAAGCCTCTTCTGAAAGCTCACTTTTCTGAGATTCAGAATTATTCTTGCTTTCCAACTCTTGTTTTTCTTTTTGCGGATATTCAAGCAAATCTACAAGCAAATCTCCATCCAACACTTCTTTTTCAAGTAAGAGGGCGGTTATGTTTTCAAGCCTATCATTATTTTCTTCAAGTATCTTTTTTGCTCTGTTAAAAGCTTCATCAATTATAGAGCGCACTTCTTGATCTATCGCATAAGCCACTTCTTCACTATAATTTCTGTCTTCCACAAGTTCTCTTCCAAGAAAAACTTCGTGCTCTTTTTTGCCCAGAGTAACTAGTCCCAGCCTATCACTCATGCCAAATTGAGTAACCATTTCTCTGGCTATCTGTGTTGATCTTTTGAGATCATTAGAAGCACCGGTGGTTACGTCTCCAAAACGCAGGGACTCTGCAGTACGACCTGCTAATAAGATTGTTATTTTATCAAAAAGTTCTTGTCTCGAAATTAAGAACCGATCTTCTTCCGGCAATTGCAAGGTATAACCCAGTGCCATATGCCCTCTTGGAATAATTGATATTTTATGTACAGGATCTGATCCCTCGATCTTACTTGCTACCAATGCGTGTCCGACCTCATGGTAAGCAATTATCTCGCGCTCTTTTTTGCTTATAATTCTACTTCTACGTTCAGGCCCAGCTATAACACGGTCTATTGCTTCTTCAAATTCGGGCATTTCTAGTCTCTTTTTACCTCTTCTTGCCGATAGAAGAGCAGCTTCATTAACTAAATTTGTTATATCTGCTCCCACAAAACCCGGTGTTCTACGTGCCAAAACATCTAAGTCTACGTCTTTAGAGACCTTTTTATTTTTAAGATGAACTTTAAGAATTTCGCTTCTTCCTTTTAAGTCTGGGGCATCAACCACTACTTGCCTATCAAAGCGGCCGGGGCGCAACAGTGCTGGGTCAAGAATATCAGGTCTATTTGTTGCAGCTATAAGGATTACGCCTGTTCCTTCTTCAAAACCATCCATTTCAACTAGAAGTTGATTTAGAGTCTGCTCTCTTTCGTCATGGCCTCCTCCTAGTCCCGCCCCTCTGTGTCTGCCCACCGCGTCAATTTCATCAATAAATATTATAGATGGTTGAAATTTTCTGGCCTGTTCAAAAAGATCTCTAACCCTTGCGGCTCCTACTCCAACAAACATCTCCACAAAATCCGAACCACTTATGCTAAAAAATGGAACGTTTGCTTCTCCGGCAACCGCTCTTGAAAGGAGGGTTTTACCAGTACCAGGTGCTCCTAATAAAAGTACTCCTCTGGGGACTCTTGCTCCGAGTTTTGTGAACTTGTCCGGAGATTTTAAGAATTCTACAACTTCTTCTAATTCTTCTTTAGCCTCATCACATCCGGCGACATCATCAAACGTGACCTTCGGTTTATTGTCCAGAAACATTTTCGCTTTGCTTTTGGCAAAGCCCATGACCTTGCTTCCTCCACCCTGCATGTTGTACATAAAATAAATCCAAACTGAAATTAAAAGTAGTGGAGGCAACAATGCGGTCAAAAGCGTGGCCAACCAAGAAGTTTTTTTAGGAGGAATGACCTCAACATCCACACCGTTCTCACTGAAATACATAGCTAATCTAGCTGAATCAGATAGGTCAACTGTGTGAGTTATAAACTTTTCTCCATTATTAAACGTACCTTTAATCTTTTCTTGTTCAATTTTTACACTTGCAACATTTCCGGATTTTATTTCTTTAAGAAGCTGTGAATAAGTTACTTCTGATTCTTGTATATTTTTTATTTCAGGATTTAGAAAGTTACTTACTAAAGCTACTGCAAGTACAATCAATAATATATACATACCTATATTTCTGGAAGTTTTCTTCAAACCGTGATTCCTCTCTTTCGACCAATAACTATTTTCTATAAAATCGGCTCAACTATATGTAAAGAAGACAGATGGCGGAATTTTCCCGCATAATCTAATCCGTAACCCACTACAAATTTATTGGGGATGATAAAACCTGAATATTTTATTTGAACAGGCGTCGTTCTGCACTCTTTCTTATCAAGCAACACACACATTTCAAAACTTTTGGGAGATCTTGTGTTAAAAAGTTTTTTTAAATATGCAAGAGATACCCCCGTATCTATGATATCTTCTATTATAAGAACGTTTTTGTTAGATATATCAGTGCTTATATCTTGCTGTATCTGTACAACTCCACTGCTTTTTGTAGATAGTCCATATGATGAAATCGTAAGAAATTCCATTCTTATATCGACCTCAGGACCGATTGCTCTAAGAAGATCTGTGAAAAAGACCGAGGCCCCTTTTAATACACAAATACAAACTAATTCCTCTCCAGAGTAATCCTTGCGAATTCTAGCTGCAATTTCTTTGATTTTATACTGTATTTCTTTTGCTGAAATCAGTATTTCTCCCACTTTATAGTCCACTATTAAAAACTCCTTCGCTAAAACTCTTATTTTACAAAACATTAATTATAGTAACATATACTGTGCTATCTAGCCCACCACGGAAGCATTTCATTTTTTGTTATTTTATTATTTTTATTTAATGATTCTTCTACATCTTTTCTATGTAACCAGCCAATACCTCTTTCTGAATAGCAAACTTCTATATCTCTTGCCCATTGAAAGCGCCAAAACCCGCCTTTCTTAAGTAAAAGCACGAGTTCCTCTGTTCTTTTCCTCGATAAAGTCGGAAGTTGCAATCTATTTCCTTGCATACGTAAAATATCGGCTAATTCTTCTTTTGAAATTTTCTTTATTTTATTACTGTGCCATGAAACTAGTGAAGGAGGCAGCAAAAACGATACTTTATCAAGAAGATTTGCAGTACGTTTGGAGCGTTCGGATAATTCGACCTCAATTTGTTTTGCCAACCCTAACATGACACTTTCAAAATTTTTATTTACGTTGTCGTGTATCCATGGGATAAGTTCATTCCTTATTTTATTTCTTAGATAACTGGAATCCTCATTGCTTGAATCTTCTCTCCAGGAGATATTATTCTGTTTCAAGACTTTTCTTAGTTCGCTTCTTCTAAAATTTATTATAGGCCGAACTATATTTCTGTTGACTGGAGGAATTCCACGTAATCCAGGAAGACCAGTGCCTCTAAATAGATTCATCAGCTGAGTCTCTACGACATCATCTGCAGAATGCCCCACTGCAATAAAAAATAACTTTTCTTTTTCTACAACTTCGTTAAAAAATGTATACCTTTCACGCCTAGCAGCCATTTCAAAAGATTCACCCGCTAATCTTTCTTCATATACTTTTAGTCGTTTCACGTAACATTTTATTCCCCACCTCTCACAAAGATTGAAAACAAAACTAGCATCTTCGTGTGATTGTCCATTCCTTGTCGTGTGATCTAAGTGTGCTGCCACTAATCTCCCTTTATAGAAGTTTTTAAGTAACCAAAGCATACAGACAGAATCAGCACCGCCGGAAATAGCCATTACTAACCCTTCGGAGTTCCACCAACCCTGCCTCACACCGGTACTTTGTATTTTTTCTCCAGATAAAAGGTTAATATCTTTAATCACATACTGTCACCACACGTATAAAAACTATTTTAAGAATACTTTTATATTAAATCCTATTCCTTTACTATATAACGCTAATTAATGGAATCTATTTCAACTTAATTATAATAGACGTTATACAATTTTTGTTAACATAAGCCGAATAACATTTTAATAATAAAAAAACCCGCGAGACATGTCTCGTGGGTTTGTTCACTATGGAGCGGAAGACGGGACTCGAACCCGCGACCTACGGCTTGGAAGGCCATCGCTCTACCAACTGAGCTACTTCCGCAAAATAACAAAATGGATAATACAATCTGCGGCTTAAACTGTCAAGTCTTGATTTAAAAAGAAAGAAATAATCTGGGCAGTTATAATCTATAATAAGGATATTGTTTTTTTATTTTTCATTATATACTTAACAAAAATATTTACTGGAGGCCATCCCGAATGTGGAATTTAGATGATAACTGTGTTATTCATAAAAAACATCATGTAAAATCATTTAATTTATCAAGCTATATTGCCACTCTTTCATCTTATATAAATAAAATCTCCGAAGATGAAACTTGGATTCGTTCTGGAAATTTTATTAAAGAGCAATTTAAGGATAAAATTTCTTCCTGTCAACTAATAGGCAAGGTAGTTTTACCGGAAGGAACTACAAGTATAGAAATATTGCTCATAAAAACACAAGTTGGGGTATCTTTATCTGATTCAAGCGAAGATGTCTGCGAATTTATCCGAGACTATCTCTTTAATTATTCCGTTACTTCCGCTTTTACAGCGATACTCCCCTCTTCTGGAGAAGAATACATAGAATATTTTATTGCTTCTCCAACATTCTTTAAAGTAAAAATACCTAAAGATATACTTTATTTTATGTGTACACAAACCCTAAAAAATTACATTAGAAACTGTTGCTCAATTACAACAAACGACTTTCAGTTTGAAGAATTATACACAACCGGCTCTCCTTTGGCTTCTAAAGCGAATGAAGTAGAAAAAGTACTAGAGAATATGGAATTTTGTGATATTTCATCTGGTTCTGGTGAAATTATTATAACTATGTCATATATCATTTCAAAAATTAGATTAGCTTTAAACTCTTTCTTATCGAAGAATACAGAGAGAAAAGAAATAGATTATCTCTGCGATTTTTTTTCTAATTCCTTATATACAACTAATTTTGATCTTAGTGCGTTAGAAACTCTTAGAATTGCATTGCTTTTAAATTATCCAGCTACTTCTATAAAAAGGAGTAATATGGTTTGGGGAAACATTTTAATTGAAGATTTGTTCCATGGTAAAAAGTTTGACATTATTATTACTAATCCTACTCATATGCGACAAGAGCTTTTTTCCGTGATAAAAGACAAACTTGTTTCTTATTATTCTCATTCGACAAGCTCAGACTTATATTGTTTCTTTGCAGAAAGAGCTTTTGACATGATAAAAGACGTGGGATGTCTAGGACTGATAATGTCTAATAAGTGGATGCTTTCAGAATATGGACAACCTCTTAGGAAGTTCTTTCTCTCTAAAAATATAATAACATTGGTTAATTATGACCATATAAGGCCACTAGCCGGCTTATCTACGCCATTATCGCTACTTATAGCAGACAATAGCACTCCTTCTGAACAACTAAGCATTACAAATGTCTTTGATAGCGACTGCAACAATATATCTAATTATGTGCAAGATTATGCTCAGGTTATAGACAAATCATTTTTATCTAAAGAGAGCTGGAATTTTACATCTACAAAGATAAGTAACTTAATAAATAAGCTAGAACATTCTGACGTTATTCCTTTATCAGAATACTCTGATAAGAAAATTTTTAGAGGTATTTTGACGGGGTTAAATAAAGCTTTCATAGTAAGCAATAAAATTGCAGATGATTTCAAGTACAACGAAGCTTGTGCTGCAAAAATATTACGTCCTATATTATCAGGTAGAGATATAAAAAGATATGAGGAAGCATCCCCAAATAAGCATGTCATATTTATGCCTAAAGGCTACACAAACAAATCAAGAGGCACAAAAGACCCTATTGATTGGTTAATAGAAACCCATCCTTCAGTAGCTACACATCTTGCAAATTTTGAAGAAAAAGCTAGAAGACGTAGTGATAAGGGAGATTATTGGTGGGAACTGAGATCCTGTAAATATTGTCATCTTTTTGACGAGATCAAGATTATCTGCCCTACAATTGTAAAAAAGCTCTCAGCAACTATAGACAATAACAAATACCTTTCTAATGATAAAACTATAATTATCGCTTGCAATGATTATTATTTGCTAGGCCTATTAAACTCTAAACTTCTAGATTTTTACTTCAGGAATACTGCAAATAAGCTATTAAACGATCATTTTGAGCTTAAGTTGTCCCTGCTTTTAAAATTACCAATAAGAAAAATAAGCAGAACTAATTCTTTTTCTGTAAAGCAAAAAATACTTATTGAACGATGTGCGAGAGAACTTAGTAGTATGTATTCAATATCTAGAGATAATCAAAGAAAAATTTCGATTGATAAAATCCGATCAACTGAAAAAGAATTAAATAATGTAATATACAAACTATATAAATTGACACCCTCTGAAATAGATATTATTGAGAATTATTGATTTTCACATACTGTTATTTTTTTAAATTAGTGTTATAATCTTTCAGTCTCGGGATGTAGCGCAGTCTGGTTAGCGCACCTGCTTTGGGAGCAGGGGGTCGGAGGTTCGAATCCTCTCATCCCGACCAAATAAATGAATATCAATAAAAGTGCTATTTTACGCTTCACATAAAGGACATAAAAGTAGCGACAGATTAAAAAATAATCTGTCGCTACTTTTTATATTATTTCTTTTGTTAAAACTTAGTGAGCTCTGACAATATCTTTTATGACCATAAGTCTTGATAATGTTGATCGCTCTGCTTCGTCCAATTTCATTGCTATTGAACGAATCGTTTCTGTAGTGTTTGGTATCATTACATGTTCAAGTGCATTTACACGACGCCTTGTTTTTTCAATTTCAAGTGCCATAGAATTAACCGCTTTTTCTTCTGCTGCAAGTTCTACCAGCTTTGGCATAAGAGACAAGAATTGTTCAAGAGCAACGTCAAGACTTCCGGGAGAAGCGCCCAAACCGTAATTCAGTTCAATTTCTTGTTTGGGTAAGCTAAACTTTGGAACACGTACACTCATTACGTTGGCGAAACTAACATCTACCCTCATATCACCACTGGTTGACATCAAAGTCTGCTCAAGCATTTGAGGCAAAGTCTGTGCTCTAGCTAATAAAAATCCTGCATAACATAAGGCTAATTCCTCTTCTATTTTCTGCCGCAACTGGTAAACAGCTCTAGCTCTTACTAAGAATTCCTTAACCAGGGCATCTTGTTTATCCTTTAATAATTTATGCCCTCTTTTTGCTACGACAAGACTCTTTTTGAGCTTGGATAACTCCATCCTATTAGGGTTTACATTAAGTACTTTTGCCATATATCAACCCCTCCTTACTCATTTACAGTAGATTGAGTCTTTTCCCCTTCTAAATTTAATAAAGGTTGTAAATATTTTTCGACATATTCGTCTCTGACTCTTTTAAGCTCCTTTGTTGGGACTATTGTCAGCAGTTCCCAACCAAGTTGAAGGGTTTCCTCTATGCTTCTATTCTCGTATTCTCCTTGGCGGATATATTCGTTTTCAAATCTATCAGCAAATTTTGCGAATGCTTTATCTTCCTCAGACAAAGCACTATCTCCAAGGATAACAGCCAGTTCTTTTGCTTCTTTTCCTCGCGAATAAGCTGCAAAAAGCTGATTAGTGAGATCTGCATGATCTTCTCTAGTCTTATCCTTACCTATTCCCTTATCTTTTAATCGAGACAACGACGGCATGACATCAATAGGGGGGTATATCCCTTTACGATGGAGACCACGTGCAAGAATAATTTGTCCCTCTGTAATATATCCTGTAAGGTCAGGTATCGGGTGCGTCTTGTCGTCTTCGGGCATAGTCAGTATAGGCAACTGTGTTATTGAACCTTCTTTTCCACGGAGTCTTCCTGCTCTTTCATACATTGTAGCTAAGTCAGTGTATAAATAGCCAGGATAGCCTCTACGACCAGGCACTTCTTTACGAGCAGCTGATATTTCACGAAGTGCTTCACAATAGTTTGTAAGGTCAGTCAAAATGACAAGTACGTGCATTCCCTTCTCAAAAGCAAGGTATTCTGCCGCAGTCAATGCAAGTCGTGGAGTAGAAATACGTTCAATAGCAGGGTCATCAGCAAGGTTCACATACATGACTGTGCGCTCTACAGCTCCAGTTTTTCTAAAATCTTCCATAAAGAATGATGCTTCTTCAAATGTAATCCCCATTGCGGCAAAAACTACTGCAAAGTTAGCATGTCCACTTATAACATTGGCCTGCCTAGCTATCTGCGCCGCCATCTGACTGTGAGGCATACCACTTCCGGAAAATATCGGTAGTTTTTGACCTCTTACAAGCGGATTCATTCCGTCAATAGCGGAAATACCAGTTTGGATAAACTCAGAAGGGTAATCACGTGAAAAAGGGTTAATTGGGTTCCCATTAACATCTAACAAATCTAGAGGTATTATGGGTGCACCTCCATCAATTGGATCCCCTCGTCCGTTAAAGACGCGTCCCAACATATCATCTGAAACAGGAAGCTTTAATACGTCTCCAAGAAAACGTATTTGAGAGCTTTCTACATCTATTCCTGTGCTGCCTTCATAGACTTGTACTAAAGCTCTGTCTTCTGTAATTTCAAGTACTCTACCTGTTCTTTTTTCTCCTGTAGCAAGACGTATTTCTGCAAGTTCATCATATGACACGTTTTCAACCTTTTCAACCAACATAAGGGGTCCGGCCAGGTCGCATATAGTTCTATATTCTTTAGGCAACATCATGATCACCTCCGGGTACTCCAAGTTTACCAAGCTCTGTTTTAATCGTTTTCTCTAAATCGGAAATTTTATCAAGCTCTTCTTCCGAAATATATCTCATTCTTGCAATCTCTTCACGAATAGGGTGGTTTATCACTGATTTTAAATTTCCTCCGCGAGACAATACTTGCATGGCCATGTCGTGGAAAGTTAAAATTATGCGAAGCATTCTAAACTGCTTATCCATAGATGCATACGTGTCTATCTCGTGAAATGAGTTTTGATGTAAAAAGTCTTCTCTTATTGACTTTGAGGTTTCCAGAACCATTCTCTCTTCTCTAGAAAGAGAGTCAATTCCAACAAGCCTGACGATTTCTTTAAGCTGGTCCTCTTCCTCTAGAAAAGTCATCGCATCGATGCGTAACTTACTCCATTCCCCATCATATTTATTATCCCAATACTCACCCAGAAGCTTTGCATACAGTGAATAGCTTGATAACCAATTTATTGCGGGGAAATGTCGCTGATAAGCGAGTTGCGAATCCAGCCCCCAAAATACTTTTGTAACTCTAAGAGTATTTTGAGTTACTGGTTCAGAAAGGTCGCCTCCTGGAGGAGATACGGCACCTATAACCGTTACAGCGCCTTCTCTACTATCTTGTCCACAACAAATTGCACGCCCCGCTCTTTCATAGAAAGTCGCCAGTCTGGTACCTAAATAAGCAGGGAAGCCCTCTTCTCCTGGCATTTCTTCAAGCCTACCAGACATTTCACGAAGCGCTTCTGCCCAACGTGATGTTGAATCCGCCATCAAAGCAACAGAATATCCCATATCTCTAAAATATTCAGCAATTGTTATCCCCGTGTAAATAGATGCTTCTCTAGCAGCAACAGGCATATTTGATGTGTTCGCTATAAGTAAAGTTCTCTTCATTAATGGCTGTCCTGATCTGGGGTCCTCTAGCTCAGGGAACTCAAGCAAAACGTCCGTCATTTCATTGCCTCGTTCTCCACAGCCTATATAAACAATTATTTGTGCATCTGCCCATTTGGCCAACTGATGCTGTATAACTGTTTTACCTGAACCAAAAGGACCAGGCACACAAGCTGTTCCACCTCTGGCAATAGGAAACAAAGTATCAATGACACGCTGTCCTGTCGTAAGTGGGACCTCAGGAGCTAGCCTTTTGATTACTGGTCTCGGCTGACGTACTGGCCATCTCTGCAAGAGTTTAATATCGTAATCTTTACCCTTTGAATCAGTTACAACAGCAATGACTTCTTCAACGGTAAAATCTCCCTGCTTGATGTTTTTTATTTTTCCAACGATTCCGTGTGGAATCATAATTTTGTGATCCACCAATTCTGTTTCAGCAACAGAACCAATAATATCACCTGCAACAACTTCAGTCCCTACTTCTACTGATGGAACAAAGCCCCATTTTTCTGTCCTATTTACTGCAGGAACATTAATACCACGCAATATATAAGGACTTTTTGCTTCATTCTGGATAGCTTCCAGTGGACGTTGTATCCCATCAAAAAACTCTTCAATAAGTCCAGGTGCGAGCTCTACGCTAAGTGGCTCTCCTGTGCTTACAACCGGTTCTCCAGGGGTAAGGCCTGAAGTTTCTTCATAAACCTGCACGGATGCAGTATCATCTTTTAGTTCAATTATTTCACCGACAAGTCCTGCATTACCAACTCTTACAACGTCAAACATGCAGGCTCCGGCCATGTCTTTAGCGATAACAAGAGGTCCGGAAATTTTTGCGATGAAACCTGTAACGGCGTTTGGTATAGCCAATTACATCGCCTCCATCTTTTTCATTTAACTCCAAAGATATCCATGCCTACAGCACGTTCAACATTTTGTCTTATTGAAGCGAGCCCTATGCCTATGGATCCTCTTTGGTTGGGAACGGGTATTATTGAAATATCATTAAATTCGCTTATCTCTTTTATTGCTTCATGGTTATCTTTATATATTGATTCTTCTACGAAGAGTACCGCAAAGTTCTGTCGTGCTATTTTATCAATTAGCATAACTATTGCATCAGGGCTCTCCTCATTGATAGTAGTAACATCAAGACCAATAGATTTAAAGGGTAGCATGCTGTCATAACTTCCAAGGGCAGCCATAGACATTTTATTCACTTTAGACATTACGCAGCAACCTCCTCAATTGTTCTTTATTTCCACCACTGGTCTTTGCAACCAAAATCATACGTACATTTTTTACTTCCATTTCCTTGTCCCAAAGATACGCCAATATATTCTCAGGGGCATTATATGAATAGCGACTTGCGGCAAGCTTGTGCGTATAATAGTCATCCAAAACCTTTTCAAGAGACAGTATTAAATCGGAGAATGTGCCGCCAGCATCGATGCTATTGATTGTTAGACCATATTCCGTATACTCAAAGAACCTCTTCCAACTTTCAAAAGGCTCATTTATGAGTGCAACAAGTGAATTAACGTCAATCTTCCCACCTAAATGCATAAACAATAGAGCGTTTGATGCATCATAATTAAAACGCTTTAACCTTAGAAGAGCTCTTATGTTTTCTCCGTCTATTCTGCTTCGTATCCAGCTTAAGGTTTCTGGCATATCAAGCTCTTTAGCCGTCTCTAACATAACTTGATACATCCTATCATCCAACAAACGCTCGACATCTAAGATATTGTTAGTTTGCTCCCAAATAGCTATACATTTTGGCAATAAATTATTGAGGTCAAATGGAAGAAATTTGTATTCTTCCAGTTCAATATCATTGATTAAGCTCTCTACTGAGAAAGAACCAAGCGAAGTGAGAAAGTCCCACCTCTTCTGACCACCTTTTTCAACATTAAAAGCACTTTTAATCAATACTTTTACATTATGAAAATCATATTGATAACGAAGCAAATCTATGAGTCTCTTCTCCGGTATAAACGATTCTATTTCGCTATACTTCGACTTAAGTTCAGATTCTAATAATTTATCAAAATCATAAACTCCACTATTTAACGTTAACGTAGTCGAATAGGATGTCTCACCCAATATTTTGAATGCCGTCTCCAGATCTTCTGCGTCAATCATTCTCTGTAATACGCTGGAATCGAGAAGTTGATGTTCCATCGCCCGAATTCGTGCAACAGCATAGCCGTACGCATCGTGTTGAGACATCAGAACACCTCCTTACTCTTTTGGTGGAAATAAACGTTTAACAACTTCAGATTCTTTTTTCTCCTGAGCAACTTGTATAAGCATATCCCAAGAGCAATTAGTTCTAATCTTATCCCTCTTCAAAATAAATCCGCCTGAGATATTGGCTATTTCTTTTGATAAAATAAGGTTTGTGTTGTTTTTTTTGTTGTATGCGTTAATCCATGCCTCATCAACAAATTTTTCGTTTTCTCCAATTAACACTTCTTCATCACCTGTGACAACAGACTTCTTAAGAAGTGAATTGCAAAGTTCTAGATAGTCCTCTTTATTAAAAGCCTTCATTTTATTAAGAGCCTCATCGAACACATCTTGTATTAATGTACGTTTTGAAAGTAGCTTTCTCTTTTTAACGTCGATATTTGCTACTATTTCGCGTCTTTTGAAGATTTTAGGCATTTCTTCTTCAAAACGCTTCTCAAAAGATTCCTTTACTGCAGCGTTCTCTTTATTGGCATGCTCAATTATTTCGGAGGCTTTAGACCTTGCTTTAGCTAGAACTTCTTCTGCTTCCCGATATGCATCGTTTTTTATTTTTTCTGTGAGCTGTGCTAAAGACATAGTTTCCCTACTTTTCCAATTAAAAACTTATGCCGTTGAGCATCAAAATACTTACAAGAAGCCCAAAAACAGCATATGTTTCACACATAGCGGGCAGAATAACTGCCTTTCCTATCTGTTCGGGACGTTTTGATATCATAAGGATAGTGGCAGCTGAGGACTTACCCTGCCATATTGCCGAATAATATCCAACTATTGTTATTGGAAGACACGCAAAAAGAACTCCTAGGCCTTGCCAAAGAGTTATAGCAACGGCAGCACCACCAAGCAATCCTGCTTTTTGAAGAGCTAAAACCGCGACAAGAAGGCCATAAATACCCTGTGTTCCAGGAAGAGCCAGAAGGACTAAGCAATATCCGAACTTGTCAGGATCTTCTGTCATAACACCTGCTGCTGCTTCGTTTGCTATCGCGATTCCCATTGCAGATCCAGTGCCTGCAATTCCAACTGCCAGAGCTGCACCGAGTATTACCAGCATTGGACCAAGTTGCGTGGCCATTGTTTCAAGAATTGTTTCCATAATTAATAAAACCTCCCTAATAATATGTGTTAATTTTTTATCTAATTAATATTTACATAATATAGCTAGATCGTTACATCAACTTCGCTTGTAAGACGCGAATATTTTGGGACATAAGTTAAAGGAACGAAGTCCTTTCCCTTTGCGTCAAAGAACTTTCCAAAAAACTCTACATACTGTAACCTCAATGAATGCACAAATGCTCCCAACAAATTAACAAGGATGCTAAAAGTGTGTCCTACTATAAATATTAGTGCTGCCAAGAATATTCCCACATAGGGGGTACTTGCTACAAGAGTCCCGAGTAGATTTATAACCATACCGACAGCTGCTGAACCTAAGCCTAAAGCAAGTAGTCTACTGTAGCTAAGTACGTCTCCAAGATAACCGGTTACATTATATAAACTTAAGACTCCTGATAATAATCTTGAAAAAATATTCTTTTTTTCTCGTCCTTGTGTTGCTATAAGCAGTATTACCGAAATTATAGATAATATTTTAGATGGCGCAAGAAAAGCTTCATTTATAACTCCACCCATAGCCATGCCCATTACGACTAAAGAAACAAGAAAAACAATCCAGCCGGCATGGTCAAAAATAGCAGCGACTTTATCTCCCTCTTTCCAGCTTGCATACATAGCTATTATTAGTCCAAAGATGATATGTACAAAACCAAGTGATAAAGAAATTATAAGAAAAGTCATTGGGTCATTCATAGGGTCTAAAAATTGTAGTGCATCTTTAATGGGTATTAGAGGGTGTAAAAAGGAAAACGCAGTTATACTATCACCAAACCAAGACCCTGTGACTGCACCAACAAAAATTGTTAGAGTCATAGCTATGGTCAGAATAACAAAAAACTTCCTCAGTATGGGCGTTAGGCGATGCTTAACAAGGATATAGCCGAAAAGAGCCGTAAGAATTAACCCGTATCCCGCATCTCCAAAACACATGGCCATAAACAAAAAGAAAAAGGGAGCCATAGGTGTTGAAGGATCCACCTTTCCATATGTTGGGGTACCATACATAAGAGTTAAGGGTTCTACGCAAGACGCCCACTTAGAATTCTTGAGTAGCGTAGGCGGCATCTCGTTTTCTTTGGGTTCGACAAGGGCAAATTCAGTCATGTTTTCATATTCTTTAACTTTTGCTTCAACAAGGCTAAGCTTAGCTGTTGGAAGCCAAAGCGACCAAATTAAAACCTCTTCTGTGGGTAATGCTGAAAGCATTGAAACCAATCTATCTCTGACTATATTCCAATAATCTGTATAATCACGAATCATTTCTAAGCCTTCATTTGCTTTAGCAGCAATTAAGGCCTTCTCGTTTTGCTCTCTTTCCTTACATTCATCAATTTCTTTTGTAAGCTTTATTTTTTCCTCTGGAGCAGTTTTATTAAATTCTCTTGGAACATCGACTCTGTTAGCTGAAAAATCGGTAGCTATACTTTGAACTAAGTCGCCTTTTTCTCTCCTATAAAGCAAAGCAAAAGTTATCTCGGAATCTTTTTGTTTATGGGACAGCTCCTGTAACTCAAAGAAGTCTCCTAGTTCCCTTGTAAGTTTATTCTTAAAATTATCAGATAACTCACTAGAGACAGTAAAAATCTCTCCCAACACAGTTGCTGTGCCCTTTGTAAAAAGTTCTAAGGGCCATTTCACCTGTTCCAATTGTTTTAATTGCGAGAATAATCCTCTCAATCGAGTTTCGTTTGAATGATACAAAGTAAGAGCGTCGTCTTTTCCCTTCACATAGTTGTAAAGATCTAAAAATTTTTGCTCATCTACCTTTGCCTCTAGAGTAGACAACGATATTTGCCGGATATCACCTAACATTATCGATAAAGAGCTTCCTTTATCTGTTTCATATGGCTCAAGTAAGCGCATTAAGTATTTTGCATCAGATAATAATTCGTCTATATGCGCAAGCTTTGATTGTAGCTGAGAAACTGACCCTGCATCGAGATTACCTTCAGTTTGTGGAACGAATTCACAACAACCCAAAGCTTGTATTTTCTCTGCAAGTTTAGTAGCTACAGATTTATGCACTGCTATTTGAGCCTTACTCATCTGCGTGAGAGCCATAAGACGCCACCACCTCTTTTACCAACCATTTTGCCACAGCTTCTACGCTGCCTTTTTTTTCATCATAATATAATTTCGCTTCTTCTTCTCCCTCAGCAAAAATTTTTTTTGCCTCGGCATCTGCGTTTTTTTCCGTTTCTGTTACTTTCTCACGCCACTGTCTATGACACTGCTGCTTATTTGCTTTTATGAGCTGTTCTGCGTCTGACTGGGCAGTAGCCAATATATTAGCAGACTCAACATTGGCTTCAGCTACTATTTTTTTTGCCATAGTTTCTTGTTCTCTTATACCTTCAGCTAAATTTTCTGCCAATAAGTCCACCTCCCTCCATACACTATTTCTTATATTCTATAAAAAAATAACCTAACAATTTTACACATAGAATCGGCTATAGTCAATTTATTCTTATCTACAAGAGCCTTTTAAAATACGCCGCGCAAGTAAACACAGCATCTTATTTATTTTTTTACATTTCACATTCTTCGCTCCAAGGACAGACGGAGCATCTAGTCAACGCTCTGTCATATCTATGAGAAAGAGCCAGTTTTGATAGAAGATGTACATTTTCACCTATCGCATGCAACTTATCTTCATCAAGTACCCTAACTCTTACATTATCATTAGTTAAATAGTTTATCCCTACAACAATATCATTGTTTTTAAACATATTTTTCTCTATACGATACTTCCAAATAGCAAAAGCGTAAAAATCTAGCTGTGCGTCATAATATTCAGTGGGTGCAATGTTTTCTTTGGTAGTCTTCCAGTCCCGTATATGGATACTGTTATCTCTTTCCCAAAATATATCAATTGAGCCTACCATCACAAGTTCTTTGTCGTACACCCTAAAAGGGGTCTCGCGTTTAAGTCCGTCTTTACTATTATTAAGAATTTTGAGATTTTCCCCTTCATCGCTTTCTGCAAATTTAAATAACAATTCTCGAATCTTTTTTCTTGAACTGCTTAATTTGAATTCTGGCTGTAGATCTAAGGGTATTTTTTTAAGCGTATTATTAAAAACGGACTCGTCTTCATCCGGGACAAGAACATTTATAGAATTTTTATCAAAGTCCCATCTGCTTAAAAACCAGTGAGTTAAACTTCCAAAATCAGCTCCTCCAACACCATCCTCGCTCTTATTAACCCATAGCATCTCTTTCCCTTGTCGATATGCCAAACGATAGGCAGTAGGACACCAACTAAGCATTGCATAAGCAGATGCCGAAAAACGAGCAAGTGTGGCCGTATCTTCTTCTCTTAATTCTAATGCTTTTGCTTTTATTTGTTTCTCTACTCGTCTTGCTGTCAATCTTTTTGTACTGTTATCTATTGTGAGCCATGAAACATTACAGAAATCTAATTTAGAGTGGGCTAAATCAAGTGTTTTATTTTCATCTGTCTCTCTTTGTGGTATTTCTATTTTAGCCACTTTAAACAAATGACTTAAAAAACTGTTGTCTTTGGGCTCGGATATTTTGTTATCACTACTTTCGCACGTTAACGTACCACAAAGTATAAGCTTCTCTCTTGCCCTTGTTGTAGCTACGTACCATAGTCTTTCTTGCTCTTCAGACTCCATTTTATTTTCAATTTCTGAATGCCAAATGCCAGAAACAGTATTTTTATTCCCAAAGTTTTCATCTTCATAAAAAAGAAAGTCTGGTATTACTGGAGACAGAATGCCATATTTCAAGGATAAACTGATTCCGGAAACTTTTTTAACATCATTTTCAATTCCGACTAAAGCCACAATAGGAAACTCTAGTCCTTTTGATGCATGAATTGTCATTATTTGTACTGCATCATGCTCTTCGTCTAAAACAGTAGGTTCTTCTTTTTGCCCTGCGTTCACTGATGCATATTGCAAATAATCTGACAATCCAACCAGAGAGCGCCCCTGTACTGATTCATATTCATTTGCCAAATCTGCAAGAGCAACAATGTTCGCTGTTACCCGATTTCTCATTCTAGGCTCAAAGGCTTTCAGATAATGTGGAACTTTTATTATCTCATGTATTAGATCTACTACCCCTTCAAGATCTGCAATAGCCTTTAGTCTCATCAGCTCTTTCCATACTTCTGGCAACTTTTCTTTTACTACATCACTCAGCCTTATTGGCTCTCTTTTTACTTTTAATCGATAAGCTGCAAACAGTGTATCTTCTGCTACTTTAGGCTCTACTCCACTAAATGGAGAGGCCAACCACCCTGCCAAAAGATATGGGTCTTCAGGCTGAGTTAGCAGTGAAATTAAATTTATTATGTCTGCTACTTCTCCTCTGGCAAAATAATCTTTTGATGTGCAAATTCTGTATGGTACCTCTATTTCATCGAATGCACACTCTATTTCTGAATATACTGTTCTGGAAGGAACAAGAACGGCAAAGTCCTTCCACGTGACATCTCTGAACTTATTATCTTCTTTTATTTCTTTATCCCAAATCTGTGTTTTTGAATTAATCATTTCCTTTATTCGTACAGCTAACTCCTTAAAACATCTTGTTCTCATTTCTTTTATATTTTCATTTTTCCCCCATTTTTCTTCGCCTTTTTTATTAAAATAAGGCTCCCTTGCTTCAATACCTAATAATATTTCAAGAGTCGGGTTTATGGGGTTTTGGTTTCGCCTCTCCCACCAAATAGCATCGCCTTCTGCTCCCACTAGCGGTTCATATTCGAAAGGACAAGTAACATCTTTTTTTGCTGGCCATAAGGACTCAAATATGCTATTGATTTTATTAAGAAGAAGATCGTGTGTTCTAAAACTTTTATCGAGAGTTACATAGAGGCTATTAGGAGCATTACCACATTTTGCTTCACGAATATATTTTTGAAATATTGATAAATCCGCGTGACGAAAACGATAAATTGATTGCTTTATATCTCCAACTATGAAAAGTGTGCTGCCCATATCTTTCCAAAGAGCTTGCAACATATCCTCCTGAAGTCTATCAGTATCTTGAAACTCATCGACTAAAATATGCTTGAATTTCTCCCCATATTTTTTATTTTTATTTAAAACATCTGACGCATAGCGAATTAGGTCGTTATGGGTGAGTATGCCTTCTTTCTTTCGCAATGATTCCCAACACTGCCACCCTATCGCTGCAGTTTTATTCAAAAGCGACAACAACGCAATTTCACTATTAGAGGGCATAGAAGCCATCAACACCTTGACTTTGGCCTCATCTCTCCAAGTTTTTAAATTTTTATTTTCTATAGAGGATATTATCCTTCCAATTGCATCCTTCAATTTTGAGTTTCCAGGTAATTTTGCTAATCCTGAGTATAATATTTGCTTTGCGAAAGTTTCTAGGCACACGCTAGAAAACTCTGCTTCAGAATAATCTAACATAATATTTTTTAAATTTTCAAAACTTAAGGGATTATTAATTAGCTCTTCCCTTACAAAGACATCTGAAAAGACTTCTTCTTGCCACAAGTTCCATATTTCCACAAATATTTTCTTTTGGCTATTTACATCTTCAATTAGAGCGCAATTGTCTTGATTCCATATTTCATCTGGAGTTTTTCCATAACTCCCGAATTTCTCTGATGCATCTTTTGCCATTTTTGTTAGTTTTTTGGGTGTATAAAAGGAAACAAATTCACTGAAAAATTCATTGTTAAAGAGCTCTTCACAGCGCTCCTGCCATTCCTTATCGTTCAATATTTGCAATAGTTTTTCATTGGACAATGCTGCGAGAGATTCTGAAAAAGTTTTCCACCATAAATCTTCACTCGGTGCAGTTGTAATAGATGCCCCAGGATCTATGTCAAGTAGTAGGCCTGACTCTCTAATTACCTTCATTGCAAAAGAATGAATTGTTGAAATATGAGCATCATCTATATACTGTATTCTTTGCTTAAAATGCGGAAGATTACTGCTAGATTTTTCGTGCCAAGACAATAAAGTCTTCTTTATCCGCTCCTGCATCTCTCTTGCCGCTTTTTCTGTATATGTCAGCACAAGAATTTCATCTACCTTGCAGTCGGGATCCTGGGCCAGCAGCCAAGCAAATCTTTGTGACAAAGTTTGTGTCTTACCTGTTCCTGCTCCAGCACTTACAACTGTCAATTTTTTCTCACTTCTTATTGCTTCTATTTGAGAGCTGGTTCCATTAATATTGTCCTTCTCCCACTCGTTACGAAAAAAGACAGTATTATTCATTGCAACCACCTCCAAAATTATCATCCTCGCCTTCTTCTAAATCATAAGAAACAGCTTCTTTTTTTCTGCAAATTGTATAAAACTCACAATACCTACTACAGGCGAGAGAGTTATAATCCGCCTCATATATCCCTTTTTTAATAGATTCCGCCATATCATGTATATGCTCTTTTGTTTCTTTTAACAAATCATCTAATTCTTTATTAGTGTTTTTTGCTTCATAAACTTCTTTTATTTCATTATCGATAAAATACCCACACAAAGTACCACTCTTATGCCCTACCCAAGCGTAACCTATAGGCCGGTATCCTTTCCCTTGTTTTATTATTGAATATGCAGCAAGTTGCCAATCATCTTTGTGTTTATTTGCATCTCCAAGCTTATAGTCAAGAATTACCATGCGTTTCACATCTTCAGATTCAAATATATCAGCTCTATCCAATCTCCCTCTAAATTTTACTCCGCCAACATCTAATTCCGGCAACCAAGACTCTATTTCCACATTTGTTCTTCCTGACATGTTTTTTTCAATTTTATCAAGCAACAAAGCTACTGACTCTACTTGTTTCTTAAGTCTATCTGCTTGTCTTTTTAATCTTCCATCTTTTATTAGGTTAGGGTATTCTTCAGCTGCTTTATCCCAATATTTCTTGCTTAAAATTACAAAACTTTGTTTATTATTTTTCTGATATTCCAACCAAGAAAGCTCCCATAGCTTATGTACAAAACTACCGGCAGACAGAGGATCAAAAAGATCTGTCCTTGTCTTTTCTAGCCCAAGCACTGACTTACACCAATAGCGATAAGGACATTTTATCCACTCATCTAATGAGCTAAGAGAAACTGTCTTTTCTAAAAAATCTTCTCCCCATTCTACTTTTCTTGGCATTCTGTCCCTGTCAATCTTTTTTTCTCCTTCACTTACTTCGGCTCCAGAAAACCATGTCTCGTTTTTATCAGGTGTCAAACTTAACAAAGGATATAATATTTCCCCTTTAGCGGGATAATTAGTTTTTATCGACTCTAGAAATTGTGCTTTGCCTACGGGCCTGGCATTTGAATCGTTTAAAGAGCGTGTAAAAATTATTCCATCTACACCTGTCGCTATCAATCTTCTAAAAAGAGATTCTCTTTGCTCTCTTTTGTCATGTAAGTTAGGAAGATATAGTACAAATGCGTCACTTTCTTTTTCAACATCACTAACTGTTATATTGTTGATTTTTTCTTTATTCTCATCACTTAAAAGGGGAGACTCCTTAAACTTCCCCGGCCATGTGTCATAGTCCACATCAGTCATAATCCAGTACCTATGTTCAGCTAATACAGGAGGGGAGCCTACATATACAGTAACCGAGCCATTTTGCTGGAGCGGCATAGGAAGTTTGGCATTTTCATTCCAATCCAATATGTAATTAATCGCATCCGAACCCGACAAAAACACATTAAGAAGTTCCTTAATATTTTTATCAGAACTTTCAACTGTTTTTATTTTTCTCTCTAGCTCTCTAATGCTATACGCAAAATTCTTTATCTCTGAATCTAATTCTACTTGGGTAGAAACTAAAGGCCCTATTTTATTTGTAATATCAAGATCTAAAATAAAATCTCTCCATGTGCTCAATACTGTTACTGGAGAACCTCCCGTCCTAATCTCCGAACAAAAACCTATTATTCTCTTAAATACTTTTAACATCTTTTCCTGGTTTTTAAGATTTAATTCCCATTTTTTTTGACCTTGCGGATGATATTTTAGGCAGTTTTTAAAATTAAAATCTTCAGTATGAATGAGGGGTGAAGACAAAAGTAAAAGTGTTTCGTGTGTATCCCAGTTACTTGAATATGCGCTCCATATTAACTTGGGCAATTCACCCAATAAGGTTTCACCAACATTTTCCCGAACTTGCAGGTTATAGGGGATTTTATAGCGTGACAAAGCGCTCTTAAGTATTTTTAGTCGTTTCTCTTGTACTTGTATTCCTATATCCCCAAAACTTGTAAAGCCGCCAATTTTACTTAAATCACTCTTGTCATGTAGCCATAATGCCAATTCTCTAGCTATAGCATTAAATTGTAAAAACGCATTACTAGCATTTAATTCCATATAATTTATTTCTATTGCTGTTTTTTCTTTATATCCTTTATAGTCTGATATCTGTTTTATTGAGTCATGTCTATATTCTAAGCCGGAATTTGGTAATATAAATATTTTTTCTACCTCTTTGTCAAAGCTATGTTTTACTAAATTTAGCTGACCTCCGGTAAATGTAAGAAATCCTATAAAAACAAATTTATGCTCTTTCGAGTAGCTACGCACTTTGGTATTGTTTAACAACTTACTCGTTTCTGTTGCAATCTGAGCACTGTCTAGGAGGTTATTTTTTTCTAAATATGACAAATAATCTGAATAAAGACGATATAAAATTGCCTCCGGAGAAGTTTTGTTTCCTTCCGTTTCGCTAATCTTCTCTGTTAATGTTTCCGGCAACACTCCTTCTAAGAGCAAATCGCGAATATTTTCCCCAAGTATTTTTACAAAACCGTGTCGTTCTACCCCAGGCGGCAAGTCCAACCCAGCATTTTTTGTTTCTTTAACAAATAAGTTTAATAGATGTTTTAGAATAAAAAGGTGATCAGTCGGATCTAGTACATGTCGTGGAGAAACCTCTGCGACAATATTTAACTCATTATAAAGATCGCTCCAAACCCAAATTTTCGGACGCTCTTCGAGAAACGAACCATTATCAGAAATTAAATCTAATAAATACTCTCTGTCCATACCTGAAGGCACAATAAAAATAGCCTTCTCTTTGTTTTTTTCATAAATTTCTGCCAAGCGCTTTTGTTTTTCTGATATATGGTAATAACTCTCAACGCTTACACTCATGTTAACTCTCTCCCGAATAATCATTCTAAAAACATAGTCTTATGCATGAATTGTTTTTTATTTTATATTTAAAGTGTGACATTACAATTACTACGTTTATCTCATGTCTTTTCCTTCATAAAATATTAGTGTTTCCCTATCTTATTACTTTTATAGTTTTTAAATTTCTATTTCGTTTGTTTGTAGTTTAAGGGTAAGTGCTGTACAACCTATTGACAAGTTATTCTTGAAAGGTATCACAGTATTTAATTTTAACACTATAATGAGCTAATTGCTTTTAATACAGCGTAATTTATGTTGCTAAAATTTTAATTTTAGCAATATATAACACAATTCGTTTCCAATTCACTATATGTTTTGCTAAGCTAATAATTAAAATATTAGCTTTATAATGCGATTAAAATTTAAATATAAATTACATTGTTTAGCTCTTATGTATATAATATTGGGAAGAAATAAAATCAAATTTTTTTCATTGTGTATAGATACGATAAAACGAGTGAAAGATATACAAAGGAGGGGATGTATATGCTTTGCTGTACAATCTGTGGCAGGGTGCTTAAGGAGTGTTGTGATCTTTTTCATGAGGCAATAACAGAAGATGGAGAAACTGTCGTCGTTTGTAATGATTGTGCGATAGAAAATGATTTAGACTTTGAGCCTGAAACGGAATAAATATAAAACATAAATTTAAGGACATTTTAATTTCTGCCGATTCCTCTTTAATATAACAAAAAATAAACAAGGCTATCTATGTTTTTACAATTAAATCAATACAAAAAAGGAGATGGAAAGATGAACTGTTTACAAATCATGGCAATAAGAGTTGAGCAAAGAGAATCAACTGCCATTGAGGTACAAAAAACTTTAACGGAATACGGATGTGCTATTTCTGTCAGATTGGGATTACACAATAATGTACTTGACAAGTGTTCTCCTAAAGGACTATTAATACTTCAATTGTGTTCTGAATTAAAAGTATCAAAAGAATTAGAACACAAGTTAAATCTAATTGATGGAGTAAAAGCAAAGCTAGTGGATCTCTCTGAGTAAATAAGCTAGAATGACTTTTTAAAGTTGACAAGCGAATAGTAAGTGATAAACTACCACAGTAGTTTTAATGGGGATGTAGCTCAGCGGGAGAGCACTTCCCTCGCACGGAAGGGGTCGTCGGTTCAAATCCGATCATCTCCACCATTTTTACTTACCAATAGAATCGAACACAAGGGGCAACAACGGAAAATTGATCTCGTTGTTGCCCCTTGTGTCGTTATTATTTTAACCTACAAGGCTAATAGCTTTTAATATGTTTTCGTAATCTGCTTTTAAAGATAATAGTGCTTCGGTTGTATTGACGGGCTCACATGGACGCAAAAGATCTGTAATTGTCCGCAAGTTATTATAAAAACTGTAGAAATGTAGTGTCCCAACTATTCTTTTTAGTATTTTTGCATGTTCATATGCACTTTTATAATCATTATTGTTAATATATATTTGCATCTTTTCAAAGTTTTTATCTTCTGGAAATTCTTTGATACTTTTAATATAAAAATCTATATCGTTTTTAAATTTACGCTCAACCTCTTCGACATCTATACCATATTTTTTTAGGTTATTTAAATCTACCATCCTTATCCTTCCTTCTTTCAAATTGCTTTAAATTAATTAATTAGTCCCTATTTGAACAGTTCACAACTAGGCCAGCTAAAATCTCTACAGAATGTCTTATTCCGCTAGAAATTGCATTAAAACACTCAGTTGCACCTTTTTCGCTTCCGGGCAAAGCTATTATTAGAGTTTTATCTCTTACGACAGCCAAACCGCGTGTCAAGAAAGAGTGCTTTGAATAACGTGATGTTTTCATACGCATCATTTCTCCAAAACCAGGAACTGTTTTATCAGCGAGTTGTATTAGTGCTTCAGGTGTATTATCTCTCGCGGATATGCCAGTACCTCCGGTTGTGAGTATTAGATTATACCCCTTGTCACACCAACGCTTTACTCTTTCAACAATATCTTCTATGTCATCAGGCACTAAATCTCGCTCCATGACGATTCCTCCCTGTGACAAAACAAGTTCTTCGAGTTTTGGTGCAGAAGTATCTATCCTTTCTCCTCGATACCCCTTATCACTTATTGTTAATAAAGCCACACATAATGGTAGCCATACCGTGAATTTAGTTGACACACTCAAAAAACCAGGTATTTTCACTTTTAATAGTTCGCTTTTTTTGTCCCATCTAAGAAGCGTGCCATATTCTTTGAAAATAAGAAAATCTCCGTCTTTGAGTTCTGTTTCACGTGAGACAATTATAATTAATGAATCCTTCTTATCTTTATCCTTTAATTTTTCTCCTGCATAAACTAATTTTATTTTTAGAGGCGTTCCATTAACGAAACTCTCTCCATTTATATTCTTATGTACATAACATAATGTATGATCTCCAATAAGTGAAGGTGCATAAAGCCTTAATATTCTCATATCTAATATCCCTCAGCAGTCCATTCTCCGCTTCTTCCACCGCTTTTTTGAGTTAGACGGATGTCTTTTATTATCATTCCCTTGTCATGAGCCTTACATATATCATAAAAACAGAGAGCTGCAGTTGATACTCCGGTCAGAGCTTCCATTTCTACTCCAGTACTTTCATTGGCTTTAACTTCACATACAATGTGCAATGCTTTTTTCTCTGCATTTAAACTGCACTTAACATTTATTTTATCAAGCTTAATTGCATGGCAAAGCGGTATAATAGACGGTGTATTTTTAGCACCTATTATCCCAGCAATTTCTGAGATTGAAAAAGGATCTCCTTTCTTTACAGAACCGGAAAATACTGCAGTATAAACTGAATCTGGTAAAATAATCCATCCTTCAGCAGTAGCACTGCGTAATGTTTTTACTTTGCCACTTATATCCACTAACGTTGGGTGTCCCTGTTTATCGAAGTGAGTGTATTCAGACATTTTCTAACCTCCTATAGCGGACATATTACTGTCCCCTTTTTTTATATCTTTCCAGCATTTAGGCTTAGATTCCATATGATTTAATATTGCGATTTTTAATGCATCGCGGTCATTATTAGCAATGAGCTCTCTTAACGGCAAATCTTGGTCCGAAAAAAGACATTTTTTTAAGTAACCAGCAGACGTAACTCTCAATCTATTGCAACTGTTGCAAAAATGATCTGACACAGCAGCGATTATACCCACTTTTTGTCCTGTATCTGTATTTTTGTAATACTTGGCAGGACCATCAAATAGTGAGATTCCTTCAATTCTTTCCCATTCTCCATGCTTTTTTAATATAGAAAATATTTCTTTCGCTGATATGAATCCTTGTTTAGTCCAAAGTTTGTCATTAAGGGGCATCAACTCGATAAATCTTAGTAAAACACCCTCTTTTTTTGAGAAGTTTATTAGATCTAATACTTCGTTATCGTTGAAACCCTTTATCAATACAGTATTTAATTTTATATTTTCGATCCCTTGCCTTAAACTCTCTCTTATTCCGTCTAATACAAGGTTTAGACCATCTACTTTAGTTAAACTAATAAACTTTTGAGAGTCTAGAGTATCAAGGCTAATGTTTAAAGAATTTATCCTAGACTTTATTAATTGCTCCAAGTATTTTGTTAAAAGAAGGCCATTGGTTGTAAGAGCCATCTCCATGTCTGGAAATAGCTGTCTGGTCTGCATTAAAAACAAGCCCATCCCTTTTCTTACCAAAGGTTCGCCCCCGGTAAAGCGAATTTTTTTTACTCCAAGCTCTTTAAACACATTACACAATTGTAATATTTCTTCATATCTTAGAATATCTTCGTGAGCAGATAATTTTACTCCTTCCGGAGGCATACAATAAGTACAACGTAAATTACATCTATCTGTTACTGATATGCGAGCATATGTTATATAACGCCCATAACTATCTATTGTTCCGGCCATCTATAACCACCCATTTTTTCTACTTTTTTGCGCCATTCTTTATCCTCTAAACTTTTAAGAAGTGCAATTATACCAATGTGATTGAGGTACTTCTCAGGGATAACAAGCTCATACGGTTCTTCTGCCAACGGTATAAAATCGAGTTTTAATGCATCTGCCACAGCTTTGATTCCCAAGGTAGCATCTGCTAATCCGGAAAAGACCCTATTTGCTGCTTCCATATGTGTTGTACAGTGTTGGTCATATCCTTTTACCTCTGAAGGGTTTTTATGATGTTTTTTTAAATAATGGTCAAATAAAACTCTTGTTCCCGCTCCTGGTTGTCTATTTGAAAATACGAGGTCCTTATTAAAAAGATCTTCTATAGTCAAGATGTTCTTAGGATTCCCCGCTTGAACTATAATCCCCTGTGTTCTATAAAATACAAGTATTCTCTTCCACTTTTTGCCATTTGAAAAACGCCTTATAAAAATATCATTGTATGTACCGTCCGCCTCATTTAATAAATGAGCCGCAGCTAAGTGACATTCATCGCGACCAAGTGAGGCCAAGCCCCCCATACTTCCAACAGCTCTTGAAACAAATTCTCCGCCTCTTTCGTTTATAGGCGTTGCAAGAAGCTGGATTGCAGGATCGTCTGATCCTTGAAAGAGTATCCTTTTTTCTAAATCTACACTTCTAGTTAACCAAACTGAAATATCTGAACCTTTTTCATATTCCAATGCAGAGGAAGGAAGCAAGGCAATCCCGTCAGCATCTGCTAAAGAAGATAAAACACTGGCTCCTGACGTCAATACCCAGGCATAAACAATATTTTCCACAACTGCGAGTTTTACTCTCAACCATTCTTCTATTCCCGATTGAGATGAATAAGGAACAAGGAGTTTCGCATCTAGCGTTTCGTTTGAGCCTATTGCAATTTTGAATAACTGTTGCAAGTCAACACCTTGTGAGTAAAAATTGTTAAGTAGAGGAAAGACCAGCGACCAAAGAACCACTGCCGTTGACATTGGGAATCCCGGTAAACATATTACGGGTTTGTTTGATATTTTTGCTGCAATAGCAGGTCGTCCTGGTTTCATTCTGAGCCAGCGGAATAAGATTTCTCCCAAATTATCAAAAACTTCAAATGTATAATCTTTATTGCCCTTTGCAGAACCAGCACCTATTAATATAAGATCATAATCATTAACTAAGTCCATTATTTTATTTTGAAGAGTTTCTATGTCATCAGGTATTATCGAAGACACATCTATTTCATGTCCCCACTTTTTAAATGTTGCCTTTACAAATAATGAGTTACTTTCAACGACTGTTCCTAATCTAGGGGTTTTACTGCTTAGCCAATCTTTCGTTGAAACGATTTCGTTGCCTGTCGGAACAAAAATGATTTTTGGTTTTTTATATATAGTAATTTCTTCTATCCCCGCACATATGAAGAGAGATATAAGTGCGGGCGTAACAACATCATTTTTTCTAGCTATAATTTGACCAGCAATAACATCTTCGCCAAGAGGGCGCACGTTGGTTGAAGGTGTAAGTGCTTTGTAGACGAGTAAATCTTCTACTACTAAAGAGGAATCCTCAACCATTAGAACGGAATCTGCCCACAAAGGGATATTAGATCCTGTGTTAACCCAAAAATATTGATTTTTTTGCAGTTTTATAGGGGTTGCCCGGGTGGCACCTGTTGTTGACGATGAAATTAATGCATATCCGTCCATAGCTGAAGCAGGATAGTGAGGTACATTTCTTTTAGCCAGAACATCAGATGCAAGGGTTTGTCCTAAGGACATCTCAATTTCAACTTCACAAATTTCTGACTTGCCTAGTTTTTTGAAGTTTTCTTTTAATATTAAGTAGGCTTCTCTAATCGAAACATGTTCAGGATATTTTTTTACCATAACCATACCTCAACATAATCCCCCATACGGAGCGTTTCTCTATTTTCCGGTATTCTTATAAAACCATTTGAATCTGCAAGAATTGAAATATACCCCGATTTTCCGAGAAGAGGGATAACTTTCCCCATTTCATCAATTTTACAAGGTATGAATTCCTCCACACCACTTGTAGCAACAAGATCTTTAGAAAGCTGGAGATTTAACCTGTGTCCATATGTCTCTTTCTCTGCTCCAATCAACTTAAGCAATAGAGGCAAAACAACAACATATGCCACTGTTATACAGGAAAGAGGATGACCTGGCAAACTAATTACTAGTTTTTTATTTTTTAAAGAACCTCCTATTAGAGTGGGCTTACCAGGGGCAATATTGATTCCCCTAGTAATGAGCCCAGGATAGTCTAGAGAATTTAACACTTCAAAGGAATAATCTCTAATTCCGACAGATGAACCACCACTTAAAATTAATATATCGCAATTACTTAACTCTTCTTTTACCCTTCTATGTAGCTCTTCAAGTTTGTCAGATACTATCCCTTTATATTTAGCATCAAAACCATGCTGCTTTAAGATAGACACAATAGAATAGCTGTTCACATCTCTTATTTTCCCTTCTGGGAGGGGGCACGTCTTAACAGGAACCACTTCATCACCTGTACTCAATACAGTTATTGATAAGTTAAAAACTGAAATACTATTTATTCCGAGAGTTGCCATAATACCTATAGTAGAAGAGTTTATCAATTCTCCTCTTCCAAGCACTTTTTCACCTGAAGTAATATCCTCTCCTGCAACTATTATGTTATCTCCTGATTGAACACCTTTTCTTATCTCAACATATCCACTAATTTCTGACGTATTTTCTAACATAACGACCGTATCAGAACCTGCAGGCAATATACCACCGGTTGGGATAGGCGCTGCTTCCCCCATTCCGACCTCAAAAGATGGTGAATTTCCCATCTCAACTTCTTCTATTTTCTTCAAAAAGGATGGGGTGGCAGAAGTAGCAGAAAGCACATCTCTGCTTTGGACGGCAAAACCATCTCGTAAACTTCTGCTTTTAGATGGATATGAAGAGTCAGAATAAATAGAATTTGCTATTCGTTCCCCGGTTGAATCATTCAATTCCAGCGTTTTTATGTTGTCAAGCCACGGAAATTTAAGAGCTTCTGAAACGCGAAGTATGGTTTCTAGACGAGGAATAACTTTTTTTACAAAACCTGACATCTGTAATAACCTTTCAGCGATTGTTTCTCATTTATTTTATTGAAACGAGATATGTTGGATATCCCACGGCTTGTAATTTTGCTGCCAATTTTGAAGCGTTCTCTTTAGTCTCATGACCCATAACCCTTACTCTATAAAATGGTTGGCCGTCTTTTACAGAATCAACTATATAAACAGTATGTCCCTCTGTTTTAGCTTTATTATGAAGGGCTAAAGCACTTGCTTTAACTTTAAAACCACCTATTTGTACATCCCATCGCGGTTTTGTTTGACTGGTCACCTGACCAGTTCGCACCGGTGCTTTTATTTCCTGTTTTGGAGAGATTTTAGGTTGCGGCTTGGCTTTAGATTTAACAGGCGTTTTTTGAGGTTGCTCGATTTTTTTTATCTCTACCTGTTGCTCTGGCACCAAAGGAACATCCTCTCTAATAGAATCTTTATCTTCAATGTACTCGTTTTCTGTTCCTGTATCTACTGAAATTAAAGGATCGTCTGTATTTTTTTGTTCAATCGGTTCAAAAATTTGATTTTGAGTTGACTTCCCACTCAAATAAACGTCATTAGGATCCATAAAAAACAATTTCACACTAATAAAGAAAAGCGCAAATAACATAACTACTGCAAGCGGCAATATCAATTGGCCGAATGTTCTAATTGATTTTATTTCTTTGTGTTTTCTCGTTTTTCTTGAAACCATTTATATCTACTCCTTAAAAATGTCTACCAAAGAAGCGAAAGCTCTTCCATTGTATATTCTCTTGAAGATTTTTTTTCAAAAGGAACATTTTTCTCTATGGAATTAGACAGATTAACACTGTCTTTATAGCTAAACCAAGTTAAATTATATTCTTCAACTGCTTCTTTTGGACTTGTTAATCTCAGTTGAGGTGTTTTTTTGGTAATTTTTCTTAATTCACCAGATATCATTTTATATTTTTTTCTTATAGCGGAAGTTTCTATAAAAGGGTCATTCTCCCATAGAGTGCCTGGCTTCGGGACAAAAGGACCAACAGAAACAATTAATTTTTGACCGGTTTGCTCTATTATACTACGGCAAAGATCCGCAATAGCGGTAATATCTTCGTCAGACTCTCCGGGCAAGCCAATCATAAAATATAGTTTAACCTGAGTAATCCCGTTAGATGCGGCCATGCTTAACTTCTCAATGATAGTGTTATTAGTAAATTTTTTACCGCATGAAAAACGCAATAAATCTCGTCCTGTTTCTGGGGCAATGGTTATGCTGTGCCTATTGCCTTGTGCCAATGCCAGAACCATTTTCTCCGTAAGCCCGTCAATTCGTAGAGAGGCAAAGGAAATCCCTTTTTCTTTATACAGTAAATAATCCAACAGTTTGTTTAAATCAGGATAATCACTTGCTTCTGGGGTGACAAGCCCAATTTGATCGACATCTATTTTTGAAAGGACTTCGTCAAGCTGTTTTTTTATAACTTCAAAACTTCTAAATCGCATCTTTCCAAATGACCCTGGAAGGGTGCAATACTTACAACTTCGGGCACATCCTCTTTGCAACTCTACTAACAATGTCTTTCCAAATACGCTTTTTGGCGTAGTCCAAGTACTGCACATTGGATAATCCTCATTAACGGGCAATACTTTATTTAGGACTCTTTTTTTTATAACCTTGCCATTTTGAATATGAATAGGCGGTACAAGCAGAGAATCACACTCACCAAGTTCTTCCCATAACTGTTCTCGATCAAAGTGAGAAATATAACGCCTAAAACAAGCTGTCAAAAAATCAAGAATATCCAACCCATCTCCCAAAACTATAAAATCGCAAACTCCAGATAAAAGAAGTGGGTTTATATATGTAATTGCTCCTCCAGCCCCTATTACTGGGAAGCTTCTCTTTTTCCTGTCTTGGCAAGAGAGAGGGATCCCCGCCGTTTTTAACCAATTAAAATACGAAACTACACCCAGCTCATATGAAACTCCAGCAGTTATAATAGGAAATCTCTCAAGCAAAGTATCGCTGTCAACAGAGCGAAATGGTGTTGGATATTCAAAAAATCTTTCTACTGCTACCCCTTTTTCACGAAGCATTCGAAAAACAAAATGCATACCCAAATTAGAAGATCCTATTGAATAATCAGCGGGATAAAACAATGCCCAAGGGAGATCTCCGCCTTTGGGCAATTCTGTTGTAAATATTTCTTCTCTTCTATATTCTTCCCAGCTTTGCCAGGCAGTTACCTTTTTATTTTTTTGGTGGTCTCCAAAAAATTTACTCAGAGTGATTCTTCTTTCTTAAGAGGGAAGGTGCATCGAAAGAATTCTCTAGCGTTCCGCTGAGATTAAACAAGTCATCTTCTGCTGAAGCCTGAATAGGCTGTGGTTTTGTTATTTCTTTCCCCTTTATTTCGCTCTCTTCCTCAGGAACCTCAAGCTTTACATTTTGATTAGTAACATCTTGATACAACCCCAATTGCTTGTTATTAGAACCTACTCTTGCAGTTTGTTGTGCATCATGAGCCTTTGTAACATCTATGCCCGTATTTATTTTACTTGCTGAATATAAATTCAAATTCTTCACAGCTGATACGTCTAGGTTCTTTCTTGCTTCAGAAATAACGGAATGAGCAGGGCTTCTTTTCGTACTTTGAACATTTGAAGAAATCTGCTGTGTTTCGTCAAAACCTGCAGCGATAACTGTTATTTGTATTGAATCATCCATATCAGGATCAAAAACATGCCCCCAAATAATAAAAGCTTCTTCGTCTGCTGCTTCAGTTATTATCCTTGTTGCTACATCTATTTCATGTATTCCAACATTAGCTCCACCAGTTATATTAAACAAGATTCCTTTTGCCCCTGATATTTTCGTGTCCATTAGAGGATTATTTATTGCATTGTATGCTGCCGTCGCAGCTCGCTTTTCTCCATATCCCTCTCCTATGCCCATTATTGCAGATCCGGCATTAGACATAATTGTCTTTACATCTGCGAAGTCAACGTTAACCAGCCCAGGGCGTAATATTAAATCAGTTACACCTTGCACAGCTTGGTGTAAAACTCCATCAGCAAGCTTAAAGGCATCATTTATTGTCGTTTTGTTATCTGTTCTTGAAAGTAATTTGTCATTAGGAATAACTATGAGTGCATCTACATTGCCTTTTAATTCTTTTACCCCGTTACTGGCCTGCAAAACACGGCGTTTCCCCTCAAAGGTAAAAGGCAACGTAACTACAGCGACTACAAGAGCTCCAGATTCTTTGGCTATAGATGCTATTACTGGAGCGGCTCCGGTTCCTGTTCCTCCACCCATCCCTGCGGCAATAAACACCATATCTGCACCTTCAACCGAAGCGCGAATCTCTTCCCGTGACTCTAAAGCTGATTTACAACCAATTTCAGGATCCGAACCTGCGCCCAGCCCCTTTGTTAGCTCTTTCCCTAGTATCATCTGAGTTGAAGCTTCAGAAAGCTCTAAATGAGCCATATCTGTGTTGGCTGCGATGAACTCAACCCCTAGCACACCACCTCTTATGATGTGATTTAAGGCGTTATTGCCTGCTCCTCCAACCCCTATTACTTTTATAACTTCTCTTGTTAGTGTGCTTGATTTATCTAGCTGAAATATTTCGGATACTTCATTCATTAAATTTTCCCCTTCCTAAAAATCAGAAATTAAAATAGCTCACTAAACATCTTTTTAATTCCTTGAATTAGATCGAATAAATCTCCTTCTCTTTTATCCCCCAAAGGTTTTTTATTGTTCCTAATTTTAATTAATGGTTCGGGGACCAAGGTTCTTCCGTCCATATTTTCAGGTATATTTTTTATTGAAAGTGAATTATCCAAATATTTAAATGGATCTCTTTCCCTTTCCAGAATGTATCTTATTATTCCGGCAGCTGAAGAGTACTCTTGAGTGTTGCGTCCAGGTGGCATGCGAGTTTCATCAACGGGAAGAGAAACTCTTGTAGGCAAGTCCATTAAATCTAATAAAAACCCATCTATACCCTCTGTTTTAGAAACACCCCCTGTTAAAATAATTCCAGCAGGGAGCATCGCTACATCGGCACATTTTATCTCTGGTCTCACTAAAATATCAAATAACTCTTCCAATCTACATTTTATAATTTCGTATAAATCAATTTTAGCAACAGAATAATCTCTATCGTTAGAAACGAAATCTACAGTCTCTTCATTATCTTCTGGAGGGGCTAATATGGATATCTCTTTTTTTATTTCTTCAGCTTTGTTCAATGGTAGCTTCAAAACACTTCCAACATCATTAGAAATATGATCCCCACCAATGGAAACAACCCCAAGATGTTTCGGACGGCCGTTTGAATACACAGCCACAGAAGTGGTTCCACCACCTATATCTATGACAACGGCACCAGCTAAAGACTCCTCCGGAGATAGTACTCCCAAGGCTGATGAAAGTGGCTTTAACACTAAACCAATTACATCAAGTCCTGCTTTATCAACACAATTCATTATATTTTGTATCGTTGAAGAGGGGACTATTACAGATTGAAGCTGTATATCAAGCCGCATCGCAGTCATCCCTAAAGGATCATCTATCCCTGCATTGCCATCAAGCGAATATTCAACAGGAATAGTGTGGAGTATACTTTGATTGGCAGGCACAGCTACATCTGCTTGCGCCGCTTCAATTACTCTTTCTATGTCTAGGCTCATAACCGGCCTTGCAACTCTCCCTAGAGAAACCATTCCTTTTGAACGGATATTTGTTACTTCACCGCCACCAAAAGAAACAGTCACCTCTTTTATTTCTTGACCGACCATATTTTGTGCATCACTTACTGCTTGTTTTACAGAACGAACAGCTTGATCTAGGTTTACAATCATGCCTTTTCTAATTCCGCTTGAAGGAGCTTGTCCAACCCCTATTATCTGAGCTCCATCGCCATTTATATCTCTTTCTGCGACAACTACTGTTATCTTACTTGTACCTAAATCAAGTCCAACAATAAGCTCGGGCTCAGTCTCTCCGATATAGCGCGAGGCTTTTCTGAACATGCACATAGCCCCCTCTTTCTATATTATATTTATTCTATTTATTGTACCTTATTTTGTATTAAAATTTTACCTTTGTAAGTTGTATCTATAAAAATATTATTAGGTATTTCATTCATGTTTGGGTATATTTTTTTAATTGCCAGAAGCGGCTCATTCCAATCCTTAGGGTCATCTAAAAATAATATACTCAATCCCTTTGATTTTTGCTCATTAAAAAACAATTCAACAACTTGAGTATCGCCTTTGACTTTAGCTTGTATGAAATTTACAGAATCCAACAAACCGTGTTCCCTAATGTTGCTATACCACTCTTCTATCCTATCTATAGGTAAGTTTGTATCCATAACATTACCCTTTTTATTGGACAAATCAACCGGCAACTTTCTGTCACTGCTCCAAGATAATATTGGGAGATCGTTTATATCACTCTTAATAATTTTTTTATTTTCTTCTAGTGTTGTTAGCCAAACTCTACTGTCTTCAGAAACATACCAATACTTCCCACCCCAATACATTCTAAATAGGGGTTTTAATGGAGAACACTTAGCTCTGAATTTCCCCCATCCTTCCAGAAAAATATTCAGTTTTATTGGGAAATAATTACATATATGTTCTTGGTGTTTATGACTCCTCATCCAATATAAAGGCCATATTTTCTCTTCCAGAGAACTTAAGCTCCCCCACACAACACCTTCTGACAAAAGGCCTTGTGGCTCTATCGTTATATTATATACTCTAAATATAGCATAACGAGACTCTGCGGCCGCTAACGCACCGGAGAAGAGTGCAAAACATATCAAAAATATTTTTATTCTCTTAATAGATCTTCTTCTGAAAGTCGCCAAAGAATTGGATTTCATATTCCAGATTAACTCCATACTTCGCGTATACTCTGCTTCTGCATAATTCGCTCAAATTAAATATGTCTGAAGAAGAGGCTCTTCCAGTATTCTCTATAAAATTGGCATGAGAAGAAGACACTATTGCATCTCCACAACGCAAACCCTTGCAACCTGAATTTTCAAGCAAGCTTCCTGCAAAATGTCCTTCCGGATTTTTAAAAACACATCCCGCAGTTTTTTTACCTAGAGGTTGTCCTTTTTTGGAATATGAATACTCTTTTATTTTTTTAAATATTGTATCTTTAGATACCTCTTTTAATAGAAAAGAACACTTTGTTATCATAAACGTACTGTTGTTAAACGGGTTTTTTCTATATTGCCAATTAAGGTCTTCAGCACTCCAAACACGAATACTCCCATCTTTTTCTATAGTTTCTATTTCTGATACCACGTTTTTTAATCCTTCATTTCCAGCGCCTGCATTACCCCACAAGGCTCCTCCTACCGTTCCTGGAATACCAGTAAAAAACTCTAACCCTGTCAAGTTTTTATTAATAGCAAAAGTTAGTAGGTCTTTTGTAGTGAAACCACTTTCTACACTCACTCTAATTTTTTTTTCAAAATTATCGTCATTTACTGCTATATTACTAAGCGAAGATGTATGAAATACTGTCGCATCAAGAAGACCTTCAACAATAAGAACATTTGAGCCTCCTCCAAGCACATATATATCTTTTTTGTCATTTTTTGCACAGAGATATTCTTTAGCAGCTTCTTTAATTGTGCTAGGAACAAGCAATTTTGCACAAAATCCACCTACTTGCCAAGTATTAAGACTTCTTAAATTAAAATTATTTGAGAGCGTCATTTTTACCTGTTGCACTAAGTAAGTTTTTATATATATATTTCCCTAGGCTCCCTACACTTCCGGCCCCTATAGTTAAAATAAGGTCTCCTTGGCGTGCGTCCTTACATACAGACTGTACAAGCTCATCAAAGTTCCCTGATAATTCATAATGTGCTTTATTATCATCTGTTGCCGCATCAAATATTAACTTAGAGGTAATTCCTTTTATAGGAAGTTCATCTGAAGAGTAAACTGGCAATATAAAAGCTTTATCAGCTAAAGAAAGGACATCTGCAAATTCTTTATATAGTGCAGCCGTGCGACTAAATCTATGCGGCTGAAATATGGCAACTAATCTACGATCTGGATAAATTTCACGCACTGTATGTAGTGTCGCACGAATTTCACTTGGATGGTGTCCATAATCATCATATATTAAAATATTTCCTATTTCTCCTGTCTTTTGAAGCCTGCGTTTTGCACCGCTAAAATTGACAAGAGCGGATTTAACATCTTCTATTGCTATTCCCATCTCGTGAGAGGCCGCACATGCAGCCAATGAATTAAGGACATTATGCTCACCTGATACTGCTAAAGACAAACGCTCTATTTTTTTGCCTTTATAATTCAAGGTATATGATACTCCTCCACCTAATCTATGCTGTACTTCAGTTGCACCCCAATCCCACCCGGTGCCCCAACCATATGTAATGATATCCTTTTTATCAAATTTATATTCTGATAACAAATTAGCTATTCCTGAATCTTCCATACACAAAATCATTTTTCCATTTTCTTTTCTATTCAAAAGGAACTCATAGAATGCATCTGTTACTGATTTAAAGGTGATATAATAATCTCTGTGGTCCCAATCAATATTTGTTACCACAGCAATCTCTGGATGAAAATAAGTAAAGGAACGATCACTTTCATCAAGCTCTGCCACCATATAGTCGCTCTTTCCAAGTTTCGCATTGGTGCCTATGTCTGCGAGTTCCCCCCCGATTGCAATTGTGGAGTCAACTCCTGCACTCTCAGCTATCATAGAAATCATAGAAGATGTAGTTGTCTTCCCATGTGTGCCACCTATTCCGACTCCTTTGCGCGCATTAAAAATTAAACTTAGAACTTCGGCCCTGCACGCCATAGTAATTTCCTGTTGCCAAGCTTTAAGGATTTCAGGGTGATCTATAGGAATTGCACTAGAATAAACCAATATATCAGGTTGGTATTCGTCTATATGATTTAAATTGTGTTCCATTGAAATTGATATTTTTCTATCTATAAGTCGTTTCATATAGCTTGTTTGGATAATATCACAACCTGAAACTATGGCTCCTATTTGATCCAATAGGATGGCCAGCCCACTCATTCCAGCCCCACCAATTCCCATTAAATGTATTCTTTTTGATTTAAGATTTATGTTCCTGTCCAGAACCAAAGAAAGCACTCCTTTCAATCTTAAGAGAAAGTGCAAGCCAAAAACTTTCACAAGTCCTATTTGCACTATTATATAACCTTATATTATTCTTTACTGACGGGTCTTGATATATTTTATAAACTTTAGCAAGCTTGTTTTCAAAATCTGTTAGATTCCTTTTTTCATCCCAAATGACAGCGGCATTCTCAGCTGTAAAAATACTTGCATTACTGAACTGGTGATCATCTGATGCTTCTCTCCAAGGTACAACAACAGACGGTATCCCTAATGAACCTAACTCTGCAAGAGTTGAAGCTCCTCCACGTGCCACTGCTATATCAGCAAGTGAATACAATAATGACGCATCCCAAACGTGAGGAAGTAAAAAAACATTGTTTTGTATTTTTTCCGGCTTATCAGACACTCCGGGTAAGACAAAAATCCATTTTTTGTATTTTTCTTTTTTTGCCATCTTTGAAATTTTGTCTTTTATAGATACACTGCCTAAGGAACCAGTTAACCCAACAACTATAATCCCTTTTGGCAATCTTTCAAGAAAACCTAATTTCTTCCAAGCATCTTTCCTGTCATACTTCTTGAAGGTTCTAACAGGGACTCCTATCGGTGTAAAAGTCCCGTTTTTTAAAGGATTGCATTCCTCCCAACCAGTAAATATATCAATTTTCATAATTCTCGCAACCCTTGTGCTCTTACCTGCATAAGCATTTTGTTCATGTATAACAATAGGAATTTTATTGAATTTACAAAGCAACATAAATGGAACAGAAATATAGCCTGCAAAAAGTATACAGATAACCGGATCCAATTCCCGTAAAATTCGCTGCGCTCTAAAAAAACTTATAAAAAACGTTAAAAAACGATGGATTTTTTGTGATATATTTGCACCCGAGAAGGGAGAGCCCTCTATCGGCAAAACTCGTGGCTCAATATTGACAGATTTATATATCTCATGCTCTATCAGTCTCGCACCACAAACATAATTTACATTAAATTCCTTTTTATTAGTCTCTATCCAGCTCCCAAAAGATATGGCAGGCCATATATGTCCTCCGGTGCCTCCAGCCACAAGCAAAATATTCTTTTTCATAGAGGGGCAACCTCCAAACTACTCTCTCTCTCAAGTCTCATTAAAATACCCACTCTTGCCCACATGGTTAATAATGATGTTCCACCATAGCTAACAAAGGGAAGGGGCATACCTGTCATTGGTGAAAATTTTGTTACACCTGCAATATTTATAAAAAGAGGTAATATAACTGTAAGGGCTATCCCCCACGTTAACGATGCATTAAATTCTGAGTGCACCTTGTAATATATTCTTCGTACTCGAGAAATCCAAAAGGCAAATAATCCTAAAACACCTAAAGTGCCAATAAGACCAAGTTCTTCTCCTATTGCCGCGTAAATAAAATCAGTATACGCAGCAGGTAAGTAGTTTAACTTTTGATATCCATGTCCTAAGCCCGAACCCCAGAATCCACCATTTGCAAAAGCTATTAGCCCTTGAATCGCTTGAAATCCTGTTTTTAATGGATCAGCCCATGGATCAATAAAAGCTAACACCCGGCGCATTCTATATACCTTACCGAAAACAAGACTAGGGACTGCTACACCCGCAATCACACCCCCAGCAAAAATGGGGTATTTCCAACCCACTCTTTCTACATACATGCCCATACAAATCAAAAATAAAAGCATAGCACTCCCAAAATCAGGTTGAAAGAGAAGTGGTAAAACGGCAAAAAACATTAATATACAGGTTGAGATGAAAGCCTTTAATGGGTCTTTGCTTGTTCGAGTTTGTATTTTAGCTAAATGTAAAGCCATTGCGAGACATAATAACTCACCGGGCTGAAAAGAAATCCCCATACCCGGAATTTGTATCCACCTACGTGCTCCACCCACAGCTGTAGCTGTACCAAAAAAAAGAGGCACCCATGACATTATCCATGTCGTTATTAAAATAAATCCACTAGTCTTATACCAAAATTTTAGAGGAAACAAATATACTATCAACATGGATATAACTGCTAAAAAAAACCACTGTAATTGTTTCATTCCCATTTGAAAAGGAGTGCCTGTAGAAGCAAAAGATGTGGTACTAGTTGTAGAAGTAATCATAAGAATTCCAATCCCTGTCAAAATAAAAGGAATGACCCATAAAAAAGGAGTTACTCTGAAATTATCCGATATGTTTTGGGATCTCACATCTTCCACTTTAACTTTCTTCTCTTTCTATAATTTTTTTAACTTGTTCACAAAAATCTTTTCCCCTAGCTTTATAATCCGCATACATATCCCAACTTGTACAAGCCGGAGAAAGAAGAACAATATCACCAGATGTGGCTTTTGAGTATGCAACTTCTACTGCTTCTTGCATTGTGTTTACTACAGAATATGCTTTAAATCCAACTCCATCCAAAGCTCCAGCAATATTTTCTTTCTCCGAGCCAATCAAAACAGCATATTTTGTATAGCTCGTAACAGCTTCTGCCAGTGGAATGTAGGATTCACCCTTTCCCTGTCCTCCTAATATGACGACTTTAGTCCCGTTTAATGCAGTTAACGCTGTGATAGTTGCGGCAACATTAGTTCCTTTGGAATCATCTACAAAAGTAATTGAATTTACTTCTCCGACATAAGAACAACGATGTTGTGGTGGAGTATAAAGCGAGATAACCTTTTCGGGAACTGCTATGTTATATAACTCAAGCAAAGACAGGGCCATAGCTAAGTTCGTCAAATTATGTGCGCCAAGCAATTTTATATTTCCAAATTCAAATAATCTTCTTAACCTATTCCTTTTTAAGTCGCACAACCAAGCAGCACGTTCCTCATTGTCTAAAAAGATACCAGTAATATTTTTTTCTTTAACATCCCATGAGAGAGGAATACAATCCAACCCATCTTTTATATTCAATATCTTCATATCATCACTTTGGCAAATAAGAACACCTGATTTATCTATATAATTTATTAATTTAGCTTTCGATGCGATATAATTCTCATATGATCCGTGCCAATCTATATGATCGGGAGCTATATTGGTAATAATAGCGGAATCACAATGAAATTTTTTTGACCAATGCAACTGAAAACTGCTGAGTTCTATTACAATAAAGCTATATTCATTCTCAGCAATCTCAGCAATAGGCTTGCCGATATTGCCGCATGTAGCTACATTGTGCCCCATTTTTTCTAAAAAATAACCTAACATAGAAACCACTGTTGTTTTGCCATTACTTCCTGTTACAGCTAGAATCTTCCCCGACAAAAATGGGTAAACAAAATCGATCTCTCCTGTAATTATTATTCCTAGACGACTTGCTATTTTGAGCATTTCATTCTGCGGCGAAATTCCGGAACTAACCACTATCTCACTATAACTTAACAACTTATCTGTGTTTCCATTTTCTTCCCAAGTAATTCCCTGTGAAATAAATAACTCTTTTTGCTCCATTTTTATCTCACTTGAATCAGAAACGAATACTTTTGCCCCACATTTTTTTGCCAGGACAGCCAATGCAGCACCACTTACACCGGCTCCAATTATTGCTATGTTTTTATCCTTTAAACAATCCTTTTTAATCATTAACCTATACCTCTATGCCGTCTAAAGTAAGGATATTAGATAATCTAGAGCAAAGAAACAAGCTAACATCCCTATTATATGTATTATCCAAAACCGTATGACAATCTGCGTTTCCTTCCACCCCAGCAATTCAAAATGATGATGAATTGGGCTCATTAAAAATATTTTTTTATTGAAACATCTGATGGATATTATTTGAATCGCAACAGACAATATTTCTGTTCCAAACAGGAAACCGAAAGGAATTATAACTATAAAAACTCCAGAACAAAGCGATAGAGAAAAAAGGAGGCCTGCTAAAAAATGTGAGCCAACATCCCCCATAAAAACCTCTGCCGGATTAAAGTTTTGCCAAAGGAATCCCAACAAAATTCCAAAAGTTGTGATTAGAATCCACAATAATACGGGGTCATTACCAAAAAAACCTATTGCACCGGCCAAAGAAAGCAACATACATCCCGTAGCTAATCCGTCAAGTCCATCTGTAACATTAACCGCATTTTGAAACCCTACTCCAACAAATGTCACAAGCAATACTGAAGGTATAGTTGGTAAAACGCGACCAGGCAACAATTCAAGCCCATCAGGCAACACCCATATGACCCAAGGAAGGGTAACTGTTATTTGTAATATTAGTTTTTGTATACTTCTTAACCCATCACTTGAGTGTTTAACGTATTTTATCCAATCATCAATAAACCCAACTGAAGCGGACAAAACAGTATAAATCGCTATTTTATAAGTTATATTGTTCGGCTCTATAGCTTTAATAAAATACAAACATGCAATTGATATTAAGAATATAGGTATAAACACTAAGCCACCCATAGTGGGTGTTCCCAGCTTAGTCTTTTCGTGCCAAGAGGGTCCATATAATTTAACTTGCTGTTTTATTTTGAGGTGATTCATCTTTGATATCCATATTTTTTGAAAAATAATCTCCGCCAAGAAACAGGAAAGAAATAATAATAAAAACATCAACATACCTATCACCCCTCTAGCTCTTTAACTATTTTTGCTAATCCATAAGAATTTGAACCTTTTACCAAAATAAGACCTTGAGATATGTTTAAAAGCTTTACCTGTTCTAACATCTTTTCATATGTTTCAAAACATAGAACATTAGGATTTAAAGTGACATCAATTGCACCCCACTCTTTCCCCAACAAAAAAACTTTGTCAAAAGCATCTAATTTTTTTATTATATTATTATGATACTGAACAGATTCTTTACCAAGCTCTTTCATTCCAGCAAGAACTGCATATGATTTAAACTCGTAATTTTCTCTAAGATTAGCGATATTATCTAGCGCAGCCTCCATTGAACATGGGTTGGCATTGTACGATTCATCTATCAGCCAAGTTTCGTCGTTAATTTTATGCAAAACCCCTCTACCTTCAATAGCACGTGATTTCTTTAGTGAATTTCTTAGTTGTTCCTCACTGACATCATATAGACTCCCCACTGATACTGCATAGCCTATATTATAAGCATGCTGTAAACCGAAAAGGGACGAAACAAAAGCAAGACTTTTTTCTCCTTCTAGAAACTCTACATATAATGAGGATAAGCTGTCTTTAAGAACCATTTTAGCTTTCACTATTTTTAGTGATGCATCAGCTGCATATCCCACAGAAATAACATTGCCTTCATAACAACTACGTATGTTTTTTTTGAGAAGCTGATTATCTCCATTTATTATTACATTTTTAATATTAGTTGAAGAGCATATTTCGAGTTTTGCTTTTAGTACTCCCTCTATACTCTCAAGCTCTTCCAAATGTGCGGCCGCAACTGAAGTGATTATCGCCGTATCTGGTGAGAAAAAATCAGCCATTTCTGATATTTCCCCCGGTCTATTTGTACCAAATTCAAGTACTAAGATCTCTGTATCAGGAAGCATTGAAAGCACTGTCAGACTAGAACCAATAATTGTATTGAAACTCTTTATTGCTCCATGAACCCTATATTTCTCTCGTAGTACGGATACAACCAACTCCCTCGTTGTTGTTTTACCGACACTTCCTGTAATGGCAATAACTTGAGGAGTCGTTTTTTTAAGATAGGCTTGTGCCAGTGTAGCCAAAGCTTTGTTTGTATCTTCTACAACTATAAATGTAATCTCATTAAAAAATGGCTGATTTATATCTAGTTTCTCTATTTCTCTTGCATCTATCAGCAACAACTTTGCACCCCTGCTTACAACATCTCTTATAAACATATGGCCATCTACGCAGGATCCCTTTATAGCAACAAATGCATCATTAGGTTTTATTTCTCGGCTGTCACTTTTCCAAATTCTATTTATTTTAATATCAGGACCGAAAAACACTCCTCCACAAATTAACGCTGCTTCGGAAGCTTTTATATAACTCATAAGTGCACCTCTACCTTGTTTTTCAAACACCAGTTAAATAGAACGTCCTTGTCTAATAGTGGAACCGGCCCTTCCTTACGGATTTGATAACGCTCGGGACCTCTGCCGGCAAGCAATAAAATATCATTTTCCGTCAATCTCTTTAAACCACTTTCTATTGCCTCTTTTCTGTCAACAGACAAATCATAATTACTGTTATATTTTTTTACTCCCTTTTCAATTTCAGAAATGATACATTCAGGATCTTCACTTCTCGGGTTATCCGAAGTAATGATAAGTTTATCTGCTAATTTCCCGGCAACTTCTCCCATTATAGGTCTTTTATCCCTATCTCTATCTCCTCCTGCACCAAATACTATATGCAGTTCTCCTTTGCATACTAATCTTAGAGTTGATAAAACCTTCTCTAAACTATCCGGACTATGAGCAAAGTCAATCACGCAGGCACCCTTATTCTTCAACTTATACCTTTCCAATCTACCCGGAATCTGTTCGATTTTTGAAAGCCCCTCAAGTGCAGAGACAAGTCTCACATTTAATGTCGAGGCAATCGCCAAAGCTTCAAGAGCATTGTGCACGTTATAATCTCCTAAAATTGGAAGTTTAAGTGAAAGATTTTTTTTGCTGCCTTTGACTTTAATTTTAACCTTCATCCCATCAATAGACATTTCTTCGATAAAAGCGTAAAAATCAACATTCTTTTCTTTTGTGCCAAAAGTAACAACATGGGTTCCATATTCATTAATTAATCTTTTGCCATATTGGTCATCGATGTTAATTATGGATTTCCAATCTTTTTTTACATAGCAATCAAAGAGTTTTTTCTTAGCTAAAAAATACTGCTCCATATTTTTATGGTAATCCAGGTGATCTTCTGTTAAATTACTAAATCCTATCCTATCGAAGTACGTTCCCTCAATTCTTCCCTGTTCTATGGCATGTGAAGAAGCCTCCATAATGCAAACATCACAATTATTTTCTGCCATTCTTGACAGCCAATATTGCAAATCAGAACCTTCAGGCGTAGTATGGATGGCTTCCACTGTATTCTCACCATCATCATAATATACCGTTCCAAGCGATCCTGTTTTTATTCCGTTATTTTCTAGAATGGATTTAAGCATGAAGGCTGTGGTTGTTTTGCCATTGGTGCCAGTTAATCCAACCATTGTTAATTTTCTTGTGGGATGTCCATACAACAAGGATGCGACTCTCCCCATATTCCTTCTTATATCTTCACAAATTATCTGAGGAACATCTAAGTCTAGACGTTTTTCACAAAGAAAAGCTTTAGCACCGGAGATCATTGCTGTACGAGCAAAATCATGACCATCAAAATTTTCGCCTTTTACGCAAGCGAACATATCTCCTTCTTGTACATTCCTACTGTCAGAGACGATTCTTTTTATCTCAACATCTTCACAATGAGCATAACTGGGTGGGTATAAGTTTATACTTAATGAATTTTCATCGATTAAGCATAGGAGCTCTTTTAAATTCATTTTATACTCCCCCCTTGTTATTATTTATAGTGAAGGCATTAGTTGTATAACATCTTCTGCTATTGATTTAAAGACAGGAGCAGCTATCTGTCCTCCGTAAAACTTACTACCTTTAGGTTCGCCCAATGTGATTAACATTACATATTTAGGTTTGTCAGCAGGCCAAAAACCAACAAAAGAGGCAACTCGAAGTCCTTTGACATACTCTCCTGAAGAAGCGACTTGCGCTGTTCCTGTCTTACCAGCTATGGATACAAGATCAGACTTAGCCAATAATCCTCCGCCTTCATCTACAACTTTTTTCATTGCGGCACATAAAAAATCAGCTGTTTTCTTCGACACAGATTGATAGCGAGTTTTCCTGGCACCTTTATGTATAACCACTCCGTGGCTATCTTTTACCTCTGAGATAATATAAGGTTTTAAAAGATATCCGCCATTCACTATGCTTGCAACAGCCATAACTTCCTGTAATGGCGTCACTGCTATCCCTTGACCTATAAATACATTTGCGGCCGAACTGCCAAGCCACTCTTCTGGCTGTCTGATAAGTCCATTTTCTTCTCCGCTCATCTCAATTCCTGTTTTTTCTCCAAAACCAAACTGTTTAAGCATTCCATATGCTTTATGTCTTGGGACACTTCCAGACATTATTGACATGGCGATATTACACGAATTCATTAAAACTTGAGTGAGATTTTGAACACCATGCGCTTTCCTATTTACATCGTTAATAACTGTATCTGCTATGACAATACTTCCGTTACAACGATATCTGCTACTTTGGTCAGCAGTACCACAATCCATTGCTATAGACATAGTTATAGGCTTGAAAATTGAACCAGGTTCATAAACTCTCCCGATTACATTGTTTCTGGTAGCCTCTTTGTTGTCTAATAATAAACCTCTATTATTTGCATCAAGAGTTGGGTAACTAGCTAGTGCTATAACCTCGCCCGACCAAGGATCAACACAGACTGCTGCACCCCAAGAAGCCTTAACTCCCTTAGCCGCTTCATCAAGTCGCCATTCTACAATTTGTTGTATCTTTGAATCTATAGTAAGTTTTATTGACCCACAAGTATCTTTTGTCTCTTGATTCTCCCCCACTACACCCTTCAGGCCTCCCTGAGAACCTCTGGTTAAGAATCGTGTCCTTGGCGGAGAGAATAGAATGTGATTCCAAGCTAATTCTACTCCCGCTTGTCCATAATCATCTATGTCACAAAATCCTAATATGTGGAATGCTAAAGGGCCGTGGGGATACACTCTTTTTTTCTCAGTAAGAGTGTAAAGACCCGGAATTTTCTTGTTAGCCAACTCACTCTTCTCTGACAGCAACACATTTCTTGCTACCCAATGAAATCTCCCGTTTAATGGTTTAGAGAATTTTTTTGAAACTTCCTTACCAAAAGAAGATTCTAAAACATCTGCACTCTTGGGATTCCAAAACTTTGGATCTATAAAAAAACTCGTGGCCGGTATTGAGACCGCAAGAGGAACATTATTTCTGTCTGTAATTTCACCTCTTGAGGCACTCACCGCCACGTTAGCCCAATACTGTTTTTGGGACTGATTGACAATTCTTTTATCTGGTTTAAGTTGAATCCAAGCTGTCGCCACAGCAAGCAATGCTATTACAAAGTAAACCAAAAACCATACAAGCTTCGAACGCTTACACTGTTCAGGCTGATCAACTCTAGTTTTTGGCATGCGCACTCTTTACGAAGGGATTTAGCCTTTCTATTAATCCTTCTTCTCTTACTACATTTGTTTTCGCACTAGCTACGGCTACCACATTCATGTCTATTTGTACTATTTGAGGATTCTCTCCATTTACCATGCCCAATTTTTCTCTGGCATAGCTATAAATCCTTGCCGGTGCTAATAGTTCGGCGTGCACTTGAGATAATTTTTGGTTTTTCTCCTGACATCTCTCAATGCTTGCAACAGTTTCTGAGATTCTATGATCAATATACAATCCATAGAGTCTGAGAGAGCCCAAGCAAATAGCAGAAACAAACACAAAGAAAAGACTTAAAAACAACAACTTAGAATGGGCTTCTTCATTAGTCTGTCGGTATTCTCTGTAGTACATTGTGAGCTCCACCTTTCTCCGCAAATTTTTTAAATATGCGTAATTTTGCACTCCTAGACTTATAATTTTGTTCAATCTCACTTTCAGTAGGCTTTATAACTTTTCTTGGCTCCTGCTTGCCTATACAGTCCTCTTCCCACTTCTTGAATCTGTGCTTAACCATTCTGTCTTCCAATGAATGATAAGAAATTACTAATATTTTCCCTTCCGGTGCTAATATTTTTAGTACTCCGTCTAAAGCTTCGTCCAAAGCTTTTATCTCGTCATTGACTACGATACGTAGTGCTTGAAAAATCTTTCTAGCAGGATGCCCTCCCATTTTTCTTTGTACTGGTGCTGGCAAAATTTCACGTATTAATTCAACAAGATCCCCTGTTGTTTCAAGTACTCCTCCACTTTCTCTGTGTCTTACTATCCCTCTTGCGATATGATATGCATTCGGGTCTTCCCCGTATAATCTGAAAATTTTGGTTAACTCGCCTATTGACCACTCATTTAATATTTTCCCCGCACTTGGAGAAGCTTCGCTCTTGTTTTCACTGTTCATTTTCATACTTAGCGGTCCATCATTTTGAAAAGAAAAACCTCTCTCTGCATTTGTTAACTGAATGTTTGAAACACCTAAATCAAAAAGCACTGCGTTCGCGCCATTCCAACCTTTTCTTTCAGCTAACTTTTCAATATTGCGGAAGTTGTCTGCTATTATTTCAAAACGACCTGTAAAGGGTAACAATCTTTCTGCTGCAATCTCTCTTGCATACGAATCTTGATCAAATCCAATAATTGTTGCTTTTTTACATTTCTTCAAAATTTCTATTGAATGTCCTGCTAATCCCAGTGTTGCATCTACAAAAACTCCTACCGAATCAGACGGCTCTAAAGCAGACAGAACTTCGTTAAGCATTACAGGAACATGTTCGTTCATAATTATTCCAGCTCTTCGGCCATGTCACTAAAATCAAATAAAACTTCTTTTCTATGCTCTTCCCATTTCTTTGTATCCCAAATTTCTATGTGGTCTTCTGCGCCTATAAACGTTATCTCTTGATCTGCATTAGCATATTCACGTAAAAGTAGGGGCAATAATATCCTTCCCGAAGCATCAATTTCCTGTTCTGTTGCCATTGATAAGAGCACTCTACGGAAATCACGCGTTTTTTTCTTAAAAGAGGACAAATCTTTTAATTTAAATAGCAACTCTTCCCAACGAGACAAAGGGTATAAAGCTATACAACGATCGATGCCTATAGTTGCAACGACAGAATTACCCAGCTCTCCTCTGAAACGTGCTGGAAGAACCGTTCTGCCCTTACTATCAACTTTGTGGTTATAGCTTCCCACTAGCATCACATTTTCGCCCACTTTCTACCACTTAGTCCCACTTTGCACCACAGTATATCCTTGATGCAAACAAATCAACACCTTACTTTTTATTGCTTTGAAATTTAATAGGACTTTATGCTCATTATGATGAAGAAGTCGGCTATAAGTAACTTTTTTATAACTTTAATTGCTATTGATAACTATTTGTATGTATACAAAATAAACATAGATTCCTTATTTTTTAAAGTTTATTTACAAAAAACAAGTGTGGTGACATTTGTCACCACACTTGTTTTAGGAGCGGTCAATAAGCCGGGTTCTGTAGGTTATACCTTCCAGCCATTTATCTAATCTTATTTTTACAAATAAGAATGAGCGGTTGTACCCGGAAGTCAGCGGGCCGCTTCAGCCTTCCCTATTCAACCTTGCTCCGGATGGGGTTTACCAAGCACGAATGTTACCACTCGTCTGGTGAGCTCTTACCTCACCTTTTCACCCTTGCCTTATTCAGGCGGTTTTCTTTTCTGTGGCACTTTCCCGAAGTTCACACTCGCCGGAATTTCTCCGGCATCCTGCCCTTTGGAGCCCGGACTTTCCTCCCGTGTAAAAACACCAGCGGCTGGATCTCGCACTCCCGATAAAATTATAACACAGCAGATGAAATGAGATCGTACAATCCTTTGCTTTGCGACTCCAGTTCCAGAATAGATTTATTTGTACTTATCTCTATTTAATTAATAACTCTTATAATAAAAACAAAAAAAGCAAGTTCGTAGAAAACTCTTCAAACTCGCTATATTTATATTCCCTGGAGAGGGGAACGGAATTCGAACCCGCGATCCCAACCTTGGTATGGTTTCATTGCTGTAAATGTTTTTCTCAGAACGAAAAACGGACAAGTTTGCAGCCGCTTTGGGCACCTGTAGCACTCACTCCACCTTGCTCCATTTTTGTAAAACCTGCAGGTCTGACCTAGGCTACTCTTCTTCGGCGCTTGCTCGCATTCGTCATCCCCGGGCGCGGGAAAAATCCGAAAATTGTGTCGTGACTTGGGGGCGCTTTAATACACTTTGATTATTTCATATCCATGTCTTTTTAATTCTGCCTGTATCTGACAGACGTGGTCGGCCCCGTTTGTTTCCACTGTGATCTCAAGCTGGACAAGTTTAAATCTGTCCATGACCTTTGACTGGTTGTGCTCCAACTTGATGACGTTTGCCTTTAGGTCTGCCAAAATTTTTGCGACATACAACAATTCCCCGGGTTTATCGGGAAGATTTACAGTGAAACAGAATTGTCTTCCCCGTAAAACAAGTGCTCTGTTGATAATTGCAGAGATTGTCGAAATGTCTATATTGCCACCGCTTATCACGCAGACCACATTTTTGCCTTCCGGGGCAAGTTTTTTCAACCCGGCAACTGAGAGAGCCCCGGCTCCTTCTGTTACCATCTTGTGCCTCTCCATAAGCAGCAATATTGCCTCTATAATGTCAAAATCTGAGACAGTGATTACTTCGTCTACAAACTCTTTTATCGCTTCAAAAGTCAGGTCTCCCGGCCTTTTTACCGCAACACCTTCCGCCATAGTATCGACTCTTTTGAGCTCTATGACCCGCTTTTCTTCCATGGATCTGGCTATACAACAACCTCCCTCAGGCTCAACCCCGATTATTTTTATAGACGGCTTTAGCATCTTTGCAACCATTCCTATACCGCTGATTAATCCGCCCCCTCCAATCGGGACAAGGATCTTGTCGACATCTTCTAGATCCGTTAGCACCTCAAGGGCCATCGTACCCTGCCCAAGCATTACATCAAAATCATCGAAAGGATGAACGAAAACATACCTGTGTTTCGCTTCTAGCTCACGCGCTTTGCGGCATGCGTCATCATAAGTGTCTCCGTGCAGAACTACCTGAACACCAAATTTTTTTGTAGCTTCGACCTTTATTATCGGTGTTGTCTCCGGCATAACGATCGTAGCTTTCACACCAAGTTTTTGGGCCGCGTAGCCAACACCCTGCGCATGGTTGCCCGCAGAGGCAGCTATTACACCTCTGCTTTTCTCTTCCTCACTGAGTTTGCTTATTTTGTAATAAGCCCCGCGAATTTTGAACGAGCCCGTCTCCTGAAAGTTCTCCGGTTTCAGAAAGACTCTGTTACCACATTCCTGGCTAAAAAATTCACTTTCGATCAACTCTGTCTTACGCAGTATTGGCTCAAGTGTTTTTTGTGCAATATAAATATCGTCACTAGACACTCCAGTGTTATTCAACTGAAATGTATTGTCCTGTTTTTGCATGTATTTTCCACCTTTCTAGGCCTGATAAGATCTCAGCTCTTCAATTTAATATTAAAAATGGTCCATTTTTATTGATTCTATTCCTGTCCATTTTTCGGTCACCTATATTTGTCCCATAAATGTCACTGTGGCGATCCCTATAGCAGTTACAGAAAGCCAGGTGATATTATTTACCTTACCAACTGCGTTTACCGAGGCTATTGCTGCCGTACCAAGTTCGTTTGTCTTAGTATTCATTATCAGATGAGCCATCGGTACTATGTGTCTTTTGTGTTATAAAAAAGTCGGACATAGGTCTTTTTGTGTAAGTCTCATCATCAATAATATGTTTGATGATTATATTATCATTAAAATTAAAAATTATTAGTTTCTAAAAAATAGAAATTAAAGCAATAATCTCGTATTTTTTATATTTTCTTCTTTCAAGATTCGCTGAACATTAAAGGACGAAGAACGGAAGCTATCACATACATATTTATACATTTGCTTTGCCGCAGCCGAACAATTGTCAACACCAACGGGAATGAAATAAATTCCAGGCTTCTTATCTATTCTGTTCAATACTAATCTCACCCTCGACTGGGCATATAAGTCCAAACATATTATTTTGTTTGATAATATTTACTCTTTCATTTTATAAAATGTCATATGCGTTATTATAACTGTCTCCTAGGCACTCATTGTAAGTTAGATATCATAAATAATCATAAACATACTATGTAATTCACTGCCAAAGACGTTATGTTGATATTTTAACGCTACAATATCGTTAATTATGTTTTCGTTTCCTTTTATGCAATTGTATTTTTTAGAGTTACCACCTTATGCACCAAACTATGTTTCAGTTCAATTAAAGCTACCGCATATTTGACATTTTTCTGTTTTTCTACACGCTTTAAGAGAGATGTTCCGCTGTCTTTTTTCGGTTCACCTTTGCTTCCTTTAATTCGTCTCCGAGAACCATTCAGTTCTTTACAATATTCAGTGTACAAAAAACGAATATCGGTAAACAACCCAAAAACACAACTCCCACATATAATACGTGTTTTTTAGTGAGGCTGTTTGCATGGAATTGTGATTTTAAAAATGAGATAAATAGAGAAGGTGAGTAAAATACAAATAAAATAAAAAAACGGTTTGCAAGTAAATCCTGCGAACCGTTGCTATCAATGGAGCGGAAGACGGGATTCGAACCCGCGACCCCAACCTTGGCAAGGTTGTGCTCTACCACTGAGCTACTTCCGCAGTTATTTTTTTAAAATAACTGGTGGCGGGACCCAGAATTGAACTGGGGACACACGGATTTTCAGTCCGTTGCTCTACCTACTGAGCTATCCCGCCATCACAGATCTTAAATGGCGGAATCGACGAGACTTGAACTCGCAACCTCCGGCGTGACAGGCCGGCGCTCTAACCAGTTGAGCTACGACTCCGCTTTAATCTGTGTCGTTGGTGGGCGGAATAGGTTTCGAACCTACGACCCCCTGCGTGTAAGGCAGGTGCTCTCCCGCTGAGCTATCCGCCCGCTTCGCAATCCGTACTCCAACAGCGACAACGATAGTCATTATAACGATTTTAAAAAACATGTCAACCATTTTATATCGCTATTTCTTCTAAAAGGATTAATTTAATCAGCATTAAGCTGTTTATCATACATTATTTCAGCCATTTCAGATATTGTTACAAGTTTTATCGGTAAATCTTCTTTTTTTTGACTAAGCTTTTCAAGAAATCCTACAGTTGCGGGCCTAAAATGACAAATAACAACAGCATTTCCATTTTTAAGAGTAATATTCACAATCTCATCAAATCTGTCTTTAATGACCTTTTCATCAGCAACACCATCAAGGAAACCTCTGTTGATAAACGTCCTTATTTTTGCTTCCTTTGCCAAATCAAATGCAATACTTTTTGAAGATGTCCTACTGTCGATAAACATTTTATTTCTAGATTTTATTTCCTTGATTATAGGCATCATAAGTCGTTTATTAGAAGTAGTCAGAGACCCCCTATGGTTATTTAATCCAATAGCATCCGGCATCACTTCAAACACTTTAGAGATACGCTCTCTAATCTCTCCCTCTCCCATACCTTCTCCAATACTTCCCGGAGGAGGAGTTTTATCAGATATTGCCTGCATAGGATAATGCACAAGAAAAGGGATATTGTTGTTATTTGCAATTTTTACAAAATCCTCAGAATTTCTCTCGTAAGGAATTATGGCCCATGTTAAGGGTATATTTAGTACTGCTAATCTCCTTGCAAAATCAACGTTGTATCCACCATCATCAACTATAATCGCAAGTATGTTTTTTTCTTCTATTTTATCTTTTTCTATAAATTTAGTCTCAGATTCTAACGTTTCTTCAGCTTCAAACTTTGCTTTCTCTTTATTAGTATTAATTTCCTCAACATATCTACTCAGATCTTCTCTTTTTTGCTGAGTTTTTATTACGCTAATTGCATCATTCATAATAAAATAAAAAACTTGAGGCTTGAATTTGTATAGTGCCAGAGAAACCATAAACATCGCCAACACAAACAGTGCTACAATTTTTAATAAAAAAAAGGATATTTGTTTTTTATTATTACGTCTATTGTGAATTTCCCTGCGACTTACCATTTTACTTGCCGTTTACTTTAGTTTTTAATACAGATAGAGCTTTTTGCAATTGTACATCTTCCTTCTTATTTTTCTTTGGCTCACCTGCTATTTTAATGTCAGGTTCTAACCCTTTTTGGTCAATTACAAAACCAGATGGCGTGTGATAACGGGCAATAGTTATATAAACTCCAGATTTATCAGGCAAATTAAAAAGTGTTTGAACTGATCCTTTACCAAAAGTTTTTGTTCCAACAATCGTTCCTCTCTTGTTGTCTTTTATTGTGCCGGCCAATATTTCAGATGCACTAGCACTTCCTTCGTTAACAAGCACCACAAGAGGAAGTGTTGTAGATTTACCTTTGTCTGCATAGATTGTTTCATTCGCCTTTTCAAAACGCCCTCTCATTCCAACAACGGGGCCTCCGTTCTGAAATTGTGATGCCACGTTAATACAAGTATCAAGTAGACCACCAGGATTATTGCGTAAGTCAAGCAATATGCCCTTCGCTTTTTTTGAATTTGCAAGTTTTATTGCTTCTTCCATCTCTTTGTCAGTCTTCATATTAAACTGATTGAGTTTTATATAAGCAATATCTTCTATCATTTCCGTACGTACAGATTTTATTTTTATTATTTCTCTGGTTATTGTAAAAGGAATTAAAGCATCTTTCCCCTTTCTCCTTACCCAGATTTTCACCTCTGTGTTGGCTGGACCTCTTAAAAGCTTAACTACTTCATCACTTGGCAAACCATAAACGTTTTTTTCATCCACTTTAATAATTTCATCAAGAGGTTTGACCCCTGCCTTGTCCGCAGGTGTATTTTCTATAGGTGCGATTACAGTAGTATGCCCATCTTTTGTTGTTATATATATGCCGAGACCACCATATTCACCCTCTATTTCAACCTGTTCATCTGCAAGTGCTTTTGGATCAACAAAACGAGTGAATGGGTCTCCCACCGAGGCTACCAATCCTTTTACTGCCCCATAGTACATTTTGTCATTATCAATTTTTCCAGCTTTATCGCCATCAATTTGATATGTTTCAAGAGCTATCTTTACTTTTTTAATAATTGCTAGCTGTTGAGAGGTAAATGGCAACCCCATCCCCCAATCAGAACTAACAGCTTGTGGAATAATATATAAAGAAACCGATATTAAAATACCAATAAATATTCCTATTAATATATCTCTTATTCTTTTACTCATTTTCTTCACAAACCTTCCATTTTCTTTTTACTGGAGATAACGCATTGGGTTCACTGCATTTCCGTTTACTCTAACTTCAAAATGAAGATGATTGCCTGTTGTGACCCCAGTAGAGCCTACTCTTCCTATTAGTGATCCCCTTGTAACCTTTGCATTCTCTTCGCATTCTATAGATGAAAGGTGAGCGTATACGGTAGTTAGGTTAGCACCGTGATCAATAATAATGACTTGTCCATAACCCCTCATCCAACCGGTATATAATATTTCTCCACTATCAGCAGCTACAACAGCTGTTCCATGTGGAGCTGCAATATCAAGCCCCGTATGGGTAATTTTGGTTTTAAAAACCGGATGAACTCGTGTGCCAAAAGTACTTGTTATTGTTCCTTGGGTTGGCATAGCCAAACGACCACCTCTGTAATATACAACTTCCTTCTTTTCCGGAAATCTTTTTTTATTTAAAGCTATTTTTTCTGCCAACAGCCTTTTTATTGTACTTTGTAACTCCGCTGAGGCTTTCATCAATTCCTTCTGCTCAGCCATAAATAGAGATTTATTTTTACGAACTTTCGCCAAAAGAGCATTTCTATCATTTGCAGCTCCATCAAGTTCTTTCTTTTTTGTGGCTAAAGACAGTCTTTCCTGTTCTCTTTTTTTATGTTCTGCCTCCAACTTCTCCTTTGCATCCGAGAGACGTTTTTTTTCTTCTTGTAGTTCATTTATTAGCTCTTTATCTTGATCTGCTATTTTTCCCAATAAATAACTTGTGTTAAGAGCTTCTTCCGCTCCCTGTGAAGATAAAAGCAAGTTAAATTCAGTAATACCTCCATATTTATAAATACTAACGAGTCGTTCTGACAGTAAAAACTGTGTACGCTTTATCTTATTGTCAGTTTCTACTATGTCATTTGTAAGTTGTGTTATATTATTACTTATTTTTTTTATATTAAGGCTTACTATATTAACTTTTTGTTGTGTAAGAGTTATTTTCTGACTAAGATCTTGTATCTGCCTAGAAACGCTCTTTTCTTGTGCTTGAGCTTGAGAAAGCTTTTTTTTAGTATCTGTAATTTGTTTCTGTATTTTTTGATATTCTAATTCTTGTTTTTTAATTTTTTCATCCAGATTACTTGTATCTGATGCATGTGTGACAGATACAACACAAAAAATTACAGATACAATTATCATTAAATATATTTGCTGTTTTAATCCTAACTCAACCTTGTTTTTTATCATTTTTCCCTCATCGTTCTTATAAAGGTTTTGAAGCCCTGCTCACAAAACTTTGTGCTGCAAACATACCAGATAAAAAACTTATAAGGCTGCCGCACGTTATGAGCATAAATGCGAGCTTAAAGATTAAAGTTTTAGACTCTATAAAAGGTAAAAAAGGCATCATGTCTTTTAAACCTGAAATAGCTGAATAATATGTCGCGCCAATCAATAAAGTTGATATTGCTGCTCCTGTAAATCCAAGTACAACAGCTTGAATTATAAATGGCATCATGACATAGGTTGGAGTTGCTCCTACTCTAAGCATAACGCTTATTTCGTTTTCTCTAGAATAGACAGATATTCTAATTGTATTAAACAACACTACACCGCTTGCAGCTATCGCCATAAACAATAAAATCCACGAAAATCTTTCAACAAAATTTGAAACTCTTGTTAGCTTCTCAGCTACCCGCCCGGCAAATACAACATCTTCTATCTCAGAAATTGCCACGAGCATTTTTGCCGTATCAGAAACTTGTGCAGCTTTACCCACTTTTATCTCAATACTGGCTGGAAGGGGATTCTCTCCCAGAAGGCTTACCGCTTTTGCTTGATCGCCTACTCTTGCACGCAATTTTTCCAGAGCCATTTCTTTTGTTATTATTTTAACCTCTTTTACTTCAGGCATTTTCTTTATTAGCTTTGCTATTTCTTCTATATCTGCCTTTGGAACAACATAAGCTGTTATAGTAAGCTGGTTCTCCATCATTACCACAATATTTTTAACGTTTAGAACAAAAAGTGTACTTATACCAACTACAAAAAAAACAGCCATAGCTGTAAAAATCGTCAAAAAGCTCATGCCTAAATGTCGGATTACAAGACGAAAACCATCCCTCAAAACATACTTAAAGAGCGACATTTGCTTCATAGCCTCCCTGTTTTTCATCACGTACAATTCTTCCCTTGTGAATCTCTACTACTCTATTTCTGTATGTATTAACCAAATAGTCATTGTGCGTAGCCATTAAGACGGTTGTTCCAGCAGCATTAATGCTAAGCAATAGTTGCATTATTTCATCAGCAGTGCAGTTATCTAGATTCCCTGTCGGTTCGTCTGCAAGCAAAAGAGAAGGAACATTTACAATCGCACGTGCAATTACTAAGCGTTGCTGCTCTCCACCTGAAAGCTGTGGTGGATAGAGATTACGTCTACGCCAAATTCCAACAGTTTTTAAAACGTCTGCTACTCTAGTCGCTATTTCTTTGGGCTTACACCCTATCACTTCTAAGACAAAAGCTACGTTCTCAAATACAGTTAGATTGGGTAAAAGCATAAAGTCTTGGAACACCACGCCTATATCTCTTCTAAATAGAGATAGTTGATGGTTACTAATCTTACGCAAGACATTGCCATTTACGCTAATGTGCCCACGAGAAGGCACAACTCCTCTCATAATACATCTCATCAGGGTGGTTTTACCTGACCCTGTTTCACCGACTAAATAGACAAATTCTCCTCTATCAACCTGAAGGTATATATCTTCAAGTGCCACGATATCCGGCTCATAAATTTTTGTTACTCCGGAAAAATGTATATCCATTACAATAAATTACCTCCTGCGAAGTGCCCAAACTTGAGATGCTGCATTTACTATTTCCTTCCAAGTCAAACCATAATATTCTCTTAACTCTTCCGGATGTCCGCTGTTCACATATTGATCATCTACAGCAACAAAACGAACCGGGATAGGATATGTTCTACAAAGACATTCTGAAACAGCACTACATAACCCACCCACTAAATTGTGTTCCTCAGCAACGACGCAACATCCTGTTTTTCTGACAGAAGACAGAAGTTGCTGTTCTGGGAAGGGCTTTATGCTGTAACAATCAATAATCTCAATGCTAATTCCCTGTTTTTCGAGTGTATCTACTGCCTCTAAGGCCTCAGACACCATAGTCCCGCATGTGAAAATTGTAACATCAGTTCCGGGTTTAATTATACGGGCCCCGCTCGAATTAGATGGCTCAATAAGAGTGTCCTCTAAAATAGTATATTTCTCGTTGCTGAGACGTAAAAAAGATGGGAATGGAGATGATATGCACGACTCAACAACACTTACAAGAGTATCTTTATCAGATGGCACGAATACGTTCATATTTGACAACAGTCTCATAAGAGCCACATCTTGTAAAATATTATGTGAAACTCCTTCATCTCCTCCTGACAACCCACCGTTGATTATTACAAGAGTGACAGGAAATGGAGCTATTGTCAAAGCATCACGTATCTGCTTATAGGTCCATAAAAAAGAGGAAAATGTATCGGATATAATCCAAGGCCTTTTCCCCGCCAAGGCTAGGCCTGCAGCATTATTTACCAGATTAAACTCGCCTACAATTGGAGCAAAAACTTTATCTTTAGGCAGATTCTTCAAGAGAGCTGTCTTTTTTATACTTTCTGTTGGCAAGACAATAAAATCATCTCGTTTCACTGCATATTTAGGCAAAATATCACAAAAAATCTCCCATGTGCTCTCTAATTTATTGTTTTTCATTTTCCACCTCCAGCACCTGAAGTGCCTGAGCCACAGCCTCTAAACGTACCGCTCGTGACTTTGGATATTTAAGGTCTTCCACAAATGGGATTTTTTTCATTCCTTTAATATTAACAAAAATTGCTTTCGGATAACAATCCCCGTAGTTTAAAGAATCAAAAACTTCTTCCAATTCCGCAAAACTATTTCCATTTACGCTATGTACAGTCCATTTATTTTCTAAATAAATCTTAGTTTCTTTTTCTTTCTCGCTATCATCAGTCTCTGCTATCTTTATCAATAGAAGTATGAGATTGCCGAGTTTTGCTTGCCCTGCTCTTGCAATTTCATCAAAAAAATTCTCCCTAAGATTACTGCCCTTACAGATACAAATCACTCTTGGTTGAGGATAAATTCGGCTTAGCTCTTGTGCTACCGGAGATGCCATTGATAATATTTGATCACCACAAGCACAAGGGGAATCAACACCCGACACCCTATTTGGCTCAGGTAAAGCCTGTAAAATAGAGCCTAAACGTCTATAATGCCACAACTCATCTCTGTTAAAGAAACCTCTGTTTGCCAAAACAGCATACAATGTAGGCACAGCTTCTTCCATCCCCCAAAAAACCCTATCCCTGTCAATTCGATTGGGCTCATTTGGAAGAAGTAAGAGCTCCTCCCAGTATAAGTAAACGAGCATATCAACTACAGAAAGAGACTCCTTTAAGGGACCAAATCCGGAGATACCAATCATCCTTATGATATCTTTTTGTACTTCTTTTGCTTTACCCGAAAGTATTTCTTTTATTTCTTTTCTCATCAAATAATCCCCATCTTTTTAACAAGAGCGTCTTTAAACAATTCTTTAACCAATACCGATTGTCGCTCGATATAGCTGTTTTCTGCAGGCTCCGAAAAACTTATCTCGCTGTCTATATTTGGAATTAGCCATACATCACAAAGAGAAGCTACTTTGGGATCATAAATCGCGGCACACGTCGGTATTTTTGCAAGACAGGCTAATAATAAAAAGTGATATCTCATTCCCACAGCAAGCTTCGCTTCGACAACTAATGTTTCAAAGTCTCTCATGCTCTTTATAATGACAACTTTTTTCGGAGTAAGCTCTCTTTTTTCTATATATGTCTGTATAAGTTCAAAGTCATCCGAAGAAAATGCCACTGCAATAATATCTAAGACATTTTCTTTAGCATATGCTGATACAGCCTTTATTACTTTGTCAGAAAGAGATTGATATCCCTTACGGACATTTAACAGAAGACTGTTTCCCATCTCTCTGTTTTTCTCTATGTCCAGTTTTAGTGTAACAGCATAATCCGGAGTAAGTACTCCTTTTAGACCCCAGTTATTCAATATGTCTAAAGACCTTGTATCACGTACTCCGCGATAAGTACAAAGAGAGAAAGCATCTTTTGCTAAAAACCTGCAAAATTCAGTTCTAAGAGGTCCTATTGACTGTCCCACAGCCCACTGCTTAGCTCCCAGAAACCTTGCGAGCCTTACAACTAGCCAATAAAAAAGACATGAGCGCTTACTAGAAACATCCTGAAAAAGTCCACCACCGCCAAGTAGTAATGTTTTTGAGTTCCGAATAGCAGTGATAACTTCCCAAATACTATGTCTATTATAAGATTTAATTCCATATGTATTTTCAGTTTGATTAGGAGATGAAGATAGAACAGCTATTTGCTCTTTTTTCATTCCGTTAATTAAAAGCAAATCCGTTATGGAAGAGAGCAATAACTCATCTCCTAAATTTCCAAATCCATAATAACCAAACAGTAAAACCTGGTATTTTCTAGCCAACAAACGAATGCTCCTTTAATTTACGTAAAAGAGGTAGTGCAATGTACTTAAGAATAAAAACTAAAAGCGCTCCTATTGATAGACCCAACCACCATCCATTGACAACTCTTACAAAACTTATTATGAGAAATGTATGAAAATGACAGAACGTATTTATAGCAGAACAAAAAGCCAGAGAAGCTCCGATACGTAAAGCTTCTCTATATCCTGTCATTAGATTATTTCTTACAAGAAACCAATAAACAACAAGTGCTGGATAACCTAGCATAAATTCCTTAGTCCTAGGACGCACTAAAAAGATTTTTTCTATGAATGATCGGAAAGTCACTTCTATAGCAGGAACACTTGAAACATTATCACTACGCAAAGCAACGATAAACAATCCAATCATCATAACTCCAATCAAAACAAGCTCCCCCCATAATGCGGGGCGTTTTAGTATTTCAGTGAAAGACTCAGGATGAATTCTGAGTTTGAAATCATGCAATATTAATAATAGAGGCGGCAAAAGAAGAGTCAGCTTTACTCCAGAAAAAGGAGTAAGTCTGAGAACAGCTGAAACTGTTCCGTAAAAAGCTGCAATTGAAAGTCCCCCTGCAAAAAGTACAAAAAGTCCCAATATTGCACCAACGAAGGGTTTTTTATCTGATCCTAATGAGAATATTGCAGCCTCTGTTGCGATAAGTGCGGTACATAACCCGCCTAATAACTTGGCTACAAGTGGAATTTTAAACATAGCTGCACCTGTGATAATCGTCATTAAGATAAGTAATAAGATCTCAATTAAACAAATCTTATCCTCGTATTTCTTAAGAAGTCTGACTACATATATCCACATGCAAAATATGAAGGTAATTGCGCACGCAACTGCTCCCGCTATAGAAGTTGTCCAATATGGCAAAGTTGAAGGCCATCCCAAAGCATACCCTTTGGATGTTAGAATATTCTTAATAGTCGCAATATCAGATACCAAAGAACTGAACCGATCTCCCATATTGAGTTCATATGGTCTCAATATTATTAACCGCACAGACCTTTCGTGCACGGCTCTGAGATATCTTTCCCATATTATCGGCTGTGATATTCTTTTGGATATTATTTCTTCCTTAGTTAAACTATGTAAAGAAAGCACATTTTGCTGTACCTTCGATGCCAGCTGTGACACCCCAATTTGCTTTACAAATTCAACTTGTGAGAGACTCAAATTATTTGTTCTTATTACAGATGCAATGGGAGAGAGATTCGGATAGCCTGATACTACAGCCCCTGCAGGAAGGATATTTTTTATCTGTGGATAGTGCCCTAATAAAAAATCAATGGTTTTAGCAACTTCTTCTCCTGATGAAAGAGAGTTCTGTCCCGGTCTATATAAAACTATGACGTTATTTGCTTTACAAAAATCTAATCCTAGAAAATCCGGAAGAAACGCTGATGTTCTAAATTCCTCCACTGTTCCGGGCAACAAAATTTTTATCTCACTGCCATTTTCGATTATTTCCGTTGTTGGCATTTTTATTTTTATATACCCTGCCAACATTTCAGAATATTTTACCTTTTTATTTATAACTACAACAGCTCTACTTGGATTTATATTGACATCTTGCAGTCCAAGCTCTTTGGCAGAACCATACTCAAGAGGAAGTGGGCTTTGAAGAAATAATTCTTCTCCCGTATACTCAGGAATTGCGATTCCGACCATTCCTTCATTTTTTAATTTACTCCATATTTCTTCTTCACTTTTACCTTCTTGTAATGCGAGAGAAACCAAATCTTTATATTCGGCAATTAGAGCTACTGTCTTATTTCCCTTTTCAGCAGTATACCTGGGAATTAATCCAAAAAGTGCAAATAATAAAGCTATAAAAAGTGAGACAAAAAAAACATTTCTCCTAGTTAATACTCTCATGATTTAGCCCCCACTGATCAACCAACGTCCATCCAAGTTTAATTAACATGGTACTTAATAGGTATATAGGCAAACCAACCACATTGAAATAGCAACCTTTTATTTTTTCCACAAGTAGTACTCCTTTATCTTGTATCGCATATGCTCCAGCCTTATCCATACACTCTCCTTGTTCTATATAAACAGCGATTTCATTTTCTGTCATTTTACGGAAAGTAACTTCTGTTTCTTCAGCTGACACCAACATACTCCCTGAAGGTGAAATAACAGACACTCCAGTTATGACATTATGTGTTCTCCCCTGTAGCGTTGATATCATATCTCTTGCTTCTACTTCATCCCCAGGTTTCCCGAACTTCTTTTCATCTATAGCAACGACTGTATCTGCAGCTATTATCCAACGGTTTTTATGTCCCTTATAAACGCTTTCGGCTTTTTCTTTTGCCAAACGACATACCATATCCGCAGGTTTTTCTTCGAGGATAACATTTTCTACTATATTTGGTGCTATAACTTCAAACTTCCATCCTAGCGATTTGAGTAACTCGCTGCGTCTCGGACTTTTTGATGCTAATATTATTGGCATTTTTTAACGAGCTACCCAGATACCTATAGCTCCACCTATCACAGTACCTAGATTAAGCTTAACTGAAAATAAAAAACCGAATTTGATCATCATCAAGTCAACCTTGTTTATATCTATTGTAAAATCAACTATATTCTTAAAAAGTGTTGCCGTTGCAGCAAACTGTTGCAAAAGGACTCCAACCCATGTACCAAAAATAAGGCATATCAGGATAACAACGAATCTCAGAGAATTAGATCTTATTAGTGCCATTTTTACACCCCCAAAATTGTCTTAAAAACAACATAACAACCTAAAAGAAGACAATAGACTCCAAATACCCACCACTTAGAAGAAAGTACCACTTTTTTTAATATCATCAAAGAGAGCAACCCGCTGAAAAAAGAAACTACTGCACCAAAATACCAGAAAGGTGGAAGGGAAGAAACGAAATTACTCCAACTACCAAGTTCGAATGCTTGAAGCAACGTGGCACCCAGTATAACAGGGATAGAAAGGATAAAAGAAAATCTAAAAGCTTCCTCCTTACTTAATCCAACAGTTAGCCCGGACATAATCGTCATGCCTGAACGTGATATCCCGGGCAACACTGCCACAGCTTGTGCAAATCCAACTAAGGCTCCATCAGATACACGTACCTTGGCGCTTCCTACTTTTACAAGTTGGCTTAGTAACAGTATTATCCCTGTAAAAATTAATCCAATAGCAACTATTAAAGAATTTTGACTTATTACTTCTACAAAATTCTTTAATAAAATCCCTACAATACCTGTTATTATTGTTCCCAAAATAACCGCCCATCCCAAGGACCAACTATCGCTTTTTCTGCTCTCCTGTTTTAAAAAACCGGAGAACCAGTCAACAAAAATCTCAACGATGTCAGTAAAAAAGAAAATTATAGTTGCAAAAGTTGTAGCAACGTGTAAAACCAAATCATATGAAAGAGGCGGCAAGTCTACTCCCAGAAAAATTTTTGCCAAAGCAAGGTGTCCGGAACTACTTATCGGCAAAAACTCCGTTATTCCCTGTATAAGACCCAGAGTAAGAACATGTAAATTCATAAAATTCACCTCTTAATTATTATATCTTTCTGACGCCTTGATTCCCATGTATGCGTTCTATATCAAAAACCACCATAGCTAAGTTGTGTGCATGGTCACCTATACGTTCGAGATTACTTAGAATTTCGATAAACGTAATTCCTCCTCCAGGAGAGCACTTCCCGCAGTTAAGTCTTTCTATGTGAGTCGCTCTTAATTTCTTCTCTAACCTGTCTATTTCGTCCTCTAGGATCATTACTTCCTTAGCTTTCTCTGGATCTTCATCTCTCAGTGCTTCTACACTCTTTGTGACAGCAGAGATGACTGTTCCAAACATAGTTCGAGCTTCAAAATTCGCAATTTGTGAAAATTCAAGCTTTTCTGCGTCCATGTACTGATACACTTCCACAAGATTAGTGGCGTGATCACCTATACGTTCTATGTCGCTAACTCCGGAAACACAAGAGTTAAGCAATAGTGATGAGTCAGAAGAAAGTCCGGATTGTCCCAATTTTATTGCATAATTTACAATATCATGAGTCAACTCGTTGACATTATCCTCTCTTCTCAATATTTTTTTTACCAGCTTTGCATTCCCAGTCAGTATGAGCTGTTCACACATCTCAATCATTTCTATTGCCATTGTACCAAGTCTAACCATCTCCATACGTACGGCATCCACAGCCGCTGCCGGAGCCACGGTAAGTATGCTTTTGTTCAAATATCTTGGACCTGCCATCTCAACAATTTCATCATCAGGAATTATTTTTTTAATAAAACTAGCATATTGACTTGTGAAGGGTAAAAATACGAGTGCGGTAATAATATTAAAAATAGTATGAGCATTAGCAACTTGTCTAACAATATCAGTTGAGGTTAAAAGTATTAATCTGCTGTATATAGGTAATATAGCAAAAATAATTATTGTTCCAATAATTTTTATAACCACATGAGATAAAGCAGCCTGTTTAGCAGAACGATTAGCTCCCAGCGAGGCTAAAACAGCTGTAATCGTTGTCCCAATATTATCTCCCAACACAACAGCAATTGCTGTTTCTAAGGGGATAACACCCTGACTTGCCACGGCCATGGTAAGCCCGACAGTGGCGGAGCTGGATTGAACAAAAAGAGTAACAACAAGGCCAGAGAGAAAAGCAAGAAAAATATGATCTCCAAATAACGTCACCACTTCTGGATGTGATTTAATAAATGACATTGGACCTTGCATCATTTCCATTCCTATAAAAAGCAACCCAAAACCTACGAGTCCTATGCCTATATATTTATTTCTTTTTTTTCTGCTTAATATACTTATTGCAGCTCCAACTACCGTACAAACATATGCAACGTTTAAAATCTTAAATGCTAAAAGTTGAGCTGTTACCGTTGTACCTATATTTGCCCCTAAAATTACTCCTATAGCCTGTAGCAAAGTCATGAAACCTGCATCAACAAAACTTACTACCATTACAGTTGTTGCACTGCTGCTTTGTAATATACTTGTAACCAACGTTCCTACTAAAAGGCCCTTAAGTGGTGTTTTTGTGAGTGAAGCCAATAGTTTTCTAAGCTTATCGCCAGCAATGATTTGCAGGGCGTCCCCCATTATGATTATTCCGTATAAAAGAATACCTATACCGGCAAATATCTGGAACAAAGAGCCTATAGACATTGATATCTCTCCTTAAAAATTAAGCCCATTCTATTTTGCTGCACTTTTTTTCGGTTTTTTAACTCGCTCTATATCAAAAACCACCATTGCCAAATTCTTTGTGTGATCTCCCACTCGCTCTAAATTGCTTAGTATATCTATAAAAACAACTGCACTGCCTGAATCACATGTACCTGCATTTAAACGAGCGATATGCTTTGTTCTTAAAGATGTTTCTAGTTCATCTATTTTATTCTCCAAATCTAATACTTCTTTGGCAAGGACAACACTTTCATCTTTTAAAGCCCTTATTGAACAACTTATAGACAATATTGCCAAATCAAACATTTCCTTACATTCAATCATCGCGCTTGGTGAAAATACTAAGTTATTTTCTTTAAGGTATTGGTACAACTCTACTAGGTTGGTTGAGTGGTCGCCCACTCTCTCAACATCGCCAACAGCACTTGTAAAAGAATTTAGCAAAAATGATAAGTCAGAAGACAATCCGCTTTGGCCAACTTCTGTTGCATAAAACACGATATCTCTTGTTAAGTCGTCTACATTTCGTTCCATATAATTTACATTTTCTATCAACTTTCCATTGTCTTCTAAAAAAATTCTTCTACAGTCTTCCAACATGCTTTTTGACATATCAGCGACTCTAATCATTTCTTTGTTAACCGCATCTACTGCTGCCGCTCTTGATATATTTATAAGGGATTTATTTAGATAGACGGGACCCAAGACATCCTCATTCTTATCGTCTGGCAAAATCTTTTTGATAAAACTTGCATATTGACTTATAAATGGAAAAAATAGAAAAGCTATAATTAAATTAAAAATTGTGTGAGCATTCGCTACCTGACGAGATAAGTCAGACGATGTTAATCTTATAAGAGATGCATAATAAGGAAGGATAAGAGCTATTACGACTGTACCAATTACTTTTATTAAGACGTGACTAAGAGCTGCTTGCTTTGCCGATCTTCTGGAACGCAAAGAAGCTAGCACAGCTGTTGTTGTTGAACCTATATTTTCTCCCAAAATTATTATTATTGCAGTTTCAAGTGAGATTAGACCCTGTGCCATAACGACCATTGTTAATCCTACAGTAGCTGAACTCGATTGCACTAAAGTGGTTATCAATATACCTGCCAAAAATGCTAAGAACTTATGGCTTGAAAATGCTGCTAAGAGCTCCGGCCTGTCTTTAAGAAAAGACATGGGCCCCTGCATCATCTCAATACCAATAAACAGAAGGCTAAACCCTATTAATCCCATACCCATCTGTCTGTGACGCTCTTTTTTCGCTAAAATACAAATAGCCGCTCCTATTAAAGCTGACAAGTAAGCTACATTCGTTATTTTAAATGCTATAAGCTGAGCAGTAGCAGTCGTACCTATATTAGCGCCAAGTATTACTCCTATTGCCTGAACTAGGTTCATGAAGCCGACATCTAAAAAACTGATAACCATAACTGTTGTGGCACCACTGCTTTGTAAAATACCTGTAACTACTGTACCTAATAGAAACCCTTTTAGAGGGGTACTTGTGAGAGATCCTATTAATTTCCTAAGTCTATTTCCCGCTATTATCTGTAAAGAATCTCCGATGGTTACTATTCCATAAACTAAAACACCGACACCTGCTAACATTTGTAAAAACGAAGTAAGGGACATTCAGACCTCTCCTTAATCTGGCATTAAGAAAACTATAAGATAAATTATATTCTGGTTATCATTGGAACTATTGTCGGATAATTTCTCGATGACCTACCAAATACCTCTCTAACTCTTTTTCTTATTTCTGTAGGCAACGCGTCTTGTTTAGCACCGGGTGCTCTTGCGAATTGTTCAATGGCTCTGTTTACGGCATCCTCTAACTTATAAAATGTCTCCCTATCTTCAAAAGAGTAAACACTACCCTTTGTCTGAATCTGAACAGGCGATAGTAGTTGGGAATATTCATCTAAAACAACGGATATTACTACCAAACCGTTTTCAGATAATTCACGGCGTTCACGCAAAATGCTGCCCTCTAAGCTGCCGAGAGCAACACCATCAATGAGAATCGCTCCAGATTGCACTGATTCTCCTAATTCAGCTCTATTGGGACTCTTAAATTTCAAAACATCTCCATTTTGTAAGATAAAAATATTTTTTGAAGGGACCCCCATTTCACGAGCAAGATCCGCATGATGAACAAGGTGGCGATATTCCCCATGCACCGGTATAAAGTACTTTGGCTTGAGCATATTCAACAATATGGTTAGTTCATCTCGGGAAGCATGTCCGGAAACATGAATGTTATCGCTTTTTTCATATACAACCTCACAGCCGAGAGAAAAGAGCCTGTTAATGGTATTGTTGACCAGTTTTTCATTCCCCGGAATAGGCGTGGCTGAAATTATTACAAGATCTTTTGCTCCAAGCTTAATCGAGCGATGCGTTCCCTTGCTCATTAAAACAAGACCCGAAAAGGGTTCTCCTTGGCTTCCTGTGGTAAGAACCACAACTCTGTTTGCAGGGAGCAAATCTGCCTCTTGTGAAGTAATTATTACTCCGTCAGGCACATCAACATAATCAAGCTCTTTGGCTAAATCTATATTTGAAAACATACTGCGACCATTAAGTACGACCTTCCTATTAAATCTTGTCGCAGTATTTACTACTTGTTGTGCTCTATGGATATTGCTTGCGAAAGTAGCTATAACAATGCGCCTGTCCTTATACAATCTGAATAGCCTCTCAAATGTCTGCCCTACAGTTCGTTCTGACGGGGTAACCCCAACTCTGTCAATATTCGTGGAATCAGACAACAGCAACAAAACGCCTTCTTCGCCAAGTTTTGCAAAGGTATTAAAATCTGTTCCGATATTATCTATGGGTGTGGGATCAAACTTAAAGTCTCCGGTGTGGACTATAGTGCCGAAAGGCGTCCTTATAGCAAGTGCTAAAGCATCAGGAATAGAGTGACATACAGATATAAATTCAACAGAAAAAACTCCGGCTTCCACCTTTTCGCCTGCTGAAATAATTCTATAATTAGGCTCATAAGATGACTTTGCATCTACCATTTTATTTTCAATAAAGCCTGCTGCCAAGCGAGTACAATAAAGGGGTGCGTCCAGTCTTGGCAAAATAAACGGAAGTGCCCCAATATGATCTTCATGTCCATGTGTTATGAAGATTGCTTTTATTTTATTTTTATTTTTTATTAGGTATTCTGCATCAGGTATGACTAAATCTATACCAAGCATATCATCTTCAGGAAATTTAAGACCGCAATCTACTACTATTATGTCATCCTCAAAGCTAAATGCTGTCAGGTTTTTGCCTATTTCTCCCAATCCGCCGAGAGGGATTATTCTTAACTCGCCCTTACTTTTACTTGCCGCCTTACTTCTTCTTTTATATCTTTTTTTCTCGGATGCAGGCATAAAAAACAACTCCCTCCAACCTAACATAATATCACTGAATCTCACATATATCCACACTTGCCACAGAATGTATTATTAAATTATTAAGGCCACATCAACAATGCTACAACAAAGAATAATTTGTTACAAGTTGCAAAAGGTTGACAACATATTAATATACGATATAATTTTTTCTTGCATGCCGGACTGAAAAGTCCGACCAAAGTACCGTTAAACTGGGATATGGTGCAACGGCAGCACACCTGACTCTGGATCAGGCAATCTAGGTTCGAATCCTAGTATCCCAGCCATTTTTAAAAAACGGTCCCTTCGTCTAGGGGTCTAGGACGACGGGTTCTCAGCCCGTTAACAGGGGTTCGAATCCCCTAGGGACTGCCAAAATAAACATAAAAACAGGGGAGAATTATTTCTCCCCTGTTTTTATGTTTATTTCATTCTTCTGCCTGAGTAAGAGAGAGACGTGGTGATTCAAACTTAATCCCCTCTGCATCAAACAATGTTTTTAATCTGGCTCTATATGCCCAAGACACAGCCCACTGTCTTCCCGGAACTGTTTTAATATATATCCTTATATGCACTCCGTTCTCGGTGAACTCAAGAATACCCTGAGATTTGGGTAATTCCAATATTTCCGAGTCTGGCTCTTTATACATTGTGTTTGCAAGGTCATCCATTATAGACATTGCTTTTTTATAATCCGAGTCATATGTAATTCCAATTTTCACTATGGTAGCAGACCAGTTTTTTGTGTTATTTAAAACAATCTGTATTAGACTATTGGGTATAATTATTAACTTCCCCGAAAATCCACGTATTCTGGTAGCTCTAAGATTAAACTTTTCGACCGTCCCCGTGTGCCCATCAACCTCAATAACGTCTCCTACATTATACTGATTTTCTATGAGTATAATAATGCCGTTTATATAGTCTCTTATTAGGTTTTGTGCCGCAAAAGAAACAGCCAATCCTATAACTCCGACACCAGCTAGTACAGGCCCCAAATTGAACCCGAAAACCTTTAAGATGGAAAATACAAAGAAAAATCCTATTATAATTCTTACTAATTCTGCTGTAAGCTGCCTAAGAGTGGATAGTCTCTTACCCAAAGTCTCTCGTGTGACTGTATCTTCGTATAAAGAAACATTCTCATTCGCAGCTTTAAATAGTCTTCTTACAACTATTTTGGCTATTCTGTCGAAAATATACCAAAAAATACAAAGCAGTACTATTATAATTAAGCTTTTGAAATCCTTTATTAAAAGTGGAAATGAAAAAGAAGAATGTGACAAAGCTTTTGTCCTCCCAATCTTAATATCTTAATCTTGCACTTCCGTAATCTTCATACCACCTAGATTTGAAAGAGCTTCTTGGTCCACATTTATAATATATTTTTGCTTTAATTTTTTAATTTCCTCGTCAACATAAGCCATCTGTAATTTTGTTGAAACACTATCTTCCGCTTCTTTAAAGGACAGCTGTTTCGAGGTTCGATGCTCTAAAACTTCTATAACATGCCAACCAAAAGCAGATTTTATCGGTCCGACAATACCTCCAACTCTTGTATTAAATATGGCTTCTTCAATTGCTGGATCTTGAATTCCTCTTTCGACCCAACCTAGGTCTCCTCCATTTTTAGCAGTATTTTGATCACGGCTGTAGCTGGCAGCAATTTCTTCAAAATTATCTTTATTTATAAGCTTTAATAAAATACTATTAGCTACTTCCTTTGTTGGAGACATAATATGTCTTGCTCTGAATGCTTCGGGTTCAACAAATTCATCAAGATGTGACGTGTAATAGCTTTCGAGAGTTTTACTGCTCATATCCCATCCTTCTGATAGGTTTTTAAGATACTCTCTTATAAAAATCTGTAGCGTTTGCCATTTAATCTGAAAAGCTACTTCTGGCTTTGAGTCCAAACCCTGCTCCTTGCCAGCCTCAGCTATTAAAAGAGCCTCTATAATCTGATTCATCATTGCATTTCTTTTCTCCAGATCAGCGTGATCTATTGTCAACATGGCCATAATTTCACTTTCACCTGAAGAATTAACCAGAATACGAAGCACTTCAGGTTCTGACAAAGTGACAGATCCTACTCGAATCAGGGGATTATCATTTGACAAAATAGGGGAAACAGAGGCGAGCAACAAAAATAGAGCTAACCACAAAACAGTTGTTTTTCTTGCTATTAGTTTGGTAACAAGAGCAATTTTTTTAGACACTATTTCGAGACCTTGAATTTCAATTCGCTTTTCTTTTGAAGCGTAATCGAAACTTTATCTCCCTCAACTATTGTTCCATCAAGAATTTGATTTGAAAGAGGATCTTCCACGAGCTTTTGTATGGCTCTGCGAAGTGGGCGTGCTCCATACTTTGGATCATATCCCTTCTCCAACAAAAGCTCTGAAGCTCCCCTAGAAAGTTTAAGCTCTATACCCTTTTCAAGAGTTCTCTCTTTTACCTCATTTACCATTTTATCTACAATATTCAATAAATTATCCTTGTTTAGATTCTTAAAAATTAAAAGTTCATCTATTCTGTTTAGAAATTCCGGGCGAAAAGCTTTTTTAACTGCAGACATTATGGTTTCTTTTGCTCTCTTGTCATTTCCCTTATCAATGCTAGTACTGGAAAAACCAAGAGCTGCCCCTTTGCTTATCTCGCTTACTCCGACATTACTCGTCATTATTATTACTGCATTTCTAAAATCTGTAAGATGCCCTTGACCATCTGTTAAACGTCCATCGTCCAATAATTGCAGCAACATATTGAATACATCTGGGTGTGCCTTTTCTATTTCATCAAAAAGCACAACAGCATAAGGCCTACGTCTTATGGCTTCTGTTAGCTTCCCACCCTCTTCGAAACCCACGTATCCTGGAGGAGCTCCTATTAGCTTGGCGGCCTCGTGCCTTTCCATATACTCACTCATGTCTACCCTGATTAACGCCTCGTCACTTCCAAACAAAAAGCCTGCAAGAGACCTCGCCAATTCCGTCTTACCTACACCGGTGGGGCCTAAGAAAAGGAAACTTCCAACAGGACGTCTTGGGTCTTTCATGCCACTTCTTGCTCTTCTTATTGCCATAGAAACTGCCTGAAGGGCTTCATCTTGACCTATGAGCCTTTTGGAGATCTCATCTTCCATACGAAGCAATCTCTGACTTTCGGCCTCTGTAAGCTGGGTAACAGGAATCCCTGTAGACTCGGACACAATTACAGCTATGTCATCGGCTGTTACATCCGGTGCGTACTCATTTCGCTCCTTTTCCCATGTTTTATATAAAGACTCTACTTCTTCGATAAGTTTTCTTTCTTCATCTCTAAAATCCGCCGCTTTTTCAAACTCCTGAGCTGCTGCCGCAAACTCTTTTTCAGCACGGATGTCTTCAACAGCCTTTTCAAGTTCCTTAATTTCTTCCGGAACTTCTAAAGCCGTTATTCTCGCTCTGGCAGAAGCTTCATCTATTAAATCTATAGCTTTATCCGGCAAAAAACGATCCGTTATATAGCGTTTTGAAAGCTTTGTTGCAGCAACCAGTGCATCATCGGTTATGTGCACGTTATGATGGATTTCATAGTTTTCTTTTAGCCCTTTAAGAATAAGCACCGCGTCTTCTTCACTTGGCTCTTCCACTTGGACCGGTTGGAATCGTCTTTCTAGAGCTGCATCTTTTTCTATATACTTTCTATATTCGTTTATCGTTGTAGCCCCTATTACTTGAAATTCTCCACGTGCCAAACTGGGCTTAAGTATGTTCGCCGCATCAACAGCACCCTCAGCACCTCCAGCCCCTACAAGAGTATGAATTTCATCTATAAATAGAATCGTTTTTTTATTATCTCGGACTTCTTTAACAAGCTTACGCATACGCTCCTCAAATTCGCCCCTATATTTTGTCCCTGCAACAAGATTTGCAACGTTTAATTGAACAACCCTCTTGTCTTTAAGAATGACCGGAATATCGCCGGACAGTATTCGCTGTGCCAATGCCTCTGCTATTGCAGTCTTACCTACTCCCGGTTCTCCAATTAAAACAGGATTGTTCTTTGTGCGACGAGACAAAATCTGAACAACTCTTTGTATCTCTTTATCTCTGCCTATTACGGGATCCAATTCCCCATTCTTGGCCATGTTAGAAAGGTCTATCCCCACCTCGTCTAGAGTTGGAGTTTTTGAAACATTGGCAGAGTTCTTTTTATATTTATAATTATTCTTATTTACGTGTATCCCCAAAATATGCCGTGGTGACTCAGCATCTTCGGGCGTTGAACCTTCAGTCATCTCTCTCACAATTAAACGACACTGTTCTATAGTAACCCCTAATGAGGCAAGAAATTTAGCGGCCTTCCCCTCTCCTTCGGAGAGCAATCCCAAAAGAATATGTTCTGTGCCAATATATGTGGAGTCCATCATACCGGCTTCTTGAGCTGACAGCTCTACAACCAACTTGGCTCTTGGGTCAGTTGGAATATCAATTGAGGTTCTTGGAGAAATATTTCTGCCTATTATTTTTCTAAACTGACCTAAAAGCGAATCAGTATCCAAATTAAAGGATTCCAATACCTTGTAAACGATTCCATCTCTTTCTTCAAGTAAACCGAGAAGGATGTGTTCTGTTCCAAGAGAATCATGTCCAAGACGTAAGGCCTCTCTATGTGCTACTTGAAAAACTTTTTTCCCTCGTTCTGTAAAATTATGCAACATAAAAGGTTACAACCCCTTACTTTCGTTATAAATTGGCCTTCTTGAGTTCCGCCAGCCTATCTCGTATCTTTGCGGCAAGTTCGTAATTCTCATCTTGCACAGCCTTCTTCATTTGTAAATCTAATTTTTCTGTTTCCGGTGCGGACTCTACCAAACCGTCTTCCTCCATATCTTCAATTTCCATACTTTCGAAATCATCAAAATATTCAAAAGGAATCATTTTCCCACAATGCGGACATACAATATCTTCTTCTTTTTCTTCATAATGCTCTGACATTATTGGCATAAGCAGATTTCTAAAAACTTCCTGCATTTGAGCCAAAGCTTCAGGAGAAAATGACATCTTAAATGAAT
>Ga0255345_1000318_pt1 | contig 82141 bp, 74 predicted proteins | sample wastewater_treat_6_FD_192415 | JGI IMG/M metagenome (GOLD analysis project Ga0255345, IMG submission 192415) | Wastewater microbial communities from Lulu Island WWTP, Vancouver, Canada - plant20 | ecosystem: Engineered > WWTP > Wastewater > Unclassified | place: Canada: Vancouver, British...
AAAATTTAGCTTTATGGAAGAAAAACGATTGAAAGCACTGGGATTGAGGGAAATGACTTCCATTGAACTCCAGTCGGCAGGCGGGGCAACTGTGAGTGCCGTCACATTATTCGAAAAAGTAAGAGCCATCATCAATTTTATAGGTGACTATCTGCCAAAACTCCTAAGAGGAATTATTGACGGATGGAATAGTATCAAAGGGAAAAAATGATGGAGGGGTCTGACTATGATAGAAAATTTCACGGTACCGGGACTCAGACCTATTGAGGTACGCGAGTCGGTTTACATCGTTGGAGGCCTTGATAAAAAGGCCCAGGATGCACTTTACTACATCGGTTATGTTATCGGGCTTGTAGCGCAGTATATCTGCACTTTCTTAAAAAAACTAAAAAGTCTTACCGGAGGAAAGAAAGTATAACCGTCCAATAGCGGGAATTCCGGGTGCTCGCGGCACCCGGGAATCCCATTTATTACAACTCTGAATATGAAAAGAAATACAAAGTGCCTTATGCTGACAACCGTCCTACTGATTTTGGGTGTACTCCCATCTTCAGGGCAGAACTGGACTCTGGAGCAATGTATCAGCCACGCAATGGAGCATAACCATGATATCAAAAGTGCACAGGCCTCACTCAAAGAGAGCGAAAGCGCACTGAAGGAGCTCTACTGGAGTCTTATTCCGCAGATAGGAGGAGAAATTGGGCATGATTTCAACTGGGAGCGTCTCTCACCATACAAACTCAAGGGAACGCAAGGCACCAATGCCTCGATAGGAGGCAGCGTAACACTATTCGAGGGGCTCAAGGGCTACTTCAGTATCAAAGAAGCCGGTTACTCACTCAAACAGGCAACCGAATCTCTCGAAGGGATGCGTGATGCGGTTAAAGTCAGTGTTATCCGAAGCTGCCTCCAAATGGTACTGGCGAAAGAACTGCACTCCATAGCGGAATACAACTGTGAGAGCATCATCAGACAAATGGAGAAATGTCGCAAGATGGTGCTGGCGGGGCTGCGTCCCTTGAGCAGCCTGATGGAACTCGAGGCCCAGGTAGCCCAGGAGCAGTACACTATAACCGCTTCCGCCGCAGAGATCGAAAATAGCCGCATTGCACTCATGCAGCTACTTAATCTCCCGTATGACAGCCGATTTGACGTAGAGGTTCCGGCTATGGATACGCTGCCTACGGAGGAAATTTTGGAGATATCGGCATACAAGATAGCTGATGCGCATCCCTCCACGAGGGCTGCAAAAGCTGCCCTGGAGGCAGATAGAGCTGCCATAGGGGTGGCAGCAAGTACACTCTCTCCAATCATAACACTCTCAACAGGTTATGGGACTTACTACAACAATGCGGTTAATAAAAAATTCAAAGAGCAATTCAAAGAGCATTGGGCTCCTTTTGTGGGGTTTACACTCAAACTACCTATTACAGGATCCATTGCCACAGCTCACAGGATTAAACGAGCAAAAAGCGCACTTTCCAGAAGCAATATCGCTCTGGAAAAGGTTCGTCGGAAACTCGCAGATGAGATAGAACTGGCCGTAGCAGAGTGCCGCAGCTGCCGCAGTCGCTGCATAGCTGCAGAAAAGAGCCGCAAGGCATCCGAAGAACTTTTGCGAATGAACGAATTTAAGCTCGAAGTGGGGGAAATCTCAGCCACCGACTACATCATTTCCAAGAACCTTTGTCTAAAAGCCACTTCAGAGCATGTTCAGGCCTATTTCCAGTATTTATTCCAGCGGATGATCGTAGAACACTACTTGGGCAGATAGAGGACTATTGAAATTTTTTAGATATGAAATTGAGGAAAATCAGATTAAAAAAATGGCATATAGTGATGCTCATTGCCATTGTCGTGCTAATTGTGGTACTGATAGCATCGGGGGGAGGAAGCGTAACGGCAGTACGTCTCTATACCATAGAAAAACAGGATCTGGTGGAGAGTATCCCCGCCAACGGCAAAGTGAGACCGGTAATCGAAGTCTCCATCACTCCGGATGTCTCAGGTGAAATCGTAGAACTCAATTGTCGCGAGGGAGATAATGTCAGCAAAGGAGATGTACTTGTAAAAATCCGCCAGGATGTCTATATTTCTATGGTAGAAAGAGCGGAAGCTGTACTCAATGCGGCCAGAAGCGACTATCTTCAACAAAAAGCCCAGTTCAAACAAGCCGAAATCAATTTCAGGCGCAATAAGATTCTTTATAAAGAGAATGTGATCTCTGCAGCTGAATATGAGACATCGCAGCTAAACTTTGAAATTGCCAAGGAACAGCTCACCGCCGCACAATATGGTGTGAGTAGCGGTAGAGCTGGACTGAAAGAGGCGACTGAAAATCTCACCAAAACCGTAATCTGTGCCCCGATGGATGGGACAGTCTCAATGATTGCCGTCAAAATAGGCGAGCGGGTCGTCGGCACAAGTCAGATGGCAGGCACGGAAATTATGCGGATAGCTGACCTGAGCGATATGGAGGTAGTAGTGGATGTCAACGAAAACGACATTCTTAAACTCCGCCCGGGAAACAGCGCAAAAATAGATATTGATGCCTGTCCGGGGCAATTGTTTGAGGGAATTGTGACACAAATTGCAAATTCAGCCACAAATTTGTACTCAAACTTTGAACAAGTTACTACCTTTGAGGTCAGAATCGGCATTCAATGTGATACAACATCAGGTGTAACTTTCCCCACTACACTCCCTTTCAGACCGGGAATGTCGGCCAGGGTTACAATAGTGACCGGGCAAAGGGCGGATATAGTTACGGTCCCCATTGAGGCGGTTTTCATTAAAAACGGGATTGAGTGCGTATGGAAAGTAGATGAGAAAAACACCGTACATGCGACACCTGTGATGTCGGGCATTCAGGATTTCAGCTCCATCGAGATAATATCGGGACTGGAGTCTGGAAGTAGGATAGTAGCCGGACCCTACTCAGCCATAAGCAAGGAATTGGAAGAGGGAATGAAAGTCCGGGGAACAATATATTGAAGAATAATTTGCTGATATGAAAGATACCGTTTTGCTCCTGCTGGAGACCAGCACAGAGATTTGCAGCACAGTTCTCACAAAAGGAGGCCAAATTATTGCCTCCGGATATTGCGACCTGCCTAAAAACCACGCATCAAGGCTTGCAGTGCAAATAAGTGAAGTCTTTGCCGAAAGTGGCATAACCATCGCAGAGTGCGACGCGGTTGCGGTAAGCGAAGGTCCGGGCTCATACACCGGTCTGAGAGTCGGAATTTCCACTGCCAAAGGTCTCTGTTTTGGTTCGAGCAAACCACTTATAGGCATTCCTACTCCGCAGATTCTGGCAATGGCGGCAGTTGACAGGGCGGACAAGATTGTTGCCCTTATAGATGCACGCAGGATGGAGGCATATTGTGCCGTTTTTGGCCGCAACGGTGCTCCTCTCGTTAATGTAGAGCCTATTATCTTTGACAAAGATAGTTTTAGAGATATTCTGGATGAAAACAGCGTGATTTTTGTCGGCAATGCCGCTACCAAGTTACAGAGTGTAATAAACCATCCCAACGCTATTTTCGAGCAGTGTAATCCCTTGGCGCAGCATATGATTATTCCGGCTACAGAGGCATTCAAAAAGAAAGAGTTCAAAGATATTGCCTACTTTGAACCCTTCTATCTTAAAGACTTTGTTGCCGGTATCAGCAAGAAAAAGCTGCTTTAGATCTGTGCTTTAATTACTTTTTCCAGTTCATCCTTTTCAAACAGATTCTTGCCTACGATAGAGCCGTCGCGTCCTATAACGAAAAATGTAGGTATCTGTGTTATGTTGTATGCGGTCATTGAAGGTGAGTTGATACCATTACCATCGTTCACGCAGGTCCAGGGGAGTTGCTGCGAGCTCACTATCGAGGCCCAGGAGGCCTTATCGATATCGAGAGAAACCTGATATACCTCCAATCCTTTGGAATTATATTTCTGATAGAGCTCTACAAGATCGTTATTGAACATCTTGTGGGCATCCTGAGCAACGCTCCAGAAAGAGAGGATAATCACCTTACCGGTGAAATCCGAAAGACGTTTCATCTCACCTTTGTCATCGGGCATTTCAAGGTCCGGAAAGAGAGCTTCTTGGACATTGGAGAGTTTGTGACTCAACTCAAATGCCCTCTCTCTGGCTGCTATCTCATCTCTTAGCGCAATCACATACTCAGACTGAGGATATACAGTCTGAAGGGAGTCATACACCTGCCTGAAAATGAACAAGTCGCTAATTTCACCGAATACAGGGAGATTTTCATTGAAACGCTGGAAAAGCGTTGTGGCTGCCGTAATTGAGTGAGGATTTCCAAAAACGTGTTTTAGAGCAGTTTTACGGTACTCTATATAGGTCCTTCCCATCTCCAGACCTACATCTTCGCCATCAGCACTCCTACCAGCCAAATCCGAAAGCTGGGCGGAGGTTTTGAGAAACTCCTTGTCAATGGACTGAAGCAAGAGTGATTCTTCGCTACCCTCTACCGTAAAGTTGCCATTGAGGTCGGCCTTAATAGTAACCTTGTCTTTGGGGAGAAGTACCATCGATGCGAGTTTAGTGCCTTCATGATATAAATAGTAAAATCCAGGGGAAGTGCTGGAAAGCTTCACCTTGTAAGTGAAAGTACCGTCAGATGTGGTCTTAATGGTGTCAATCACCTGTATTTTGCTGAAATTGAGCTTTTGGAGCACAATCTGTGTCTCTTCTGCTCCCTCGATAGAGCCCTCAATCACAGCCGTCGGCTTTTGAGAGCAAGCTGCGAGGAGGAGAAGTGCAAGAGCAAATGAAAAAAACCTCTTCATATTCTATATCTTGTTGAAAGCATTGGATATCAGGTTGGCAATCTCCTTAAATCGTTCCGGGGTCAGGGAGACTTTTTCCTTACGGAAATCGAGGTCACCTTCACTGTTAAGCGGCACAAGGTGGATGTGGGTATGGGGAACCTCCATTCCGAGCACGGCCATACCGATTCTCCTGCAGGGGATTACGCTCTTTTGGGCAATAGCAACCTTTCGGGCAAATGCAAAAAGAGACTGGTAGGTCTCCTGATCCAGGTCAAAAATGTAGTCAACCTCAACTTTAGGAATAACGAGAGTGTGACCCTCTGCCAGAGGGTTGATGTCTAGAAATGCGTAGAACCTATCGTCCTCCGCTACTTTGTAAGATGGAATCTCACCATTTACAATCCTTGTAAAAATTGATGCCATATCTGTGACTATATTGAAATATCAAGTATTTCGAACCTTATAATACCGGAAGGTACTGTTGCTTCAACAATGTCGCCCTTGCGATGACCGATAAGGGCCTTGCCGATGGGAGTGGTAGCAGCGAGTTTGCCCTCTTTGAAATTTGCCTCACTCTCCCCCACAAGTGTGTATTCCGCCACGGAGTTGTTGTGTAGATTTTTGATCTTTACCTTGTTGAGCATCTGTACCTCATTGGTATTGATCTTCGACTCATCGATAACTCTTGCGTTTGCAATGAGGCTTTCAAGTTTGGATATCTTTAGCTCAAGAAGACCCTGTGCATCTTTAGCTGCATCATATTCAGCGTTTTCAGAAAGGTCGCCTTTATCCCTGGCATCAGCAATCTGTCTTGAAATGACAGGCCTCTGAGCAAATAATTGCGCTAATTCTTCACGAAGTTTTTGAAGACCTTCCTGTGTAATGTAATTTATATTAGTTGACATCTCTATATAATAATATAAAAAAATCGAAAGGAATCCCGATTGGGGATCCTTTCATTCGTAAATCTGCCACAAAAATAGTCAAAAAAATCAATATTCCTCCCATTTGGGGCGCATAATCTCTGAATAAATGATGAGATTACGGGGGTCTATATTGACTTTGACCCCCTTTGCGGCCTCATTTTGGTTTTTTTCTAAAGAATACTTCTCGTCCTTAACGGCAACAGTACTCCTTACACCTTCACCGGCACCGACTTTAACCGGTTCTACCACTGCCGACTCAGGCTCAATATATGTCTCAATCCCCGGCTCCAATTGTGAGGAGTCTCTTTCAGCTTCGGCAAGAGCTCTCTTCACCTCTTCCAGAGCATCAGAGGGAAAATCACCTCTTCCATGACGTGAAGGAGTTGGTCTGGCAGGGTGACCTGCTTTGCGGTCCTGCTGTTTCTTGCTTTTGGAAACAGTTAGGACAATCGCTGCAAAAAATGCCAATACCAGTACAAAAATATCAAAGCCTTCCATAACTCAGGGATTTGCACGAAGTTACAATAATTTTTTAATACAGCACTCTTTGTCAAGCAAAAGTTGCCGACGCAACTCTTCCAGCGAACCGAAACGACGTTCGTCACGAAGTCTCTCAATAAATGATATCTTGATATCCAACCCATATATTTCTTCATCGAAATCCAGAATATGAGTCTCTATGTTGCGGCTCCTGTCGTTGGACACAGTAGGGCGCGTGCCTATATTGCAGATGCCCTTGTAAGTACCACCCGTAACCTCGACGCTGACAAAATAAACTCCGTTGGCGGGAATAAGCTTGAGAGGTTCGTAGAGCTGCATATTGGCTGTTGGAAAACCTATGGTTCGACCAAGTCGGTTACCGGAAATAACCACTCCATGAAGAGAATAACGATAACCGAGCCATTCATTGGCACTAGTAATATCCCCCTCAAGCAAACGGTTGCGAATAGCTGTAGAACTAATCACTCTCTCCCCTACCTGAAATTGATCTACACGAACGGCACGAATGCCGCAAGAGGTGGCAATCTCCACAATATCCCTCTCATCTTTCCCATGTCCCAAACGGTGATCATATCCTATAACCAGTGTTGAAACATTATATTTATCCACTAGATATTGTCGAAAAAAATCCTCTGTGCTGAGTTGACTGAACTCTTTGTCAAAACAGATTACTTCAAATCTGTCAATCCCCAAAGAGAAGCACAATTCGCGCTTCTCTTCAAGAGTTGTCAGTAATCTGAGTTTATAGGCATCCTGTTGAAGGACGGTTCTCGGATGGGGCCAGAAAGAGATTATCATACTCTGCCCCCTCTGCTCCTCGGCGATGGAGATGAGCTTATCCAAGACCTTTCTGTGACCAAGATGAAGTCCGTCAAAAAAACCCGTAGTTGCTACAACCATTTCACAAGTTCAAAATCCTGCCTGTGAGGCATTTTATCATTTTTGGCGTAAATGCGCATTGCTATATGAAACGAACCCGCCATACCTGGAACCACGTTTGCACTATAGGTAGCCACGCCATTCTCGAATGAAGTAGTCTTAAATTCAAAACTATTGCGGATCCTCAATTCGCCTTTTTGGTTCTTAGTGGCCACAACAAGTTCTACTCCCAAATCCTCGGGGTTGAGTTCACCAATAGCTATGACCAGTTCTGCATTGAATTTTTTTCCGAGAGTAAGAGAGCCCTTCGCATCATCCGGCTTGGAAAGTGAAATAACCTCAAGATGAGGCCACTCTCTACGGAGACGTTTCTTCCAGAATGCCATTTCCCTTGCCCTCGCAAAATCTGAAGCTACCATTTCTCTATAGCGTTTCGCCAGAGGGATATAATATTTCTCCAGATAATCACTCATCATTCTGTTGGTAGTAAAATTACTAGCCACCTGGGAGACGGTATTCTTGATAATTTCAATCCAATCATCAGAAATACCATTCTCATCCTTGTCATAGAATAGAGGCGCTATTTCGTTTTCTATGATAGTGTATATGGTGGCAGAGTCAAGATCATTCTGGAAATTTTGATCATCGTAAGTACGTTCCATAGGAAGAGCCCAACCGGCGCCCGGTTTGTAGCCCTCAACCCACCATCCGTCAAGTACGGAAAAGTGCATAACTCCGTTCATAACAGCCTTTTCACCGCTGGTGCCGGAAGCCTCTAAAGGACGCGTAGGATTGTTCATCCACACATCGACACCCGGTATCAGAAGTTTAGCAATGGAGATATCATAATTAGGTATGAATACAATCTTGCCTATAAATTGAGGCATCTTGGAGATGTCTATGATTCTCTTAATCAGATCCTGGCCCGCCTTATCTGCAGGGTGTGCTTTTCCTGCAAAGAGGAATTGTACCGGACGATCAGGGTTGTTGATTATATCATTGAGCCTTTCCAGGTCGCTGAAGAGTAGAGTAGCTCTCTTGTAAGTTGCGAAGCGGCGTGCAAATCCTATCGTGAGAATATCGTCGCGCAGCGTCTTTTTAATCTTGACAATCTGCTGTGGTGAGTAGTGGTTGGTAGCAGAGGTATCGCTCATGCACTCTTTCACAGCTTCTATGAGTTTATGGCGCAGATGCTCTCTTACACTCCAGATCCTATCGTTAGAGACTTTATAAATGCCATCAAAGCAGCTCTTGTCGTAGTGGTGTGTTTTAAACTCCTCACCAAATACCTCCGCGTGAATCTCTTTCCACTCAGGAGCGGTCCAGGTTGGGTAGTGAACTCCGTTGGTGACATGGCTCACATGTAGTTCCTCCGGCAGATAACCGGGCCACATTCCGGAGAAAATCTTTTGAGAGACCACACCATGAAGCCAACTGACACCATTGACCTCCTGGGAAAGGGTTGCAGCCAGGAAGCTCATAGAAAATTTCTCTGAAGGATCGTTGACATTAATCTTTCCAAGCTCCATAAAGGTCTTCCAGTCAATTTTCAACTTAGAAGGATAGTGCGACATATATGCCCTGAGCATATCTTCCGTAAATGCATCATGACCCGCAGGTACAGGAGTATGTGTGGTAAAAAGAGATGAAGACCTTACCACTTCCATTGCCTCCGGAAAGGAAAGGTTGTCTTGTGATATATACTCATAGAGACGCTCCAAACCGATAAATGCGGCATGACCTTCATTGCAATGATATACCTCTGCATCTTTGCCAAGAGCCCTGAGAGCCCTGATGCCGCCCACACCCAGAAGAAACTCCTGTTTTAGACGGTTTTCCCAGTCTCCTCCATAAAGTTGGTACGTAATCTGTCTGTCTTCCGGCCAGTTATCCTCAAAATCAGTATCCAGCAAATAGAGCTCGGTGCGACCCACATCGACTCTCCAGACTCTTGCGTAGAGATTACGTCCCGGGAATGCTATGGTAACTGTTACCCAATTATTTGCGGCATCTCTTACAGGGGTTGCAGGAATTTTCATAAAATCCTGCGGCTCGTATGTAGAAATCTGATCTCCCATCGCGGAAAGATGCTGGGTAAAATAACCATATCGATAAAGCAGACCTACAGCTGTCATATTTACCTGCATATCACTCGCCTCTTTGAGATAGTCGCCTGCAAGAATACCCAGACCACCGGAGTATATTTTGAGTGAGGTGTCCAAACCATATTCCATGCAGAAATAAGCCACTTTGGGACCCTTACGATCCTTTTTCCCCTTCATATAGGTACAGAAATCGGCATATACAGCATCGAGACGCTCCAGAAAGGCAGCATCCTTTTCAAGTTCCTTGTATCTTTTGAGATCAATCTTATCCAGTAACGCCAAGGGGTTGCCCTTACACTTTTTCCAGAGTGTTGCATCAAGCGAGCTGAAAAGGTCAATTGCGTTCTGATTCCAACACCACCAGAGATTTCTTGCCAAGGTGTCAAGATGATTGAGACTCTCAGGCATCTCCCTGTTGACAAGAACATTGGTCCAGGAAGGTTCATTGGTGGTCAGTTTGTTATATGACTGTGGCTTGTCATCCACGACGCCGAGGAATTCTCCTTTTGCCGCCACTACCTTTGAGATAGCAGCGGAGAATGCCTTCTTGTAGTATTGAATATTATTTTCCCAAAGGGCAATTTCAGAAACCTTCTTTGCATTCTCCTTATATGATTGCTTCTCCTCGGGAGAAAGGGCTGCAATCTCACGAATACGGTTGACTACATCATTTACTACCTCATCATAGTTGGAATCTGTGCGGGTAATTATGGCGATTGATTCACGACTCTTGTCGGTGGGGTAATGCTCCTGCACCCAAAGACCGAATCCTGCAAGAGAAGTAGTGGTAGTGGGCACTTTAAATGCAAGCGACTCAAGTGGTGTATAGCCCCAAGGCTCATAGTATGAAGGGAAAACAGTTAGATCCATACCAACGAGCAAATCATAATAGCTCATGTCGAAGATACCGTCGCTACCATTAAGATAAGTAGGGATAAAAAAGACATTAACCTTATCGCCTACACCATTATTAAGATTTAGCGTCTTAAGGCGATTAGTTACCGCATCATAATCGTCACTCAAAAGATGTGACACATTTGTGGTATATCTTGTATCAGCACCATTGAGTTTAGAGACAAGCTCCTTGTCGGGACCATTATGACCCGATGGCACCATTATAAAGGCCAATACTTTCTTCCCTTTGTATCCGCCACTATTCAGACGACTTAGTGCGTCAATAAAGATATCTATTCCCTTGTTGCTGTACTCATAACGGCCGCTGATGCATACCAGCAGCGAATCTTCATCATAATGCTCTCCTGACATACAGGATGCAACCTCTATGAGCTTCTTCCTGGCCCTGGCCTCATACTCGGGAAATTGCTCTTCCGGAGGAGTTATGCTGTTTTCAAAACCATTAGGGGTGATGAAATCCACCTCTCTGCCCAGGAATTGTTTGCACTCTACTGCGGTAATCTGGCTTACTGTAGTAAACACATCTGCATTAATTGCAGCAGCCTTTTCGAGTGAGTGGCGCGACACCACTCCGAACTCCCTCGCGAGATCATCTGCATTGAGATTGTAAATCTGATCGTATAGAGGAAGATCTTTACCGGCTACGCAACGTCCAATAACAGTAGCATGAGTAGTAAAAATAGTACCTATAGGGAGATCACTCTCCTTAAGGTAGAGCAGGCCGGCTCCCGTCATCCACTCGTGAAACTGTGCCACCACATGGTTATGAGGAGTGACATTGAAACGTACGAAGTGATCAATAACATTACCTGCAGCATAGCCGAAGAGTGCAGACTCAATATAGTCCCAATTGCCATTCAGAGAATCGACTCCAAACTTTGTCCAGAAGTTGGTAAGGATCTCGTCCTTTTTAGAGATAAATTGAGTAAAGTCCACCAAGATGGCAATGGGATTGCCGGTAACATTCCAGCGGCCGACCCTCACACGCAAACCCTCGCTGAGAGCAGCTTCGCGCCAGGAACGGAAGAGTATAGGATCCTCGGTAAATTCGGGATTCTGAGCAGTTTCCCTCCATACGTCGGGGCCGATGTGAATATGATTTTTCTTAAGTTCTTTTCCTAAAAATAGTGATTTAGTGGCAATGACAGTGTGTATACCGCCTACCTTGTTACAAACTTCCCAACTGATTTCAAACAGGTAGTCGGGCATAATCGAATTTTGTTTCATAAACGTATTATAGTGGTTCTGGTTATTTCTTTTCCCCTTTCAAAGAGTGAATTTTCTCTTTAACTCTGATTTCGAAATCGCTGAATACATTCATATAGTTGATGAATGCCTCATAGGGGGTATTATAAGGGTTGAAGTAATTGTGTACGGATCCATCGGAGAAAAATTTGGTGCACATATAATAGAAATGGTCACTTTCCTGAAGTTTTCTGTATATGTTGAGAAGTTTCTCGTCTTTCGCTTTGAGCACATCAGCTTCAATAGCTGCTATCTTATTGAAAGCTTCGTTCTGGAGTTCGTTTCCAAGCCAGGCACTGGTGTCCCTCTCCTCATCTGCCCATGAAATGGGATATGGCACATGTAGAGGTGCAACAGGCTGGTGGGAAAAAGCTGCCTCCGGAACAGTCCTGAAACGTATATCGCCCTTAGCAAGAATAGCTTCAGGAAGAACCTTCAGGAATTCGAAGATACCTGTGTATTCTTTCTGATGTTCACCGAATGTCTCATAATCCATAAAAAGATTGATTATATCCTCGCCTGAAACAGCATCTGAAAGCCAGGCTGCATATTTATCTGCGGTTAGGGGCCACCCTTCCCAGTTCTTGTCAGAGAATCTGAACGCAATATCATCGCTCAGGCTGGAGTTCCTGAGTAAAAGTTTCTGACGGGGGTTTATAGCGTTTGTATAGACAAAATTGGGACTCTTCCATCCGAGAATATGCTTTGCACCCTCGGTGAGCATGACATTGTAGCCCAAGTCGGCCACTGCATCTCCTATGGCATCGGAGTAGATAAGTTCGGTGTTTCGGAATGCGGTAGGTTTTACGCCAAACACTCTTGTAATCATCTCAGCATGCTGTTTCACCTGTTTCTTGAACTCGGTAGGCGAAGAGAGGGAAGAAAGGGTATGAGAATATGTTTCTGCAAGAAAATCCACACAACCGGTAGCTGCGAGGGCCTTAAAACTCTCTATCACCTCAGGGGCATACATGAGAAACTGCTCTACAGCCACACCGGTGATGGAAAATGTCACTTTGAAATCTTTGCCGTGCTTTGCAATGAGGTCAAGCAGGATATTATTGGTCGGAAGATAGCACTTTTCTGCAACTCTCCTGAGTATGGTACGATTAGCAAATTCATCGAAATAATGAAAATCGTTGCCGATATCAAAAAAGCGGAATTGCTTTAGTCTATCCGGCTGATGTACCTGAAAGTATAAACAAATTGACTTCATATCTGTAATTTTTATTTTTTCTCATTTATTGCTGCCTCATAAACCCTCTTGACCTTGGCCGCGGCATGATCCCATTTCAGAGAGTTAACCTCTTCAAGGCCACTCTCGATCGCCATTTTGGAAAGGGCGGGATAGTTGAGCAGGCCATATATTGCATCTGCAAGTGCATCAATGTCCCAAAAATCTACCTTAATTGCATATTTGAGCACCTCTGCCACGCCTGACTGTTTGGAAATAATGGTAGGCACACTGGATATCATCGCCTCAAGAGGTGATATACCGAAAGGTTCGGAAACCGAAGGCATTACGTAGACGTCAGAATATTCAAACATACGTTGCACATCCTGTCCTCTTAGGAAGCCCGTAAGGTGGAATCTATCAGAGATCCCCAATTGTGCTACACGTTTAATGGAGCGGTTCATTAAGTCACCGCTTCCGGCCATCACAAAACGCACATTAGGGTACATTTTGAGTACCTTATTTGCAGCCTCTATAAAATACTCAGGGCCTTTCTGAAAGGTAATGCGGCCGAGAAAAGTTACGATTTTCTCTTTGACACCTCTTTGCACTTCGATATCACCTCTGCCTGAAAAATCTACCGCATTGTGTACGGTGATAACCTTAGAAGGATCGATTCCATATTTGTTGATTACAATATTGCGTGTCAAATTGCTTACAGTTATAACCTTGTCGGCTTCGCGCATCCCGGTCTGCTCCAGACGGAATACTTCAGGGTTGACATTCTCGCCGGTGCGGTCAAACTCGGTGGCGTGAACATGGATTACCAGAGGTTTACCGGAAACCTTTTTAGCGGCAATACCGGCCAAATTGGTAAGCCAGTCGTGTGCATGGATTACATCAAACTCATGTTGTTGTGCAATAGCACCGGCAACCATTGCATAACGGGCCACCTCTTCCATGAGATTCGTCCCATATTTGCCGGAAAACTTATATTTCTCTTTGAAATAACCCTTAAACTCCTCTGTTTGGTATTTCTGTTCCTCCGTTACAAGTTCGGTAAATGAAACCGGATCAATATAGGGTCTGAGATTGGAGCCTACACGTAAAAAATCAACCTTGCCCAAAAATTCATCAATATTCTTGCAGGTATCATAAACAGCCACATCGCTGGCATTAATGATTCTGACAGCACTTTGGTCTTCATCTCCGGAGGCCGAAGGCATCACGAAAAGTATCTCTACATTGTGGTGAGCCAGTCCTTTTGTCAACCCATAACAGGCAGTACCCAGACCGCCTGCAATATGAGGAGGAAACTCCCATCCGAACATCAATACTCTCATGATTGGTCCTCCAATTTATATTTGTTTATAAGATATTTTACACGGATAATCTCGGCGGTAGCTGATGCTGAAAGGATGGCGCCATGAGGGTGATGTGGAGGATCTCCGTCATAGATCTCGGCCACCATGCCGATTCCGTGAATATTCATATCCTCCTCGAAACCGCTAACCAGTGCCTGTGATGTGCGCAAGTAGGATGCTCCATATAGTTTGAGGCAAGAAGCGATATAGGCACCGAGAAGCCAGGGCCTTGTGCTTCCATTATGGGTAGCAAGGTCACGCTCTATCTGGTTACCTTCATAGACCCCTTTGTATAGGGAATTTTTGGGTGAAAGGGTCCTGACACCACGTGTCGTTATGAGTTCCTGGTTGATAGTACGCAAAATTTCATCCTGTACAGCTTCGCTAACGGGGCTATAATCAAGGGAACATGCATATACCTGGTTGGGTCTTGTAAAAATGTTCTGACCGAAACCATCGACATAGTCGGCCAAATGACGTCTTGATTCAACCCAAAAGATATTATAGAAATTCTCTTCGATTTTCTTGATAATAGCATCACACTCTTTGGTAAAATCATTTTCTTTTGCAAAACTCTTCTCCATCGCAGAGGCAAAGCAAAGAGCATTGTACCAGAAACAGTTGGTCTCAACCTGATAGCCGGCGCGCTCCGTTACCGGGCGACCTTCAGCATAAGCATCCATCCAGGTGAGAGCCACACCGGATTTCTGCGCCCAGAGCAGACCGTTATTATGGAGAATCACCTCCGGACGTCCCTGGATAAATGAATTGATAATATCTTTCAGGATTTTACCATATTTTGACCATACTTTGGCCGTCTCTTTTGTATAGGAGATTAGATGCTGTACCAACTCGGTCAGACGCAGAGGAGCCTCAACCTGATTGCATCCTTTGAGAATAGCCTCCCGATGGGTAGAAATTGTATCATCAAGAATTCGCCTGAAGAGTTTTACATCACCGTTGTTGTAAAGAGTCAAGCCTGGAAGCGTAACGCAGGTTTCTCTCAAAAGGCCCGACCCAAGCCAAGAGTATCCGGTACAAATTTCAGTCTTGTTGTTGCGGACTGTTATAAGTTGCCTTGCAGCATCCCTGAGACAACCCTCATAACTCACCAGAGGATCACGTAGATTGAGTTCCCTTGTAAATTTGGCTTTCAGGGTAGTCGGAGCACATTCACTGGTAGAAGCAGAGAAGATTATGGTCTCGCCTTTTTTAATAGGCATCTCGAAATAGCCGGGAACGAATAGATCTTCGGTACAATCAAATCCACGACGGTACTCCTCTCTGTAAACAATGTCGTAGTACCAGTCCGGAGAGGAGACATAGTCGCATGGTTTTGAAACCTGGAGATTGAGGTCGGGAAAACCCTGGTACATCCTAAATGCAACTCCGTTTTCTATATTTCTGTAACGAGTGTAAGCATCACTGTTGGCCCTTGTCAGGGAATGGATATTACGGAATGCAAGGAATGGCTTGAGCCTTAAAATAGTGTTGCTGTGCGCATCCACAAGGGTATATTTGATCAGCAACTGGTCTTCATTCTTACTGGACAAGATTATGCTTTTGCGGAATATCATACCGCCAACGCGATATGTAATTACAGGCACGGGATCCATTTCGAAGTCAATGATGTACTTATGACCTTTAGGCTCGAAAACGGAGCCATAGTTATGGATACCGAGATTGAAAGATCGCCCATGCTGAATAAGCGTCTCATCGAGAGACGACAACAGGATGTGCTTGCTCCCACCAAAATTGTCAATGGGAACAACGAGCATGCCGTGGTATTTTCTCGTATTGCAACATACAATGGTCGTATTGGTATAGCCTCCGGCCATATTTGTTGAAATCAACTCCCGTTTGAGGGAGTATTCGAGATTCACCAGTTCCGCTTTATTGAATTTCAAGTAAGCCATAAAATTATGTTGTAATTACCAGGTTGTTTGCACCTATTTTAACCTTGTTTTGAACTTGCAAAATTAGATATAAAATTTCAATATTTCAATTATGTAACCTAATCGTCACATCTCAAAACAAGAGCACTGCGACAGGGTATGTAGAGAGAGAGCAGATTTCGCCCCTCCTTATATTGAGTAAAGTGCTCTACATCAGCTGCATTTCTGTCAAAGCCACCAAATTGTGAAGCATCGCTGTCTAGGACGGGAACCCATTTGCCCGCAGGGGCTTCAAAACAGTAATTTTCGAAGGATTGTTCTGGATTGAAACTAAAAACGAACATAAACGCACCTCTGGCAAAGATCAAAATCTTCTTTTCCTCATCCTGGCGAAGTGATATAATCTTGTATTTCAGTATCTTATTGTCTGCAAACAGATTCACCATCGCAATATCAAAATCCAGTAACGATTTATAACGTAGATAGTCGGCATCGGCAAGTGACCACTGCCTGCGCGCATAGAAATAGGACCAGGAATTTCCCTCTCTGGGAAAATCAATCCACTCCGGATGCCCGAATTCATTGCCCATAAAGTTCAGATAACCATCACCCGCGGTAGCTATAGTCACCAGGCGTATCATCTTATGGAGAGCAATACCCCTATCGACAATAATACTCTGCGACTCTTTGTTCATCGAAGAATACATCTCTTTGTCCATAAGACGGAATATGATGGTCTTGTCACCCACCAGAGCCTGGTCGTGACATTCAGCATAGCTGATGGTCCTCTCATCTGCACGCTTGTTAGTAAGTTGATAAAAGATCTCTCCCATGCTCCACTCCCAATCTGACAACTCTTTGATCCACTTGATCCAGTGGTCGGCAACACCCATACTCATCCTGAAATCAAATCCGAAGCCACCCTTTGTTATTGGAGCCGCCAATCCGGGCATACCGGACATATCCTCGGCAATAGTGAAAGCGGTGGACTTCAATTCTTTGACAAGAATATTAGCCAAACCCAGATAGACCAGCGCATCCTCATCCTGTCCGCCATCGAAATAGCATTCATATCCTATAAAATCTCGCTCCAGGCCATGGTCGTAATAGAGCATGCTGGTAACTCCGTCAAAACGGAATCCATCGAGATTATATTCCTCCAACCAGTATTTGCAGTTGGAAAGCAGGAAATAGAGTGTCTCATTCTTACCGTAATCAAAGCAACGAGAATTCCATGCAGGATGTTCTCCCCTCGCCCCTTCGTGGAAATAAGTAGTATATGAGCCATCCAAACGGCTAAGACCCTCCACCTCATTTTTGACCGCATGCGAATGGACGATATCCATAATGACTGCAATGCCGAGCCGGTGCGCCTCGTCCACCAACTCCTTGAACTCCTCAGGAGTACCGAATCTGCTGCTGAGCGCAAAAAAGTTGGAAACCTGATAACCGAATGAGCCGTAGTAAGGATGTTCCTGGAGGGCCATTATCTGTATGGTATTATAACCTCCTGTCGCAATTCTGGGAAGAATATTGCGTCTAAATTCACTAAATCCGGCTACTTTCTCCTCTTCGGAACTCATGCCTATGTGGGTTTCATAGATCAGAGGGTTGGCAACCTTACGGCGAAACTTTCTCTTCCATTTATAGGGTGTTGAAGGAGCCCACACCTGGGCTGAAAAGATCTTTGTGTACTCATCCTGCACACAACGGGTAGCATAGGCAGGCAGACGTTCTCCACCACCACCGGGCCACTCTACATACCAACGGTAAAGAGTCCCGTGAGATATCATTTCAGAAGGCACCACCAGTTCCCAGTTACCTCCACCGATCGGCGTGAAAGCATACCTATCCTCCCTTTTCCAACCATTGAAATCACCGATAAGGTATATTCTGGTGGCATTGGGGGCCCATTCTCTAAATACCCAGCCCCGGGAGTCACGATGAAGCACATAATAGAGATGATTGTTTACTACATCAGATAGAAGGCCATCTCCGGCCATTTCTCTTTTTTTCTGAAGAACCAACGCATTACGATGCTCTATAATATCCTTGTACGGTGCAAGGTATTTATCTTTTTTATATATCTTCATTATCGTCGTCACTCTTATTGATGATCGTTTCAATCTTATCCTGCTCTCCTTTTATAGTATCCTTGCAATATTTGATCAATTCCATAGCTCTTTTCACATCGTTTTCGATGTCGGAAAGATCTCTTTCGGGATCCTCTATGCCTGTGACGAGCTGTTCCAGCTCTGTAAAGGCATCTTCATAGCTCATTTTCTCTTTCATATGTCATTGTTTTTTATTTCGCTTGAAATCACCTCGCATTCAACCACAGCATCGCTGAACATTACCTTAAGGCGCTGACCGGGTGTTAGATCCGCACCGGTTGCAATCCTGCGTCCATCTTTGAGCACCACCAGATACCCCTTTGCAATCAGAGTACGGGGATCTGCAGCTACCAACCGTGCCTGTAAGAGATCCACCTTCCGCAAAGCTTCTGAAGCTTTCATGTAGACTGCGCTCCTGATACGTACTTTCATATTGTCAAAAAGAGCCATTTCGCGATTACTTTTGCTCTTTAAAGTCAGTCTGAGGCGGGAAATCAGAGCTGCGACTGCCTGCTCTTCACGTGCAAAAATCTCTATGAAAAAATCTGCCAGGGCTGTGGGGGTTTTGAGATTGTGCCATGCAACCATATCTATGACATGGTAATCTTTGTCGTGACCGATACCGGTAAGTACGGGAATAGGGAACTGAGCCACATTAAGTGCCAGATCATAATCATCAAAACAGACCAAATCCATGACCGAACCACCTCCTCTGAGTATCAGCACGGCATCAAACTCCTCAATATGGTGCGCAATAGCATCCAAGGCTGCAATAATACCCGCAGGCGCCTCCGCACCCTGCATCGGTGCCGGAAACAGTGTAGTCGTAAAGCCAAATCCATATATGTTACCGTGAAGATGTTGAATAAAATCTCGGTAACCTGCTGCATTTTCAGCCGATATCACCGCCAGACGACGAGGAAGCAAAGGAAGTTTGAGAGAAGAATTTAGCTCCATCATCCCCTGCTCCGAGAGCTGTGCAATAGTCCTCTGGCGTTCTAACTCCAAATTACCAACCGTAAAGGAGGGGTCGATATCCCGCACATTTAGCGAAAGACCGTAGAGCTCACTGTAGTTTACCTGCACCTTAAGCAACACAGTCATTCCGGCTACTATATCGCTGCCGGTGACACTCCGAAAGTGCGCAGATAGGATACGATAGGTTTGTGCCCAAATGACTGCAGAGCATTTTGCGAGCAACCTGCCGCTCTTTTCTTCCTTTTCCACGAGAGTAAGATAACAATGTCCTGAACGGTTTACACTACATTCGCTAACTTCCGACCTCACCCATAGCGAATCGGTAAAATTTTCGGCCAGGACCTCGGAGATTTCACTCTGCAACTGATACAGAGTATAGAGTTTTCTGTCATCCATAACGAGACAAAGATAATGATTATTGGGCAAATATATTTCTATAATTCAAGTTACTTGCGTACATTTGCAGAATAAAGAATTCTAAGTGATGATTATCAAAAAGGCCATTTTTGCGGGCAGTAGCGAAAGAGTTGACCAGAAACCTAAAGCGCTCTATCCGGAGTTCGCTTTCATCGGCAGGTCAAATGTGGGCAAATCATCACTCATCAACTGCTTATGTCAGAACAAAAAGCTTGCACACACCTCTTCCACACCAGGTAAGACACAGCTTGTCAACCATTTTCTGATCAATGACAGCTGGTATCTTGTAGACCTTCCAGGATACGGATATGCCAAAATGAGCAAGACCGGCAGGGCCAAACTCGAAAAAATCATCAATGGCTATATAGACCGCTCTCAGGAAATGATGCTGCTTTTTGTGTTACTGGATTCCCGGCACGACATTCAACAGATTGATCTCGATTTTTTGATTTCTCTCGGAGAGAAAGGCATTCCCTTCTCAATAATCTTTACCAAATGCGACAAATCCTCACAGAGTGTTTTGGAAAAACAGATTGAGAAAAACCGCAATCACCTGCTCGAATACTGGGAAGAGCTTCCGCCCCTATTTCTCACCTCTTCTAATACCGGTATGGGCCGTGAAGAAATTCTTTCGTATATTGACACGGTACTTAATACTTTGACTTAATTCCAGAAAATCAATACCTGACACTCAAGACTAAAAGCTAACTATTTTATACTATATACGTAATACTCACTATTCTAATCAACTAGTTTTAGACGAATACCACATACTAGTAACTCAGAACTCAATACTCAAAACTTAACTCTATGGGACCCAAAGACCACCAATTTAAAATCTTTTCTTGCAGAAACTCACGTTATTTGGCTGAAAGAATTGCCAAAAGCCTAAACACGGAACTTGGCAAATCTGAAGTAACCGTATTCAGTGACGGTGAATTCCAGCCGGCATTTCTGGAAAGCGTACGCGGAGCCACAGTATTCATCGTACAGTCTACATTTCCTCCAACAGATAACCTGTTCGAACTTCTCCTTATGATTGATGCCGCCAGAAGGGCATCGGCCTACAAGGTGATTGCCGTAATACCCTATTTTGGCTGGGCAAGACAAGACCGCAAAGACCGTCCGAGAGTCTCCATCGGCGCAAAACTGGTGGCCAATCTTTTACATGCAGCAGGTTGCGACAGGGTGATGACCGCTGATCTTCACGCCGATCAAATTCAGGGATTTTTTGACTTCCCCGTTGACCACATCTACGCCAGCAATCTTTTTCTCGCCTACATCAAAAAACTCAAACTGGAGAATCTCTCCATCGCCTCCCCTGATATGGGTGGTGCAAAAAGGGCAAATGCCTATTCAAGAATTCTCAGTGTACCGATGATCATTTGCCACAAATCACGTGAAAAAGCTAATGTGGTGGGAACTATGACTGCTATCGGCGATGTAAAGGACAGAAATATTGTAATTGTTGACGATATCGTAGACACCGCGGGGACCATCACCAAATGTGCCGATATGTTGCTAGATAAAGGTGCTATCAGCGTCAGGGCAGTCTGCACACACGCCGTACTTTCCGGTAACGCTTTCGCTCGCGTAGCCAAATCCGGTATCAAAGAGTTTATCGTTACCGACACTATTCCAATGAAACAGGATCCTGAGATTGACACATCCAAGTTTACAGTACTTTCCGTAGCCGAAACTTTCGCAGATGTTATCGAAAAGGTCTACAAGTTCAAGTCCATCAGCGATACATTTATCTTCTAGAAGCCTTTTATAAGTATGATACTCAATAACAACATCCCTATCGAGGTAGCTTTTGAAACAATAGTATCCAAAATGCGTGACTATTTCCGTAGTGCCGGCATGAAAAAGGCCGTCCTGGGACTCTCCGGTGGTATCGATTCGGCTGTTGTGATGGCAATTGCCTGTGAAGCGCTAGGGCGGGAAAATGTTCACGGCCTCCTCATGCCCTCTCAGTTTTCCACGTTACATTCAGTGTCAGATGCTGTAGATCTTGCCAACAATCTAAAGGTTAAATATACGGTAGTCCCAATCGAAAAGATCTACAACCGCTTCATGAGAGAGCTCTTCTCATTTTTCGAGATAGGGAAATGGAGCGTTGCTCAGGAAAATCTTCAAGCACGCATCCGCGGCACAATACTGATGACTTATTCCAATCGCTTTGACTCCCTTTTGCTCAACACGTCTAATAAAAGCGAAATATTTGTCGGGTATGGTACACTCTACGGTGACCTTTGCGGTGCAATGATGGTAATTGCCGACCTGTATAAACTTCAGGTTTATGAGTTGGCCGGTTACATTAACTCCTCATTCGGCAATGTAATTCCAGCCTCCACCATACATAAGACACCTTCGGCAGAACTCAGGCCCGGACAGAAGGACAGCGATTCTTTCCCTCCCTATGATATTCTTGACCCTATCATATACAGTCTCCACGAAGAGGGCCAAAGTGCGGAAGAGGTAATTGCCGGAGGAGCAGACAGAGTAGTTGTAGAACGCATTATAGCACTTAATCGCGCATACTCATTCAAAATAGCACAGATACCTCCTGTAATTACTGTCACAGACAAGCCGGTAGTTCCTGAATACAAATGCATCTGATATGAAAGTCTTAATAGCCGCAATAATTATAGTAGGATTCAGCTTCCTTGCAATGAGCGTTACAATCATTTTCAAAAAGGGCGGAAAATTCCCTGATGGAGAGATATCACGAAACAAACATCTTCGCGAGAAGGGTATCGTTTGTGCTAAAGATGAGGAACTGAGGATTTGGGGGCGTAAAAGTAAATGTGATGATAATGCAGAATGTTCGGAAGGTGGGTGTGAAGCCTGCGCCTTCAATACATTACACAATCCCAAACAGACCACCGCGAAATAATTACTTTTCGTGAAGCACCGCTTTACGAAGCTCGAAATTCTGCCCCAGATATTTCTTACGCACTTCAGGATTATTGGCCAGTTGTTCGGCCGTACCGCTTTCCAGAATTGTTCCTTCATAAAGAAGATAAGCTCGGTCTGTAATGGCCAGGGTTTCGTGAACGTTGTGGTCGGTTATGATTATACCGATATTCTTGGTTTTGAGTTTTGCAATTATGTGTTGGATATCTTCTACAGCAATAGGGTCTACGCCGGCAAAAGGTTCGTCGAGAAGGATGAATTTGGGATCTATAGCCAGTGCTCTTGCAATCTCACAACGGCGTCTTTCCCCACCTGAAAGCTGTATCCCCTGGTTTTTGCGCACTTTGTGAAGACCAAACTCCTCTATAAGTGACTCCAGACGTTCGTAACGCTCTTCTTTAGAATACCCCGCCATTTCCATCACGGATAGAAGATTGTCTTCTACATTGAGTGTACGGAATACAGAGGCCTCCTGTGCAAGATAGCCCAGACCTTTCTGTGCTCGTTTATACATTGGAAGTTTTGTTATCTCCTCTTCATCCAGGAAAATTTTACCGTCATTGGGCTTAATCAATCCGGTAATCATATAGAATGTGGTGGTCTTACCGGCTCCGTTGGGGCCTAGCAATCCCACGATTTCACCCTGTTCAACTTCAATGGAGACACCTTTTACAACGGTTCTCTTACCATATTTCTTTACCAGATTTGTACAAAAAAGCTTCATATAGGATATTTCGGTGTTCTAAATGGTATCGAGCCCGAGATTTTTCTTCAGTTCACGGAACTCTTCGGATGTCTTCTGCAAATAGTTTGCCTTATCTGAAGGCATATACAATTTTTGAGAATTATCTTGATCGAAAACCTCTTCCAAAGTCACCATAAGACGAAGCGAAGGAAGGTCGATACGTTCTTTGAGGAATGATTCAAGACGCTTAAGGAAATGGCGGTCAATATACTCCTTCTGCGTTATATTGCTAACGGAAAAGGTAACAACGGAGCCTGATGCATCAATCTGCGGATTACCCTTTGCCAGTGCTGCAGAGAGGTTGGGAGAACGGGATTCGCTAGCCACCAACTCTTCCCATACGCTCTTAAGATTCTCTTCATCAAGAGGAACTTTGACTATCTCTTGAGCAAACTCCATCTTTTTTGAGGAAGTTCCGGATTTGACCTCCTTCATCACGTTTTTGATCGAAAGAGATGTTTTTGGAGTCTGTAGTTTGGAGTCTGTAGTTTGGAGTTCTGGGTTCTGAGTTCCGGGGTACGGGGTACGGGTTGCGGGGTGCGAGGTACGAGGTTCCGAGTTTTGAGTTACCGCTGGAGCAGTCTGCGAAGTCGCAGGTTTGGCCGTAGAGGAGGTTTGTGCAGCAAATGGTTGGGCTACAGTAGGTTGCACTGCCTGCACCGTGGCAGTTGGTTGTGCAACAGCCGATGCTGCATTTATACGGGAAATCTTGAGCAGCGCAAACTCTATCAGCAGTCTCGGATTACCACTCTGACGGTAGGAAGCCTCACAGTCAGTAGTGGCTGAAAGTGCCTCATAGAGAAAATCCGCAGAACATTTTACGGAGAGTTCCCTATATCTCTGTGCTATCGAAGGGGCAAGCTCAAGGAGAGACTGAGATGCATCGTGCTTACATACAAGCAGATCACGAAAATGGTTGCTCAAACCCGAGATGAAGTGGAATGCATTGAAACCTTTGGAAAGTATTTCGTCAAAAGTGAGAAATGCTGCCGCATAGTCGCCTTTTAAGAAATCATCAGTAAGCTTAAAATAATATTCGTAATCAAGAACGTTGAGATTGTGAATGACCTGCTCGTAGCTCACCTCATGCCCGCAGAAGGCCACAGTCTGGTCAAAGAGTGTAAGAGCATCGCGCATTGCACCATCAGCTTTCTGAGCAATGATATGTAGGGTGTCATCCCCTATAGTTACCTGCTCCTTGATAGCGATATCCTTCAGATTGCGCACTATGTTCTCCACCGATATACGGTTAAAATCATAAGTCTGACATCTGGAGAGTATAGTGGGGAGTATCTTATGCTTTTCTGTGGTACAAAGTATGAATATCGCATAGGAAGGCGGTTCCTCGAGAGTTTTTAGGAAGGCATTGAACGCCTGCTGTGAGAGCATATGCACCTCGTCTATGATGTAGACGCTATATTTTCCTATCTGGGGTGGAATACGAACCTTATCGGTAAGATTACGGATATCATCGACTGAATTATTGGAAGCTGCGTCCAATTCGTGGATGCTGTATGAGCGCCCTTCGGCAAATGAAAGACAGGATTCACAAACTCCGCAAGGTACCAGATTATCCTGAATATTGGAGCAGTTGATAGTTTTGGCAAAGATCCTCGCAGCGCTGGTTTTACCTACCCCACGCGGGCCACAGAATAGGTATGCATGCGCCAATTGGTTTCTGAGAATGGAGTTCTTAAGAGTCCTGGCAATATTCTCCTGTCCAATCAGCGAATCGAAATCATTCGGTCTGTATTTTCGTGCAGATACTATAAACTGTCCCATATTATGTCTCTACGATAGGATTTCAGTGATTTTACAAAAATAGGAATAATTTATAACTTTGCGCCACCCAAGAGAGAAAATAGATGGACAATTCTTCGCAAGACATTTATATACAAACACTTCCCTGTGGTGTTAAATTTGCCTTTAAACGAGCTCCTTCACCGGTAGCTTATTGCGCACTCAGTATACATTCCGGTACCCGTCATGAACCGGAAGAACTTCCAGGTACAGCCCATTTTGCGGAGCATATGCTCTTCAAAGGCACTTCAAGACACTGCCAGCGCGAAATCAACAACCGTCTGGAGCGCTTGGGAGGCGAACTAAACGCATTTACCACTAAAGAGGAGACTGTGGTTCATTCTACTACTCTCAAAGAGGATATCAGCAAATCCACGGATCTGCTTTTCGAAATTGTACTTAGTTCCACTTTCCCGGAGAAGGAACTCATTAAAGAACGCTCGGTAATCCTGGACGAAATAAACATGTACAAGGACTCCCCGGCCGAGAGGATATATGACGAGTTCGAAGAGTTGCTCTTCGGTTGCCACCCACTCTCAAGGTCCATTCTGGGCAACGCAAAAAGCCTTAAAAAGATCTCTACTAAAGACCTGTGTGACTATGCCGAATCGAGATTCATTCCACATTCCCTTTCATTCACCGCAGTAGCAGATATAAATCCCGCAACTGTTGCAAATATGGTCGAAAAGGCCATTTCACGCCACTACAACGGAAGAAAAGAGATTGAATCCCCGCTACAGGCCATATCGGGCAAAGAATCATCCCTTGATAAAGGGGCCCTATTCCATAAGGAAGTTTCACGCAAAAATCATCAAGCCCACTGTATAGTAGGAACGAGTGCCTACTCGCTCTACGACAAGAGTCGTCTTGCACTCCTCTTACTATGCAATGTGCTTGGCGGCCCCTCCTCCAACTCACGCCTAAATCAAAGGCTAAGAGAGCGCTCTGCACTTGTCTATGCGGTGGAGTCCTCATACACCCAGTACTCGGACACAGGTACCTTCGCCATTTATTTCGGTTGTGACAAGGGGGATGTAGAAAAATGTCTATCTTTGACAGACAAAGAGATAGGGTATTTCCGCGACGGCCGAATGACTGAGGCTCAGCTCAAATCGGCTAAAAAGCAGCTCCTTGGACAGCATGCAATCTCCTCGGACAACGGCGAAGTACAGGCACTCTCAATGGGCAAAAGCCTCCTCTCATACGGCAACGTAATGCCTGACAGCGAAATTCGTCGCCTGATAGAAGAGATCACCGCTGAAGAGATTCGCAGTGTGGCTTGCGAAGTGCTGGCTCCGGAACGGCTCTCTACTCTCATATACAGATAAATGGAAATGGACCATTTGGACAGATATATTATCACACATTCCACCTATCAGGGTAAGGAACTTGAGTGGCTAACGCGACAGACACACCTTCGGACCAACCGTGGAAGAATGCTCTCCGGCCCTATTCTGGGCAAATTTCTGGAAATGGTCACCAAGATGATATCACCCTCAAGAGTCCTTGAGATAGGCACATTTACAGGCTATTCCACCATCGCTATTTCACGCGGACTTGCGCCCGGTGGCACCATTGATACCATAGAAATCAACGACGAGCTCGAAGATCTCATTCGCGAAGGCTACGAAAAAGCTGAAATTACCGATAAAGTACGGTTGATCTTCGGAGATGTGCTTCAGGTGCTTCCCACACTCGAAGAGGGTTACGACCTGATATATTTGGATGCCAATAAGCGCGAATATCCCTCCTATTTCAAAGCAGCTGTAAAACTACTTCGCAGCGGGGGTTTCATCCTGGCGGATAATGTGCTCTGGGATGGTAAGGTATATGAAGAATCCCCATCGACGGATGCCCAGACAAGCGGTATCCGTGAATTCAACCGCATTGTGGCAGAGGATCCCCGCGTGGAAAATGTCATCATACCTCTGCGTGACGGTATAAATATCATCAGAAAACTCTAAATCAACAATACAAACTCTACAAAACTCATCAGTTATGTCTAAATTTCTCAAAGAATTCAAAGAATTCGCAATGAAGGGCAACGTAATGGATATGGCTATCGGTGTTATCATCGGTGCCGCATTCGGAGCCATCGTAACCTCACTTGTCGGTGACCTTATAATGCCTCTCATCAGCTGGGCTACCGGTGGAATAGATTTCACGGAATGGCAAATAACACTGCGCGCTGCTGTTGAGGCGACCGAGACCACTGAGGCAGTGGAAGGCCTCTACATCAAGTACGGAAAGTTTCTCAATGTGCTGTTTGACTTCATCATCATCGCATTCTCCATTTTCCTTGTAATAAAAGGCATCAACAAGATGTCCAGGAAATTGGAATCCGAGAAAGCTAAAAAGGCAAAACAAGAGGCTGAAGCTGAAGCAAAGGCGGCTGCTGAAGTTCCTGCTCCCGAAAGTGAAGAGGTGAAAATCCTCAAAGAGATCCGTGACGCAATTAAAAAATGATGCTGATCAAAGTAGATCCAGCACATAATCGTAGTAATACTTTCTTAAGACAAAATTCGAGGCGAGGTGGCGAAGCGAGTCACGACTGGCCTCGAATTTTTCTTTATTTGCCTCTTTGATTGGCTCTGCCGGAGGAGACTCCATCTTAAGCGGATTGATGGGAGAACCGTTTCTCCAGACTCTAAAATCAAGATGGGGACCGGTAGACATTCCCGTGCTGCCGACATAACCGATAACCTGGCCTTGAGAAACTCTAGAACCTACTTTAAGACCGGAGGCATACCGTGACAAGTGAAGATAGGCTGTAGTATAAACGGAATTATGGCGAATTTTTACAGTATTACCCCCACCCCCTTTGTAACCCTTTTCTATTACCACTCCGTCACCAATGGTAAGTACCGGAGTACCTGTCGGTGCTGCATAATCTACACCTGTGTGAGGTCTGACTACCCGGGTGATTGGATGCCTTCTGGCATAGGTAAATCCCGAACTTATCCTCGAAAAGTATTTTAGCGGAGATTTGAGAAAAGATTTTCTCATACTCTCCCCTTCAGCGTTCCAATATCGGTTGGAGGTGCCTTCCTCCTCAAAATAGAGACATTCTATGCTCTTGCCACCACCTGTGAAAGTCGAATACCTAACTTCGCCAATATCAGTTGGCTCCCCTTCACAGGAATGTTCATTGTAGAGCACTTTGAAAGAGTCACCTTTCTGCAATCCGAAAAAGTCAACACTCCAGGCATATATTTCAGAAAGCTTTATAGCCAGCAACGGTGAGGCACCGGCATCTTGAATATCGTTCCATAAAGAAGAAGCGATAGTCACTTCAACATATTTCTGCTCCACATCCACCTGCTTATTAACAAGTGAAACGGCAAGCGTATCCCGCAAATCGAAGACTACCGCAGTAATATTATCTTTCTGATAGACAAAATAATCTGGAACCTCCCCTTCAGCAGGAAGATACACATAATAGGAGTGCCCCGTTTTGAAAGTGTTTGCATCAAAGAGTCCACGTGATTTACTCACCAGATTGTGAACCTGGTTATGAGGCACTCCGAAACTATTGAGTACGGTAGAAAAATAATCTTTAGTTCCCACCTTGCCTTCTACTATCGTATATTCTCCCCTCGGGATGCCGAAGCGGTCCGTCACAACCTCCTTCGCAGATCTCTGCCTATCCTCTGAAATCTCCTCGGATGTGGCATTCTCGCCGCATGCTGTCAGCAAGACTATAAAAACCATAAACACTGCCACCTTTGGCAGCAATATTGCAAATCTTCGTTCATTAGTGTTTCTACGCATGTTTTCCCTCTAAATTTTTCCGCAAGTTAGCCATTTTTCAACACTCTGTTGATATTTTTGTGGAAAAATTTGTAAAAATTTGTAAAAAAGTGGAAAACTATTATTACTTTTGCAAAACACATCATATAAAACAAACATACAATCACATTTGAGAATGGCAAAGTTCATCGGCGAATATAAAGCAAAAGTTGACGACAAGGGGAGGTTAATCTTCCCCTCTGCCTTCAAAACCGCTATGGGTAGCGGAGCCGATCTTCGCTTTGTCATAAAGAAATCCCTGTTTTCCGAGTGTCTCGAGATGTACACCTATGCCGAATGGGAGAAGGAGTCCGACCAGGTGAGAAGCCGTCTCAACTTCTTCAACCGCGACCACGCTGAGTTCTGGAGAGAATATATGCGCGGCAGCCATATAGTGGAGCCCGACGAGAAACTCGGCAGGATGTCCGTCCCAAAGGATAAGCTTGACTCTATCGGCGTCCTCAAGGATGTGATATTCTTCGGCAACAATCACAAGATCGAGATCTGGGCTAAGGAGAAATTCGAAGCCCAGCAACTCGATAGTGATGCCTATGTTGCACTTGCTGAGAAGATTCTTGGCTAGAAAAGAAGGAGGTGAGAGATGTCGGCCTACCATATACCCGTATTGCTTGAAGAGAGCGTATCCGCTCTTGCAATAAAAGAAAACGGAGTCTATGTTGATGCTACTTTCGGAGGCGGGGGCCACAGCAGGGCTATTCTCCAACGTCTCGGCAGAAAAGGTCGACTGATGGTATTTGACAAAGACTACGAGGCACTGGCCAATTTGCCCGAGGATGAGAGAGTAATTGCGGTCAACAATAACTTTCGGTTCATCCACAACTATGTGAGATACCATGGTTTTGAGAAGGTGGACGGCATTATTGCAGACCTCGGGGTTTCATCCCACCAATTTGATACGAGTGAGCGGGGCTTTTCCTTTAGATTTGATGCTCCGCTGGATATGAGAATGAACCTGGAAGCGCGTAAAAGCGCAAAAGATATTGTAAATAGTTATACATCTGAAGAGTTGGAGAGGGTGTTCAGGATCTACGGGGAGGTGGATGATAGCAGGAAGGTAGCGGATCTTATATGTCGGGCAAGGGAGATCTCTCCAATAGGAACAACCGGAGATTTGGGCAGAGCCTTGGAAAGCGTTCTGCCCAAATTTTCAGAACACAAATTCCTCGCAAAAGTCTATCAGGCGCTCAGGATCGAAACCAATGATGAAATGCGCGACCTGGAGGGACTGATGAAGGGCATAATACGCTCACTTAAGAGCGGAGGGATCGTTGCGGTAATCAGTTACCATTCTCTCGAGGATAGGATAGTTAAGAATTTTTTCAAGTCCGGTAATGTAACCGGCAGGATAGAAAAAGATCTGATGGGACACGGCTCATCGCCTTTCGAGTTGGTCAACAAAAAGCCAATCATTCCGGGTAAAGATGAAATTGCCGGTAACACCCGCGCAAGAAGCGCAAAACTCAGAGTGGCTAAAAGGAGGTAGAAATGGGACTTAAAAGAAAGATTTTAGATAAGACCACCTCATTTTTTAGTGGGTCTTTTATACTGAAAAGAAGACTTGACAGATTTCTTTGGTTCTTCATATATCTGTTTGTACTGATTGTGCTCTTTATCAGCTGGAATCTCTATATCGAGAGCAGGCTGGTTAAAATCGAAAAGAACTCGGCTATCATCAAGGATCTCGAGATCAACCGTCAGCAGCGCTCTCTCGATCTTGTGAGCCTTGATAACAGGATAAAGGTAGAAAAGATACTACAAAGGTTCAATTCCAGGCTGCACGCACCCGTGGATCCACCTAAAAGAGTAAAAGGAGAGTAATAATATGAAAGTTAATATCGGAAAAGTAGGCCTGGCCTACGTCATTTTCATCCTCATCGCAATCGCAGTGCTGGTGAAAATAATAGATACTCAGTTTATCCGTACCCCCGACAAATCTGAAGTTGTGGGCGCAGTTACCAGTGTGGAGGAGATAAAGGGACGCAGGGGCAGCATTCTCTCGGATGATGGGCGCTATCTGGCTTTTTCCATACCCGAATACCGTCTCTTTATGGATCTGCACAGTAGTGTGGTCTCAGACACGCTTTTTAATAATAATGTAAAAGCCCTTTCAGTAGAGCTGGCAAATCTTTACAAAGATCGCAACGCAGCAGGATACGAAAGGCTTCTACGCACGGCGCGCAATGAGCAGAAAAGATATCTCCGCCTAAATAAACAATTGCTTACTTATCAGGAGATGAAACTGGCAAAGACCTTTCCAATTTTCAACCAGGGACAAAGAAGAGGCGGTCTCATCATCGAGGCGGTAGATGATCACCGCGAATATCCCTACGATGGTCTCGCCTACCGTACTTTGGGTCACCTTAAGAGCGATACGGCACAGATAAAAGTGGGCATCGAAGGGAGCTGCGATTCTATTCTCAGGGGTAGGCCTGGCTTACGGCCAATGAAAAAGACAGAAGGCAATGAGTTGATCCCTGACAACGATAGAGCCATTATTCCGCCGGTAAATGGAACTGATATCAAGACTACTCTCAATATAGATATACAAAACATAGCAGAAAGGGCACTACGCAACAGGCTCTCTCAGAGCGAGGAGCTGAATGCCGGCACAGTGATAGTTATGGAGGTTGCCACAGGTGAGATAAAGGCTATGGTCAATCTTGAAAAATACCAAGGTAAGTATGTAGAGAGATTCAACTACGCCATAGGCCAAAAAGGTGAGCCCGGATCGGTATTCAAGCTCACCACACTTGCTATTCTTCTTGAAAATGGTAAAGTCAAGCTGGAAGACGAAATGCCTGCTGACGTTTCTTTCCATATAGGCAACACCCGATTTGAAGATCCATATCTTCGCAACTACGATAAAATAACCATCCAGAGAGGATTTGATATTTCCTCTAATAATGTTTTCAGAATTCAGGCATGGAAACATTTCGGGTCCAGCCAATCTGAGCAAAAAAAATATATGGATCAGTTGAGGGCGATGAATGTCCACCTTGATCATGACATCGAAATAAATGGTCTCGTACAAGCAACAATCCCCGACCCTTCAGACACTGTCAGATACTGGAGTGACCTCGACCTTGCTTCCGTTTCAATTGGATATGCTGTTGAGTTTACTCCACTTCATATAGTCACACTCTATAACGCCGTTGCCAATAACGGTGTAATGCAAAGGCCTCACTTGATAAGTGAATATCTCAAGGATGGACACTCAGTTAAAAAGGTTGAGCCTGAAGTGATTGCTACTGTATGTTCCGAGTCTACAGCAAAAGAGCTCCACAAGGCACTCAGAAGCGTTGTTGAGAATGGTACAGGCAAGAATTCATTCGATGGGTGCAGGATAAATGTTGCCGGAAAAACGGGCACCGCACGAGTGGTCATTCCATCTAACGGAGCATACGTCGACAGCCAGGGCAGAAGAATTCACCAAGGCACATTCGTGGGCTTTTTTCCCTATGAAAACCCAAAATATACCGCCATTGCAGTAGTCTATTCAGGACTCACACATAAAAATTATTATGGCGGCACCTGGGCTGCTCCTGTAGTAAGGGAGATTGCTGAAAATATCTATGCATCATCGCCCGAGTGGAATGGACAGTTGACTGCTTCCGGACAGCTTCCTGCATATAAAGAATACCCCAACCATGCAATCAATGATACACTGTCGGGAGTTCCTGATGTAATAGGAATGGGACTCAAAAACAGCCTATGCACCCTTGAAAGCAGAGGTTATTCCGTTTCTTTTTCCGGACACGGCAATGTAATAAAACAGGAACCCGCTCCCGGCACGAAGAGCACAAACAGAAAAGTAAAACTTTACCTGGCAGAAAAACATGAAACTGAATAGGATACTTAAAGGACTTGAAGTCCTCGACATAAGCGGTAGCATATCCACCGAGATAGGCGATGTCACACTTGACTCCCGTAAATGCAGCGTAGGCTCGCTCTTTATAGCGACAGTCGGAAGTAAGAGTGACGGACATGACTATATCGGCAGCGCAATAGAGGCCGGGGCATCGGCAGTAATCTATCAAGAGGGAAAATACTCTGACGGAAAGGCCACATATATAAAAGTGTCCGACAGCAGAAAGGCAGCGGGACTGGCTGCATCCAATTTTTACGGCAATCCATCCTCTAAATTCAATCTGATAGGTGTAACCGGCACCAACGGCAAGACCACCACTGCTACACTGCTTTACCATCTTTTTACCTCGCTCGGTTATTACTGCGGACTGATTTCCACCATTGCCAACTATATCGGTGAAGAGAAATTTGAAACTGAATATACCACTCCCGATGCTATTGCACTCAATAAACTGATGGCTCTTATGGCCGAAAGGGGTTGCGAATATTGCTTTATGGAGGTGAGTTCCCATGCTTTAGACCAGGAACGTGTCTATGGTTTGCAATTCAGGGGAGCCATTTTCTCCAATCTGACCCACGACCACCTCGATTATCACAACACTTTTCTGGAATACCTCCATTGCAAAAAGCGTCTTTTCGACAATCTGCCTAAAAAAGCTTTCGCTCTTATCAATATAGATGATAAAAATGGCGAAGTGATGGTGCAGAATTGTCAGGCAACTGTAAAAAGATATTCCTGTCGCACACTTGCCGATTTCAATTGCAAAATTGTGGAAGAGAGTCTGGAAGGAATGATGCTCGCTATCGGAAACAATCATTTCTGGACACAGTTTATCGGGGCACATAATGCATATAACCTGCTGGCAGTCTATGCTACGGCAATCCTTCTGGGAGCCGATAAAGATGAAGTACTGGTAAAAATGAGTTTGTTGAAGGCTGTCGCAGGACGTCTCGAATATATTCGCGGAAGCAATGAGATCACTGCAGTTGTGGATTACGCCCACACTCCCGACGCTCTTGAAAATGTTCTCAAAACGCTACGCTCAACAGCTAGAGACCGCCAACTGATATGCGTATTCGGTTGCGGAGGAAATAGAGATAAGAGCAAACGCCCCGAAATGGGTGTGATTGCTACAAAATATGCTGACAAAGTCATTGTAACATCAGACAACCCTCGTTTCGAAGATCCCGATGCTATTATAAATGATATTCGTAACGGCCTCAACGCTGCAGGAAAGGCCAAGTCACTCTTCATTACCGACCGCAAAGAGGCCATCCGCACAGCCATAATGATGGCTAACAAAGGCGCTGTAATACTTGTGGCAGGTAAAGGACACGAAAATTATCAGATTGTCGGCGGGGAAAAACACCATTTTGACGATAAGGAGATTATCTCCGAAACATTTGAACAACTATAACCGGACAAAACCTCTACCTATGCTGTACCACCTTTTTGAATATTTTGAAAGAGCGAACATTGACTTTGCGGGTTCAGGACTGATGAAGTACATCTCATTCAGGTCCTTTGGAGCCAGCATCTTCGCCATCTTGATAGCCCTGATTGTCGGGCACAAACTAATTGTCTGGCTGCAGAAAAAACAAATCGGCGAAACAATTCGCGATCTTGGCCTGGAAGGTCAGCTCCAAAAAAAGGGAACTCCCACTATGGGCGGTATCATTATAATCATATCTATACTGGTGCCGGTACTGCTATTCTGCGACCTTACAAATATCAATATCCTGATATTGATTCTTACTACAGTGTGGTTTGGCATCATAGGATTTCTGGATGACTACATTAAGGTATTCAAGAAAAACAAGGAGGGACTCAACGGTTGGTACAAAATAGCATCCCAGGTGCTTCTGGGTCTGATTGTCGGTCTGATAATGTGTTTCAGCAATGAGGCAGGATTCAGAGAACAAAGAAAGGTTACACCTGTGGCTGGGGTCACAAGTGAAATCACTGCTGTTGAAGCTACAATTCCGGCCGGAACTGTGACCGTTGATACCGGCTTATTGGAAAACAGCACCAAAACCACACTTCCTTTTGTGAAGAACAATGAGTTTGACTACGGATGGCTCTCTCCTTTCGGAGGATGCCTCGGAGAATATTTCAAATGGTTCATATATATATGTTGTATTATTTTGGTAATAACAGCCTGTTCTAACAGTTGTAATGTTACGGATGGGCTTGACGGTCTGGCTACCGGGGTGACAGCTATCGTGGGGGCTACTCTCGGAATTTTCGCTTACCTCTCCGGTAATGTCATTTACTCCGAATATCTCAACATAATGTATATTCCGAGCAGTGCGGAGATTACTGTATTCTTTTCATCGATGGTAGGTGCCCTGCTGGGATTTATGTGGTACAACTCCTACCCTGCCCAGGTTTTTATGGGCGATACGGGCAGTTTGACTCTCGGTGGCATAATAGGCGTCTGCGCCATTCTTGTCAGAAAAGAATTGCTCCTTCCCTTGCTTTGCGGGATATTCTTTCTTGAGAGTCTGTCGGTTGTAATACAGAGATTTTATTTCAGATACACAAAGAAAAAAACCGGCACCGGTGTAAGAGTATTTAAAATGACACCTCTCCACCACCATTTCCAAAAGGAGAATCCGGATGCCATAATCCAATGGCCGGGAAAAGTCTATCCCGAACAGAAAGTGGTAGCGAGATTCATTATTGTATCGATAATACTAGCAGTATTGACAGTAGTAACATTAAAGATAAGGTAATAAGTTATGAAACGAATCGTTGTATTGGGTGGTGGAGAGAGTGGCACCGGAGCTGCAGTCCTGGCGAAAGTCAAGGGATTTGACGTATTTCTCTCGGACAACGGCAAGCTTAAGGAAGAACACGTTGCGCGTCTCGTGGAGTATGGAATTCCCTATGAGGAGGGCGGACACACCATTGAAAAGATATGCATTGCTGATGAAGTGATAAAAAGTCCCGGCATTCCCGATACTACACCCTTGATCATCGGGCTCAACGCCCGCGGCGTATCCGTTATTTCAGAAATTGAGTTCGCCGGCAGATATGACAACTCCAGGAAGATCTGTGTTACCGGTAGCAACGGCAAGACCACTACCACATCGCTTATTTACTATTTGCTTAAAAATGCCGGCCTTAATGTGGGCTTGGCCGGTAATATAGGCCAAAGCTATGCCTACCAGGTAGCGACAGAGGAGCACGATATCTATGTGCTTGAAATAAGCAGCTTCCAGCTTGATGGAATGTATGAATTCAAGGCGGATATCGCTGTATTGCTCAACATTACCCCTGACCATCTCGACAGATACGGCAACCAGATGCAGAAATATATCAATTCCAAATTTCGGATTACCCGAAATATGGCAAAGGAAGACTGCTTCATTTTCTGCTCGGATGATGAAATAACGATAGAGCATCTGAACCGCATTGTAATTCAGGCACAAAAAATACCATTCAGTCAGAACTCCGCTGTCGAGCAAGGAGCCTATGTTGAGGGAGAGAAGATGTATGTCAGATACCAAGACAGCGGCTACGAAATGTTCCTACATGAACTTGCGCTACAGGGAAAACATAACATATATAACTCAATGGCTGCGGCCATCACGGGCAAAATAATGAACATAACCAACAGTACCATCCGAGAAGCCCTGACAACATTCGCCGGAGTAGAGCACAGAATGGAAAAAGTGCTCTCTGTTGGAGGTGTGATGTACATCAACGATTCCAAGGCAACCAATGTCAACTCCACCTGGTACGCGCTGGAAAGCATCAAAACTCCTATTGTGTTGATACTCGGAGGAACCGATAAGGGCAACGACTACTGCCCTATTGCGGACCTGGTGAAAGAAAAGGTAAAAGCTATAGTCTGCCTCGGTGTCGATAATAAAAAAATCCACGGTTTTTTTGGCGACAAGGTGGCGGAAATTTACGACACACTCTCCGCAGAAGAGGCCGTAAAGTTGGCTGCATCCATCGCAAAAAGTGGTGACACCGTACTTCTTTCGCCCAGTTGTGCGAGTTTTGACTTGTTTGATAATTATGAGGACAGAGGCAGACAGTTCAAGGCTGCCGTAAGAAATCTTTAATAGAAGATGGGGAGATTGAAAATAAGACTCAAAGGGGACAAGATCATTTGGATAATTGTGCTTTGTCTGGCCATTATTTCGCTACTGGCGGTATTTTCTTCCAGTACGTTTTTAGCCAATAAAGCGGGTGTGAGTAAGTTTTTTATACTTCGGGAACAGCTCATATCGGTATCCATCGGATTTGCCGCTCTTTTGATCTGCTACATGATCCCGATGAGGTTTTACCGGTTTTTGGCGTTTCCGGTTTTTGGAATAACGATTGTGATGCTTGTACTGCTTTTCATCATACCCGATACACGTAACGAAGCAGCCAGAGGTATCCGGCTCTTCGGCAGGACAATACAGGTGTTTGAATTCGCAAAAGTGGGACTTATACTCTATATTGCAAAGGCGCTGGAGTACTGGGAGAACTCCTTGACCACTTACAAAGACTTTCTGCTCAAGATATTGCTGCCAATAGCAGTAGTATGTATGATGATCATGGTCAACAGCTTCTCATCAGCTCTGTTATTTGGTGTAATCAGCATATTGTTACTCTTCTTTATGAATGTCAACGGTAAGCATCTGGGCATTACTGTAGGGATAGGGATACTGGTGTTGGCATTACTGTTTGGCACCTACCTACTCTTTTATAAAGATAAAAACTACGCTGATGGCGAAGAGCCAGCCCTTGTAGGTAAGTTCTTCAACCGCTTTGAAACTGCTACCAACCGTATCGTTAACTTTGTTGAGGCTAAGAAAGAGGTAGACAAGGATGCTGAAGCCACTATGACAGAAGCCGAAAGACTAAGAGAGCAGGACAGTAAGCGCCAGGCCGAAAATGCCAAAATTGCGATACATGAAGGTGGAATTTTCGGAAAGGGTCCGGGCAAGAGTACTCAGAGATATTCTTTGTCAATGGCCTTTTCTGACTTCATATATGCCTTCATTGTGGAAGAATATGGATTAATGGGAGGTATTTTCGTTATATTGCTCTATCTGATATTCCTCTTCAGGTGCATCACAATAGCAAACCGATGTGAAACAATCTTTCCGGCAGCACTGGTCTTGGGGTTGGCATTTCTGATTGCCACCCAAGCATTTTTGCATATATTGGTAAATGTCGGGTTGATGCCGGTCACAGGTCATACTTTGCCTCTGATAAGTCATGGAGGTACAGCTTATATGGTATTGAGCGGTGCATTCGGCATCCTCCTTTCCATAAGCAAGCAGCTGGATAAACAGGATGAAATCAAACGCAAAGAACTGGAAGAAGAGGCTAAGCAAAAAGAAGATGAAATAATGTATTCGGAGAATTACCTGTTATGAGTGAAATAAAACCAAGAATCATAATAAGCGGAGGAGGTACGGGAGGGCACATATTCCCGGCTCTCTCCATAGCTGGAGCTATAAGGGAGATCGTCCCTGAGACCGAAATACTTTTTGTGGGTGCTGAAGGAAGAATGGAAATGGAGAGAGTGCCACAGGCAGGATATGAAATCAAAGGTCTACCTGTAGCCGGCCTGCAGCGTAAACTCTCACTGGCAAATTTCGCACTACCCTTCAAAATACTCAAAAGCCTCTCAATGGCAAAGAATATCATCAATGAATTCAAACCTGATGTGGCAGTTGGAGTTGGAGGCTATGCAAGTGCTCCTCTGCTCTGGAGTGCATCCGGAAAGAAAATTCCCTGTCTCATACAGGAACAGAACTCATATGCAGGATTGACCAACAGGATTCTCTCAAAAAAAGTGGATAAAATCTGCGTCGCTTACAGCGGTATGGAAAAGTTTTTTCCTGCTGACAAGATTATTCTCACAGGAAATCCCATTAGAAAGGAGATAAAGCCACCTACGGAGGCTGAAAGGAGAGAAGGGTATAATTTCTACGGGCTCAATCCAAATAAAAAGACCATCTTTGTAGTTGGGGGCAGCCTAGGCAGCGGAACTCTCAACAAGGCAATGAAAAAATGGGTGGCTAAAAAGGGCACAAATGCTGATTACCAGATTATATGGCAGAACGGTAAATATTATAGCAACGATATAGCTGAATATATGAAAGGGCGTGAACTGCCCAACGTAAAGCATTTTGATTTCATCCGAAGGATGGATCTTGCTTATGCCGTGGCGGATGTGGTTATTTCCCGCGCAGGAGCGGGAACAATCTCCGAACTCTGCGTTGCCGGCAAGGCAACCATCTTTGTTCCGTCGCCAAACGTGACAGAGGATCACCAGACACACAATGCTATGGCTTTGGTAGAAAAAGAGGCGGCGCTGATGGTAAGGGATGATATGGCGGAAGAAACACTAATGGATACTGCAGAAGAACTGCTCTCCGACAGCGTGCGCATCCGTAAGTTGGAGGCAAATGTGCTCACACTGGGACGAAAGGGGGCAGCAGAAGAGATTGCAACAGAAGTACTCTCTCTCATCAGATAAGAAAGGACATGGAAAAAAGATACAAATACTACTACTTCATAGGGATCGGCGGCATCGGAATGAGTGCCATTGCCCGCTACTTCAACAGTGCGGGATACAGCGTATCAGGATATGACAGGACACCCTCTGCACTCACCGCAAGGCTTGAGGAAGAGGGAATTTCCATACACTATGAGGATGATATCAGCGCTATTCCTAAAGACAAAGATAATACTTTTGTCATCTATACCCCGGCCGTTCCGGCTGATATGGGTGAGCTACGGTATGTGATGGAGCAGGGATATGCCGTATGCAAGAGGTCCCGTGCTCTGGGAGAGATTGCTCGCGGTAAGAAGTGTCTGGCGGTAGCCGGAACACATGGTAAAACCACTACAAGCACGCTATTGGCTCACTTGCTCACGCACTCCGGCGAGGGCTGCAATGCCTTTTTAGGTGGTATTTCACGTAATTATGACTCTAATCTGCTGCTAAGCTCCAACCCGGTGCTGGTGGCTGAAGCTGATGAGTTTGACAGGTCATTCTTACAATTATACCCCGATATTGCGGTGATTACCTCCGCTGATGCGGATCATCTGGATATCTATTTGGATCACAGCCATCTTAAAGATGCATTTGCTGAATTTGCATCGCAAGTCAATAAGGATGGATTCCTTGTTTTGAAAAAAGGTGTAAAGATCTCTTTGGAAAAGGTGAATGCAAAGATTTTGACCTATTCTTACGATACTCCTGCTGACTTTTACGCAACGGATATAGTGGCTCTGGATGGGGGTTATTTTGATTTTACGCTTAACACTCCTAAAGGTAAAATAGAGAAATGCACATTGGGAATACCCGGGTGGATCAATGTTGAAAATGCTGTAGCTGCATCTGCGGCTGCGCTACTGTACGGCATAACTCCGGAAAAACTCAAAAACGGGTTGGCTAGTTTCAGAGGAGTAGCAAGAAGATTTGATATACGCCTCAACACCCCGCAATGCGCTTACGTCGACGATTATGCGCACCACCCTAATGAACTGCGTCATGCAATCAGTTCGATGAGAGGTATCTTTAAGGGAAAACGGCTTTGCGGCATATTTCAACCTCATCTCTATTCGCGGACGAGGGATTTTGCTGAGGAATTTGCAGATGCATTGAGCGGACTTGACGAACTGATATTGCTCCATATCTATCCTGCAAGGGAACTTCCGATCGAAGGGGTAACTTCAAGGATAATTTTTGACAAGGTAAAACTTGAAAACAAGATACTCATAAGTAAAGATGAATTGATGGATACAATCCGTCAAAGGGATTTCGAATGTTTAATCACCTTCGGGGCCGGAGATATTGACAGGTTTATATCACCTATAGAAGAAGAACTAAAAACCAGAATAGAAAAATGAGAGTCAAAAAGATACTGTTGATTGTACTTATATCCCTGCTCTTTCTCGGAGTGACGGTGGCGTACTTTTATTTTGTGTCTGAAATGGAAACGGAAACCATTGCAGAGACAGTATGCAGTGGTATCAATGTCAATTTTAAGGACTCTCTAAAGGTCAACCTCATCAGTCGCGAGCAGATTGTTTCCCTGGTGGATCAGACAGAAAAGGTGACAGGCACAAAGTGTAAAAAAATCAACCTTACCAGGATCGAAAAACTGCTTGATAGCAGGGGCGAAATCCTCAAATCCGAAGTCTATTTTTCCTCCCCTACTATTCTGAGCATAGATGTGGTACAAAGAAAACCTGTCGTAAGATTTGAAAATGATACCGAAGGTTATTATGCAGATGAAAGCGGATTTCTTTTTCCCTTGCTCAATACCTACAATGTACCGATTGTGACTGGCGATATTCCGCTACGTCTGGGAAGAGAATATATGGGTATTCCCGAAGGTAAAGATGGAGAATGGATAAAGGGTATTCTCCGCCTGACCAACTATATCAGCAACAATGAGTACTGGAACAAAAACATAGAACAGATATATATTGAAGATGGCGAAATCTGCCTTGTTTCACGCATAAGCCATCACAAAATCATATTCGGGAATTACCGGGATATTGATGCGAAATTTAAGAAATTAGCGACATTCTATACAACAATTGCTCCTGCAGAGGGATGGGATAGCCATAATGTCGTCAATCTCAAATATAATAAACAGATTATTTGCAAATAAGGAGATATATGAGCGATTTTATTACAGCGATAGATTTTGGGTCATCTAAAGTGGCCGTGGCAGTCGGGACCGAGACTGCTGACGGCATAAAGGTGGTTTCATTTCACAGCTCTCCCGTTCCAAACGGCATCAAAAACGGAGAGATAGTCAACGAGGGCAGAGTAATTGAAGCCCTTAAAGAGGTACTTGGAGCCGCATCATCCGATATTGGAGAAAAGATCACCAAAGCAATTATCAATATAAGCGGAAAATTTCTCTTCTGCGATGAGATAGAAAGTACAATCATCAGAAATATAAGCAGCCAATATGTAACCGAGGAAGAATTGGAAAGGTACCGCCGGGAGCGCTACAAATTTTCCGTAGATGAATCCAATATTATTTACGCGGTTATACCTCAGAAATATGACATTGATGATTTGACGGGATACCAGCAGCATGAGATCATAGGGACATCCGGTAAACATCTAAAGGCCTATTATAAAATCTTCCACGGCAAGGCAACATTGCTGTCCAGATGCAAAAAGGTACTTTCTGCGTGTGGTGTGGAAATCTCTAAAATAGTGCTCTCTCCCATCGCTTCCGCAAGAGCTGTGCTCACCGAAGCGGAGATGGAGAATGGAGTGATGCTGGTGGATATAGGACGTGGCCTGACACAGATTGCCGTTGTCAGAAAAGGTATCGTCACTGATGTGCGTATGATCCCCTTTGGAGGAGAATCCATTACTGTCGATATCCAGACTGTAACCTCGATAAGTGCAAAGTGGGCGGAATTGATCAAGCTAAAACACGGCTGCTGTGTCGAAGAGTTTACTCCCGAGGACAAAAAACTGATTCTAAGGGGCAATGATGGTATTATCGAAGATGAAGTCTCGCTTCCTAAACTCACACGAATCATAGAAGCGCGTACCAGCGAGATTCTCGAAGCGATCAAATATGTAAAAGAGGAGAACGAGTTACAAGGAAAACTCCCTGCCGGAGTCGTAATAACCGGCGGGACCTGCTATCTGGAGGGTTTTCTGGATCTGGCAAAGGTATTCCTGGGTAACAGAACACGCCTTGCTGCACCCAGAGGCTGCATCACGATAGATTCGCACGAGAAAGCTCAGGATACATTTTCTTCTACAGTCGTAGGCCTTCTGCTGGAGGGTTTTTCCAGTAAACTCTCCTTTACGGAGGCAGACAGAGTAAAAGTGAGTGCAACCGAAACTGATATGGAAACAGACAAAAAAGAAGTTAAAGGGAAAAAGGAATCCGGTGGCAGGAAAGGAGGATCTAATAAAGATAAAGATCAGAAACGTGGGTGGGGTACTTTATTCGAAGGGATTTTTAGTGAAAACAATGACAATTGTTGATTAATTATGGAAGAAACATTAATACCAAAAAATTGGCCCAGGGGCTCAAACAACATTCTGAAAGTAATAGGTGTTGGGGGCGGCGGCAGTAATGCCGTGCAATATATGTATTCACAACAGATAGAGCAGGTGGATTTTGTGGTATGTAATACTGACAGGCAGGCTCTGGATGGAAGCACAGTACCGGTCAAACTTCAGATAGGAGGAATATTGACCAAAGGTCTTGGTGCCGGGCAGGATGCTACCATCGGCAGAAAATCCGCTCTTGAGTCTAGAGATGCGATCGAGGAACATCTTGGAGGCAATACGCAGATGCTCTTTATCGCCGCCGGCATGGGTGGAGGCACAGGCACGGGAGCATCACCTGTCATAGCTGAAATAGCCAGGTCCAAAGGCATTCTGACAGTCGGAGTGGTGACTCTTCCGGCACGTTTTCTAGGCAACGAAGTACTATTCAGAGCTATCGAAGGAGTAAGGGAACTCTTCAGACATGTGGACAGTCTTCTGATTATTGATAATGATAAACTATTTGATATATATGCCGATCTGGACATTCTGACACTCCTTCCCAAAGCCGATGAAGTGTTGGCCACCGCAGTAAGAAGTATCGCCGAAATTATAACAGTTCGGGGCAAAATCAATATGGACTTCGCAGATGTAAAGAAAATAATGCAGAACAGCAATGTTTCCCTGATGGGAATAGGTACTGCTTCCGGTAAAGACCGGGTCAGCAAGGCTGTTGAAATGGCCCTCACATCTCCCCTGCTCAACCAGTTAGACCTAAGAACTGCAAAAAGGGCTCTGGTCAATATCACAACATCCAGTGGAGAACATGTCATACATGGAAGTGAAGTGACTGCCCTTATGGAGTATATAAAAGAACTCACCAACCCCGAACTCAGTTCCAAGATGGGTCTTGTGCAGAATGATGAAATGGGAGAGAACATCGGAGTAACAATCATCGCTACCGGATTTGAGATGACCCAACTGCCCATAATCAGCGAAGATGCACTGAAAAACAACAGAATCGAAGTCAAATATGATTTGACAAATAATAAAAGAGGCGTACCTTTGTGCCCCGATATCGAATCTCAAATCACCAAAAAGGAGATGGTAACAGGCATACCGGCGCTGATCACTGATGATCCACAGACTATCAGCGACCTCGAATCGGAGCCCGCATTGACCAGAAGAGAAATAATGTTGCAGAATCAGAAACTAAAACAGAGTGACTAATGAAACAGAGGAGAGTACGCTTCGCACCGAGTCCTACGGGACCGCTCCATATGGGCGGTGTCAGGACTGCGTTATACAACTATTTGTACGCTAAACAGGCGGGAGGGAAATTTATACTGAGAATAGAAGACACTGACTCTCAGAGGTTCGTTCCGGGCTCTGAAGAGTATGTAATTGAGTCACTCCAGTGGTGCGGCATTGTACCGGACGAAGGTGTGGACAAAGATGGAAAGGTTGTGGAGATCCCTTGTGCAGAACATCCTCATGCACCTTACAGACAATCACAGCGAAAGCACATCTATCGTAAATATGCGGAACAACTTGTAGCAACAGGAAATGCCTATTACGCGTTTGATACCCCGGAAGAGCTTGAAGCACTCAGAAAAGAGGCAGAGGCCCAAAAGAGCAGTTTCACATACAACTACCACTCTCGCACCTCCCTTAAAAACTCGCTGACCATACCTGAGGAGGAGGTAAAGCGTCGTCTGGCAGAAGAAACCGGATGGACCATCAGATTCAAGATTCCTGAAAACAGGGTGGTAAAGATGAGCGACCTTATCAGAGGCGACATTGAAGTAAACACCTCTACTCTGGATGACAAGGTGCTCTGGAAGAGAGCCGACGAACTACCCACCTATCACCTTGCCAATATTGTTGACGATCATCTTATGGAGATTACAGAGGTGATCCGAGGTGAAGAGTGGCTCCCTTCACTTCCTCTACATTATCTTCTATATGAAGCGTTCGGATGGGATGATAGCCAACCACAATTTGCTCACCTCTCACTGCTGCTCAAGCCCGACGGCAAGGGCAAACTTAGCAAAAGAGATGGTGACAGATTGGGTTTTCCCGTATTTCCTCTGCAGTGGATCAATGAGGATGGAGAAATTTCGCGCGGATATCGTGAAGATGGCTATTTTCCGGAGGCATTTGTCAACATACTGGCATTTCTGGGATGGAATCCCGGTACGGAGCAGGAAATTTTCACACTGGAGGAACTGGTGGAAGTATTTTCACTTGAAAGAGTGGTTAAATCAGGAGCCAGATTCAATCACGATAAGGCAAAATGGTACAATCAGGCATATCTCCGCAGAAAGAGCACACAGGAGCTTGTGGAGGCTTTCAGATCACTTGAAGGAGAACGTCTTGCCGCATATGATGACAACTATGTCGGTGCGGCGGTGGAACTCATCAGGGAGAGAGCTTATTTTGTACATGAATTTTGGAGTCTTTGTGATTTCCTTTTTGAGCCACCGCAGGAGTATGATCCTGCAGGAGTAAATAAATTCTGGAAAGATGATATCAAGGAGATTATTCCGCAGGTGGCACTATTTTTAGAGGATCTGGAGCCCTTCTCCAAGGGTGTCATTGAGGAGAAACTTGAATATCTGATTCGCTCCAATGGTTGGGGCATGGGCAAGGTGATGAACACCCTGCGCCTATTTCTTGTTGGTCGCAGTTCCGGCCCGGGAGTAGCGGATATTATGGAAGTTCTGGGAAAGAAAGAGGTTTTACAACGGATCATCAAGGCAATTACCCGTTTGGGCTGACAATATTATATGATTATGGCAACTGTAGGAATGGCGTCTGACCACGCCGGATTTGAACTCAAGGAGTTCCTTAAACCCTATCTCAAATCGATGAGATACGAAATTATCGATTTCGGCACCCATTCTACCGATAGTATGGACTATCCCGATACTGCCCATCCTCTCGCAAAGGCTTTGGAACGTGGAGAAGTGGAGTACGGTATAGCCATATGCGGCTCCGGCAATGGCATTGCAATGACCCTTAACAAGCATCAAGGTATCCGTGCAGCGCTTTGCTGGAATCCCGAACTTGGTGCCCTTGCACGTCAACACAATGATGCAAATGTTCTTTCTCTTCCCGCAAGATTTATTTCGCAGGAGCTGGCTTTGGAGATTGTCAAGAGTTTTTTATCCGCAGAATTCGAAGGTGGAAGGCATAAGCGCAGAGTGGACAAAATTGCAGTGAGCAAATAGATATGGGGTTTTTCATACTGGAAGGATGCAATGTTGAAAACGAGTCGCTCTCCGGATTTTTCGAGGAGCGTCTGGCAACCTCTTTAGATGAATATCCTGAAGGGATTGTAATCCCCATTGATAAACCCTACCGGTGGACTTCGGCCGATGTGGTTAGAAAAATCAAATTCCAAATACAGAAACATTTTAAACAAAAAAAGATCAAGGTGGGCCATGCAGGCACACTCGATCCTTTAGCAACCGGTCTGCTTATCGTTTGTGTGGGCAAAGCCACCAAATTGGCCGAAGAACTGCAGTCTCAGGAAAAAGAGTATATAGCCACGATAGAATTCGGTGCGACCACTCCCTCTTTTGATCTTGAGCAGGAAATTGATTGTTATTATCCCTTTGAGCATATTACTGAAGAAATGGTAGGCAAAGCACTGAAAGAGTTTATTGGCGAACAGTTGCAGGTGCCTCCTCTCTTTTCCGCTAAGGTAATAGATGGGTTACGTGCCTACGAATATGCACGTGTCGGTGAAGAGGTGAAGCTGCGTAAGCATCTAATTAATATCACCGAAATCGAACTGATCTCATTTGATGAGGCATCAACAAAGGCTCCTAAATCTGAAACTAACACCCGAAAGGCATCTCCTAGCGGAAAACATTTCTATCAACACTCCAGCGAAAAGAGCGACGGAACACGTCCAAGTGCCACTATCAGAGTGCGTTGCAGCAAGGGAACTTATATCCGTTCTCTCGCAAGAGATCTTGGGTGCGCCCTCGGCAGCGGCGGCTATCTGATAGCCCTTCGCAGAACCGCATCAGGATTTTTTGCGCTAAATAATTGACTTTATGAAACTTTTTGCATTTTTTTTCGTATAAGAGAGTGCTTTTTGTACATTTTTCCTAAACAATGAAATTATCCCAATTTTACTTTGAACTTCCTGAAGAATTTATTGCCAAATATCCGGCAACTTTCCGGGACGAGTCACGTCTTATGGTACTCCACAAAGATACCGGAGAAATTGAGCATAAGATCTTCAAGGATATTATCGATTACTGCAAACCTCACGACCTTTTTGTGTTTAACGACGCCAAGGTCTTCCCTGCACGTCTCTACGGCAACAAGGAGAAAACCGGTGCAGAGATAGAAGTATTTCTTCTCAGAGAACTTAATAAAGACCAGCGTTTGTGGGATGTACTGGTAGATCCTGCCAGGAAAATTCGTATCGGCAATAAACTCTATTTTGGCGAAAATGACGCCCTCGTGGCTGAAGTCATAGACAACACAACTTCCAGAGGCCGTACTTTGAGATTCCTGTTTGACGGCACCTACGAAGAGTTCAAACAGACACTCTTACAACTCGGGGAGTTACCTATTCCCAAATGGATACGCACAAGAGCTGAAGAGTGCGATACCGAACGTTTCCAAACCATCTACGCCAAGAATGAAGGTGCTGTAGCCTGCCCTGCAGCCGGTCTTCATTTCAGCAAAATTCTCTTCAAAAGAATGGAACTCAAGGATGTCGACACCACTTTCCTTACACTCTATATGAGTAATGCCCACTTCCACAATGTAGATGTAGAGGACCTCTCTAAGCACAAAATGGACTCTGAGAAGGTAGTCATATCTGAAGAAACCGCTGCCAAAGTCAACAAGGCAAAGGCCAACGGCAATAGGGTGTTTGCAGTAGGTATCACTACCGTACGTGCACTTGAGACCTATGTCACCACACAAAACGAAATCAAGGAACTTGACACGTGGACAAACAGATTTATCTTCCCACCCTATAAATTCTCTATTCCTGATGCCGTAATCACTAATTTCCATCTCCCTTCATCCACAATGCTAATGAACGCAGCAGCATTCGGAGGTTATTACAATGTAATGAATGCCTACAAAGTTGCCATGGAAGAGGGCTATCGTTTTGGCACATACGGAGATGCAATGTTGATGATATAAAAATTGTCTTTTAAGCACCCCAAATAGAATCATACTCCATAATTTAGCAACAAAAAAGCTGTTATGGAATATGATTTTTATATTTATGCCGCTGCCTTAAGCAAACTATTCGCCTATAAACCATCGGTCGCGCTCCAACTTATAGAAAGATTGGGCAATATTGGCGAAATCTTCAAACTCAATAAAGAAGAACTCAGTGAGATGCTACCGTTCAACAAGGAGATAGTCGAGGCTCTCACTGATCCGGCACTACTGGACTGGGCACAGAAAGAGATAGACTGGGCGCGAGCAAACAAAGTACAGACACTCTATATCACCGATCAGCACTACCCCTATCGGCTAAGGGAGTGTTATGATGCCCCTATCCTACTCTATTACAAGGGAAAGGCTGATCTCAACGCCCGCAGGGTGATCTCAGTAGTCGGCACACGTAAAGCCTCTTACTATGGCAAAAACAGCTGTCGCAAGGTAATAGAAGAGCTCGCCTCATCCAGCAAACCTTTGGTGATAAGCGGACTTGCATATGGTATAGATGCAGCTGCGCACCGCGCCGCAATGGAGTATGGACTCCCTACAGTTGGTGTAATGGCTACCGGCATTGACATCATATATCCACAGCAACACCGGAGTCTGGCTGAAGAAATGTTGGAAAAGGGTGGCATCATCACCGACTTTCACCGTGGCTGCGAGGCAATAAGGGTGAATTTCATAAAGAGAAACAGGATTATTGCAGGTATGGCGGACGCAGTACTTCTTGGAGAGTCTTACTCAAAAGGGGGCGGCCTGATCACCACCTCACTCGCATCCTCTTACTCACGCGAAATCTATGCAATCCCGGGACGAATTGGAGATGAATCCTTTGAAGGCTGCAATACCCTCATCGAGCGGGACTCCGCCAGAATAGTCACCAATCCCGGCACCATCAGCGCATCTATGGGCTGGAGGGAGAGAAGAAAACGAACAAAGATCTCTCCGGATCTCTTCGACGGGATTACCAGCAACAATGCACGTGCAATACTCAGTACCTTAAAGGATAGAGACTCACTGACAGTGGAGCAGATTGAAGGAAGTACAGGCATTCCTCTTAGAGATCTCTCAACGGAACTGCTTCAACTCGAAATTTCAGGAAAAATAGTGCAAATTATGGGAGACAAGTATTCTATTGCTTGATTATTTTCCATAACTTTGTAACTTATGATGGAATTCATAGACACCCACGCACACCTATACGACCAAGCTTTCAGCGAAGACATACCACAAGTGATTCAACGGATGGAAGATGCCGGTGTGAGCCATTGTATACTCCCCGGTATCGACATCTCCGCATACGAGACAATGATCGCCCTGGCAGATAGTCGTCCTGACCTCTTCTCCCCCTGTATCGGACTGCATCCTACCTCAGTTGGCGAAGATTGGGAGAGGGAACTTGCATTTGTAAGAGAGCATGCTCGTGACCGCTATTTCGCCGCCATCGGAGAAATTGGTATTGACAAATATTGGTCGACAGATTATCTTATTCAGCAAACAAGGGTATTTGCAGAACAGTTGGAGCTGGCCGCCAACCTTGACCTTCCCGTAATCATACATTTGAGGAATTCCACCGAAGATATATTCAAAATCTTCTCAGATGTGCGAGGAATCCCCCTTAGAGGTGTATTCCATGCCTTTTCAGGTAGTTACGAAACTTACAGGCAGATTCTACGGCATGGTGATTTCAAAATCGGTATCGGAGGTGTTTCAACCTACAAAAATGCAGGAGTAGCAGTCACGCTGGAAAAGGTTTCACTCGATGATGTAGTGCTTGAAACCGATTCTCCATGGCTTACTCCGGTTCCTTTCCGCGGTAAACGCAACGAAAGCTCCTATCTAGTCCATATTGCTGATAACATTGCCAGAATCAAGGGTGTTCCTGTTGAAACTGTTGCAACAATCACCACAAATAATGCAAGAAAACTTTTTTCACTATGAGCCAATCTATACTTCTGATCTATACCGGAGGCACAATCGGAATGAAACAGGATCCTGAATCTCTGCTTCTGAAACCCTTCAACTTCGAACTAATTACCGAAGAGGTGCCTGAACTCAAAAAGTTCGGCTACCATATTGACTCACACTCCTTTGACCCGGTCATCGACTCATCTGATGTCAGCGTAGGTTTCTGGCAGGAGCTAGCTACTCTGATATATGACAACTACGACAAATATGACGGGTTTGTGGTACTCCATGGTACCGACACTATGGCATTCTCTGCATCGGCACTGAGTTTTATGCTCGACCGGCTTGACAAGCCTGTGGTCTTTACAGGAAGTCAGCTGCCAATAGGAATGCTGCGTACGGACGGCAAAGAGAATCTTATCTCATCCATTGAGCTTGCCGCTGCCGTGGATAGCGATGGTCACGCTTTGGTGCCTGAGGTATGCATCTATTTTGACAATTACCTTTACCGAGGCAACCGTACTACGAAATACAATGCGGAAAACTTCGAGGCATTCCGTTCTGCCAATTATCCTGTACTTGCAGAGGCGGGTATTCATATCAGATATTACCGTGAATATGTTCACTACCCTGAAAAATGGGGTAATGGTATACAACTCTATACTGAAATGGACACCAATGTTGCAATCCTCAAGATATTTCCGGGTATCACACCGGCTTATGTGGAGGCAGTACTGGCACAAAGGGACTCAGGGCGGTAGTACTTGAGAGTTTCGGCAGCGGCAATGCTCCCTCTATGGAGTGGTTCGGACGCATGTTGTCTAAAAGTGTAGCCAACGGAGTTATTATTGTCAATGTTACCCAGTGTCATGCCGGTAGTGTAGATATGTCGGCTTATGCCAACGGAGCATTTCTTATGGAGTGTGGCCTTATAAGTGGATATGACATGACCACTGAGGCGGCAGTGACCAAATTATTCCATCTGATGGGTAGATTTTCAGATAATGAGGAGGTCAAATTGCATATGAAAAGAGCATTAAAAGGAGAATTTTCAAATAAATGAATCGTTATTAAAAAAAAATAACTAAATTGCGCGATATTTTATTGAGAGAAGATTATAACTATTTAATACATCGTTTAATAATTAATTAAAACAAAACTTATGAAAAAATTTTTCATGTTTTTGGCAGTTCTCGGCCTAATGACCGTATCTGCACAGTTCCAGGTAGCTTATGCACAGGAAGAGACTCCTGAAGCTACTACAGAAGATGTTCAAGAAGCACCCGCAGTTGAAGAAGAAATCGTTGACCCTTTCGCTGCAGCTTCGACTGACCAGCCCATGCACCAGGCCCTCAAACAGAAATTTATCGAAGGTGGTCCCGGTTTTATGGCAACAATATTGTTGTGTCTTATCTTCGGTCTTGCTATCGCTATCGAAAGGATTATCACATTGAGCCTTGCACAGACTGACACCAAGAAACTTATTGCCAATGTAGACAAAGCTCTCAAGGAAGGTGGCATTGAAAAAGCCAAAGACGTATGCCGCGATACCCGCGGTCCTGTTGCCAGCATTTTCTATCAGGGTCTCCTTCGCTCCGACCAGGGTCTTGAGACAGTTGAAAAAACTGTTGCTTCATACGGTTCAGTACAGATGGGTCAGCTTGAAAGCGGTCTTTCATGGATTACCCTCTTTATTGCTATTGCACCGATGTTAGGTTTCCTCGGTACAGTTGTTGGTCTTGTAATGGCCTTTGACGCGATTGAGGCAGCAGGAGACATCTCTCCGGCACTCGTAGCACACGGTATGAAGGTTGCGTTGATTACAACTGTCGGTGGTTTGATCGTTGCCATTATACTCCAATTGTTCTACAACTATTTGATTTCAAAGGTTGAATCCATCGTAGTTCAGATGGAAGATGCCTCTATCACTCTGATTGACCTCCTGGTTAAATATCAGAAATAGTCCATTATTGGACCAATCACAATCAATTGTGTAAACAATTTTAACAACGATTTAATCATTCTATTATGAACTTTACAAAATATACAAAGTATATACAATACTTGCTGTTTGCCATATCGGCTGTGTTGGTTGTTATATTCTATTTGACCCAGACCGCGTCAATGGATGATAAGATACTCGACGCCAATCTGATATGGGCATATGTGCTTGTAGCTATCGCAGCAGTACTTGCCTTGAGTTTCCCTATTGTAAGGGCTTTCAAGTCCAAGAAGAGTTTTCTCAGGCTTCTTGTTGTGGTAGTGGGTGTAGTAGTGTTGATCGGAGTTTGCTACCTGCTTGCTCCCGGCACCCCTGTTTATCTCAACTTTGAGGTTTCAGACCGCACCTTCAAATTTACCGATACAGCATTGTTTGTTGCTTATGCCCTTTTTGGGGCTTCCATTATCGCACTTATTTGGAGTGCTATTCGTAATTCAACAATTAAAAAGTAATCAAGATGGCAGCACCCAGAAAGACACCCGAAATTAATGGCGGTTCTATGGCGGACATCTCCTTCTTGATGTTGATATTCTTCTTGGTGGTGAGTACTATGGATAAAGAGGAAGGTCTTGTAAGACGTCTTCCCGTTATGCCTCCGGAAAATGTGAAAGTGGAGGACCAAAAGGTCAATCGTCGTAATATCATTCAGGTGAAGGTTAACTCTCAGGACAGACTTTTCGCAGGAAATGAGATTATCGATATTGCTCAACTCAAGAACAAGATCAAGGAGTTTATGACCAATCCCAACAATGACCCCAACCTTCCTGATAAGGAGGTGTTGTTCATAGAAGGCTTTGGTGACTGCCTCGTATCCAAAGGTGTGATTTCTCTGCAGAATGACCGTGGCACCAGCTACTCCAAGTACATCGAAGTACAAAATGAGCTGATCCGTGCTGTGAATGAGCTCCGTGATGAATGGTCTATGGCCCACTATGGCAGGAGATACTCCAGACTAAGTGAGGAGCAGCAGAATATTGTGCGTAAAGCCGTTCCGCAGAATATCTCAGAGGCAGAGCCAAAGGATGTAACCAAGAGAAGACGTTAAGGAGGAATTATTATGTCAAAATTTGTAGATAAAGGTAAAAGAGAAACTCCCGGTATCAATACCGCATCTCTCCCTGATATAGTGTTCATTGTTTTGATGTTCTTCATGGTATCTGTTAGTATGCGTCAGACAGACCGCAAAGTGATGCTATCCCTTCCAGCAGCTTCAGAAGCCGCTAAACTGGAAAGGAAAGACCTTGCATCTTACATTTACATCGGTACCCCGACTCTTCAATATCAGAGACTCTATGGTACAGAGTCACAGATCCAGCTCAATGATGCTTTCCGCAGCATTGAGGATATTCGTGACTTCATAGCATCAGAACGTGAATCTTTAAGTGAGGCAGAACGTCCGTACATGACAGTATCTATAAAAGCTGATGAGAATACCCGTATGGGTATTATAACAGACGTAAAGCAGGAGCTTCGTCGTTGTTCGGCTCTCAGAATAATGTATGGCGCGCGTAAAGTCAGCGCTATCAGCTCTTACTAAGAATTATCGATTTTTCAAGCAAAGGGTGGCCAAGTGTCACCCTTTCTTGTATAAAGCAAAAAGTAATATCAACTAATGAAAAAATTTTTGATTTTTGCCCTCACTTTGCTCATCGCTACATCCTGTAGCGAGAAAAAAGCTAAATATGTATTCTATTTTATAGGAGACGGAATGGGATTCTCCCATGTCGCCGTCACTGAGGCATTTAAGGCTGTTGAAAAGGGAGAAATAGGAAGCGAACCTCTTACATTCACACAGTTCCCTATACTTGGTATGGCCACTACTTACTCTACCAACCATTTCATAACCTGCTCATCGGCCGCAGGCACGGCTCTTGCCACCGGTACCAAAACACGCAATGGTATGCTTGGCGTTACTCCGGACACTACAAGCCTTACAGCAATATCATACAAATTCCACGATGCCGGACGCAAGGTGGGAATTATAAGTTCAGTAACCATAGATCACGCTACTCCCGGAGCATTCTACGCTCATAATCCATCAAGAAGCGACTATTATGCAATAGCAAAGGAGTTACCCGAGACAGGATTTGAGTTCTTCGGCGGCGGCGGTTTTGCCACGCCGTTCGGCAAAGAGGATTCTGAGCGTTCTATTTATGAGATCGCAGCTGAAAAGGGCTACACTGTTTCTTACGGTATTGAGGATTATCTCGCCCTGAAAGATAGTGCAGACAAAATAATAATGCTCCAGGAAAAGGGCAAGGAGGAGAATATCCTCCCCTATTTGAAAGATGTTGGGGAAAATGATATAACACTTGCTCAAGTGGTTGATGCCGCTGTAAAATTCCTTGATAACGAAAAGGGGTTCTTCATTATGGCTGAAGGTGGCACAATAGATTGGGCTGCTCATTCAAACGACCTTGCCAACACCATTTTCGAAACTCTCGATTTTGATGCTGCAATTGAGGTGGCATATAAGTTTTACCAGTTGCACCCTGATGAAACTCTCATTGTGGTTACAGCAGATCATGAGACCGGTGGAATTGCGCTTGGTAAGACTACAGGTTACAACTTTGATCTTACAATCGTGAAAGAAATTTTCGATGACATTAAAAATGGAGATAATAACGCCAAGATAGAGACCGGAGATAGTCCGAATGTCTTCAGCTATATGTCCGAAAAAGAGATAATCTCTTACGTGTCAGATAAAGCCAATATAGGTTGGACCACCATGTCACATACCGGTGGTGCCGTACCTGTATTTGCAATCGGAGCCGGAAGTTTACTTTTCAGCGGAAGAATGGACAATACCGATATTCCAAAGAGAATTTGCCAGGCAGCAGGCATTGAATTCTGATTTTATACTTTTGGTAGTTTCTCCTTGATTGTATAACTTTGTAATTTTGATTATCGATAAAGTAATGAAAAGAACTAAAGTTATTAAATTGCTTCAACAGGGACCTGGTGGTGAAGTACTTGTCAAGGGCTGGGTCAGGACAAAACGAGGCAACAAAAACGTGACATTTATAGCTCTCAACGACGGGTCTACCATCAACAATATACAGATTGTCTGTGATACTGCATCTTTTGACGAAACATTGCTCAAGCAGATCACAACGGGTGCCTGTATAGCCGTAAAAGGAGAGCTTGTGGCATCGTTGGGAAGTGGCCAGGCAGTCGAAATACAGGCACATACAATCGAAGTTTTAGGCACTGCTGACCCTGATATCTACCCACTTCAGAAGAAGGGACACAGCATGGAATTCCTCCGTGAGATAGCTCACCTTCGTCCCCGCACCAATACTTTCGGTGCTGTGTTTAGAATCCGTCATGCAATGGCATTTGCAATCCACAAATTCTTCAATGACAAAGGGTTTGTCTATCTTCATACCCCAATTATAACAAGTTCCGACTGCGAAGGCGCAGGTGAAATGTTCCATGTTACAACACTGAATCTGGAAAATGTTCCCAAAAATGAAGATGGAACTGTAAACTTTGATGAAGACTTTTTCGGTCGACAGACCTCACTGACCGTAAGCGGCCAACTTGAAGGCGAGCTTGGTGCTATGGCTTTGGGAGATATTTATACCTTCGGGCCTACTTTTCGCGCAGAGAACTCCAATACTCCCCGCCACCTGGCCGAGTTCTGGATGATTGAGCCTGAAATGGCATTCTACGAGATAGAAGACAATATGGATCTGGCTGAAGAGTTTATCAAATATCTTGTACAATATGCTCTTGACAATTGTAAGGATGACCTCAACTTCCTCAACAATATGATTGATAAGGAGCTCATTTCCCGCCTCGAAAGTGTTGTTAATACAGAGTTTGTAAGACTTTCCTATACTGAAGGTATAGAAATTCTGGAAAAATCAGGAGTGAAGTTTGAATTTCCTGTCTCCTGGGGAATTGACCTCCAGAGCGAACACGAAAGATATCTTGTAGAGAAACATTTCAAGAAACCCGTTATCCTTACCAATTATCCCAAGGAGATCAAAGCTTTTTATATGAAGCTGAATGATGACGGCAAGACAGTTAGAGCAATGGATGTGCTTTTCCCAAAGATAGGCGAAATCATCGGAGGTTCTCAGAGGGAGGAGTCTCTGGAGAAGCTTGAGCAAAGAATAGCAGAACTTGATATGGATTACTCCAACCTCTGGTGGTACATTGATACCCGCCGGTTCGGAACTGCACCTCACAGCGGATTTGGGCTCGGATTTGAAAGACTTCTGCTCTTTGTTACAGGAATGGCTAACATCAGAGATGTTATTCCCTTCCCCAGAACGCCAAAGAGCGCTGAATTTTAATAAAACCGGATCACCATTATGCTTATCATCGGTATCGCCGGAGGCACCGGCTCAGGCAAGACCACAGTGGTCAAAAAACTCTCGGAGCGGCTTCACAACAAAGTGGTTGTAATCCCCCAGGACTCCTATTATAAAGACCAAAGCCACCTCCCTATGGAGGTGCGCCAGGAGCTCAATTTCGACCATCCGGACGCTATCGATTTTAAACTGCTCGTGCAACAACTCAAGGAGCTCAAAGAGGGGAAGATCATTGAGCAGCCTGTCTATTCCTACATTACCTGCTCCAGATCAACTACTGAAACCGTGAAGGTGAGCCCTGCACCTGTAATCATAGTTGAAGGCATCCTAATCTTCACCTGCAAAGAGCTTTGGGAGCTGATGGACATAATGGTCTATGTTGACGCAGATGATGACGACCGTCTGATTCGTGTCATTTCAAGAGATATAATGGAGAGAGGTAAGAGCGTAGAAAAGGTGATGGAACGCTACCAAAAGACAGTCAAACCAATGCACCTGCAATTTATAGCTCCTAGTAAGCGATACGCTGATATCATTCTACCGCAGGGCGGTCACAACAAGGTAGCCATTAATATGCTTATTGCAACAATCGGGCAAGCACTTGAAAATAACGACTAATGGGTAGTGAGCACAATAAACAGAACACCGGAAAGAGAGTCGGGTTGTATCTGACCCTCATTTTTCACCTTGTGGTGCTTATTGTGATGTTACTGGTCTCCATCAATTCAATGGTGGCTCCCGAGGCTTCATTTGTTCTGGATTTTACCAAACAGGAGCAAATTGATCAAGAACAAAAAATAATTGCTTTAAAGGAGGATATAAGCCGTGAATTGGACAACCTTATCGCTATTCCCAGAGGGCAGATTCGTAATATTGCCGTGGATGTAGGATCCCCACTCAAGGATGACCGTCATTCCAATCCCGACCGGGTTTATGAAGAGGCACGCGAACTGCAGCGCAAGCTGGACGCATCTAAGGAAGATGCCCTGAAGGAGAAATCGGCCGCCACAATTGACCTCGACCCTAAGCCGGAAAACGAAAAGAAACAAAAGGAGGAAGTTCCTGTCTATAAAGGTCCTTCCGTCATCTCCTATCTACTTGAGGGACGCAAGGCACAATATCTGCCTGTCCCTGCCTATAAAGGTTATGGCTCAGGAGATATTTTCGTTGAGATCGTTGTCAATCCAAGAGGACGAGTAATTGATGCTCGTGTTTTGGAGACCATTTCGAGTCCGGATAAATCACTTCATGACTTTGCGATAGATGCCGCAAAACGTTCCCGATTCACAGCCTCTGAAAGTTTCGGAGCCCGCCATATCGGCGAAATCCATTATCGATTCATCGGTCAGAACTAATCTTCAAGTGCTCTTTGGACAACATTGTCATTCTTCAGATAAATCGGATAGAATGCATCATCATCCATCGGGGTATATCTGCCGATAACCGCTTTAACCTGTGTCATTATTATTTCTCCTGAAGTATTCCAATCAGAGTAGGAAGGAATGACACCATTAGCCATTGTATAATCGATAAATTCTTTCTTTAGATTATGCTCCGCAAAAAAAGCATAGAGAGCATCCATATCCTTAATACCTCTCATACGAGCCCGATGCTTGTCGCTGAATTTATTGGCAAACTTGACAACCAGACTCTGTCGATTGCACTTTATCAAATAATCGGAGATTCCAACTGTATCAAGAGGCACAAAAACATCTGGAATTATACCTCCACCACCATACACTACCCTTCCCCCCGGAGTGACATATTTGAGCGAATCATTAACCTTAATGCTGTCAGCATTCATCATTTCTCCGTGTTCATATCGCTCTAAGATATCCATCTCATATTTATCGGAATAGGGTTTTTGGATGCATCTGCCCGTAGGGGTATAAAAACGGGCTACTGTCAAGCGTATGCCCGATCCGTCAGAGAAATAAACCGGCTCTTGTACAAGACCCTTTCCAAATGAGCGCAAACCATAAATCAATGCTCTGTCATTGTCCTGCATCGCACCCGCGAAAATTTCACTGGAAGAGGCTGAGGCCTCATTGATGAGAACAGCCAGTTCAATATCTTTACAACTACCTTTGCCATCAGCAACAAAATCCTGGCGTGGACGGTTTTTACCCTCCATATAGACCACAAGATCACCCTTTTCTAGAAATTCGTTGGAGAGCATCATTGCCTGATCAAGATATCCACCCGTATTGTCCCTCAAATCGAATATAAGCCGTTTCATTCCCTTTTCACGAAGAGTAAGCGTTGCCTGAAGGAATTCAAAATAACTTGTCTTGGAAAATTTAGCGAGCTTTATATACCCGGTGGTATCATTTATCATAAATGCCACATCCACACTTTTAACAGGAATCATATCCCTGACAATAGTGAATGGTATCAACTTCTCTTCACCATTCCTTTTTAGCTCCAATCTGACCTTTGTGCCCCTCGGTCCTCTCATCATCGACACCATCGAATCCTGATGCATCCTGACTCCGGCAACATTCCTGTCATCAATTTTTATAATACGATCACCACTAAGCAGTCCCGCCTTCTCAGAAGGACCACCGGCAATGACATTGGTAACTATCGCCGTATCATTAGGAACATTGAACTGAATGCCAATACCATCAAATCCCCCTTGTAGTGCCTCATCGGCCTTTTCCAAATCTACAGGAGGCAGATAGACCGAGTGGGGATCAAGCTCTGCCATAACGGCAGGAAGGAGCTTTTCCGTAACAGCCATGTGGTCGATATCGTCAACATAATCCTTATCCACACTATTAAGCACAAGCATCAATTTAGCCCAGTCATGCTTTGTGGACTCGAGATCTATCACATTCTTTTTAGGAAGTCTCTGAATCAGTAGAACCAACATTAAAACGATAATAACCCATACCGATATCCTCAGTATTTTCATAGTTCTGTCATTGCTCATGCTAAACGGAATTTACAACTGTTGAACCTCTATACCGGCCCTGCGGAGCAGGTCGATACCATCAGTAATACGGTAATCTTCATGATAGACAACTCTCTTAATACCCGCCTGTATTATGAGTTTAGAGCATTCCAGGCAAGGAGAGGCAGTCACATAAAGTGTAGAACCTTCACTACTGTTCCCGCTCTTAGCTACCTTGGTTATGGCATTTGCCTCAGCGTGAAGAACATATGGTTTGGTGGCACCGGTTTCATCTTCACATACATTTTCAAACCCTGACGGAGTACCATTGTATCCATCTGATATTATCATTCTGTCCTTGACAATCAGTGCTCCCACCTGCTTACGCTTACAATAGGAGTTTTTGGCCCAAACCTGTGCCATCTCGAGATAGCTTAAATCAAATTGATTTTGTTTCTTATTATCCATTTCGGTTCTCTATCAATTTCTTTCAGCAGGTGAGCTGCTTCTCTGGTAGATGAAGCGCTTAATACTGCGTTTGGGTGTTTTTTCAAACTCTTCAGGCACGATTTCCACGCCGGCCAGTTTGCAATAATTGGGAAGCTCGATATTGGCAATCTGGATGCCTTCCTGGAGTTTTTCCAAAAGTTGCTCTTCCGAAAGTCCCTCTTCGTCTGCTTGATCAAAATCAGGATAAATAAGTGCGATCAGCAAGGATTTATCTTCAACCACAAGCGATTCCACAACATAAGGAAGGTTGTTGAGGATGCTCTCTATCTCCTCCGGATATATATTCTGTCCTGAAGGGCCGAGAATCATGGTTTTGCTGCGCCCTTTAAGGAAAAGATATCCATCCGAGTCCATTACACCCATATCGCCGGTCCTTAACCAGCCGTTGGAGAGAACTTCTTCTGTAGCCTCTTTGTTTTTGTAATAGCCGAGGAAGACATTGTCACCCCTTACGTATATTTCTCCGGGAATGTTTTTAGGATCTTTAGAATCAATCTTGATTTCCATTCGGGGAGCCGCTTTTCCGCAAGAGTAGAGTTTAGTCTTGTCCCATGGCGCATATGCGATGATGGGAGCACATTCCGTCATGCCATAGCCTACTGTAAAGGGAAAGTTAATTCTTCTGAAGAATGCCTCAGCTTCGCGGTTCAAGGCTGCACCTCCGATTATCACCTCTTTGAACTTGCCTCCGAAAGCTGACACTATACTGTTAAGTATCTTTTTCTGGATCATCTGGTCAATTACAGGAAGATTGAGCAGGAGTTTTATCCTGTTCTTGCTGATGATAGGAGCAAGCATCCTCTTGTAAATTTTCTCAATAATCAGTGGAACTGCTATAATGATATCCGGTTTTATAGTAGCCATAGCATCGAGTATGATATTAGGGCTAGGAAGTTTAGTTAGGAAGTGCGTATGTCCTCCCACAGACATTATAAACAAAAACTCGAACATCATCCCATACATATGTGCGGTGGGCAGCATAGATACAAGATTGGAGGTATTGTTAAGTTGCGGATGCACAGCCTTTGCGAAGAGGATATTTGAATAAAGGGATCTGTAAGGAAGCATTACTCCCTTAGAAAATCCCGTAGTACCCGATGTATAATTGATCATCGCAAGTTCGTTGGGAGAATCTTCATAATACTTGACATTGGCCGGAGTGAAGCTATTGGGATATTTCTTGCCGAACATCTCATTTAAATGTTCCCTGGCATAAATGTATTTCTCATCTACCGCATATACAACAGTGATGTCAGTCATTAAGAGTATTGCCTCCACTTCAGGCATTTCTGCGCTGTTGAGGTTCTCCCAGATTGAGTCTCCGACAATAAGAATTTTTGAGTCTGAGTGGTTGACCAGATTATGTACGTTCGCCGGTTTAAACTCGTGAAGAAGTGGTACAGGTACGGCTCCATAGGTAAGTGCAGCAAGGAAAGCCACTCCCCAGTTAGACTGATTGCGGCCACAAATTGCAATTTTGTCACCTTTTACGATATCGCAACTCTCGAAGAATATATGCAGTTTTGCAATTCTTCGTGCCACATCGCGATAATTGAGAGTGAGCCCTTTGTAGTCAGAGAGTGCAGGGCAATCCCAGTTCTTTTTGAAACTCTCTTCGAACAGTTTGTTTACAGATTTTTTCATCTTCATAATTATGTAAAGGCCTGCAACTCGCAAAGGTACGAGTAAAGACCATGGTTACTAATCAGTGTATCGTGATCACCGCGCTCTACTATGACTCCATGTTGTAGCACGATGATTTCATCTGCGTGGCGAATAGTGGAGAGGCGGTGCGCAATTACCAGCGAGGTACGGTGTTTCATGAGATTTGAGAGCGCATCCTGTACCAATCTCTCGCTTTCAGTATCGAGAGCAGAGGTAGCCTCATCAAGGATGAGGATCGGAGGGTTTTTTAGTACAGCCCGTGCAATTGCTATCCTCTGCCTCTGACCTCCGGAAAGTTTGGCTCCCCTATCTCCGATATTTGTTTGATAGCCCTGCTCCGTCTGTAATATGAACTCGTGTGCATTTGCAATTTTCGCTGCATTTTCTATCTGCTCCTGCGAAATGTTGTCCATGCCGAAAGATATATTATTGGCTATGGAGTCATTGAAGAGAATAGGCTCCTGTGTGACTATACCCATTTGTGATATGAGGTCCGCGATCTTATATCTCCGGATATCCACCCCGTCGAGTTCAATGGAACCACCGGTTACATCCCAAAACCTGGGTAACAGGTCTGCCATTGTAGATTTTCCCGCGCCTGAGGGGCCTACGACTGCCACCATCTTCCCTTTATGAATAGTAAAAGAGATATCCTTGAGTACCGGTTCTTCCGTATAGCGGAAAAAGACATTTTTAAACTCGATGGAGTGCTCAAATGAGGTAAGCGGCAATGGATTGGGGTCTTCTTTGATATCGGAAGGAGCATCCAGAATATCAAAAATCCTCTCTCCGGATACAATTCCTTTCTGAACCGCTGCAAAGGAGTTGGCCATCGCTTTTGCAGGCTCCAACACTTTCCAGTAAAAGCCGATATAAACTATAAATTGGGGCCATGTCATACCCAGATTGCCGTTGAAATTGAGCCATCCGCCGTAGAAGAGGACTAGTGCAGCTATGGAAATACCGAAAAATTCAGAAGTCGGTGAGGCTAGTTCCTGTCTGTTGGAGACCTGCCTGCTTACCTTGCGGTGGCGCTCATTATAGCGTTCAAAGCGATTTTCGACATACTTCTGCGCATTGAAAGCTTTGATTATTCTCGATCCGGAGATAGCCTCCTCATACTGACTGAGAATTTGGCCCATCAGCGACTGCGTCTCCACCGAACCTCTGCGAAGTTTGCGAGTTAGGCGGGTAACTATCAGGGCAGATATCGGCAAAGCTATAAGCGAAACAGCGGTCAAACGCGGAGACATATAAAAGAGCATTGCAAGAAATCCGACCACGAGCAGCGGCTCTCTAAACATCACGTGAAAACTACTGGCAACGCTGTTTTGCACTTCATTGACATCATTGGAGATGCTCGAGAGAATATCTCCTTTTTTTCTGTTGTTAAAATATCCTATATCGAGAGAAGCAATCTTACTATAAAGGTCCCTCCGAATATTCTTCATAAGATTGGTCTTCATACTTACCAGAATCCTCTGAGAAAGATATCTACACACATCGGAGAAGAAACAAGCAACAATCAGCGAAAGCGACACAAACAGCAAAGCCTTGATCACTCCACCGGAGGCGGCTATCGAGGAGAGAAAATATGAAAAGATATCGTTAACATACTGGATAGTAAATGAGAACTCGGGCTTGCTCACTACTTGTGGAATTGTATCGGATTCGAATAGCACAGTCAGAAAGGGGCCGAGAAGAGCATAATTGGCAATACCGAATATTACGGAAAAGATCGATAAGGCCAGGTAACCGGGCCAGTATCTTCCCCAGGGCTTAGCATATGCCAGTATTCTCTTGAATGTATCCATCTACAATAGGCACAAAAATAGTGTTATCTTACAAAGGTAAGAAAAAAATAGTTAGGAGTTCCTAGTTATGCGTTTCTAATAGCCAGAACTCAAATAACCCGAGCCTAAAAGTACAAAAACTTTCCAGACTCAGGTTATTTAACACGTATTAGAAAATTGCACCCCACAACCCGTACCCAGTAACCCGCACCCCGTAACTTGCAACTCGCAACCCGTACCCCACAACCCGCAACTAAAAAGGCGACCATAGTCGCCTTTTTATTATTCTTCTTCCGGAACTATACGAATAAGCTCGACTTTGAATTTCAAAGTCTCATTGGGGCCGATATTTACACCGGCTCCACGCTCCCCATATGCAAGATCTGCGGGGATCCAGAGAGTGATTTCACCACCTTCGTCTACAAGCTGAAGGCCTTCTGTCCAACCCTGAATAACATTCTGAAGATTGAAGGTTGCAGTATTACCTCTTTCGTATGAAGAGTCGAATACGGTGCCGTCAATGAGGGTGCCTTCATAGTTACACTCAACAGTGCTCTCTGCTGTGGGGAATACTCCGTTGCCCCCTCTCTCAATCTTGTACTGTAAACCTGACTCTGTGGTTACCACACCTTCGTTTTTAGCATTATTCTCAAGGAATTCCTTGCCCTTGGCGAGAGTTTCTTCACCTACAAGCCTCATACGATCCTCCATAAATTTGTTAATTACTGCGGAGAATTCACTACCTATACGGTTAGCCTCCTGTGGATCTATCTTGCCCTTTGCAACAATATCCTTCATACCGGCCACAATTTCATTGAAGTTGAGTGAACCGAAGTCATTCATAGAAATTACCATACCGAAGTTCTGACCAAGAGCAAAACTCGCTGAGTCAACCTGAGCCTTAGAAATTCCAGTAGGTTGTCCTTCATCGGAAGTCTGAGTAGAGCAAGAGATCATAATCATTGCTCCAAGAACGCATATAGCGCAAAATTTGATAGCTTTCATACTATTTTGATATTTATTTATTGATTAGATTGTTCATGATAATTAATTTACAAAGATATGGAAAATTTCAAAACTAGTAACTTTTATTCCACTTTCCGGATAACAAAAATTTTACAATACGAAAAATATTGTTTAATTTAGTAAAATCATAAGGAAAGACCTTTGTATATGAAAATAACCTCGGAAGAACTGCACAAAAAACTGAAAGAATTTTTCGGTTTCAATTCGTTCAAAGGAGAACAAGAAGAGATCATAAAACATCTAATAGCGGGTAATGACGCTTTCGTGCTAATGCCTACGGGTGGCGGCAAGTCTCTCTGTTACCAGCTCCCGGCTTTGTGTCTGGAGGGTACCGCTATTGTTATTTCTCCGCTTATCGCACTAATGAAAAACCAGGTTGATGCTATACGAGGTTTTATCCACAACCAGGAGGGAGTGGCTCATTTTCTTAATTCTTCTCTCAATAAGACTCAGGTCGCCGAGGTAAAGGATGATCTTGTAAAAGGCATCACCAAACTGCTCTATGTGGCCCCGGAGTCCCTCACCAAAGAGGAGAACATACAATTCCTAAAACAGCTCAAAATATCATTTTACGCTGTGGACGAGGCTCACTGTATCTCCGAATGGGGACATGACTTCCGCCCTGAATACCGCAAAATTCATGATATAGTGCAGGAAATAGGCGAAGCTCCACTGATCGCACTTACTGCAACTGCCACCCCTAAAGTGCAATCCGATATCCAGAAGAATCTCTGTATGACGGAAGCACGCGTATTCAAGTCTTCATTTAACCGCCCCAATCTCTATTACGAAATACGTGACAAAGCCAATCCTAAAAGGGACATCGTTAAGTTTATCAAGGAGAATGCCGGTAAAAGCGGTATTATCTATTGCCTTAGCCGCAAGCGTGTAGAAGAGATAGCGGAGTTTTTAAATGTCAATGGCATAAAGGCTCTTCCCTATCACGCCGGAATGGACTCCACTACCCGCAGTCACAATCAGGATATGTACCTGATGGAAGAAGTGGACGTGATAGTGGCTACCATAGCATTCGGCATGGGCATAGATAAGCCTGATGTGCGATTTGTCATCCACTACGACATTCCCAAGAGTCTGGAGGGCTATTACCAGGAGACCGGACGTGCAGGCAGGGATGACCAAGAAGGTCAATGTATAGCATTCTATAGTTACAAGGATATTCTTCGCCTTAAAAAGTTTATGCAGGGCAAGCCCATTTCAGAACAGGAGATTGGCAATCAACTGCTGATGGAGACAGTTGCTTATGCTGAGTCCAACCAATGCAGGCGCAAAATTTTGCTTAATTACTTTGGTGAAACTTATCTCCAGGATAACTGCGGCAATTGCGATAACTGTCTCCACCCCAAGAAACATTTCGATGGTCAGGAGCAGATGCTTACTGTTATTGAGCTTATCCTTTCTCTCCAAGAATATTTTGTGGAAGAACACTTGGCCAATATTCTTGCGGGAGAGACCAATTCCAAAATCAATTCATATAAGCACAACAAACATGAGCTTTTCGGTATTGGTAAGGAAAAGGGAGTGCGCTTCTGGTCGGCTATTATCCGTCAGGGAGTGGTCATGCAGCTGCTGGACAAGGATATTGAGCGTTATGGTCTGATAAGCGTCACGGACAAGGGCAAAGCTTTCTATGAATCACCCCACCAGCTGATGCTCACCGGAGCAAGAACATTTTCAGAGTACGATGATGACGATGATGATGAGTTCGGCGGTATTGGCGGACCCAGAATTGCAGCTTCCGGAGGAGGCGATCCGGAACTTTTGGCTATTCTTAAGGATGTGCGCAGAAGTGTATCAAAGAAGCTCAATCTTCCCCCCTGGATTATCTTTACAGACCCTTCCCTCGATGATATTTCCATCCAGTACCCTATTACAATAGAGGAACTCAAGAATTGCCAGGGAGTGGGTGAAGGAAAGGCACGCAAATATGGCAAACCCTTCCTCGAGGTTATTGCCAAATATGTAGAGGAAAATGAGATCGAACGCCCTGATGACTTTGTCGTACGTACTGTAGTCAACCGTTCTGCCAACAAGGTATATATAATCAAATGCATTGACAGGCGTTTGCCTTTTGAAGATATAGCGCGTGCAAGGGATATGGATATGGAAGAGCTTATGGATGAAATTGAATCAATCGTGAGCTCAGGTACCAGACTAAATATCGATTACTATATTCGTCAGACCATTGACGAGGACAAGATAGATGATATCTACACCTATTTCAGAGAGGAGGCAGCATCAGATTCTGTAAATGACGCTCTTAAGGAGCTTGGTCCCGCTTATACGGAAGAAGAGGTCAGACTCGTAAGAATCAAGTTTGTTTCTGAACTGGGCAATTGATTTCCAATTTCCAGCCATTTTATCTCCTTGTCCCGGCCCCAGTATGTGAGCTGGCGCTTGGCGTAATGACGGGAGTTGCGTTTTACCAGCCTCACAGCCTCTTCCAAAGAGCTATTTCCATCCAGGTAGTCAAAGATTTCCTTGTAACCGACCGTTCTTAGTGCCGGCATGTCTCGGTATTGCACCAAAGAACGAACTTCTTCTACCAATCCCGCTTCCATCATCATATCGACTCTGCAATCTATACGATCGTATAATACTTCGCGAGGGCGTGTCAAGCCTATCTTGACAATTTCAAAGTCCCGTTTTCTTACGTGACCTGTCTTAAAAGAGGAGAATTTACGCCCGGTGCCAATGGTGACCTCCAGTGCTCTGATTACACGTTGTCCGTTGCTGATATCTATAGAGTTATAAGACTCGGAGTCAAGCTTTTTCAGCTCCAGCTGAAGAGATTCCAGCCCCTCTGCAGCCAGACGCTCAGTCAGAGACTTGCGCAACTCCTGATCCACCTTCGGAAAAGCATCCAGACCTTTGCAAAAGGCGTCTATGTAAAGTCCTGAACCACCCGTCATCACGAGCGTTTCATGGCTGCGGAAGAGCTCTTCGACCAATGCCAAAGCCTCAAGTTCATATTTTCCGGCCGTATAATACTGTTCTACAGAGTGAGAATGGATGAAATAGTGCTTTACCCGGGAAAGTTGTTCCGGAGAAGGAACGGCAGTACCTATGCTCATCTGACGAAATATTTGACGAGAATCACAACTGATTACCGGTGAGCCAAAGTAGTTTGCCAGCTCTATACTGTAATCTGTCTTCCCCACTGCCGTGGGACCGAGCAGTATGACTACTCGTCGCATATGGGAAGATCTTCGGTATCCAACACCTCTTCTGGCTTCTCTTCAATATCCTCCTTGTACTCCACTATATCTTCATAATGAGATGAAAACTGATCTGGATTGTGCCCCTTACCCTCTGAGTTGTGAGGATATGAACGCATTGGAACAAACTGCACTTCATCAATAAACTCCAGGCGGATATATCTATCATCAGCGATGTCGTAAATATAGTTGAGAACGGGCTCACCCTTTTTTATGGTATCTTCAAATGTTACGCAGTCCATAGTGCCGTCCCCAGTATCAAACATACCATACTCACTGCAAAGATAACCCTCAGCGTCACATCCCTCAAACATTACAATCTGATCCGGAGCGAATTCCAAATCTGCCAGGATAAAGCTGTTGAAAGCAAAAAGCGTCATATTGGACTTTACCTCATATATCCTGTAAAAAACTTTACTCTGCGGGAGGGTAGCCCTGTATCTGTAAATAATCATTTCCTATCTCAATTTAGTCTTGCAAAATTACTAAAAAAGCTATATTTTTACAATTCGGAATGAATTCATCATCAAAAGTTGATACTGACTGCTACCTAAGCATCGCGGCACCCTCAAAGGGCATCTACAAGGAGAAAGGGAGCAAGTTTCTCGCTTTTGCATATCCCGTTGAACAAGAGAAACAGGCACAAGAGATTATCGCAGATCTAAAGAAAGAATATTTCGACGCCAGACATCATTGTTACGCTTACCGAATTGGACATACCGGAGATCAATGGCGCATGAACGATGACGGAGAACCCTCTTCAACCGCCGGTAGGCCAATACACGGACAGCTGCTTTCCAATGAATTGAGTGACATATTGGTGGTGGTGGTCAGATATTTCGGAGGCATCAAACTTGGTGTTCCAGGTCTTATAAGATCTTATAAGAACGCAACAGCTGACGCAATTGCCAACGCTGAGATTGTAGAGAAAATTGCCGGGGAGTTTTTCACCATAACTTTTGATTATCTACAGATGAATGATGTAATGAAAGTGCTCAAAGAGATGGATATCACTCCCATTTCACAAAATTTCGATCTGACCTGCACAATGGATGTAAAAGTACGTCTGACGCAGATCGAACAATTTCAAGAATCACTGAAAAACACACAAATATGCCGAAAAACTTAATTTCAATTCACGATTTTTCAAAAGACGAGATTCTCCACATCGTGGAAATCGCCGCCGATTTTGAAAAGAATAAATCACAGAATATTCTCAACGACAAAGTGGTCGCCTGCATTTTTTTCGAGCCCTCCACCAGAACCCGTCTCAGCTTCGAAACCGCGGCAAACCGTCTAGGTGCACGCGTCATAGGTTTTGCTGATGCAGCCAATACCAGCATTGCCAAAGGAGAATCCCTCAAAGACACCATCAAGATGGTATCCAATTATGTTGACATTATAGTAATAAGGCATCCGCTTGAAGGAGCGGCCAGATATGCCTCTGAAGTCACTCCAGTACCTGTGATTAACGCAGGGGACGGTGCCAACCAGCACCCTACTCAGACTCTGCTCGACATTTATAGCATCAATAAGACTCAAGGGCGCCTTGATAATCTAACCATAAATATGGTTGGTGACCTCAAATATGGACGTACCGTGCATTCTCTGCTACAGGCGATGTCCTATTTCTCCCCCAACTTCGTATTCACCTCGCCAGACGAGCTCAAGATGCCCCTTGAATACAAAAGATTTCTTGAAGGTAAAGGAATACCATACACTGAAACCAGGCAACTATCAGAGCACCTCGATAGCTCGGATATTCTCTATATGACTCGAGTGCAACAGGAAAGGTTCAACGACCCCATTGAATACGAGAATGTCAAAAACGTCTACAGGCTTGAGGCAGGGATGCTCTCAAATGTGCGCGACAATCTCAAAATTCTCCATCCGCTTCCTCGAGTTAACGAGATTGCCGCCGATGTGGATGATACTCCGTATGCATACTATTTTAAACAGGCCGAAAACGGAATGTACGTAAGAATGGCCATCATAGCATATTTATTGGGATACAGATAAACAGAAAATTATGGAACAGAAAGATAAACATTTGAAAGTTACAGCCATTAAAAATGGCACCGTACTTGACCATATACCTGCCGAAAGCCTCTTTAAGGTAATCAACATACTCAACCTATCCAAGCGTCCCAACCAGATTACAATAGGTAGCAACCTGGATAGCCGCAGTATGGGTAAAAAGGGCATCATCAAGATTTCCGAATACTTTTTTGAAGATGAAGAAATAGGCGAAATTGCCCTGATAGCACCCAATGCAACCATCAACATTATTCGCAACTACGAAGTGGTGGAAAAGAGGATAATCTCAATTCCAGAAAGCTTCGTCGGCATTTTCAGATGCATGAATCCGATGTGCGTAACTAACCACCAAGACATTCCGACAAAGTTTACCACCATACGGGAAAGGGATGAAGTATTACTTCTCTGCCATTATTGCGAGAAAACTACCGACACCCGGAACTTGAAAATCGTAAGCAAAAAGTGATTTATTGCGAAATTATTATATCTTTGTAAGATAAACAACAAATAAAATATAATTAAAAATATGAAAAAAGTTTACAATTTCAACGCAGGCCCTTGCGTATTGCCTAAGCAGGCTATCGATGCCGCAATCGCCGCATTGCAAGATTTCAAGGGTACAGGTATGCCTGTTATTTCAGTTTCACACCGCTCAAAAGAGTGGGAATCTGTTATGGACGAGTGCCGTGCACTCTGGATAGAACTCCTAAATATTCCTGATAACTATGAAGTGCTCTTCCTCGGTGGCGGTGCATCTCTCCAATTCCTCTATGTTGCAATGAACCTCCTTGAGAACAAAGCAGGTTATCTCGAGACCGGCTCATGGGCAAAGAAAGCTCTAAAAGAGGCTAAGGGTATCGGTAATGCCGTTTGCATTGCATCTTCCGCTGATAAGACCTTCAGCTACATCCCCAAAGGATATGAGATCCCTACCGACCTCGATTATTTCCATATCACCACCAACAATACCATTTATGGTACAGAGATAAAGTATGATATGGACTCTCCTGTAAACCTCGTAGCTGACATGTCATCCGATATTATGAGCCGTCCCGTTGACGTTTCCAAGTATGCCCTCATCTATGGCGGTGCACAGAAAAACGTTGGTCCCGCCGGCGTTACATTTGTTATTGTACGCAAGGATGTTCTTGGTAAGGTATCAAGACATTTACCCACTATGATTGACTACAGAACCCATATTGACAAAGGTTCTATGTTCAACACACCTCCGGTATTCCCCATTTTCGTAATGACTGAGACTCTCAAATGGTTAAAGAGTATTGGTGGTCTTGAGGTAATACACAAGATGAATGTCGAGAAAGCGAACCTTCTCTACAATGAAGTTGACCGCAACTCCCTATTCGTAGGAACTGCAGCAAAGGAAGACCGTTCCATCATGAACGTATGCTTTGTAATGGCTGAAGGCTATGAGTCACTTCAGGACGAGTTTATGACATTTGCCAAAGAGAGAGGAATGGTTGGCATCAAGGGTCACCGTTCAGTAGGTGGCTTCCGCGCATCTATCTATAACGCCTGCCCTAAAGAGGCAGTCCAGGCGCTTGTTGACTGCATGCAGGAATTCGAAAAAATCCATAAAAAATAAGCATAATGAAAATATTAGTAGCTACAGAAAAACCCTTTGCTAAAGCTGCCGTTGACGGCATTCGCAATATTGTTGAAGAGGCAGGTCACACACTTGTACTTCTCGAAAAATACACCTCCCCTGACCAGCTTATCGAAGCTGTAGCAGATGCTGACGCACTCATCGTACGCTCAGACAAAGTAACAGCTGACGTTGTTGCAGCAGCAAAAAAACTCAAGATCGTAGTACGCGCAGGTGCCGGATATGACAATCTCGACCTTGCAGCCTGCTCAGAAAAGGGCATTGTTGCAATGAACACTCCGGGACAAAACTCCAACGCAGTAGCCGAACTGGTTTTTGGTATGCTTATTTACCTACAGCGCGCATGTTTCTCCGGTCAGTCCGGTACTGAGCTTAAGGGTAAGAAACTTGGATTGCACGCTTTCGGTAACATTGGGAAAATCGTTGCCAAGATTGCAAAAGGTTTCGGAATGGAAGTTTATGCATTCTCTCCTTCATTGGCTCGAAACCCCAAATTGGGAGATGAACATGGCGTTACAGCAGTTACTTCACCCGAAGAGCTGTATGATAAGAGCGACATCGTGTCACTGCATATGCCTGCTAACGACCAAACAAAAGGCAGCATCAATTACGCTTTGATGAGTCGCTTGCCTGAAAACGCAACCATTATCAATACTGCACGTAAAGAGGTTATGAACGAAGCCGACCTTGTACGCATTATGGAAGAGCGTCCGAAATTCAAGTACGGAACCGACATTACTCCCGGCAATCATGACGAAATGGTTGAAAAGTTTGGCACCCGTTACTTGACATCAGCAAAAAAATGCGGTGCTCAAACTCAAGAGGCTAACATTAACGCCGGACTTGCAGCCGCAAACCAAATTTGTAAATTCTTCGCTACAGGCGACAGAACATTCCAACTCAATAAATAAAACTAACTAGATAATATGGTAAAAGTAAAACCTTTTGCAGCTATCCGCCCTCCTAAAGCGATTGTCAAAGAAGTGGCAGCGCGCCCTTATGACGTGCTAAATTCAGTTGAGGCGAAAGCCGAAGCAGGAGAAAAGTCACTCCTTCACATCACTAAACCGGAAATTGATTTTGACCCTATCATAGACGAACACTCACAACCCGCATATGACAAGGCTGTTGAAAACTTCAAACTCTGGATGGAGAGAGGATGGCTTGTACAGGATACTGAGGAGAACTATTATGTATATGCCCAGACTATGGATGGCCGTACCCAGTATGGTCTTGTGGTCTGCGCCAATGTAGAAGATTACCTAACCGGAAAGATAAAGAAGCACGAACTTACTCGCAAGGACAAGGAAGAGGACCGAATGATACATGTTCGCATCCAGAATGCTAATGTAGAGCCCGTATTCTTCACCTATCCCGACAATGAGGAGATCAACGCCATCGTCAGCCGTTACGCTGCCGGTGAACCCGAGTATGATTTTGTTGCCGACGATGGTTTTGGACACCATTTATGGATAATCAGTGACGAAAAAGATATCGCACGTATTACTGAGATTTTTGCAGGCATCCCTGCATTTTATGTGGCCGATGGTCACCACAGAACAGCAGCAGCAGCTCTTGTCGGAGAGGAACAACGCCGCAAGAATCCCAATCATACCGGTGATGAGGAATACAACTACTTTATGGCAGTAGTATTCCCCGAAAGTCACCTAAAGATTATCGACTACAATAGAGTTGTCAAGGACCTCAACGGCATGACTCCAAAAGAGTTTTTGGAGGCTCTAAAAGAGGATTTCATTATCGAAAGCAAGGGTTCTGCAGAGCCTTACAAGCCATCAAAACTTCACAACTTCTCGATGTATCTTGAAGGTGTATGGTATTCGCTGACGGCAAAACCAGGCACTTACGATGACAACGACCCTATCGGTGTACTCGATGTTACAGTTTGCTCCAACCTCATTTTTGACAAGCTTCTCGACATAAAGGATCTTCGCACATCCACCAGAATTGACTTCGTGGGCGGTATCCGCGGTCTTGGCGAGTTGAAAAAGAGAGTAGATTCAGGAGAAATGGCGGCAGCTTTCGCGCTCTATCCTGTTTCAATGAGACAACTGATTAACATAGCTGACACAGGCAATATCATGCCTCCCAAGACCACCTGGTTTGAACCCAAGCTCCGCAGCGGTCTTACAATCCACAAATTAGAAAGGTAAAGTAAAAAAACCTCAGCTTCATTTGCTGAGGTTTTTTGTTGCGGGTTGCGCGTTACGTGTTGCGAAGTGCGGGATTCGGGTGCGGGGTGTGGGTTTTATTTCTTTTCCCAAGGCCTTTCACCTGGTACATAAGGCACATACTTGATCGTAATTTGCAAATCAACTTCACTCTTGTTGATAAAATCAACTATTGCGTTATGCATATTGACCATATGGGCATACTCGATCTCATTGATACCCATCGCCAATCTCCACTCCCTGTCGCAATTCTCAATAAATGAGAATGTACCCTCCAGCACAGGCAGCATTGTCTCCTTGTTGAGTACTAGCGAGAATGATTCTTCAGAAATGTCAGCAAATGGAAGTTTGATATCAAACGACTTCTCTTCAAGCGAGAAACTGAATCCCATGCCGTCGAGTACCTTCTGAAGATCTGCTACTGCGCTTGCAGGAATATGGAGATAGAGTTCTCCATCAACTACCACATAATGGAATGGTGATGAACTTGCGAAATCTGAAATGATCTTGAGACCTTCATCATCAACAGTCGTCATGAATGAACCGTCCAGTTGAGCATTGAAACTGCAGTCATCACCAAATGTGATGTCTCCACAACATATGTTGGAAGCTATTGTTCCGACAATGTTGTCAATTATGGTTGAAATAATGGAGAGAGTCAATGACTGTCCTCCAAGCATAAATGTGGAACTTCCTGCAGAAGTAGTGAGCTTAATAGTGATGTCCGGCAAATAGACCGTGTTCCAACTGATTGCTTTTGTGCCGGAGAAAAGGCCACCTGCTTTCTTTGCGCCGATCATCCAACGGCCATTAAGGGGGGACTGAATATTGGTTCTGATGGAAAGTTCGGGGACTTTGCCTTTGTAGAGAGACCCCGTAGCCTCCACCGTGAGATACCCTTCTGATCCGCTGGCGGTAAAATTAGTGCGGCCACCATCTTCGATAATGTCAGTCACCTTGAGTGAAAACTGGGGATAACCGACAATAATGTTATTGAGTTGAAGTGTGTAGGAGCCGCTTTTTGAATCAACAACCACTGATGGATCATCATAATCGGAAATCGGAGATTTTGAGTCACCATTGTGGATTACAGATTCTACTTTGTAGATGCCGTCAATCTCACCAAGGTCGTCACACCCGGTAAAAGCAAATGTCATAAGGCATACAGCCGCCAATAATAGTGTACGTTTCATAAATGGTTTTTTTGGTTTGATCATATAAGATACAAAAAATATTCCAAATATGAGGACGCGGCTTAATATTCCTTAATAATCGATATAGAGTACACCTTTCAAATGGTCAGTCTCATGCTGAAAAATAACTGCCGTAAATCCGAAAATTGTATCTGTGCAAGGCTCAAAGGTGAGTTCGTCATTGTATGAAATAACAACGGATGTGGAGCGGAGGACAGTATCACGGTGATCAGGTACAGAAAGGCAACCCTCCCATACATATTTCTTTTCCGGGGAATAAAAAGTGATAACCGCGTTGGGATAAAACTCGAAGGGCGCTCCCTCTTTGTCAAATCTCTGTACTGCTATGAGTTGTCTGCTGATGCCGACCTGCGGCGCTGCGATTCCTACTCCCTCATTTTCGGGATCATTTACCGTACAGAGCATTCTATGTCTCAAAACGCGGTAAATATCGGAAGCTACATCCTTTTCGGTCAGAGGAGCAGCTACCTTACGAAGCAGTTCTGTTTCTGATGGGCTGTCGGTAGTATAGAGCGGCATTATCGCTGCAGAGGTATCTCTGCCTATAAGTTCCTTTTCCGATGTGGTGAAAGTTGTACCGTCGCTGCAGGAGAAAAGCATTGCAGCAGTCGCAATGGCTGCTGCAACACCAATAATAATCCTTGATAGTCTCATCGTTGGAATATTTTACCAGGCGAGAGCACCTGCACCAAGAATAGCTGCATCAGATTCTTTGAGACCGGAACGGAGTATTTTAACTTTACCTCCTTTCCAGATGCCGAGAAGATTGGCCTCCATAGCCTCTACAATGGGTTTCATAATGAGATCACCTGCCTCTGCCAAACCTCCGAATAGGATAATTGCTTCCGGTCTGCTGAATGCCACAAAGTCTGAAAATGATTCACCCAGCTTTTGACCGGTGAATTCGAATACCTTTTTTGCAATGGCATCACCTGAAATAGCGGCATCATAGACATCTTTTGATGTTATCACCTCAAGAGAACGGAGTGTAGAGGGTTCATCACTCATATCAAGCCATTCGCGTGCTGTACGCGCAACCCCAATTGCCGAAGCGTAAGTCTCAAGACAACCTACTTTACCGCAATTGCACTGACGACCGTTGTGTCTTACAGCACAGGTGTGGCCAAGCTCACCGGCAAAACCGTCGTGACCGTAGACCATCTGCCCATTAACAACAATTCCGCTGCCCACACCGGTACCGAGAGTAATTTCGATGAAGTTAGTCATACCCTTTGCATTGCCATAATGCATCTCCCCAATGGCTGCCGCGTTTGCGTCATTTGTAACGGTTACGGGTTTACCGGTTTTTTTAGCAATATAGTCTCTCAATGGCACAACCCCTTTGCCCCAAGGAAGATTTGCAGCACCTTCAATGGTGCCTTGGTAATAATTTCCGTTAGGAGCGCCAATACCGATACCTTCGATATTATCCCAGTCAACAGGCTCTGCAATTTTCCTGATATTTGCGCATAGATCGTCCATAAATTTCTCCGCATCATCTTCACCATAACACTTGGTATCCATTCTGCTCCTTGCAAGTATATTGGCACGCCTATCCACGACACCGATCATAGCCGACTGGCCACCGATATCAACTCCTATAACATATTCTTTTGACATATTTTTCGATCTTATTATTGTTGTAGAGTAATTATTCTGTGACAATATCTTTATTCACATTCTTATAGCCGAAAAGGGCATAGAAGAGGATATATGCAAATCCGGCAACAACTACCCAGTAGCTGTTTATATGACCCACGGAGTCTGCAACCCAATTCTGCACAAAAGGAAGGATACCACCGCCGCAAACGAGTGTCATAAAGATACCTGAAGCCATCGGGGTATATTTTCCGAGACCCTCAGTCGAGAGGTTGAAGATAGCTCCCCACATCACTGAAGTACAGAGACCGCAGAGCACTACAAACACCATACTCAGAGGCAGTGCCTTCTCACGGAAAGAAATGGTGATATTCTCGGGTATAAAGAGGATACAAAGCACAAAAGCTATTGCTAATAGTGAAACTGAAACGAGCATAGCCTTGCTGGAAACTTTGCCTGCAATAGGAGCGCCTATAAGCCTTCCCACCAGCATCATAAACCAGTAGAAGCCCACTAGTGTGCCAGCTATTGCAGGTCCCACATTGGGATTGCCGGACATGTAGAGGTTAGCAGTATTGGGAATACCAACTTCAACTCCTACATAGAAAAATATTGCGATTGCGCCTAGAACAAAGTGACGGAATGACATCGGACCATATTTCTCTTTCTGCACATTGCCGGATCTGCGAGCAGCTTTCTGTGCTGCTGTTTCCATATGGGGCTCGGGAATATTGGTTACCCCAAGAACAATTCCGGCAAGAACGAAGATTCCCATAGCAATCATCATAGCAGGGGCAGCATCGCTCACCGTAGCAGTCTCCATTGAGCCACCGATAAGATAACCGAGAAGTATAGGAGCTATAGTACCTCCAATTGAATTGCAGGAACCTCCAAACTGAATCAGCTGGTTACCGCGATTACCGCCGCCACCCAGCGTATTAAGAAGTGGATTAACCACGATATTGAGAAGGCACATTGATAGGCCCGCTACAAATGCTCCCAGGACATAGACTCCGAAAGCTATTGATGGGGAGACATACCCTGAAAGGAACTGAATGCCCACTCCTACAAAACCCACAATTACTGCGGTCAAAGCCGTAAATTTGTAACCTCTACGCTTTAGAATGATACCCGCGGGGATACCCATACAGGCATAAGCAATGAAGTTGGCAAGCGTACCTAGTTGTGAGAGGGCATTACTTGCGCCGAATTGATTTTTTACGATTACTCCCATCGAGCCCGCAAAATTGGTCACGAAGGCAATCATGAAAAAGAGAGCAAACATTATTGCAATCGGCAATGCAAAATTCTGTTTCTTGACGTTTGTCATATTGCTAAATAATTAAATTGAAAAATCCTGTTAAAATTCTTCCAAAGGTAGCAAAAATTGGAGAATTGCTATAGGAGAGAAGATTATTTATCGCTGAAAGCGTGACGATATCCATCAATACGGTCCCATTCCCCTCGGGTAAAATCGGGAACAGCTACCGGCATTGAACCGGACTCTATGGAGATACGACTGAGCTCTATCAGGCAGGACCACTCTGCGAGATCATATACATCCTGATCGAGGGGTAATCCATTGCGCAAGCAGTAGATCAATCTATAATCCATTATGAAGTCCATACCTCCGTGACCGCCAACCCTGCGCGCTTTCTCTTCGATCTCAGCAGTTATCGGATGCTTGTATTCTTCCAGAAGTATCTCCAGCAACTCCGGGCCGACAAAGCGTTCTCCATCCAATCCTGCATACTCTTCACGACCTTCAGGGAGATTGTGACTCATAAGCGCGAAACCGCGAACCGGATATTTATTGGCAAAGCCCTCGGTACCCGTAATCTGGTACATTCTGTTATAGGGACGGCGCGAATAGACATTGTGCTGGATTTCTATCTGCTTTCCACCTACCGTACGAATCAGCGTGACGGTATGATCGCCGTTTGCAAACTCTTCAGTACCCATAATTTCCTTTGCCACCTCTTTGCCGTGTACAGACTTAGTATCCATCGAAACAAGGTACTCCATCCTGTCGCCTCTGTGAATATTGAGCACCTGACATACGGGGCCGAGGCCATGAGTGGGATAGTTATCGCCGCGGTGTTTTTGATTGAAGTCGAGCCTCCAGTTGCCCTGATAGAGCTTCCAATAGGGGTCGAGGTTGTGAATATAGGCCCCTTCGACGTGCAGAATCTCGCCGAATAGCCCCTGTTGAGCCATATTGAGCGCGGTCATCTCAAAGAAGTCGTAGCAACAGTTCTCCAGCATCATGCAGTGCTTACGGGTGCTCTCACTGGTATTGATTATCTCCCAGCACTCGGCTATACTCATTGCGCCCGGTACCTCTACAGCAACATGTTTTCCACATTTCATGGCATAAACAGCTATCTGCGCGTGATTCTGCCAAGGGGTACAGATATATACAAGGTCAATATCCGGATTTTCGCAGAGCTCACGCCACCCCTCCTCTCCCGAGTAGAGCGCAGGTTCCGGCCAGCCTCTCTCCAGAAGTGCATTTTTGGAGGCCTCCGTTCTTTCCGGAAGCAAATCACAAAGCGCTGTGATGCGTACCCCATCTATATATGTGTAGCGTATAACGGCATCAGAGCCCCTCATACCGAGTCCTACGAAGCCCACCCTGACGGTGTCGATCGGATCACAGGTCATTGCCAGAGCACTTTGCTGTCCTGCAGGACGCTTGGGTGTCTGAAGCACAATTCTGCCATTTTCCACGGTATATGGCATTGAGGAGTCCACCTTTACCTGCACACAACCGGCAATGAAGATTAATGTGCATATCATGCACAATGCAAATAGTTTTTTCATATTTTTATTTTGTAAACGGTGTTTTTACTCTTTCATCAATTCGTAGGTGATGTAGTGTTCGCCGGACATGCCTATAGCCTCATATAGTTCTCTTGCACGGGTATTATTCTTATCAACATAAAGACGGATACCCTTGACAGCGGAGGTAGAGTCAACTATCATCCAAATATGCTCAAACAGGGCGGTAAAGACTCCTCTCTGACGATACTCCGGCAGAACATAGAGAGATTGTATCCACCATACCCAACCATTACGCCAATCACTCCACTCATCGGTAATCATAAGACATCCCACTATGCCATCCACTCCCTCAAGCTCGGCCACAAAATAGGTAGCCTTCTGAGGATCTTCCAAAACTGATTTGATCCCTTGAGAAACGATACTACGGTCCAACTCTTGACCTTCGGTCTCTAAAGCCATCTGCATTTGAAAATCCGTTAATCTTTTGCGGTCTCTAGGTCTTGCGACCCTCACTTTAATTATATCCATAAAAAATAGTTTGATAAACTCTGCAAAAATAGGTTTTTTTTGCTTAACTTTGTCATTTCGTGAACTTTATAGTCGAAACGTATAAACAAATAAAACAATATCAATTATGAACAAAAAAATCTTTTATGTGCTGGCCATAGCCGGTATCGTACTCTTAGGCGGTTGCAAACAAGTCTGCACCGTAACAGGCACAATCACTGATGAACTCGCTTCTACTCCGGGGGCGGCCATCGTATTTACAGATATGCTCACTGAACAGGCAGACACCGTACAGATTGTTGACGGTGCGTTTGAATATTCTTGCGATGCAAATGTAAATGGATGTTATAGTGTTGCTCTTATTACTGATGCCAAAATCAGGAACAAAAACAATACAATGTTTATCCCCGAAGCAGGCACCATCACTATCAATCTAAATGAGCCTGCTACTGTTGAGGGTGGAAAACACAACAAGGCACTTTTTGAATTCAAAGATCTTCTGAAACAAATACAGGAAGAGGCAGTAAGCCAGTTTGAAGAGGCACGTGCACTTCCTCAGGAGGAAGCCGCTGTAAAAATGCAAGAGGTTCGAGAGAATTACCAAACAAAGGTACGTGAATTGAGTGACAAAACCATTGATGCTAATCCCAACGGTTATCTCGGTTATTATGCTCTGAATAACTTCATCTATGACCTTTCATATGAGGAACTCAAGGGATATGTGGAAAAGATGGGTGATTTCACCAAAAACCACCCTTTTATTGCCAGGCAGATTGCAGCAGGTGAGGCTAGAGAAGCTACAGCAGAAGGTAAAATGTTTGCTGATTTTGAAGGAAAAACCCCTGCAGGAGAGGCTGTGAAACTTTCCGACTATGTTGGCCAAGGCAAATATGTACTCGTTGATTTCTGGGCATCATGGTGTGGCCCCTGCAAGAATGAAATCAAAAATACTCTCCTGGGTGTTTATGACACCTATACCGACAAAGGACTTGTTGTTCTTGGAGTAGCAGTTTGGGAGCGTAACGGAGATAACTCCGCAAGCGTAGCCACAATGGAAGAGCTTGGAATGAAATGGGATCAGATCTTTATGGGTGATGACAAGACCCCTACCGATCTTTATGGTATCTCAGGTATTCCTCAGATTATCCTTTTCGGCCCCGACGGTACTATAGTAAAACGTGACCTTCGCGGTGAAGAACTTATCAAAGCTGTTGAAGAAGCTCTAACACCTGTTGAAGAGACTACCGAGTAATCTCGCGCACAGCTTTAGCGAGCTGCTCCATTGCACGTGACAACACTGCACGCGGGCAGCCCACATTAAGACGCATATAACCGGAGCCCTCCTTGCCGAACGCTTCACCATCGTTCAACGCAAGGCGGGCTTTGTTTATGAAGAGATCTTTAAGTGCTTCCTGCTCTAATCCGAGCTCGCGACAATCAAGCCAAATCAAGAATGAAGCTTGCGGGCGCATAGCACGTATAGCGGGAATATTTTTCGCCAAATAATCCTCTACAAAGCGCACATTGCCCTCCACATAATCGAGCATTTGCCTGCGCCACTCACCACCCTTTGTAAAGGCCGCTTCTGTGGCCACTGCCGCTATAAAAGCAGGCGAAGCCAGATGATTTGCATTTAGCCAACCATAAAAACGCTCGCGTATTTCCGGGTTATGCACCACACTGAAAGAACTCACCAAACCCGCTATGTTAAAGGTTTTAGTGGGGGCAGCAAATGTGATTGAGATATTTCGTGCCTCTTCTGATGCCATAGGGAAAGGAGTGTGATGATTGTCAAATAGCGCCATATCTGCGTGAATCTCATCTGAGATCACCATGACTCCATATTTGGAGCAAGTACGCGCCATCTCGGCGAGAGTCTCCTTGGACCACACGATACCTGCGGGATTGTGAGGATTACAAAGTATCAATATCTTTGGAGAATAAGTTATACATATCTCTTCAAGCCCCTCCAGATCCATATCATAGCCCTCCTCAGTGCGTATAAGAGGATTTAATAGAAGCTTTCTTCCTGTGTCATTTGGAACGTGAATAAAAGGCATATATACCGGAGGCTGTATGATTACTCCATCCCCGGGAGAAGTAAAGCACTGCAGCACAAAGGCAATACCCTTTACAATGCCTGAAATAAAAGATAACTCCTCACGGGCAATCTCCCATCCATGCAGTTGTTTCTCCCAGTTGACAATTGATTGCCAATAACTCTCAGGGGCTACAGAATATCCATAAATTTCATGATTAAAACGCTCCCTAAGGGCTACCACAATGCAGTCAGGAGTCTTAAAGTCCATATCAGCTACCCACAGAGGAATAAGATCATCTCTGCCATAGAGTTTAGTTAGAAGATCTGTCTTATAAGCATTAGTTCCGCGTCGATCTATTATTTCGTCAAAAATTGTTTTCATACGGCAAATATAATTATAAAAAAGGCAGTTTCTTTTGGTTATTTGAGTAAAGAGAGTTATTTTTGCATCCCCAATAAGGGATCGGGAAGTGGCGCAGTTGGTTAGCGCACCACGTTAGGGACGTGGGGGCCGTCCGTTCGAGTCGGATCTTCCCGACTTTATAGAGAGAGTGACCTTAGTCACTCTCTTTTTGTTTGTAAATAAAAGCAATTATCCGCATCAAATACAAAAGCCCCGAGCAGCTGATGCGTCTCGGGGCTTTCTTAAAGTTGGCGGCTACCTACTCTCCCACTTGGTGTAGCAGTACCATCGGCGTTGGTGAGCTTAACTTCTCTGTTCGGGATGGGAAGAGGTGGAGCCTCACCGCTGTAACCACCTTATTATCTTCTTGACTTGTTGCTCGGACGGATGCCGTGGAATCCGTTCCTGAAGTCAATATAGCTTTTGAGAAAGATAACGAAATAAATTACTGTCTATATTGCCGGAATTTCTAATCACTTTATTACTTGATTACAAATTCCTGTCCAAGCGAAGTGTTCGGGATATTAGTACCGTTCGACTTTGACATTACTGCCTTTACATCTACGGCCTATCAACGTAGTAGTCTCCTACGTCCCTCAGTGGAAATCTAGTCTTGGAGATGGCTTCGCGCTTAGATGCTTTCAGCGCTTATCCTAACCGAACTTGGATACCCGGCGGTGCAGCTGGCGCCACAACCGGTAAACCAGAGGTTCGTCCATCCCGGTCCTCTCGTACTA